>Ga0137390_10000083_pt1 | contig 54048 bp, 62 predicted proteins | sample 15con2h24AmetaG_FD_104937 | JGI IMG/M metagenome (GOLD analysis project Ga0137390, IMG submission 104937) | Vadose zone soil microbial communities from Angelo Coast Range Reserve, California, USA - 15con2h2.4A metaG | ecosystem: Environmental > Terrestrial > Soil > Vadose zone > Saprolite... | reverse complement strand
TTGAGGAGATCAAACTCCACGGTCTCGCCCTCGTTGAGCGTGCGGTACCCGTTCTCTTGGATCGCGGAGAAATGCACGAACACATCCTCCCCCGTGGAGCGCTGGATAAATCCATAACCCTTCGCCCCGTTGAACCACTTCACTGTTCCCTTCTCTCTCACGGTAATAACTCCTTTCACCCAATCGCGAAGAATAGTTCTCCGGAATGCCCGATCGAAGCCCCGGACGGCCGGGGCGCCCCCTCAAGTCAACCGGATGAACTCTGTTGCGTCACGATGCGCGGAAGAAACGCCCCTAAAATAGAGAAGACTCCGCAGTTCTCCACCGCTGGTCAAACTGCGGTGCGAACTTCCGGAGCCCGGCAATCTTGGTGCGCTTCGACTGCTCACCTGAACGTCAACCTACCTTACGGACTCACCACCGGACGGTCAGTCCAGTAATGAGCAAAAGATAATATCAGTATTAAATCGATTCGCAAGAAGAATTAGAAAGCTGTCCAGATAGTGACCGTTAGTCATATTCGTAACTTTAACGACGATCGTTTAACGACGATCAAGGAATGGCGAGGACGATCAAGGCAAAGTCCTGTAACCGCCTGATCCGCTTTGGTTTAGCTGGAGTTTCGAGCCTAACGCAAGGCTCTGCTAGGATGAATTGAACGCCGTGTCCACGTCACCCATTCCTAATGTTCCCAAGCCCGCCCCGCCGGTCTCCAGGTCCGCCCGTCCGCGCAAGCGTTCCTCCGGACTCGTGCTCTCGACCGCAAAATATCTGATGCGAACCGACGCGCACACGTTCGCCTTCTCCGTCGCCGCCAACTCCATTCTTTCGTTCTTCCCTTTTGTGGTCTTGCTGATGACGCTCATCCGCCGCGTTTTTCACTCACGCGTAATGTACGACGTTGTGGTTGAACTTCTGCGTGACTATCTTCCCGCCGGCCAGGAATTTGTCATCCGCAACCTGAACGCCATGGTCAACAGCCGCCACCGCGTCCAGATTGTCTCGCTCATTATTTTGCTGGTTACTTCGGCAGGGGTGTTCCTTCCACTGGAAGTCGCGCTGAATCGCATCTGGCGCTTTCCCAACAACCGCTCATATCTGGGAAACCAATTGGTCTCGCTCGGCCTGGCTTTCGCTTGTGGTGTGCTGACTCTGCTCTCGATCGCCATGACCGCGGAAAACGTCGCCCTCATGGAATTTCTTCTGCACGGCCACGCCACCGGACTGGTGCGTCTGGTTGGATTCCTGGTGATGAAGGTTTTCGCGATCGGCGCGAGCATCGCGATCTTTTTTCTCATCTACTGGCTGCTGCCTAACGGCAAAGTTCCGGCGCGCGCGGTGCTGCCTGCAGCCATCATTATGGGTCTGCTGTCTGAGGCGGTGAAGTACGCCTACATCCTCGCTCTTCCCTGGCTTAACTTCCAGGAGGTCTACGGCCCCTTCGCACTTTCAGTGAGCCTGATGTTCTGGGCCTTCCTTACCGGCCTGCTGCTGCTCGCGGGCGCGAATCTTTCAGCCGAAGAACATCTCAGGCGCGCGCTGTAGTTAGAACGCACGATTTCTCACGCACGCTTCATCCCCGTCGCAAATTTTCCCGTAATCCACAGGCCACGTGTGACATCCGTCACTGCATCCACATTTCAGACCGGCTAGCATCAGTTGTTTCCCAGTTCCTCCGAGCGGACATGCATTCCCAGGTGCCTTTCCATGCAAGCGAGAAGTGGCAGTTGTCTGCTCGTAATTTTGTCCTTGGTGTTGGCTGCGCCTCTTGCGATGCGCTGCCAGACCGATCTTACCGAGACCGATCGCCGCGAACGCAGTGCCGGCGATTCGCCGATGCTTTGGTCGCCGCGCCTCCCTCCCCCATACTTCCCAGGACCAGGGCGAAGTCCCGTGGGCTTCTCCCCTCGGCGCTTTCCCGTTCCTCCCGTCAGGATCGGACTCCCGCAGATCACTCGCGCGGCGGGAACCATCTTTTCCGGCAGCGTTACCGCGATCGCGAGTGTGCCCGCATCCAGCAGCCAGGTTGAAGCGGTTTCGATCAGCTTTCACGTCGATCGAGCCATTCGCGGCGTTACCCCTGGGCAGAACCTGACCATCTTTCAGTGGATCGGCTTGTGGAGCGGTGGCAAGCGCTATCGCGTGGGAGAGCATGTCGTTCTTTTCCTGTATCCACCGAGCAAGCTGGGACTTACCAGTTGCGTCGGCGGGCCATTGGGTCGCTTCAGTATCGATTCGCTGAACCAGATTGCGCTCTCAGAACAGCACATGGCAGCCTTCGGGGCGGATCCCGTGCTGGGCGGCAAGTCGCATATCAGTTTCCGCGACTTTGTTCGCGCCGCTCGGCGCCCCTTCGAGGAGGAGTAAGTGCAGACGGTGAAGACAATGACGTCGCACGCATCGACCCTGCGCCCTCTCCTCGTGAGAATCGCCCTGGCAGCAGCGGTAATTTTCCTGTGCTCTCTTCTTTCCCGCGCTGGCGGGCCCGAGCGTGTAGCTGGAACCAGCTATTTTGATCCATCGAGTGCTGGCAAGCCTGTCGTCTGGCCGCTGGGACAACTTACCTACTACACCGATCAGGGGGATCTCAGCCCGATTCTGCCCGCATCTTCCGCAGATACGTTCGTCGCCAGCGCCTTTAGTCAGTGGACATCCGTCTCCACCGCTGCGCTCAGCGCGAGTCACGGAGGCCACCTCGCTGAAGACGTAAACGGCTCCAATGTCACCCGCAACCTCGACGGCACTTTAACAATTCCGGCCGACATTCAGCCCAGCGCCCTTACTACACCCATCGGTATCGTCTACGACTATGACGGGGCTGTCACCGATGCCTTCCTTGGCAGCGGGGCCGGCAATGCCAGTCAGTGTTTCTTCAATGCCGCCTTTGGGGGCGACGACAGCTACGGCCTTTTCGCCAGCTTTCAGCATGCTCTGGTGGTGATCAACGGCCATTGTGTGCAACAGACGGCGCAACTCACCGACGTCGAATACCGCCTGGTGCGCGTCCTGGGCGGCGTGCTCGGCCTCGACTGGTCGCAACTGAATACGAACGTCATCACCGGCACGCCGCCTCCCACATCCGACGACTTTGCGGGCTTCCCGGTCATGCATTACTTCGACGCCGGGAATTGTGTCCCGATTACTCGTTGCTATCCCAATCCTTACCAGCTTGCCGTGGACGATGTAGCCGCCGTGTCCCGCCTGTATCCGGTAACGGCACAGAACCAGTCCAACTATTCCGGAAAGCAAATCTTTTCCACCACGACCGCTCGCATTCACGGCTCGGTGTGGTTTACGGATCCTTCGGGTAGGTCGACTCAACCAATGCAGGGGGTTAACGTAGTCGCGCGCTGGATTGATCCAATCACTGGCCAGGCCTCGGGCCGGTACGCGGCTTCTTCGGTCTCCGGATTTCTCTTCACCGGAAACGCAGGAAACCCGGTTACCGGCTTCAACGATCCTCTGGGAAACGCCTTCAGTCAGTTCGGTTCGAGCGATGCATCGCTGGAGGGCTTCTTCGACCTCGCCGGACTTCCGCTTCCGGGCGGGGCAGCGAGCGGGCAATACCAGCTGAGCGTCGAAAGTCTGGACCCGACATTGGCCACGGGAGTTGGGCCGTACGCACCTTATCAGGTTGCGCTTTCTGGAGTATCTTCACCGATTGTGGTCACAGTCGCCCCCGGCGTTGATGTCCCGCAGGATATCCTCATGTTCGGTAGCACGCAGCCGGTCATGCCGTGGGCGGCGTCAGAAACCTGGAGCGCTCCTGCCCCCGTTCCCGCTGGGGGTGATTGGATTGGATCTTTGAGTGGTTACGGCAATGTTGGCTACTTCTCTTTGCCCGCTCAATCCAACCGCACTCTCTCGATTGCAGTCACCGCGCTCGACGCGAGCGGAACTGCCAGCGAGACTAAAGCGGCGCCCGTCATCGGAATGTGGGCGTTCGGCGATGCCCAGGGTACGCCGCCACCGGCACTGACGACCTCACCGTTCAACTCAGCCAGCTTTGCTCTCACCAGGCTGGACGCGCAAATCTTGAGCTCGACCAACTTCCTGATTGGCATCGCGGATCTCCGCGGAGATGGGCGGCCCGACTACCACTATCACGCGCATGTGCTGTATGGAGATTCCGTGACTCCGGCGCGACTCAGCGTGAACGGCGGCGCCGTTACACTGCGCGGAACCGGCTTCGCGGGGGGCCTCACCGTGGCCGTCGGTAGCACTAGTGTCAGTGCGCTGACGGTGAGCGCCGGGCAGATGATTCTCGCGCTGCCGGCGCGAGGAGACGGTATGCAGAGCATCACCATTACCGATCCGGCGAGCGGCGCCTTCTCTAGCATGACCAGTGCACTCACCTACGGCGCTGCCGCCACTGACAACCTCGTGCTGGTCGCGGGATTGAATCCCTCGACGCCGGTAGGCGTGCAAGCCACCAATCCCGTAGGGGTGCGCGTGGTCGCATCGGATGGAATAACTCCGGTGAGCGGCGCAACCGTCAACTGGAGCACCACCAACAGCGCAACCCTCTCTGCCTGTGGAAGCGCTTCGTCATGCAATACCACCAGTGACGAAGGCGGCGCGGTTTCCACCTGGGTGACGCCCGGCGCAATCGGCGTCGCAACCATTACTGCAGCGCTTGCGCCGGCGGTTTACAGTCCACCGAAATCGGTGTCGGCAACGCTGCTGGGAACGGAATCCGCTTCCGATATCGGTGTCACTACGCCATATCTCTCGATCGCGCAGGGGGCGACGGTTGCTGTTCCCCTCACCGCACGAGTGATGAGCAACGGCGTACCGAAGACTGGCGTGACAGTGAATTTCACCGTGGTCGCGGGTTTGGGCAACCTCAGTTCGTCCAGTGCAATTACCAACGGTAGCGGTTACGCCACAGTTACGCTCACGCTCACGAATTTGACACTGTCGGTTCAGGTAAGCGCGTGCGTTGCTCCCACTAACAATCCTTGCCAGGCATTTTATGGAACTCCGGTGCCGGCTTCGCTGCAGAATCTGCAAACGGTCGCGGGAGCCGCACAAGTAATCAGGCTGGGGGCGGCGTTTCAGCCCGTGATCCTGCGCGTCACCGATTCATCTTCGCCTCCAGCTCCCGTGCTCGGCGCGAGCGTCACATTCCAAACCATGGTGCTTCGTCCAATCGGAGATGCTCCCGCAGGGGGCGCAGGAGAAAGCCACACCGGAAGTCCCGCGATGCCGATAATCCTGAGCGCGAGCCAGAGCAGCATCGCATCCGACGCGAATGGACTGGTGAGCATCGTTCCGTCGACGGGTCCGTTCACTGGTTCGCTGGAAGTTGACGTTTCCGCCACGGCAGGGACGACAGCCGCGTTGCAATACGTTTTGCAGGCGCTGCCGTGAGGCGGCGGAAATGTGCCCGTGAGCGGGCGTATTCCGACTCCTGTTCGACGGCGTCCTTCCCGCTTACTGTGCCTCGGACTTCTTAAGCGTCGTTGTGCAGGCAGTTCGCGGACAGGAGTGTCCGCGCCACACGGGCCTGCCGAGCTTGGCTCGGCTGGACAGCCGGGGGCGGCTGTCCCTACATGGGCCGTGCCGAAGGCCGGCTCACTTCTTCGTCCATTGGTCCACCCATGCGTTTACTGTTTCGTACCACAGGCGGCTGTTCTGCGGCTTGAGGACCCAGTGGCCTTCGTCGCGGAAATACAGCATCTTTGACGGGACGCCTTCCATCTGCAGCGTGGTAAAAAGCTGGAAGCCTTCGCTCACGTCGAGGCGGTAATCGCGCTGGCCGTGGATGACCAGCGTCGGCGTCTTGAAATTCTTGGCGTACTGGTGCGGCGACCACTTCTGGTACATGGCGCGGTTGTCGTAGGGAGTGCCTTTGAACTCCCAGTCGTTGAACCAGAGCTCTTCGGTGGTGCCCCAAGCGGATTCCGCATTGAACATGCCATCATGCGAGACGATGCACTTGAAGCGGTCAGTGTGGCCGAGGATCCAGTTGGCCATGTATCCGCCATAGCTGGCGCCCAGCGCGCACTCCCGGTCCTTATCAATAAAACCATAATGCGCCTCCGCGTAGTCGAGTCCCTTCATCAGGTCTTCAAACGGAGCCCCGCCCCAGTCGCCGTTGATGGCGTCGATAAACTTCTGTCCGTAGCCGGTCGAGCCGTGGAAGTTGATCATGAGGACCACGTATCCGTTGGCGGCGAAGAGTTCGGGATTCCAGCGATAGCTCCAGTCGTCTCCCCAGGCCCCCTGCGGCCCGCCGTGGATGAGGAACGTCAAGGGATATTTCTTGCTGGCATCGAAGTTCGGCGGTTTGACCAGAGATCCCTCGACATCATCGCCGTGCGCGCCGGGGAAAAAGAATGACTCGGCGTTTGACATGCTAATTTGCGATAGCAACTGATCGTTTATGTGGGTAAGTGCCCAATCCTTGTTCAGCGAACAATTCTCTTTTCCTTGATCCACATTGCCTGTCTTGGCAGGGCAGCCTTCTCCAGCGGCATCGGCTGCGTAAATCTCAATCGGCGCAGTAATTGACATTCGAGTAAACACCAATTTCTTCCCGTCAGGGCTTATTGCTACGTCATCATCAAAACCTCCCACGAGGGCACGTCTCAAAAACTCCGTTCGGGTCTTCTCGGTCCAAGACACGCCATAGATCAGGGAGTGGCGCATATGCTCTGCACTGAAGTAGATCGTCTTCGAGTTAGGAGCCCATACGAATGATCCAACCCAATGATCGAAATCCTCCGTTACATCTTTTTTCTCCCCCGTCTTGCGGTCGTAAAGCATCAACCGGAAGCGGTCGCTCTCGTAGCCCGGACGCTGCTGGGAGCGGTAGGCGATGTATTTGCCATCGGGCGAATAGAGCGGCGTCGAGTCGCTGGCGGGATTGTCGGCGGTGATGTTCCTGGTTTGTGCCAGAACCCGGGCGGACGAGGCCTCCGCCCCTACATTGACCGGGACGATCCAGAGATCGTTGTTGGTGGAAGCGGCCTCGTTCTTGTCGTGATTCGAGGTGTAGCAAATCTCCTGGCCGTCGGGCGAGAAGGCATAGTTGTCCTGCCCGCCGAGCGAAAACACGGGCGCGTCGTAGTCTCCGGGGGTGAGATCGCGGGCAAACGACGTCGTGACACTTGCCCCCGCGCCCGCACCTGATAGTTGACCTGCAATTGTCCCTCCATCAACATCGACCACGAAGATGTGGCTGCGCTTCCCCTCCTTGTACGCGTTCCAGTGACGATAGAGCAGGCGGGTGAAGACCTGCGCCTTCACTTCCGACCTGTTAGCCTCGTCAAGCTTTTTTGCGTTGCAATTAGCTTCTTCGGAGGGCTGCCCATCACACTCGGGATATACATCCGAGGTGAAGAGAATACTCTTGCCGTTCGGCGACCAGAGTTCACCGCTGGCTTCGGTTGCGAAGAACGTGAGTTGATGTACGCGGGTGATGGAGCCGATGACGCCGTCGAAATCTGCGATCCAGACCTGCGATCCGCCTTTTTTCGTCGAGAGGAAAGCGAAGCGCTTGCCGTCGGGCGACCAGCGAGGGCGGTCGCCATCCTGATCGGGAATGAGCACGCGTTCCGTGGCTCCCACCCTTCCCAAAACCGGGGAAGGATGGGGCACCCCACTTTTTTCCCGGTTCCCGCTATCTTGACTTCCACTGAAGGGTACGATCCAGATGTGCGGCGTCTTCGTGTTGGCATCGAGATTCACATCGACCACACTGAAGATCACCCACTTGCCGTCAGGCGAGACTTCCGGCTCGCCTACGCGCTTGAGCTTCATCATGTCTTCGAAGGTGAAGGGATGCTTGACTTGGGCAAAGGCCGGGAACGTGAATGCGATGAGAGCAAGAAACGACATGAAGAGACGGCGCATGAGGCCTCCTGACAAATGGATGAGTGTAACAGGGGAAAGCTTCTAGCTTCTAGCTATTAGCTGCGCTCCTTCGCTTCGCGCAGGATGACAGGCAAGCAAAAAACGCTCCAAAACTTGCACCACTGTAGATCAAGCTCGTAGCAGGCAACCCATCGCGGACTTAGACATTCAGACCAATTGAGATCGACAAAAATCTCCGCGGAAACGCGGTTTGGCGAGGGAATTTTTCTTCCGGAAAACGACGGCAACCTCTGTGCTGATAGGGCATCCAAGTGAGCGGCAGAACTGCAGCACCCTACCCTCCGACCTCGCTGAGCGGAGAGGGGCCGGAGGTAGGGTTGCGGCAGTAAGCCCGGTTCGTAGAGACGTCGCTGGCTATGTCCTTGGGCGCAATGCAAGATGGCGTTGCAAGCGACGTGTCTACACCATCCCCGCGGTATTCCGATACACTAAAATTATGAACCGGCTGTTTTGTAGAATTTTCTTATGCCTCACGTTGGTGGCTTGCGCGCTTGTAGGCTTGCCCGTAGTTGCCCAGGAGGGTCCGCCGGAGAACACGCCTCCTAAGAACGCCACGCCCGAGGAAATCATTCAGCACTTTGCCGCGAAAGAAAAAGAATTCAAACAGGCGCGCGACCAGTACACGTACCGGCAAGACGTCAGAGTCATGACTGTGGACGGTGACACTGTGACCGGCGAGTATCACGAAGTCTATGACGTGCTCTTCGACGACAAGGGCAGGCGCATTGAAAATGTCGTGTTTGCGCCGCAGTCCACGCTGGAACAAGGCAACTTGTCCATGGACCAGGGCGATTTCGAGGATATCCGGCACCGGCTTCCGTTTGTGCTCACTTCCGATGAGATTGCCGAGTACAACATTCTCTACGTCGGCCAGCAGCAAGAAGACGAACTGCACTGCTACGTGTTTGACATTGCGCCCAAGGAGATCGTGGGCAAGAAGCGCTACTTCCAGGGACGCATCTGGGTAGACGACCACGATTTTCAGATCGTCAAGACCTACGGCAAGGGTGTTCCCGACATTACCGATTCCAAGAAGAAGGGCAAAGACGAGCATCTGTATCCCAAGTTCACGACCTGGCGGCAGCAGATCGACGGGCAATACTGGTTCCCGGTTTTTACCCGGGCGGATGATGAATTGCACTTCAAGATCGGCGACATCCATATCCGCGAGATCGTGAAGTACGAGGATTACAAGCGCTTCGGCTCGAACGTGAAGATTCTGTACGAAGGGAAAGAATTGCCGCAGGGCGAGAAAAAACCGGAGCAGAAGAAGCCGGAAGAGAAGGACCCGAATCCGCCGCAGAAGTAAGTGGGGCGAGCTGTCAGCTATCAGCTGTTCAGCCTACACCCGGATCCCTCGTTTGGGCTCGGGATGACAGGCCGGTCCAGGGGGGCGGCTCGTAGGATGACACGGGTGTTATTCCAGGCTTGCCTCGCAAGGCGTCGAGCTGAAAGCTGATGGCTGAAAGCTCAGTAGAACAAATACTTCCGCCATTTGTCGTCGCTGCGGCCCATCAGGCGCATGATGTGGCGGCTGGTGTGGAGGTTGAAGGCGCGCGGCTCACGCATCAGCTTCATGCCGGCTTCGGCGGCGAACTGATTGCCCTTGCGGCGGTTGCAGGGATGGCAGCAGGCCACCAGATTTTCCCAGGTGGACGATCCTCCGCGGGAGCGCGGGATGACGTGATCGAGCGTCAGCTCACTGGAAGACATTACAGTGCCACAGTACTGGCAACTGTTGCGGTCGCGCAGCAGGATGTTTTTGCGTGACAGAGCACGGCTCTGATGTGGAATTCGGCGGTATTCCAGCAGACGAATCACCGAGGGGACGCGCATGGTGAGGCGGGCGGCATGCAGGAAGTGCCCGTTCTCTTCCTCAGTCATGGCGACTCCCTTGAGCACCAGCACCAGAGCACGACGTGCGGCGCACACATTGATGGGCTCATACGAGGCATTTAGCACCAGGACGGGCGCGTGCAAGGCGTGACCGTTGCCGTCACGGTGCATGGCCGCCGGCGAGTACAGGCCGGCGGCGTGCCGGCCTGGGGGTCCTGCTTCGTGTTCAATCCGCCCTGACATAGTTGCTCTTGTTACTCTCCGCCCCTCGTTTTCCTACCTTCGCAGCCCTACCTTCCAAGCGCGCCCCGAGAGTCGCGGAATGACTAGCCTGCCCGCGCCGACGGTACCTCTGCCGCTTCAGAGAGTTCCTGATCCGCCGGTGTCTCAATCTGACTGTATGTAGATGCCATTTTCGGCGTACGCGCTACCGTTGCGACCCACACCCGGCTGGCCCCGGCGCGGAGCAAGACTCGCGCACACTCGGAGACAGTCGCTCCGGTAGTGTAAACATCGTCTATGAGAAGAACTTCACGGCCCTCGACTGCTGCCTTGGAACGTGTGACGGTGAAAGCTCCACGCATGTTTTCACGGCGCTGGTGCGGCGTCATGCCGATCTGCGATTTGGTCTCGCGTCGACGCTCAAGAACATGGTCGGCGAGGTAGAACCGACCCTCCGCCGAGTTCAGCTTGAGGGCGGCCGCGGCGATCAATTCCGCCTGATTGAAACCGCGCTCGCGGCGCTTGGAGGTATGCAGCGGTACCGGAATCGCCGCAATTGGCTCCTTCCCAAGAACAGGGTCGAGGAGGACGATCGCGTCGGCCAGCATGCGTCCCAAAACGTTCGCGGCCGGGCGTACTCCGCCATACTTCAGCAGGTGAATGAGATCCCGCAAGCCCTCTTCATAGCGACCGTAGGCGACGGCCTTTTCGAAGGGCGGTTCGACCGCGTGGCACAGACGGCAGAGGAGGCCGCCGCCGACGTCGTAGAAAACGTGAGGAGAGAACACCCGCTCGCCGCAAACGGAGCAGACTTTGCCGCTAAGGGGGCGGATGCCATCAAGACATTCTTCGCAGACTGGAAGACGGGAAATGTTAGTAAGCGACACACCGCAAATGCGGCAGTCAGAGGGAAACAACACAGCGAAGAGACTCTCTGCAGCCTGCCTGGCCCAGGCGCGGGGTTTATGCAGAACAATAGGAGCCCCTGCCTCTGGAACTGTGGCCCGGCTAGCCCGGATTCTGTCCTCACTACTGCTGAAGACGGCCTCCCTTGCGCCGCACGAACTCGATTGCCGTGCGGGCGAACACACACGCGTTTCAGACTGAGCTTACCAATGCAGTATAACGGCGTTCCCTGCCGCTAGGCAACGTTACGGTTATGGGCCGCCGGTCTGGGCACCTTGGCAACGGGAATCATGCCGCTGACTTCTGACAGGCGATCTTTCACTTGTGTGAAGATCAGGCGGTAATCGCGCCGGAAGCATTCTCCGCAGCGGACCGGTTGTAGAAGGAGCACGGGCAGAAGGTAGCGCTCGGTCAAAGTCCTTCGGCGAGAGCGAAATCCAACGTTGCTGCCACAATCACTGCAGTGAAATTCCTTGAAATGTTGCCAGAAGCCAGAATCGGGGGAGTCGTTTGTCACATTACACCTCTGGGATAAGCGAACGACGAAGGGGTGGATCGACCACGTAAGGGTATTTTACTCTAGCCGGGCTCCGGAGTGTTGATTTCTGGGAGGCGCCTGCAGGACGAAACATGCAGGAGTCCCGATTTGAAAGTCGGAGTGCGGGGAAACTAGGCTGGGGCGTCGTTGGGCGAGCGCGTGGACCATGTCACAGTCCAGGTCAGAATCTTATCCGGCCACGTTACTTATCGGTATCGCACTTGTAATGCAGGCTGGCCGCGTGCTAACGTGCGCCGTTCCATTGTCTTAGATAAGTTAGATGTCGGGAATGAGTTAGAGAGAGTAGCGGCTTCCAATCCACTCCCTTGAGGATTGCACCTATGAGTAGCCCCGAGCCAGGAACTGGCCCGAAGAAACACGTTCCCTTCGTGCCCGAAGGCATGCAGATGAAGGAGTTCACGCTGCGGGCCATATTGCTCGGGCTCGTGCTAACGGTGGTTCTAGGAGCGGCGAACGCTTACCTGGGGCTGCGTGCCGGAATCACCATCGCGGCGACCTATCCTGCGGCGGTGATTGCCATGGCGGTACTGAGAGCGTGGAAAGGGTCCCTGCTGGAAGAAAACATCGCTCGTACTGCGGGATCAATCGGGGAGTCGGTGGCGGCGGGAGCCATCTTTACGATTCCAGCGTTCTTGCTGGCTAAGGCTTGGACCTCGTTTAGGCCTGCCGACGCCTACTGGAAATCGACGGCTTTGATCATGGTGGGCAGCATTCTTGGAGTGCTGTTCATTTCTCTTGTGCGACGGGTGATGGTGGAGGATCCCGAGTTACCCTTCCCGGAATCGGTAGCCGCTTCAGAGATTCACAAAGCAGGGCAGCGCGGAGCCCAGGCGGCAAAATATCTTTTCTGGAATATCGGCGCAGGCGGCGTGGTATACATGCTCGGCCGCTTCGGGCTGTTTGCCGCTGATAAAGATTTTCATCCCACTGTCGGCACTCTTGGCCACAGCGAGGTACGTCTGGGCACGGCAGGAAGCAGCACCGTGTTGCCCGCCGGAGGAACCAGCATGTTCGCAGCGCCCAGTGTGAGCCCAGCGTATCTGGGTGTGGGATACATTATTGGCCTGCGCCTCGCCTCGCTCCAGTTCGCGGGTGGCGTGGTGGCGTGGGGACTCATGGTACCCGTGCTCATCTTCTTTCTGGGACCGCAGGTCAAACAGTATCTTCCCGCCGACACCCCTGATAATTGGGCAGCCATCGCGGCAGGAGTGTGGAGGTTCATCGTCCGTCCCATCGCTGTCGGTGGAATGCTCGTGGGCGCGGCATATACGCTATTTAACATGCGCAAGAGCCTGACCGCGGGCCTCGGCAAAGCATTCTCTGATCTGCGTCAGACCGCCGACCAGCGGGCGAAGCTTTCGCGCACCGAGCAATACATGAGCTCGAAGGCGGTCTTCGGATTGATCGCTTTGATGTTCGTTTTGATGTGCGTTCTTTATGTTCGTATCTCCGGTTTGGTTTGGCCGGCGATTCTGGCCGCAGTCGTCATGCTGGTTGTCGGCTTCTTCTTCGCTACGGTCTCGGGCAACCTTGTGGGATTCATTGGCTCTTCCAACAATCCGATTTCAGGCTTGACGCTGTCGACTTTGCTGATTGCCGCGCTCCTGATGGTTGCGCTGGGTGTTTCCGGAAATGCTGGCGTTGCGGCGGTATTAGGCGTTGCGGCCGTAGTGTGCGTCTCATCCGCGGTCGCAGGCGAGTTGTTGCAGGACTTCAAGGTCGGCTACATCCTGGGAGGCACACCGCGCAGGATCCAGATGGCCGAATTGATTGCTGTGGTGGTAGCCAGCCTGGTGATGTACTGGCCCCTCATGCTGCTGCACGAAGCAAACATCAAAGCCGGTGGAATCGGATTTGGTGATCGTCAGCTGTCGGCGCCGCAAGCGGGATTGATGGCGACATTAGCAATGGGGATTGTTGGCGGCAATATGCCGTGGCCCCTGGTAGTGGTCGGAATCTTTATGGGGATCGCGTTGATCATGATGCAAGTGAAAAGCCCCATGCTGGTGGCGGTCGGCATGTATTTGCCGTTTGAGACTACTTTCGCCATTTTTCTGGGAGGAGTTTTCCGGTCCCTCGGAGATTCGCTGGCCAAGCGGCGTGGATTTAACCGTGCACAAATGGCGCGGGTGGAGAATGCGGGGGTGCTAACCGCGTCTGGATTGATCGCTGGCGAGGCCGTCCTGGGCCTGGTTTGGGCTGGATTGCAGTTTGCTCCAGCCTGGGCTAGGCCACAGTTCTTCAAGGAACCGTCTTATCTAGCGGGAGGCATGATCGTACTGGTTGGCTTGGCCGCTCTGATGATCTGGGTGCCGCTGAGTAGCGCAGGCGATCCGAATGAACCGGCGCCGCCGACCGCGATGATGTAAGTACTGGTCTAACCGCAGACGCGAGCGTAGCGAGACCTAAAACCACGAAGGACACTAAGTTACACGAAGGCGAATAGCGAATATAAGCTTCCTTCGTGACACTTTGTGTCCTTCGTGGTTGATTTTTTCTTTATGTCGATCCAGACGAATATTGCCTTGGTTCGCCAGCGGATGGAGGATGCGGCGCGGCGGGCGGGACGCTCGCCCGAAGAAATTGCGCTGATGGCCGTCACTAAGACCGTTGAGCCTGCGCGAATCCGTGCAGCCTATGAAGCGGGCCTGCGGGTGTTTGGGGAAAACCGAGTGCAGGAATTCGCTGGGAAAGTCGGGGCCCTCGCCGATCTGATGGATGCGAAATGGCACATGATCGGACATTTGCAAACCAACAAAGCTGGCAGGGCGGCGGAATTGTTTGCTGCTGTTGACTCGATTGATTCGTTGAAGCTGGCAGAGAAGCTGAATACGGCTGCGGGAACACTTGGGAAGAAACTCGCAGTGCTAATTGAGATTAACGTCGGCGGAGAGGCAGCCAAGAGCGGCGTCGCGCTGGCTTCGCCGGAGATTGAAGAGATACTGCGTGCTGCCCCGCGACTTGAATCATTGTTGTTTCAAGGATTGATGACTGTGCCTCCTTTGACTGACGATCCCCGAGGCGCGCGTCCCTATTTTCAAAAACTGAGAGAACTCCGCGATGCGATTGCCAGGCGGCGGCTGGTTTCAGTCAGCATGAATGTACTTTCCATGGGCATGTCGCACGATTTTGAGGTCGCAATTGAAGAGGGATCGACTTGTGTGCGGGTGGGGACTGCAATTTTTGGACTTAGGAGCTACTCAATCTGAGAAGCTTATTCCGATGACGCTGGGTTCCTAGGAATCTCTTTCAACAATCGCAAGATTCTAAGCCCGCTGTCAATGGTACTGGCCAGCGCCACCTCTGATATGCCTGAACCCCCACCTTCCGGATGCAGAACCTTGTCCCGGACTTTCCAAAACTCTCTCGTGGCATTGGAGACTTCTCGTGGAATGATCGAATAGTCTCTCAGCGCTCGGCGCATAACCCTAAGGTTCTCCGTGGGTTTCGTCTCCTTGAGGCTCGAAGCCTCATACAGCGAAGCAACCTCTTTTTCGATCTCTAAGGCTAATCGTACGAGCGCGGATCGCTTGTCGCGGGAGCCGATCGCGATGATGTCTTCTTCGATTTTAGTGTTCGGAGCCGGCACCGACGCACCTGCGGTTTGACCGGGAGTGGGCGAAGTTTCTTCGGCCGCTTTAACTGCATTATCGAGTTGCTTGACATTGAAAACGAATTCCCAGTCCTTCACCTTGACCCTCGCGATATACGCTGGGAATCGGGAAAGCTCGGGCAAGAAAAAGAGGAACATAAGGCCGCTCAACAACGCGATCGTCTGCCAGTCCAAATGATACTTGTCAGGTGCAACCAGATATACGATCCCCACTCCAGCAACAAGCAGCACCACAGCCCACATATGCTTGGGAATCGAAAGGAGCTTCGGCAGCATAAGAGTGGCCAGTGCCCCCAAGATGAGCAGCGTATTTGCAGGACCCGGGATGAACCTGCTGGAAATGAGATTGTTGTGCACAATTGCAAGAATTGAGATCAGAATGAAGAGGACCGCACGGGGGCTAAGGAATTTCTGAGCTCTGGCTGCAAAACCAGTTTTCTCCGCCAAAGTTTCCCCGGTTTTCGTCTCGCTTTCCATTCTCGCCAGCCGAGCCCGTCTTATATCATAATTTCGGTCTGTTGCAGCACACCAATTTCTTGGTCTCGATCTCGCGGAATTCGTCCAGCGTCACCTTTGTCGTCAAGGTTCATCCCCGCGCGAAGAAGAACGCGATCACGGGCGAACTCGGCGACGCGCTCAAAGTCTCCCTGACCGCGCCGCCCATCGAAGGACGCGCCAACGACGCCTGCATCGAATTCTTCGCAAATCTTTTGAAGGTGCCGCGCTCTTCCGTTACCATTGCGTCCGGCCAGAAGGGCCGCCGGAAAGTGATTCGAGTATCGGGACTGTCAGCGGAGGAAGTTAGGAAGCGTATCGGGATGTAGACGCGGGCGACACACGCGGGCGAGGGCGCCCGCTCCACACGGGACACAGGAGCCAACTTGAGCCTTTCCGAACGTCTGCAGGAGATTCGCACCGGATTTGAACGTCCCTTCTGGATTGCCAACATCACCGAAATCTTCGAACGCCTTTCCTACTACGGAGCTTTTGCGTCTCTTGCCCTGTACTTGCAGGAAAAGCTGAATTTTTCCACCGAGCAGACCGGGACCTTGACTGGCATCTTCGGCGGCATGGTGTGGTTTCTCGCTATCTTCGGCGGGGCTGCTGCAGACCGGCTGGGCTTCCGCCGCGCGCTCTCGATGGCGTACCTCATCCTGGCCGCCGCGTACTTCCTCATCGGCTCCATCGGAGCGCACTGGCTGGCACCAGCGCGCAACGCTGTGCCGCTTGGGCTGTTTGTCGGCGTCATTCTCGTCCTTCCCGCGCTCGGCATCTCGCTAGTCAAGCCTTGCGTGGTCGGCACCACGGCGCGCGCTTCCAAGGAAAACGTCCGCTCCATCGGCTACTCGATTTACTACACGATGGTCAATGTCGGCGGGGCAGCCGGCCCGTATTGTGCTTCCTGGGCGCATCGTCACTTGGGCGTTGAAAATGTTTACCGGGTTGCGGCGCTCAGCGTCTTCGCGATGTTCTTTGTTGTCTTGTTCTTCTTCCGCGAACCACGCAAAGCTGGCGACGCACCTCCTCCTTCCATCGGAACTGTCGCGCGGAATTTCTGTGTGGTGGTCGGCAATTACCGGCTCGTATTGCCCGTGTTAGGGATTGCCTTGCTGCTACGCGTCGCCATGATGATCTATCCGTTCACCGTACCCTGGTGGATTTGGGTTGGGCTGCTGGCGCTCGTGCTGGCCGGGATCAGCCGCTTTATGTGGTTCCTGGTGCTCTTCACCGGATACTGGATCGTGTTCTGGCAGCAGTACATTAGTCTTCCCGGCTACATACACGGATACATCAATCCTCGCGCCGACGTGGAAATTATTCTGATTACTGACGGTCTGACCGTGATCTGCCTCACGCTGGCAGTGAATTTCCTGACGCGCAGGATTCCGGCGTTTCAGGCTGTAATCTTGGGCACCTTGATCACATCCGTTTCATGGCTGATTCTTGCATTCCGGCCGACGGTCTGGGGAGCGGTGCTCTCATTGTTCGTGCTGGCGCTGGGCGAGATCATCCAATCGCCGCGCTATTACGAATACATTTCGCGGCTTGCTCCTCCGGGCCAGCAGGGGACTTATATGGGCTTCGCATTTTTGCCGATCGGGATCGGATCGTTGATCGGAGGATGGTTCGGCGGAACGCTCATCCATCAATTCGGGGAAGTCCGGCACCAACCCGCGAGGATGTGGTGGGTGGTCACGAGCGTGGGAGTGGCGACGGCTGCTCTGCTGTGGATTTACGACAAGTACGCGAGGACAACCGGCTAGGCTCAGAGTTAGAACCTGTTCGCAGCGCGGTGCGGCAACTCGCAACACTGCGAGCCTATCCCAGGTTGCCAAGCATTCGCCCAAAGTCACTTCCGTTGTTTACAATAGAAGTTTGCCCATGGATCTCTCCGCCATCCAAGCTGCGTTGCGGGAACGCAACATCGACGCCTGGCTCTTTTACGACCATCATCACCGCGATCCGATTGCTTACCGCGTGCTCGGTTTGCCCGCGGGGCTCATGGTAACGCGGCGGTGGTTCTATCTGGTTCCGGCTGAGGGCGAACCGGTGAAACTGGTGCACAAGATTGAAGCCGGGCATCTGGACACTTTGCCCGGCCGCAAGCAGCAGTATGCTGGCTGGCAGGAACTGTTCGACAGCCTGAAGACGATGCTGGCTTCTTACCGCGACATCGCCATGCAGTACTCGCCAAACAATATTGTTTTCACTATTTCTCTTGTGGATGGTGGGACGATCGAGTTGCTGCGCGGCTTAGGCAAGAACGTGGTGAGCTCCGCGGACCTGGTGGCGCTGTTCGAAGCGACATGGAGTGAAGAGCAGATTCGATCACACTTCGCCGCGCGGGATGCGATTGACCAGATTACCGCTGCGGCCTTTCAGGAAATCGGACGCCGTGTGCGGAACGGTGGCGCCAAGGAACATGAAATCCAGCAATGGTTCGTGGAGGCGTTTCGCCGCGAAGACCTTGTGACTGACGATCCGCCGATTGTGGCGGTCAACGCCAATGCCGGAAACCCGCACTACGAGCCACGGGCGGATCATCCCGTGCCGATTCGTGAGGGCGACCTGGTGTTGCTGGATGTGTGGGGCAAGAAGAATAGTCCGGGCGCGGTGTATTACGACATCACGTGGGTTGGGTTCGTGGGTGCGGCTCCGTCGGGGCGCATGCATGAGGTTTTCGCGATCGTGCGCGATGCGCGCGATGCTGGAGTAAAGACAGTGCTTGATGCAATCAACTCGGGACGGCGCATTGCCGGGTGGGAAGTGGACCGGGCGACGCGCGGACACATCCAGAAGGCCGGCTACGGCGATTATTTCATTCACCGCACGGGACACTCGATTGGCACGGACGTCCATGCTAACGGAGCCAACATGGATGATCTTGAGATCCATGACGAGCGGCAGATTCTTCCCAACTCCTGCTTCTCGATCGAGCCGGGCATCTATCTGCCGGAGTTCGGAGTGCGCAGCGAGGTGAACGTGCTGGTGCGCGCGAAGTCGGCGGAAGTGACGGGGGAAATTCAACGCGAGATCGTGACTATCTGAATGGCAAATTCAACTGCAGGAAAAGCGAAAGTGGCAGAAGCGGCTCCGGTCAACATGATGGCGGTGCTCGCGCCCGCCGTGGGATGGCTGATTCCAGGCGCCGGGCACATGATTCAAAAACGGTGGATTCGCGGTCTGCTGCTGCTGGTGTCGATTGTGACGTTGTTCGTGTTGGGACTAATGATGCAGGGGCGCATCTACCGGGCGAATGGCGGTGACATTCTGGACATCCTCGGTTTCGTTGGTGATTTGGGAGCAGGCGGCCTTTATATCGTGACTCTGGCGCGGGACTGGGGCCAAGGGGCGATCGCCTTTGCAACGGCGGACTATGGAACCAAGTTCATGATTGTCGCGGGATTGCTGAACTTTATTGCGGTCGCTGACGCGTACCACATCGCCATCGGGAAGAAACAATGACTCTTCAGCTCAATCATTTCAGCGCGGCGGTGGTCTTTGCCTTGTTTGCTTCCATCGTCTTTGGCATTACGCATCGCGAGACCACGCGGGAAATGGTCCGCTATGGACTCTATTGCTTCGCCATGTTTTTGGGCGGAGTGTTCGTGGCGGGCTGGGCAATGTGGCTGTTGCGGAGATAGCTGTCATTCAGCTGTCAGCTCTCAGCTGTCAGCTATTAACTCTCAGCGCTTAACCGATTCCACCCGAACGATCGCGACAGACATCCAGCGTTTGCACCCTGCCTCGAACAGAGCTAGCGGCTGTGGGCCGATAGCCAACACCCAGGGGCGTACTCACCCGTGCCATACGAAGGCATCGAAGACCCGCTTGGTTTCAAAGTCCAGGCGACGGTAGAGAGTGACGGCACGGGCATTGGCTTCCGTGACCGTGAGTGACAGAAGTGAAAAACCTCGTTTCCTCAGATTCCCGACGGTTGTGGCCAGCAGCGACTCTCCGATTCCGCGGGACCGGTATTCGGGCAAGATGCAGACTTGGGTGACGTGGCCAACGTCGTTGCGGACGCGGGAACAGAGAATCAGGCCGATCACGTTCCTGGTCTTCCGATCGAGAGCGACGAAGGATGATTCCGGGTCGAAGACCCCGCAGCCGGGAAAGCGGACGATGTTGTTCAGAAAACGCAAGGATCCGCTGAGGGTGTGGTACTGGTCGTTGATCTGGGCGTCGACGTGTTCGCGATACGCCGCGGTAATCACAGCCGCCGCAGGCTGGTAGTCAGCTTCGACCCAGCGGCGGATTTCGACTTCGGGATGGGTGGCGGCCTTCTCCGGTTCGGGCTGGTCGAGCTCGAGAACCATGAACAGTCGCGGGTGACGCTGGAATCCCTGTTCAAGGAAAGGACGCGCCACTGCGCCCGACTCGTGCGCCAGCAACTGCGCTTCAACCCGATGGATTCCGGGCGACTGCTGCAAGGTCTCGATGACGTGGGTGAGTAGTTGCAATTCCACCTGATGTGCGTTGGGCAATCGGTTTCCGTTAGCCACAAACAGATCGCCGATCACTCCCTTGCTGCCCTCGTAGACGAAGAATGAGTAGCCGAAGATGCGTCCACGCTCGATGGCAGCGTAGCCGGGGAGGATTTTTGCGTCTACATAGCGGAGAATCATTTCCGCGGAACTGCCATAGTCCCAGGAAAGCAGGCGCGCCCAGACCTGCGCCTCGTCTTCGAGGAGGGAGCGCAAATCGACGGAGGAAAAGTGCCTGAGGTCGAGAATCTCCAAAAGGCTCCTGCAAGGCCGGCAGACATTGCGCGACTGCAAAATTCCGAGTTTAGTTTGTTCGTCGGCGCGAGGCAAACCGGGCGAACACCGGGCAGCAACAGGCCGTTCGCGGGCTAGGTCGCCTTTTCAGAAGTTAACGCCGAAAAGACGTACCTGCCGATCCAGAAAAAGATGCTGCGAACTGAGGAATGAAAGAGTCTCACTAGTGTTTTAAAGACGCTCCAGCGGCCGAGATCCAGAAGTAGTCGACGTGCTGGGGAGCGTAATGGCCGAGGAAGGACACGTGGCGGCCTGCAGCTTGCTTCGCGACTTCGCTTAGCGAATTCTCCGGAGCTACCAGTAGATGCTCTTCGGAGGGTACGCCTCCCCATTCGTATCGTGCCGTCAAATGGTTCCGATAGAAAGTTAAGCCATACTCGATTTCGCGCGGAACCCCGTAGGCCGCGAGCGGAAGAGGATGTGTCTGCATGCTGGTGATCTCGAGGGCCAGAGGACGGGCCGAGAGCGTCTGGTCGAGAGCGGAGGAACCAAGCCTGAGCACGGCCGCAACTGACAGCACCACCGGGATCAGAGTGACGAAACGAAGCATCCGCAGGCCCAGACGGCCTCTCAGGGTAAGCGCGATTGCGGCCGCGAGCACAAATGCAATAGCAAGAGCGACAAGGATCGGTTGTCCTCCGGGCAGGCGGTGCTGGGTGGTGAGATAGGCAATCAGGAGCGCTGGAACGATCCACACCGCGGCCACTAACGCATGCAGCACAGCCAGCCACTTCGCGACTGGCTCATTTTCTACATGGCCCATATGTTGGCGCAGGTAACCGCCCAATAGCAACGCACCTGCAGGAATCACCGGGAGAATGTAGCCCGGGAGCTTCGACTGCGAGAGGGAGAAAAAGAGTATAGGCGCGATCAGCCAGCAGCAGGCGAAGATGCTGAGCTGAAAATCCAGATTTGTCTCACCCACAGCAATTGACTTTCGTTTGGCCCACCATGTACGGATCGACTGGACGAAGGCCACGGTCACGAAAACCGTCCAGGGAACCAGCGCCAATGCCGCCACAGGCAGGTAATACCAGAAGGGCTCGATGTGGTGATAGAGGTTGGTGGAGAAGCGGGCAAGATTATGTTCCAGGATGAACTCGCGAAAAAACTGTGGGTTGCGCATCTGTACGGCGACGTACCAGGGCAAAGCAATGACGCAGAAGATGAGAATGCCAGGGAGCCACAGCGTTTCCACGGCAGAGCGCAATTCGCGAGCTATGGCGGCGTAAGCCAAAATGACCACAGCACCGAGAAACGGCGCGACCGGACCTTTCGCCAGCGTGCCCAAAGCCAGAAAAAAGTAGAACAGCACGAGATAGCTTTTCTTCGCCGTCTCCCGCCAGGCCCACCATGCGAGCATCCCTATGGTGAACGCTGAGGCCAGCGCCATGTCCATGGAAGCCGCGCGGGCATAGCCGATCACACCCGCGCAAGAAGCGGTGATCAGTGCAGCATCGACTTCAATTCCGCGGCGGAAGCGTCGGAGGAAAAAATAAATGACAACGACCATGACAGTTGCGTCGAGCGCGGAAGGAACTCGAGCGGCCCAATCGCTCACGCCGAACAACGAGTAGGTAAGCATTGCTTGCCAGTAATACAGAGGCGGTTTTTCGAGCCAGGGCCGGCCACCGAGCACGGGCGTAATCCAGTCGTGGCGCTCGAGCATTTCGCGCGCTACTTGCGCGTAGCGTGGCTCATCGGCTCCGATCAGCCCAAAGCGTCCCAGACCGTAGAAGAAGAGGAAGGCGCAGAATCCTGCCAGCAAGAGAGCATCGGTGCGAGTGCGAGACTTCATCGGGGGTTGGGGAAGGTTAGAGATCTGCTGACTTTCTTAACTGCGGATTCATGATGGTTGATTGAAAAGCACAGTCGTACAAGGCTTCGAACCCAGCTCAACAATCCACAACCTTACCCCGGCCGGATCAGCGCGTATAGCTGATCAGTGTCCAAACCCCTCCCAGGACGCGAATCCGATCTGGAAGGGATGCGGCGCGATATATCCGAGAATACCGGAGACCAGTGCAATGTCCATCATCCTTAATGGTACCGAGGCTTATTGTACGCAGGCTTATTGTACGGAAGGTCCGCTGCGAAGCGGAGAAAGAACCTGTCGGACGGCCTCTGCCAGCGGGCCCTCGACCGAACAGCCGCTGGCGCATTCGTGGCCACCCCCGCCGAAACTCTCGGCCACGCGGGCAACATCCAATTTGCCTTTGCTGCGCAGGCTGACGCGGTAACGGCCGTCGGGCAATTCGCGGAAGAACGCGGCCACTTCCACATCGCCGATAGAGAGAACGTAGTTCACCAGGCCTTCGCAATCTTCTTCTTTTGCGGCACAGCGCTCCATCTGTTTCTGCGTGATCGACACCCAGGCGAGGTGCCCTTCCTGATGCAGGTCGCGTAACGCTTCGCCGAGCAGACGAAGCTTGGCAACCGGTTGAGCGAAGTAGATGCCTCGAGCGCAGTGCGCGGGATCTGCCCCGGCGAGGACCAACTCTCGAGCCAGGGCGAATGTCTTCTCATTCGTGCTCTGGAACATGAAGGACCCGGTGTCGGTCATCAGCGCGGTGTAGAGGCACGTGGCGATCTCGGGCGAGAACTTGACACCAGCTTCGCGGGCCAGGCGAAAAACCATTTCCGCAGTGGCCGCCGCATGGGGATCAATCCAATTCACGTGGGCAAAAGGACGACCGCTCAGGTGATGATCGATGCTGATGAGGAAACGATCTTCCAAACCTTCGAGCCGAGTTCGACGGATGCTGTCGCACTCCAGAATGATGGCCGCCTGGTAATTGCCGTTCACGACGTCGGCCTGCAGCACCTGATCGGCAAACGGCAGCGAGCGATAGATTCGAGGAACAGGATCGTGCAGGACGACGTCAGCTTGCTTGCCCATGACGCGCAGAACCTGGCAGCAGGCCAGCGCCGACCCAATGGCATCGCCGTCGGGCCGGGCGTGCGAAGTCAGGAGGAACCGTTCGCGCTGTTCGATTTGCCGAAGAACGTCCTGCAGCATGGCTACGCCTTTTTCTTCCCACTCGATTCTGTGCGCCCTTTGGTTCGCTTTTTCGCCCGCGCCAATAGTTCCTCGACGCGCGCCTGCTCCCGCTCGGCGCGGTCCAACCGGAAGTACAGTTCCGGTGCGCGCCTCAGACGCAAACGCTCCACCAGTTCATGCCGGATGTATTCCCGGGCGGCTTCCAAGCCCTCAAGGCTACGGTCGGCTTCCTCGTCATCGCCTTCTACATTCACCCAGACCTGGGCTGAGCGGCCATCGTCGGCGATGTGGACACTGGTCACACTCACCAGCCCAATCCTTGGATCGGCCAGCTCTCCTTCGACGAGAGTTTCGATTTCCTCGCGCAGGGCCTCGCCTACCCGGCCGCGGTGGTACTTTAGAGCGCGCTTCTCCAACCTTTCACCTCAAGGTAAAACGCATGAGAATATCAGAAAACTGGCCGCAGGTCTTGGCCCCAAAGCACATTCTTACGCACTTTCGCAGCTAGCGGGTAAGTACAGAGGTAACAATGCGATAAGGCCCGACTCGATCCAGTACCGGTTGCTGGCACCAGACAGCTGCGCCGAACTTCGCCCTGGCGAGACAGCCAAGAGCCTGCCCTGAGCGAAGTCGAATGGGCCGCTTTCCCCACATGACATTTTCTAGAAGTACTCGATAAACGAATCCGCGACTTCAGCCCCGTGGTTGTTCGCGATGCGCGTGGCGTGGCGCTCTACGTTTTTCATCAGACCGTCAAGATAGTCGCGCGAGTCGGAGACGCTGACGACTCCAATGGTGGCGCGATTCCAAAGACCGCTAGCATCGAGTTCAGCGACCGAAACATTGAAACCGGCGCGCAGACGATCTTTGAGGCTGCGGACGACCTGCCGTTTGTCTTTGAGCGACTGCGCCGCTTCGATGTGCAGTTCGAGGGTGAGGAACGCGATCAAGGGCTGTTTCCAGTGTCTAGTTTCCAGGTTCCAGTCCTCACGCGAAAACACTGGAAACCAGAAACTGGAAACGTGCTCTAAGCGATTACTTCGGCTGCGATGCGCTCCGTAACGAAGGCTTCGATCACGTCACCAGTCTTGATGTCGCCGTAGTTCGCAATCGAGATGCCGCACTCCATGCCGTTGGTAACCTCTCTGGCATCGTCCTTGAATCGGCGGAGCGATCCGACCTTGCCCTTGAACACGGCCACGTTGTCGCGCAGCAGGCGGACTTCGGAATCGCGCTTGATTAGGCCATCGCTGACACGGCAACCGGCCACGGTCCCGACCTTCGGGATGCGGAAGACCTCAAGCACCTCGGCACGGCCCTGGTAAGTTTCCTTGATGGTAGGCTCGAGCAAGCCGCTCATAGCGCGCTTGATCTCGTCCTGCAGTTCGTAAATGATCGAGTGCAGACGGATATCGACTTCTTCCTGCTCGGCCAATTCCTGGGCTTTGCGCTCCGGCCGAACGTTGAAGCCGATGATAATGGCGTTCGACGCCGAAGCCAACAGAACATCGGTTTCCGTGATGGCGCCCACTCCTGAGCGTAGCAACTTGAGGCGCACCTTTTCGTTTGAAAGCTTTGAAAGCAGGTCGCTGAGGACTTCCACCGAGCCCTGCACATCGCCCTTCAGGATGATGTTCAGTTCCTTGGTGCCGGCAGTCTTGATCTGCTCCGCCAGTCCTTCGAGGGAGACGCGGGAACTCTTGGCCAGCGCGGCTTCGCGCGCCTTCTGTTCACGGTATTCGGAGATGCCCCGGGCTTTGTCGCGATCCGCAACCACGACGAACTGATCGCCCGCCTGCGGCAGACCTTCCATGCCGAGAATTTCGACCGGGGTCGACGGTGGAGCGGAAACGAGCGCGGCTCCGCGATCATCGAACATGGCGCGTACTTTGCCGTAGACGTTGCCCACCACGAAATTGTCGCTGGCGTTCAACGTACCATTCTGCACCAGCACCGTCGCCACGGGTCCGCGGCCGCGATCGAGTTTGGCTTCCAGAACTACGCCAGTGGCAGCGCGTTCCGGAGTGGCCTTCAGCTCTCCCAGGTCAGCGACCAGGCAGATCATTTCCATCAGCAAATTGAGGTTGGTTCTCTTTTTGGCGGAAACGTCGACGAAGACCGTTTTGCCGCCCCAATCTTCCGGCATCAGTCCCCGATCGGCCAATTGCTTCTTGACGCGGTCGGGCATGGCGTCGGGTTTATCGATCTTGTTGACCGCAACGATGATGGGGACTTCCGCCGCGTGCGCATGGTCAATGGCTTCGATCGTCTGCGGCATGACGCCGTCATCGGCCGCGACGACCAGCACGACAATGTCAGTGGCTTTGGCGCCGCGAGCGCGCATGCGGGTGAAGGCTTCGTGACCCGGAGTATCGAGGAAAACGATCTCGCGTCCGAAAGCCGGCGACTCTTTGTCGGTAATTCGAACCTTGTAGGCGCCGATGTGCTGCGTGATGCCTCCGGCTTCGCCTTCGGCAACGCTGGTGAGGCGGATCGAGTCGAGCAGAGTGGTCTTGCCGTGGTCGACGTGGCCCATGATCGTTACCACGGGTGGCCGTGGCGTCACCTCGACAGCGGAATCCTGAGAGCCGGCAGCCGCGGCGTCAATATCTTTGGCGGCCTGCTCTTCAAATGTAATCACATCCGTTTCTGCCCCGAAGAAGCGCGCCATCTCGCTGGCCAGTTCCGCATCGAGCGTCTGATTGATGGTGGCGAATACACCGCGCCCCAACAGACGCGAGATCAAATCCTTCGCGCGGATGTCGAGCTTCTCAGCCAGATCTTTGACGCTGATGCCCTCGGTGATGGTGATGTTCCGCGTGATGGGCATCGGCTCATTCGACACCACCATGCGCGGCGGCGGCGTGTAGCCCTTCATCGGGCCTTCCTTCACTCCGCGAGGAACGTAGCGCTGGCCGGGCCTGCGAGCTGGAGCGCCAGGACGGCTGCCCGGACGAGCGGGACCTGGAGGTGGAAGTCCCGGGCCCACTCCAAGAGGACGGGCTCCCACCGGCGACTGGCGGGTGGGATGCATGGGACGGCGCTCACCCGGGCGCAACGGGCGCGCAGGACCGCCGGGCACTTGCGGGCGCGGACGTTGGAAGATTGGCTGTCCGGGGACTGGACGGCCGGGTGCGGGACGTATTGCGCCCGCGGCCGGAGCTCCAGCTTGCGCTACAGGCGCCGCCGGCTTGGGCGGCGCTTTGTAGACGGGGCGTGGTCCGGTCTGGGGCACAATCATACGCGGCGCGGGAGGTTGTGGCGCGACAGGCGCGGACGGAGCAGCGGGACGCGGCGTAGCCGCAGGCACTTGCGGCGCGGCGGACGCAGAAATCGCGGGCGCTGTCGAAGAAGCTGCCGCCGCAGGAGGCGCGACTGGACGCTGCGTCGGCTCTGTGACAGGATGTGCAACGACCGGCGAAGCCGCGACCGGAGCCGAAGCCGCAGGTCGTTCCACCGGTGGGGTCACGATAGGCCGTGGCGGTGCTGCAGGCGGCTGAACTGGCGATGCCGCTGGCTGGGCAGCCGCGGGCGATGCCGGCTTGGCTGCTGGCGGAACAGTTACCGGCTTGGGAACCGATGCAGCCGTTGGCGGTGCAACCGGTCCGGCCTGCGGTAACCCGGGACGCGCTGGCGACGTTGCCGTTGCTCCCTTCTGCTGCGTAATAGCTTTGAGCACGTCTCCCGGCCGGGAGATGTTCGACAGATCGATCTTGGTCTTGATTTCTTCTTCACCGCGCGTGGTGCGGGCAGACTTCGAGGTCGACCCCTGCGCTTCGGCGTTGGCGCGGAAGTGGGCTCGCACTCTCTCTGCTTCATTCTCTTCCAGAGAACTGGAATGGGTCTTCTTCTCAGTCACCCCGACTGCTAGCAGGACGTCGAGGATAGCTTTGCTTTTGACTTCCAATTCTCTGGCTAGATCGTTGATTCGAACCTTGCTCATCCGGCCTTTCTTCCGCCCCGCGTTGTGCTTAAGTCTTCATCGCAGCCTCACGGGGTCGGTTGTTTTGCCTTGCGCGCAATTAAAGATGTTTCTGCGCGCATGGCTATTCTTTGGTTTCAGGAGCAGCGCCCGCTTCCGGCACGTGCTCATTCTTTGCTTCGGTCGATTCTGACTCTGTCGATTCGGGGGCGGCAGACGCCCGCGCGGTTTCCGCCGTGGCCTCTTCAGCCACAGGCTCTTCGCCTTTGCCAACTTCACCGGTTGCCTCTTCCGCGATAGCTTCCGGAGCGCCGGCTTCACTTTCTACTTCCAAGCCTTCTACAGGCGGGCCTTCCGCGGGAACTTCCCCTTCAACAGCTACCGCTTCGCCCGTCTCGAAACTGGCGAAATAATTATTCACCGCTAGGCTGATTTTTTCCACCGTCTTCGGCCCAATGCCTTCGATAGCTTCCAACTGCTCCGGCGTCATATCGGCGAGAGCTTCCACGGTGGTGACACCCGCGGCATTGAGCTTTTCAACCAAGCCCTCACCCAGACCGGGAACCTTGTCGAGCGGAGTAGCGGTCTGCGTAACCAGCGCTGACATCTGCTGCTCGACTTCCTGGCGCTTCTCTTCCTCGCTCTTGATGTCAATTTTCCAGCCGAGCAGCTTTGCCGCCAGGCGGACGTTCTGGCCTTTCTTTCCAATCGCGAGCGACAGTTGGCTGTCGTCGACCACGACTTCGAGATGCTTGTCCGCGCTGTCGACGACGGTGACCCGGCTCACCTTCGCGGGCTGCAACGCCTTCTCGGCAAAGGTAACTGCATCTTCGTGATACTCGATGATGTCGATCTTCTCTCCGCGCAACTCGCGGATGATCGACTGCACGCGCATTCCCTTCATACCGACACAGGCGCCCACGGCGTCCACGTCTTTGTCCTTGGACATAACCGCGATCTTTGTGCGCTCACCAGCTTCGCGCGCGATGGCGCGAATCACCACCGTACCGTCGTAAATCTCGGGGACTTCGGTCTGGAACAAGTGCTGGACCAGGTCCGGAGCGGCGCGAGAGACGACCACACCTGGGCCCTTCGAGGCGCGCTCGACGCGTGCAATCACAGCGCGCACCCGCTCGCCGATAGCGAACGACTCGAGCCGGGACTGCTCCTTGCGGGGCATGCGGGCTTCCGCCTTGCCAATGTCAAAGATCACGTCCGGGCCTTCAACGCGTTTCACAGTTGCATTGACCACTTCACCCACTCGCCCGATGTATTCGTTGTAGACAGTGTCGCGCTCGGCATCGCGGACCTTCTGAAAAATTACCTGCTTGGCCAGCTGCGCGGCGATGCGCCCCAGAATGCCTTCCGTAACTTTGGGGATCTGTAATTCACCACCGACTTCCAGGCTGGGATCCATTTTGCGCGCATCGTCCAGCGTGATCTGGAGGTTGGGGTCCTCTACCTGCTCGGGGCTCTCCACCACAGTCTTCACCGCAAACGCGTTGATCTTGCCGGTTTCCTTGTCCAGCTTGGCGCGGAGATTTTCCTGCGACTTGTAGTACTTGCGGGTGGCCATAACAATGGCGTCTTCCACCGCACTCACCACAATTTGCGGATCAATGCCTTTTTCCCGGCTGAGGGCGTCGATGGTGTTGTAGAGCTCACTTGCCATAATAAAATCGTCCGTTACGAAATCGGCTTCCGGCTTCCGCTGAAACAAATTACCGACCAGCCACGTTACCTGCGCTTTCGGGGCCCAGAAGGCCGAAGCCGGGTGCCGGAAACCGCCTTTCAGATTTCGGGCACCAGATTCGCCTTCTCCACGTTGGCGAGATCAATTTCAATCTTGTGCTGGTCGGCTGCGGCGGAGCCCATCTTCTTGCGCGACTTCTTGCTCGCCACGCTCAGATCCAGCACCAGGCGGCCGTCGCAAAAACTTTCAAGCCGCCCTTCAAAGTACTGATTGTGGTTTACCGGCTGCCTGGTCTTCAATTTCATCCGGCTACCCGTGAAGCGCTCAAAATCCTTAGGCCGGGTTAAGCTTCGATCCAGTCCCGGCGAGGATACTTCCAGCGTGTACGTACCGCCCGGCACTGCGTCCTCGACATCGAGAATGGTGCCAAACTCGCGGCTGAAGTTGGCACAGTCCTGGTGCGTGATACCCGCCAGCAAATCCTCGCCAGCAGCCGCCGGCTTGTCGAGAAACACCCGGAGCAAGCGGGCTTTGCCGCCGCCTCGAAACTCGACTTCGACTACTTCCAATCCGCTCGAGGCCGCTACCCGCTCCGCGATTTCCCGCACGCGATCAACGTCAAGCGCCATGAATCCAGTAAGTTACAGGCGAACCCTCCACACCTTTGTGCCGAAACTAAAAAGTGGGCTTGCGCCCACTGGTGTGCTTCGCCAAATGCTGGTACTACACAACAGTTCTCAGTTTTCTAATATACGCCGCTGGAAGGTAAAAGACAAACCGGCGAACACCCTGGAAAACCTGCTACGGCACTGCAGTTTTGACCCCTGCTACTCCTATTTCATTATCACATATATAGTCCGGTGCAAGCTCTCTGACTAAAAAGCTCGCATCTTACACTGTAGTGAGTTCTCTCACTAAAAAAGGGCCCCCCGGAGTTGACTGTTCCCCATTTGCCTCAATCCCTCGGCCGTCTCTACAATGAAAGTTCCTCTACGGCTGGCAGAATTCCCGAGAAACTTATGATTCATTTTCCTGTTCCCGAAGCTCTTACTTTTGATGATGTTCTCTTATTGCCGGCTCGCTCAGATGTCGTTCCCGCGCAAGCCAGCACGCAGACGCAACTCACGCGGCACATCAGTTTAAATATTCCAATTGTCAGCGCTGCCATGGACACCGTCACGGAGTCGCACATGGCGATTGCGCTGGCCCAGCAGGGCGGGTTAGGGATCATTCATCGCAACTTGACCATCGAGCAGCAGGCCAACGAAGTGGACAAGGTGAAGCGGTCGGAAAGCGGCATGATCGTCGACCCAGTAACCATGTCGCCCACCGACAAAGTCAGCGACGCGCTCGAGGTCATGCGCAAGTACAAGATTTCCGGCGTCCCCATCACCCAGCACGGCCGCCTGGTCGGAATTCTCACCAATCGCGATCTGCGGTTTGAGACCCGCTTCGACATTCCCATCGATCGAGTGATGACCAAGAAAAACCTGATTACGGTGCCGGTGGGAACCACGCTCGAGGATGCGGAGAAGATTCTGCATGAGCACCGCGTCGAAAAGCTCCTGGTGGTGGATGACAAGTACAACCTGAAGGGGCTGATCACGGTAAAGGACATCCAGAAGAAACTGAAGTATCCCAATGCGGCCAAGGATTCTCACGGCCGTCTGCGCGTGGGAGCGGCCATCGGCGCCACTGGCGATTTTCTGGAGCGGGCACAGGAACTGGCTGAGGCAAAAGTGGATGTGATTGCCATCGACAGCGCCCACGGACACTCGTCAAAAGTACTCGAAGCCGTGAAGCTGGTGAAATCGAAACTACCGGACGTGGACTTGCTGGCAGGAAATGTGGCCACCTTCGATGGAGCCTGCGAACTCACGCGCGCCGGAGCGGACGGCATCAAAGTTGGCATCGGGCCCGGTTCCATTTGCACCACGCGCGTGGTGACGGGCGCGGGCGTACCGCAGATCACCGCCATCGCGGAGGCTTACCGCGCCACGAAGGACGCGGGCGTGCCCATCATCGCCGACGGCGGGATCAAGTATTCCGGGGACATCACGAAGGCGCTTGCGGCGGGAGCCAGCGTGGTGATGATCGGGTCGTTGTTTGCGGGTACAGACGAAAGTCCGGGCGAGTTGATCCTGTATCAAGGCCGCTCGTTCAAGTCGTATCGAGGTATGGGCTCGATTGGAGCCATGGCGGCGGGTTCGAGCGAACGCTATTTTCAGAGCACGGAAGGTGAGTCATCGGCAGCGGTTTCGGCCGCGGATGGCGATGCGAATCGCCTGAACAAACTGGTCCCCGAGGGCATCGAAGGACGCGTGCCCTATCGCGGGTCAGTCGCCATGATCGTCCACCAGATGGTTGGCGGACTGAAGTCCGGCATGGGTTACTGCGGTTGTGGCACGATCTCCGAATTGTTGCAGAAGACACGCTTCGTGCGCATCAGCGGAGCGGGCTTGCGCGAGAGTCACGTGCACGACGTAATGATCACTCGCGAGGCTCCCAATTATGCAATCGAGTAAGACCGGTCGCCTGAGTTCAGCGAGTCGTCCCTCCGCTTGAGCTCAGACCGGCACAACCTGCTGAAGGCCTGGATTGCCGCGGTCCTGTGGCTGATCGTGATCGCCATTGAATCGAGCGCCCTGCTCTCATCGCACAACACCAGCCGGATTTTGTATCCGGTGCTGCATTTCCTCTTCGGCATGGACCGGCTCCGCTTTCAATACTGGCATTTCTATATTCGCAAGGGTGGACACGTCGTCGGTTACGCGATTCTGAGTATTCTCCTGTTTCGCGCCTGGCGAGCCACTCTGCCGGTGGTGGATGACGCGAAATGGACTTTTCGCTGGGCAAACATTGCGGTCCTGGGCACGGCTTTCGTGGCGAGTCTTGACGAATGGCATCAGAGCTTTCTCCCTTCGCGCACGGGCCGAGTGCAGGATGTGATTCTAGATACGTGTGCGGGATTGGGAGCGCAGGTTCTTATATTTTTCTGGACGCAGTGGGCTGCGCGAAATACGGAAGTTCTATGACCAACTCAGCCGATATCGAAATGTTGCCGCACGACCGCGCTCTTCGGACTTTACGGCAGAGTTGCGTCGCCGGGCGGTCAAGCTTTCGCTGGCTTGCCGGGCGTCACCAGGAACAAAGCGGCAGACACAACCGCCAGCACGGCTGAATAGTAGAAGGCGACACTCGCGCCGTAATACTTCCACAGTTCACCAGTAATCAAACTCGCGGCCAAGGTGGCAACACTGGTTACGAAAAAATAGATGCCAAGCGCCCGGCCCCGCACTTCCTGACCGACCGCTTCAACCACCAAAGCTTTCAACACCGGCTGGGTCAGGGAATTGTACAAGCCGTAGACGGCCATGGTGATCCAGATTCCCAGCGTCGACGGCGCACGCCCAAAGACGAAATACGTCCCGGCAAAGATCAAATAGCCAGCGGCGGCGATCCAGCGACGCGAAAAACGGTCGCTGAACCACCCGACGGGCCAGGAGCCAAGCGTGTAAGTGATGTTGAAGACGAGCCCAAGCAGCGGAGCCAGCGACACGGGAATGCCGACGTTCTGTGCCCGCATGACGAGAAACATGTCGCTCGAATTTCCCAGCGAGAATAAAGCTACAGCAAAGAGGATGAAGTAGAAGGAGCCGGGCAGCTTTGCGGCGCCCGAAAACAGGGACAGGTCAGCACTCGCTTGCGAAGCTTTCCGCCGAGCCTCCTCTGACGTCCGTGCACGCTTGGTTTCGCGGATGCCGAATAGTGCGACCAGAACACATAACGCTCCCGGAATCGCAGCTGCCCAGAAAACGCTGCGGATTCCGTAGCGTGCGAGCAGAACGAGCGCGGCCAGGGGTCCCGCGATGGCGCCTGCCGAATCCATCGACTGGATCAGGCCGTAGGCGGAGCCCAGGCGGTTCTTCGGCACCGATTCGGCGACCATCACGTCACGAGGTGCTCCGCGCACTCCCTTGGCCAGCCGGTCGGTGAAACGAATCAGGAGGATGTGCCACCACGCGGTGGCGACTGCAAGAATCGGCTTTACCGCATTGGCCGCGAAGTATCCCGCCACGACCAGCGGCTTGCGGCGATCAAGGCGATCGGTGAGATATCCAGAGAAGAGTTTGGCAAAAGATGCAACACTTTCGGCCAGGCCCTCGATCAATCCCAACTGCGCTGGCCCCGCGCCCAGTGACACAAGAAAAGCCGGCAGTACCCAGTACGCCATCTCGCTGGCGGTGTCATTCAGAAAAGATGTGATGCCGAAGGCATAGATGTTGCGCACGGCGGACGGCTGAGGCTCGGGGGAAGCGGCAGACGGCATAGAAAAGTTTTATCACGGGAGATACAGCGGCAGAGAGAGCCAGAACGGTGAGATGGAGGCTATCGACCGACGACCAGCGACTAACGACTAATGACCGACTCAGTACATGGCGTCGTACTTGGTGACCACCCATTCGCCGTTTTTGTTCTCAGTTGTGACGGTGAAGAGTTCCTGATAGATTCCCGGCTGGTCGGGGCTGTTACGGCGCTTTCCGCGATAGTGAAGGATGATGAGCGGGGGGGCATCTTCCCAGTCGACTAACTCCCAGGAAAGCAGCGGATGTAGCGCTTCGGAATCGCAGATGAAGTGGGCATATTTCTTGCGGTAGTCGTGCTCCCATTGCGTGAGCAGATCGTTGCAGCGGCCGTCACGAATTTCGCGGAGAAATTTTCCTGCCGCTTTCTCCGTGGAGCGATCGCGCAGTGGATTGAACTTCACGCTTACCGGCAGGCCAGTCAGCGGATCGTGATCTTCGGAGCGGGCGAGCACCGGACCCTGATTGCTCAGCCACCAGACGTAGCCGAGAAACCCCAGCACAAGCAGGGCGCCAGCGCCCACAGCGATACCGATCTGTGACCGGGTAGAGGCCATTCTGAGTAGGAGTTTATCTGGCTGGCAAGAAACGGCAAGATTACCAGCGGGAGCCGAGGGAGGACATGTACGAGCGGGGTAGACCCAATGAGGTTGCAGGCGTTCAAATGTCTGAGCCGCTTCAGCGGGTTGCGTTGCCAATGGCCGGGAAACAGAGTAAATTCAGGGCGTTCACAATACTGCTGAGAGTGGAGACCTCCTGTGCCCACCTTGTTTTTTCGCATGATTTCGGCACCGTTCCTGATTGTTAACCTGGTGGCCACCCCTTTCAGTATCGAGGCCCAGCAATCATCGACCGATGTCCCATCCGTAACCCTTCGCTCCAATACCCGCCTCGTCATGGTGGATGTGGTGGTGACGGACAAGAAGGGTCAGCCGGTAACCGGCTTGAAAGCCGATGACTTCACGGTAGAAGAGAACGGTAAGAAGCAAAAAGTTAGTGTATTCGTTCCGCCTGTGCCTACGAATCGGATGGCCCCAGCCTCGGTTCCGCCGGGCATTCTTTCCAACCATCCCGAAAATGTAGGCCCGGCGGGTGTTCCCATCGTCCTGGTTCTCGACGCAACAAATTCTCCGTTTAAAGAGCAGGCCTATGGACGGTCGCAGATGTTGCAATACGTCGCCGAACAAGGGCAGTCAGGCCATCCGATGGCGGTACTTGCCTTAACCGACCGCCTGCACGTGTTGCAACAGTTCACCAGCGACCCGCAAGTTCTGATGACGGCCATCAAAAATTTCAAACCGCAGGAGCAAATACTGCAGGCGATGCCAGGGCCCGCACCTACGTCTCTGCCAACGGATATGGCCGGGCCTGGCAGCGCAGCTGCGGCGCTGGTGCTCGCAGCCCAGTCGGATGTTGCCGATTTCGCTAACACGCAGGTCGCGTATAACCTGGAACGCCGAACTCTCATCACCATCGAGGCTATGCGTTCGCTATCGCGGATGCTAGGTGGTCTGCAGGGCCGCAAGAATGTGGTTTGGCTGACCGCAGAGCTGCCCTTTGACCTGATTCCAGAAGACCGCAACATAAGCGACGCAGAGTATGTCGCGGATTTTCCCTCACGTTCCATGAACAAAACGGCTCAACTCCGTGCCGCGGGTGCTATGGCTGAGGTGCAACGGTCCCTTTATAGCAATGAGATCCGCACCGCCGAGTTCCAACTGGCGAGCGCAGATATCGCAATCTATCCCGTTGACCTCCGTGGGCTAGTCGGCGGCATGCAGACAACTTACTCAGGTGCCCATGACAGCGATATCCATGGAGCAGGACTGGCAAATAGAGCGCTTGCTGAGGCCGGTAGTGTCCGAACCAGCCAAGGCACAATGGAGGAGGTGGCGGCGGAAACCGGCGGCAAACCTTACATCAATGAGAATGAAATCAAAGAAGGTGTTTCTCTTGCCGCGGCGGACGATAAGGCCTCATACGGCATCGGCTATTATCCAGAAAACAAGAAGTGGGATGGCAAGTACCGGAGCATCAAGGTCAAAATTCCCCAAGGTGATACGCACATTCGCTATCGTAAGGGCTACTTCGCAATCGATACAACTCAAACCAAGAATCCTAACTACGAGCAGGACGTGGCTTCAGCCCTGCAGGTGAACGCACCCTTTACTCAGATTTCCTTCATGGCACAAGCCAAACCCACCGACCCGGGCAAGGTTCGCGTTGTATTTCTTGTGGATGCTCACACGGTGTCTGCGGAAGAATCCGGCGGCAGCAGGAAGATGAACTTTAGTCTTTATGCCTGCATCTTTGGGCCAAATGGCAAGAACCTGGCAAGTCACAGCATCAAGGTGGATCGTGCGTTTGATGCCGCCACTTATCAGCAGATTTTGGACAAAGGAATGATGGTGCCGATCGACTTGGAAGTTCCACAAGGCGGTAACCAACTTCGGCTGGCCGTACTCGACAACAAGACGGGATTCATCGGAACAGTCACGGGTCCGCTGGGACAATAGTGTTTTTTCTCAACCGAGCAACAAAAAGGCACGGCTCGCGCCGTGCCTCGTAATCAAAACGGAAAAACTACTCTTTCTTATCTTCTTCTTCCTTGACCGGCTCAACCCCACCGTCGTGCTCGGCTTGCGCCTCGGCCTCTTCCATGGCCTTCTTGGCCTCAGCGGCCTTCTTGGCGCGGGCTTCGGCGCGCTTCTCGCGCTTTTCGTCGAGCACCTTCTCGCTGCCCAGCAGCTCAATGAAGGCCTTATCGGCGCCGTCGCCTTTGTTCCAGCCGGTGCGAACGATGCGCAGATATCCGCCGTTGCGGTCTCCGAAGCGGGGGCCAATGGTGTCAAACAGCTTGACCACGGCATCGTTGGTCATGAGGTAGGCCGCGGCCAAACGGCGCGCCGCAAGATCCCCACGCTTGCCGAGCGTGATCATCTTCTCAACCAGCGGGCGAGCGGCCTTCGCTTTGGGAACCGTCGTCTCGACGCGTTCCTCGACGATCACCGAGGTGACCAGGTTACGCAGCAAAGAGCGCCGGTGCGCCGTGTTCCGTCCTAATTTCCATCCTGCTACTTTGTGACGCATGGGATGAACCCCTGTTCTAAGTGTCCTGTGTCAAGTTTCTAGTTTCCATTTCCAGTTACTGACGGAAGCAGCGCCGCAGACTGGAAACCAGAAACCGGAAACTTGAAACTTGTTTCTACAGCTGATCGTCCGGACCGTAGGCCGACGCCGGCAAAACTTGATTCGAAGTCGGGCCGGGCACGGCGTTGCCGTGCTCGTCGATCTTCATGCCCAGGCTCAAACCCATCGAGGAGAGAATCTCCTTGATCTCGTTCAGCGACTTGCGGCCGAAGTTTTTGGTCTTTAGCATTTCGGATTCGGTCTTCTGTACGAGTTCGCCAATGGTCTGGATGTTCGCGTTCTTCAGGCAGTTGTAGCTGCGCACGGAAAGCTCGAGTTCTTCCACCGATCGGTTCAGATTCTCGTTGTGAATCTCGGGCTTGCGATCGTCAGATGACGACGTGCCGGTTTCGATTTCTTCCTCGAAGTTGATGAAGATGTTCATGTGGTCCTTCAGCAGCTTCGCCGCCAGGCCAATGGAGTCGGCAGGCGTGATGGAGCCGTTGGTCCACACTTCGAGGGTGAGCTTATCGTAGTCGGTAATCTGGCCAAGACGCGCGGCCTCGACGGTGTAGTTGCATTTACGGACCGGCGAGTGCACGGAGTCGATCGGAATAAAACCTATGCCCAGGTCTTCGTCGAAATTCTTGTCGGCGGAAGTGTAACCACGGCCGCGCTTCAGGCGCATCTCCATGTCGAGTTTGCCGCCTTCGCTGACCGTGGCAATGTAGACGTCCTTGTCAAGCACTTCGACATCCCCGTCGGCTTCGACCATTCCGCTGGTTACGACGCCCGGCTGATCGGCGCGCAGGTAGATCGCCTTGGGAGCGTCCCCACTCAACTTGAACGGAATCTGCTTCAGGTTGAGGATGACGTCCGTCGCGTCTTCAACTACTCCCGGGATCGATTGAAATTCGTGCAGTACGCCCTCGATTTTGACAGCGGTCACCGCCGCACCTTCAATGGAACTCAGCAGCACGCGGCGCAACGCATTGCCGATGGTGGTGCCGAAGCCGCGTTCGAACGGCTGTGCCCAAAAGATGCCGTACTTGTCGGTGAGGCTGGAGGCGTCAACTGCGAGACGTTTCGGTTTCTGAAAACCTTTCCAAAGCATTTGTTTCTCCTTCGGCCGTTTGGCTCGGTGCTGGCTCCCTGAATCGGTCCAGACTCAGGTGGGTGCCCCATCCTTCGCGCTTTTTGCGAAGGGTGGGGATTTTTGTCAGCAGAGGCTGATCTGGCTCGAAATGTATGGACCAGAGACGTTGCAAGCAATGTCTCTACAGACAACTTACTTGCTGTACAACTCAACAATCAACTGCTCGTTGACTGGCAACTGGATATCTTCGCGCTTGGGCAACGACAAAACGCGGGCCTTGTAATTGTCGCGATCGATTTCCAGCCAGTTGGGCATAGTGCCGTGACTGGCAAATTCTTTCGCCAGTTCCAGAACCAACAGCTTGCGGCTGTTCTCGCGAATCGAAATTTCCTCGCCCGCACTCACTTCGTACGAGGGAATGTTGACCTTGCGATTGTCGACGGCAACGTGACCGTGGCGCACCAACTGGCGCGCCTGGCGCCGGGACTGAGCGAATCCCAGGCGGTAGACCACGTTGTCCAGACGGCGTTCGAGCTGCTGCAGCAGCAGTTCGCCGGTCACCCCTCGCGTGCGCGCGGCCTTCTCGAAGTAATTGCGGAACTGGCCTTCCTGCGTGAAATAAATGCGCTTGGCTTTCTGCTTTTCACGCAGTTGCAGGCCATAGCCTACGATTTTGGCCTTGCGGTCTTTCCCATGTTGTCCGGGAGCGAAGTTACGCTTCTCGATGGGACACTTGTCGGTGAAACATTTCGAGCCTTTGAGGAACAGCTTCATGCCCTCGCGGCGGCAAAGACGGCAAACTGCATCGGTATAACGTGCCAAGTTGTTCTCCTCTTAGATGACCGGTTTACAGGTTTGGCTTCACCCTTCGTCCCGGACGATATGCATGTTGTAGAGACGTAACTTGTTACGTCTCTCTTCCCACGAAATACCCCGCTGCGGACCTCGTGGCGCTAACGAACATATGTGCCCCTGCCGGCAGAGACGTTGCAAGCAACGTCTCTACGAAACTTATACGCGTCTCCGCTTCGGCGGACGGCATCCGTTGTGCGGGATCGGCGTCACGTCGCGAATGGAGCGCACCTCAATTCCGGATGAAGCGAGCGCACGCACGGCCGACTCGCGGCCAGAGCCCGGACCGCTGACACGTACGTCCACGCTGCGGACTCCGTGATCGCGCGCCATGTTCGCGGCGTTCGATGCCGCCTGCTGCGCGGCGAACGGCGTGCCTTTCCGCGACCCGCGGAAGCCGAGCGATCCCGAACTCTTCCACGAGAGAACGTTGCCGTTCATGTCGGAAATGGTCACGATCGTGTTGTTGAAGGACGCTTGCACGTAACACAGCCCATGCGGCACGTGCTTGCGCTCCTTCTTCTTGAACGTCTTCTTCTTGCCTTTTTTCTCCGGTGCGGCCGTGCCGCCCGCTGCTGCTGGTTTTGCCATAAATAGCTCTTAGCTCCTAGCTCTTAGCTTCTAGCTTCTAGCTAGAAGCTAGAAGCTGTCCTTACGTTTTCGCCGTCGCCTTCTTCTTCTGGGCGACCGTTCCTTTGCGCGGACCCTTACGGGTGCGGGCATTCGTGTGCGTGCGCTGTCCGCGGACCGGCAGGTTGCGGCGGTGGCGGAATCCGCGATAGGAACCGATCTCGATGAGACGCTTGATGTTCATCGAAACTTCCTTGCGCAGATCGCCCTCTACCAGACCCTCGGACTCGATGACCGTGCGGATACGGTTGACTTCCTCTTCGCTGAGGTCCTGAACCTTCTTCATGGGCTCGACCTTGGCTTCGTCGAGAATGCGGCCGGCGCGCGGTTGGCCAATGCCGTAGATATAGGTCAGCGCGATGTTGATGTGCTTCTGGCGCGGAAGATCGACGCCTGCAATACGTGCCATTCCTTGCTCCTCAGCCGCGGGCTCAGCCCTGGCGCTGTTTGTGTTTCGAGTTAACGCAGATCACCCGCACCACACCCTTACGGTGAATGACCTTGCACTTGTCACAGATTTTCTTTACGGACGCTCGTACTTTCATAAACCAGCCTTCAGCCGTCAGCTATCAGCCTTCAGCAAAAACCTATTTGTAGCGATACACAATCCTGCCGCGATTCAGATCGTAAGGCGAAAGCTCCACGGCGACCTTGTCACCCGGAAGGATGCGAATGAAATTCTTGCGCATCTTGCCCGACACGTGCGCCAGCACCTTGTGCTTGTTCTCCAGTTCCACCCGGAACATGGCGTTGGGCAGCGGTTCGAGAACAACTGCCATCACTTCAATCGCGTCTTCTTTGCTCATCGACTCCTTGAAAGCTCTTAGCCTTTGGCTCTTGGCTCTTAGCTAAAAGCCAAGAGCTAAAAGCTAACAGCTGTTTACTGCGTCAAAATCATCGGCCCATCTTTCGTGACCGCGACGCAGTGTTCAAAGTGCGCACTGAAACTGCCGTCAACCGTCACTGCGGTCCACTTATCGCCGAGCACTCGCGTTTCCGGCTTGCCGTAATTCACCATGGGTTCGATGGCGAGTACCATGCCCTCTCGCAATCTGGCGCCATGACCACGGGCTCCGAAGTTTGGCACCTGGGGATCTTCGTGCAACCGCGTGCCGATTCCGTGGCCAACAAACTCTCGAACCACGCTGAAGCCGTTGGCCTCAACATGCTCTTGAACCGCCGCTCCAACGTCGCCCACCGAGTTGCCGATGCGCACCTGCTCGATGCCACGGTAGAGAGATTCTTCGGTGACCGTCAACAGCTTGCGCAACTCCGGCTTGACCGCGTCGACCGGAACCGTAATCGCAGCATCCCCGTAGTAGCCGTCAAGTACCACACCGCAATCGATGGAGACGATATCGCCCTCTTTCACCGTCCGCTTTTCCGACGGGATGCCGTGGACAATCTCTTCATTCACCGAGGTGCACAGGACGCAGGGATAATCGTAGTATCCCTTGAACGCTGGCTTGGCACCAAGATCCTTAATCCTCTGTTCAGCCGCCCGCTCCAGATCCATGGTCGTGACGCCCGGGGCCACCATCGCCCGCACGTGATCGAGAACCTGGCGTACGATGCGGCCGCTCTCCCGCATCTTCTCAATCTCAGCCGCCGATTTGCACACAATCGCCATTCCTAAGCGTGATGGTCTTCGAGGATACGGTAAATCTGCTCGGTAACGTCGTCCACCGGCAAATCTCCGTTTACCGAGATCAATCTTCCTGTGCGCTGGTAATAATCAGCCACGGGGCGAGTCTGCTCCTGGTAAGCCGCCAATCGCGGCTGAATGACTTCCAATCGGTCGTCATTGCGGGTCACCAGCTTCGATCCGTCGAAGTCGCAAACTTCATCGAAGCGGGGCGGCTGGAAGTGGACGTTATAGATCCGCCCACAGGTGGGACAGGTACGGCGTCCAGTGATCCGAAGCAAAAGTTGATTATAGTCCACGTCCAGGCGGATCACAATTGGCCAGGCGCGAGTCGGACGCGAGTTGTCAAAGAGCTTGTCGTCGAGCAAAGCATCGAGCCACCCGGCCTGGGGTGCAGTCCGGGGAAATCCGTCCAGAACGTAACCGCGCCTGCAGTCCGGCTCACAAAGCCGTTGCCGGACCATTTCGCAGACCAGGTCGTCGGAAACCAGCTCGCCTCGAGCCATTGCCGACTTGGCGGCCTTGCCGAGTTCCGTCCCTTGAGCTACGTTGTACCGCAGAATGTCTCCGGTCGAGATCTGCGGAATAAAATAACGTTCCATGATGCGCTTGGACTGAGTGCCTTTTCCGGCACCCGGCGGTCCGAGCAGCACCACAGGTCCCACATCACGCGAGGTCTCCTGCCCCATCGGCTGGCCTCAAGCCCTCCCGATCTCGATGTCCTCGACCAAATCCCCAGAAAAGCCGAGGTGCAGCAACCTCTACCATGACTATCGCTGAACCGGTCGCACTCAGCCTAAGCCCACACGAGTCCGTTGCACAATCTCTTGCACGAGGCGGATCACGACCAGTTGCGGCGGCCACGAATGCGCCCGCTGCGCGGTGTAAAGCCATCGTAGTGGCGCATGATCAGTTGCGCCTCAATCTGCGTGACTGTATCCATAGCCACGCCCACTACGATCAGGAGCGAAGTTCCACCAAAGTAAAAGTTGACGCCCAGCCCGTTCGTCACCCAGATCGGCAATCTCTCAAACAGCGAACCACCCAGCCACCACGGCAAGTGGTTCAGGTGAAGTCCCGTAATCATCCACTCGGGGATGAAAGAAATAACAATCAGGTAGAGAGCGCCCACGAGCGTGATGCGGGTGAGAACTTCATTAATGAAGTCGGCCGTGCGCTTGCCCGGACGGATGCCGGGAATGAAGCCGCCGTACTTGCGCATGTTATCGGCCACTTCACTGGGATTGAAAACGATGGAGACGTAGAAATACGCGAAGAAAATGATTCCTACCGCGTAAAGCAGCGTATACATCGGCTCGCCCCACTGCAGTGCGGACAGCAGCCCGCCAAAGTAACGGCTCTCTTTGAGTCCAAGGCCTGAGCCGATCATGGGCGGCAAACTTAGAATTGAAGAGGCGAAAATCACCGGCATCACGCCACCGGCATTCACCCGCAGAGGCAGGTGAGTCGACTGCCCTCCCATGACCTTGCGTCCGACAACACGTTTGGCGTATTGCACGGGAATGCGCCGCTCGCTGCGCTCAACCCAAACAATGAACGCCACCACGGCGATCATGAAGATCACGAGCCCTGCCATCAGAACCGGCGTGAGCACGCCCCATGCGCCATTCTTGGCTTTGTCGATAAGATCCACCACCCCTCGCGGCAGACCCACAACGATGCCGGCAAAGATCAGCAGCGACATGCCGTTGCCCACACCACGCTCGGTGATCTGCTCGCCCAGCCACATAATGAAGGCGCTGCCCGTGGTCAGGGTCAGCATGGTCATTAAGATGAAGCCAGGACCGGGGTGAACGACAAAGTCTCCGCCGCGCTCCAAACCTACGGCGATGCCAAAGGATTGCACCGCGCTGAGGATGACGGTGATATAGCGCGTCCACTGCGTAATTTTCTTGCGTCCCAGTTCACCCTCTTTCTGCAGCTTGGCCAGCGGCTCATAGACCACGGTCAGCAATTGCAGAATGATGGACGCCGTAATGTAGGGCATGATGCCCAGGGCGAAGATAGTCAGACGGCGCAACTGGCCGCCGGAAAACAGGTCAACAAATCCCAAGAAAGAGCCGCGGTTCTGTTCGAAGAACTGGGCCAACTTATCGGCATTCACTCCCGGCGTGGGGATGTGACCGCCCAGGCGATACACGGCCAGCAGGCCCAGCGTAAACAGGATGCGTCTACGCAGGTCCGGAATGCGGAAGATGTTCGCCAGCTTCTCGAACATTACTGCAAGACCTCAAACTTGCCGCCCGCATTGGTGATCTTTTCTTGGGCAGATTTCGAAAACTTGTGGGCGTGCACGGTGATCGCGCTCTTCAGTTCGCCATCTCCCAGAATCTTAACCGGATGCTTCGTCTTGATCACTCCGGCCTGGCGCAACACATCGGGCGTGATTGTTGTCTCGCCAAGTTCCATGAGCCTTTCGAGGCTCACGATGTTGAATTCCTTGCGGAAGATGTTGGTGAAGCCGCGCTTCGGCATGCGGCGGTGCAGCGGCATCTGGCCGCCTTCAAAGCCGCGGATCATGCGCGAACCGGTGCGCGAGCGCTGGCCCTTGTGTCCACGGGTGGACGTCTTACCCATGCCGGAGCCCATACCGCGGCCCACGCGCTTGCGCTTTTCCGTCGCCTTCTTCGGTGCTCGAATGTTCGAAAGGTTCATAAATAAGCTCTCAGCCTTCAGCCATCAGCTTTCAGCCAAAGCATTTTGCGTTCAGGGCTGATAGCTGACCGCTGATAGCTTCCTACTGCACAATCTCGACCAGATGCGGCACCTTGGCCACCATGCCGCGAATGGCGTTCGTGTCAGGACGCTCGATCACCTGATTCAAACGGGTGAATCCCAATCCCTTGATCACCAGCTTCTGTTTGATCGGGGCACAAATGGCGGAGCGCACCCACTTCAAGTGAATCTTCCCGCTGTCCGAATTCGTTTTCTTTGCCGTCATTGCAATTCCTCGTTACAACTCTTGTGCCGACTTGCCCCGCAGGATCGCTACGCTCTCCCGGTTCTTGAGCTGCTTGAGCGCGTCAAATGTCGCCTTGATCACGTTGTGCGGGTTGGTCGTGCCAATCGACTTGGTCAGAACATTCTGCACCCCAGCTGAAGTCATCACGGCACGCACCGCTCCACCAGCGATCACGCCCGTGCCTTCGGGAGCCGGCTTGAGCAAAACTTTGCCGGACCCATAGCGTCCCAGTACAAGGTGCGGGATGCTGGTTTGCGTCAGGTTAACCTTTATCAGGTTCTTCTTGGCCGACTCGATTGCCTTGCGGATGGCCTGCGGAACTTCCTTGGCCTTGCCGGAACCGTGGCCCACCACCGCCGCCGACGGATCACCCACCACCACCAGGGCAGCGAACGAGAGGTTCTTGCCGCCCTTGACCACCTTGGTCACGCGGTTGATGGCGACGACCTGGTCTTTGAGCTGGTAGGAACCCGCATCAAGCTTCTTGATAATTGTTGGCATTCTTTAAACCTAGCCTTTAGCTGTTAGCTCTCGGCTCTTAGCCTTTTGTTTTTTTTCGCTCTAGCTAACAGCCAAGAGCTAAAGGCTAAGAGCTGGTTAAAACTGCAATCCCGCTTCGCGAGCTGCTTCCGCCAGCGCCTTTACACGCCCGTGATAAAGGTAGCCGCCACGGTCAAAGACAACCTTGCTCACGCCCTTGGCCTTGGCCCGCTCGGCAATCGTCTTGCCTACGGCTTTGGCGGCAGCTACGTTCCCGCCGGTGCGCCGGTCTTCCTTCTTGCCCTCAGCGCTGCTGGCCGAAACCAGCGTTTTGCCGTTCAGATCGTCCACCACCTGGACGTAGATATGGTTCAGCGAACGATACACGTTGAGCCGCGGACGCTGTTCCGTTCCCTGCATCTTCTTGCGGATGCGCTCGTGCACATGGCCGCGCTTCTGATTCTTGGAAATTCTCGTTAGCATTGCTCGTTTCCTTCACAACCGCGCTGGGACCCTTCGTGGCTCCCGCTGCGCTCACGCCCACAAAGCACCGCTATTTCGCTCCGGTCTTGCCGACTTTCTTCTTCAAGCGCTCGCCTGCATAGCGTACGCCCTTGTTCTTGTACGGATCCGGCGGACGCAAAGAACGCATTTCGGCGGCAACCTGGCCTACCTTTTGCCGGTCGATTCCCGAAACCGAGATCTTCGTCTGCTTGGGATCGACCACAGCATCGACGCCCGTGGGCAGCGGGTACTCGATCGGATGCGAGTATCCAAGACTGAATACAACCATCCCCTTGCCCTTCAATTCAGCACGATAACCGATGCCGACGATTTCCAGTTCGCGTGTCCAACCCCGCGTGACGCCTTCGACGGCGTTGTTCACCAGAGCGCGTGCCAGTCCGTGCACAGCGGCCTGCGAATCGTTTTCGCGGACTGCCAGAATATGTCCGTCCTTTTGCTCGACCTTGATGCCGGCCGGCAGCGCGGTGTCCAGCTTGCCCTTGGGACCCTGAACGGCAACCGTGTTGCCTTCAATTTTGACCGTCACCCCTTTGGGGATCGGGATCGGCTTTTTTCCAATTCGTGACATAGGCTTTCAGCTCTCAGTTTTCAGCCCTCAGCTTCCTCCCAACCGCGCCTTTGCTGAAGGCTGACGGCTGACGGCTGACAGCTCATTCTTAATAGATCTCGCAAAGTAACTCTCCGCCAACGCCTTCCTTGCGCGCCTGGCGTCCCGTCATCACGCCCCGGGGCGTGGTGAGGATGTTGATCCCCAAGCCCCCGAGCACGCGCGGAATCTCACTGCGCCGCACATAGACCCGGCAACCGGGACGCGATACACGCTCTACCTTCGAAATGGCTGCCTCGTTGTTGGCGCCATACTTGAGGTAAACGCGGATGACCCTGTGGCCTTCTTCCTCAGTAGCTTTGAAATTCGAGATGTAGCCCTCTTCTTTCAGCACGCGGGCGATCTCAAGCTTCAGCCGTGAAGCCGGGATATCCACCTTCTGGTGCCGGGCATGGAGCGCGTTACGCACCCTCGTCAGCATGTCTGCGACCGGATCGGTCAACCTCATCGTTTGCTTCTCCTCTTGCCACCCGTTCGCTCCGCACGAGCGGAGAACCTGCGGCAGCTTGCTTACCCTTACTTCTTGAACTTCTTACTCACCGTCATCCTGTTACTCACTGTCATCCTGAGCGAGACGCCTTTTGTCTCGCGAAGGATCTGACCGTGCCGCGCGAAGCGCTCGCGCTCTTTGCGAGCGCAGAACTCGCGCGATTGGCGCGCCTCCTTACCAGGAGGACTTCGAAACCCCTGGTATCTCCCCCCGCAGCGCGAGCTGGCGGAAGCATAAGCGGCACAGGCCGAACTTGCGCAGGTAAGCGCGCGGCCGTCCGCAAAGCTTGCAGCGGTTGTGCTTGCGCGTGGAAAATTTCGGCTTCGGTTCTTTGTTGTCGCGCGCCCGCTCAAACTTCTTCTCGATCTTCGCGTCCTTCACTCGTTTTGCTGTAGTCATGCAATCCTTAAGTAATCTTTGTGGTCGAACTCTGAAACTTTGAAGCCTTGAAACTCTAAACCCTTCACTGCGTGCGGAACGGCATGCCCAGGTACTTCAAAAGCGTGCGGGCCTGATTGTCGTTCGCGGCCGTAGTCACAATTGTGACGTTCATGCCCTTCTGCTTGTCGACCTTCTCGTAAGAGATCTCCGGAAAGATCAACTGGTCGTGCAGGCCGATCGTGTAGTTGCCGCGTCCGTCGAACGACTTGGTCGAAACTCCGCGAAAGTCGCGCACGCGGGGCAGAACGATGTTGACCAGTCGATCGAAGAACTCGTACATGCGGTCGCCGCGCAGCGTGACCATACATCCGATAGCCTGGCCTTCGCGCACCTTGAATGCCGCAATCGATTTCTTGGCTCGCGTGACCACCGGCTTCTGGCCGGTGATCTGCCCCAGTTCGTTGACCGCCGGATCGAGCACCTTGGCATTCTGCGTCGCCTCGCCCATACCCATGTTCACTACGATCTTGTGAAGCCGGGGAACCGCCATCTTGTTCTGCAAAGCAAGCTCTTTCAGCAGAGTTGGCGCCACTTCCTTCTCGAACCGCGAGCGCAGCCGCGGACGCTCCTTGGCACTATGCCGGGCCTGGTCCGGAGCCTTCTGCTCTTGCTCGACTGCCTTCGATGCTTTCTTATCTTTTGCCATCTCGATTTCGACTTCCTCTCACGGTTTCGGGTTGCAGGAAGCTGTCAGCTATCTGCTGTCAGCCGTCAGCTCTCAGTACTGACTTCCTGCGGGTACCGGTTCGTGAAACTTAAATTTTCATCTCGCTGCCGCCATCTCCGCCACAAGCTGATGGCTGAGAGCTGACAGCTATTTATCAAGCGTCGTTCCGCACTTCCTGCACACGCGGACTTTGCGATCTCCGCGCACTTCATGGCCGATGCGTACCGGGCCGCAGGTCGGGCAAACCAACTGCACGTTAGAGAGAGCGATCCGGCTCTCCTGCTCGGCGATGCCGCCCTTGATGTTGCGCTGCGGGTTGGGGCGTACGTGCTTTTTCACCATCATCACGTGTTCGACCAGAAGCTTGTTGTCGTTCGGAAACACGCGCAGCACGCGCCCTTCCTTGCCCTTGTCCCGCCCGGTGATCACCTTCACGGTGTCGTTGCGGCGGATATCCACTCGCTTATGTTCGGTGCTTACGGTTCGCATCTCTACTCTCTTGGTCTCTTAGTCTCGGCTCTCTTTAGTCTTAGCTAGATCACTTCTGGAGCCAAAGAAACAATCTTCAAGAATTTCTTCTCGCGCAACTCGCGGGCCACCGGACCGAACACGCGCGTCCCCACCGGCTCGCCTGCGTCGTTGATCAGCACCGCTGCATTCTGATCAAAGCGGATGTAGGTACCGTCCCGGCGGCGATGCTCCTTGCGGGTCCGCACGATTACGGCTTTCACCACTTTCCCCTTCTGCACCTGGCCTTCGGGCGCCGCCTCTTTCACCGCCGCCGTGATCACGTCGCCCAGCCCGGCATTCAATCCGGTCGAGCCGCCAAGCGGCAGAATCATCTGCAGCTTGCGGGCGCCGGAGTTGTCAGCGACCTCGAGCATCGATCTCATCATCACAGCCATGGCGTCAATCTCCCTTTGTCTTTCCCGGGGATTTTTCCCGGGTTCCCGCTACTTGCCGGCTGGCTCAATCGCAGCTTCCGGCACTAGAGCCGTCTTGCGCACAATTTCCTTCAGCTTCCAGCGCTTCAGTTTCGAGAGCGGCCGGGTCTCCTCGATCCGCACCACGTCGCCCACATGCGCTTCGTTCTTCTCGTCGTGAGCGTAGAACTTCTTGTTGCGCGCGACCACTCGCCTGTAGAGCGGATGCGACTTCTTCCGCGTCACCTTCACCACGATCGTCTTGTGCATGCGGCTGGAGACCACTTCTCCCACCACTTCCTTGCGGCGGCCCTGCACCTGCTCGGTGGCCGATGGTGATGAATGTTTTGCTGCTGTTTCCGGCATTATCGTTTCTCCGTCGCCGTGGTGCGCTCGCGCTCACCCAGGATCGTCTTGACCCGCGCAATGTCCTTGCGCAAGCCGCGAATCTTTTTTAGGCTCTCCGTCTGGCCCATGTTGAGCTGAAACTTCAGCTTGAAGAGCTGGTCGGCGAGCTCACTCTCCTGGTGGTGCAGCTCCACATCAGTTAGGTTGCGGATCTTGTCCGATTTCATAAATGCAATTCCTGATTCCCAGTCTTAACGTATCGTTCCTTCGCGCTTGACCAGCGTGGTGCGCAGCGGCAGCTTGTGCGATGCCAGCCGCATCGCTTCGGAGGCGTCCTGAATGGTCACACCTTCCATCTCAAACAGGATCTTTCCCGGACGCACTACCGCAACCCAGTGATCCGGCGCGCCTTTGCCCTTGCCCATACGGGTTTCGGCCGGTTTCTTGGTCACCGGCTTATCGGGAAACACGCGGATCCAGATCTTTCCGCCGCGCTTCACAAAACGCGTCATGGCCACGCGGCTGGCTTCGATCTGCCGGTCGGTGATCCAGCCGGGCTCAAGCACCTTCAGCCCGTAATCGCCGAAGGCCAGCGTGGAACCGCGCCAGGCCTTCCCCGTCATCCGGCCACGCTGCTGCTTGCGGTACTTCACTTTCTTTGGCATCAACATAACAAATTTCCCTGTAGAGACGTTGCTCGCAACGTCTTAACTTGCACCATCTCACTGCCGGAGACGTAGCAAGCTACGTCTCTATGGCGGTCTCTTCTAGAATCCGCCCGCTGCCGTCGTTGCTTCGCGCTTTTTCTGCGGCAGAATTTCGCCTTTGTACACCCAGCACTTCACCCCGATCACGCCGTAGGTCGTCCGGGCTTCGGTGAAACCATAGTCGATGTCGGCGCGCAGCGTGTGCAGCGGCAAACGTCCCTGCAGATACCACTCTGAACGCGCGATTTCGTTGCCATTCAACCGTCCGCTCACACGAACCTTGATTCCCTTGCAGCCAAAACGCAACGCCGAGTCCACGGCCTTGCGCATGGCGCGGCGGAATCCGACACGTTTTTCCAGCTGCAGCGCAATCGATTCCGACACCAGCTGGGCGTCGAGCTCCGGCTTGTGCACTTCCTGGATGTCGACAAACACTTCCCGTGAAGTGCGCTTCTGCAGGTCGCCCTTAAGCTTGTCGATTTCCGCGCCCTTGCGTCCGATGATGATGCCCGGACGCGCCGTCTTGATAATGATGCGCAGCTTGTTGCCCGGACGCTCGATCTCGATCGCGCTCACACCCGCCGACTTGAGCTTATCTTTCAGCTCATTCTTCAGCTTGATGTCTTCGAGCAGCAGCTTGTCATAATCGCGCTCGACAAACCAGCGCGACTTCCAAGGCTTGGTGTAGCCGAGGCGAAAACCATAAGGATGGACTTTTTGTCCCATTGCTTCTCCTAAAACAATCCCAATCCGTATTCCGGCGAACCGGAACCCAAAACTTACTTCGCTACCGCCTTCTTCTTGCTCGCTGTCTTCTTGACGGCCGGACGCCGCTTGGCCCTTGCTGGAGCCGCCGTTTCACCACCCACAACATTCGCGACTGCCTCACCGTTTTTGCCGCGCTCCGCCAGCACCAGCTCGATGTGGGCGATGCGCCGTACGTAGCGGTAGGCGCGTCCCTGGGGAGCGGGGCGGATCCGTTTCATGCGCGGTCCGTCATTGGCCACTGCCCGCTTTACGTACAAGTTGTCGATCTCGACATCCAGGTTCTTCTCGGTGGCGAGAAAGTTCGCATTGTCGAGCGCCGACTGCAGCAACTTGCCCACGTGCGCAGCCACCCGCTTCTTGGTAAAGGCCAGCGTGTTGCGCGCGTCTTCCACCTTGCGCCCCTTAATCAGGTCCAGCACCAAGCGGGCCTTTTGCGGCGAGACGCGCAGATAACGCATTTCAGCTCGAAATTCCATGTGCGTCTCCTCTTAAGCCTTCGGCGGCGCCGCTGGCGCTGCCGGAGCCACGGCTCCTGGACCGCCCGGAATGCCAGCCGGACGGGCTGCCGTTTCCGTCGCCGCCCTCATGGAGTGGCCTTTGAAGGTGCGGGTAAAACTGAACTCGCCCAGCTTGTGGCCCACCATGTTTTCGGTGACATACACCGGGATAAACTTTTTACCGTTATGCACCGCAATGGTGTGACCCACCATCTCGGGCACGACGGTCGAGCGCCGCGACCAGGTGCGCAGAACCTTTTTCTCGCTGCGCGAATTCATGGCTTCCACCCTCGCGAGAAGGTAGCCATCCACGAACGCGCCTTTTTTAGTTGAACGTGCCATAAATTCAGCTCTCAGCTTTCAGCCGTCAGCTTTCAGCTAACTGCTCTTGTCATTCGATCCACGCTTTGTCATTCCGAGCGAAGCGAGGAATCTGCTTTCCTTTGCAGCGCTACTTCGAGCGCCGATTCACAATGAACTTATCCGTCCGCTTGTTGTTACGTGTCTTATAGCCGCGTGTCGGCTGACCCCATGGCGTTACCGGATGCCGCCCGCCCGAAGTCTTGCCTTCACCACCGCCGTGCGGATGGTCGACCGGATTCATGGAAACGCCGCGATTATGCGGCCGCTTCCCCAGCCATCTGGAGCGTCCCGCCTTGCCGATCGTGATGTTCTCGTGATCGAGATTTCCCACCTGGCCGATCGTGGCCATGCAGTTCTGGGATACCTTTCGTGTCTCGCCTGAAGGCAGCTTGACCAGCGCGTACTCTTCTTCTTTGGCGATCAGCTGCGCCGATCCGCCCGCGGAGCGCACCATCTGGCCGCCCTTGCCCGGCTTCAGTTCCAGATTGTGGATCTGCGTGCCAGGGGGGATATTGCGCAGCGGCAGCGCGTTGCCCACGAGAATGTCAGCGTCGGGACCGCTTATTACTTTCTGCCCTACCTTCAGACCTTCCGGCTGAATGATGTAACGCTTCTCCCCGTCTGCATAGGCCAGCAGCGCAATGCGCGAGGAACGGTTGGGATCGTATTCGATGGTGGCAACGGTCGCTGGAATCCCTGTCTTGTCGCGCTTGAAATCGATGATGCGCAGCTTGCGTTTGTGCCCGCCCCCGATGAACCGCATCGTGGTGTCGCCCGAATTGCGGCGGCCGCCGGTGCGCGGCTTGGGCTCGACCAAAGGCTTGTGCGGATGCATGGTCGTGATGTCGTCATTGACGATCGTCGTGCGGTAGCGCAACGTCTGCGTTGTCGGTCTGTAAGTCTTGATTGCCATAAAAAGCTCTCAGCTCTCAGCTCTCAGCTTTTTCTTGCCGTCGCCTTTACTGATAGCTGACGGCTGATAGCTGATAGCTGCCCTTACAAATTCTGCGCGTACTCCGGCATCTTCTCGCCGGACCGGAGGCGCACGTAGGCCTTCTTCCAGTCCGGACGGTAGCCGGCAAACTTGCCGCGCCGCCGCTCTTTTCCCGGATAAGTAGCGGTGCGCACCGAACGTACTTTCACCTTGAAAATCGACTGCACGGCTTCCTTGATTTCCGTCTTAGTCGCCTTCGGAGCCACCTGGAAGACCAGCGTGTTCTGGTTTTCCTTGATGGCCAATCCCTTTTCGGTAATCACCGGACGGCGAATAATCTGGTATGCGGTTTTCATCAGGCGACCTCCGCCGCTTTTTCATGCCGCGTACGACGCCGCGGAGTACCTGTTGCCTTCTTGGCGCCTTCGTCTTCGTCAGCGGCCGCTTTGTGCCGTCGCTTCGAGACCGAACACTTGAGCGAAACCTGCAGCTTCTCAATCGCCGGCTGCGAGAAGATCACCCGGTCATAACGCAGCAGATGATAGGGATGCACATCGTTGCCGCGCACCAGCTCGAGGCCATCGATATTGCGCGCGCCTAACTCGAGATTGCGGTTCTCGTGGTTTGCCGCCTCGACCACTAAAACTGTCGAATCGACCTTCAATGCATCCAGAGCCGCGCGGAATTCCTTGGTCTTCGGTTCTTTCACGTCGAACGCGTTCACCACGATCAGCTTGCCATCGGCCAACTTCGCCGCCAACGCGGAGCGCAGAGCCCCCAGGACTTTTTTACGCGGGAAAGTGTAGTCGTAGGATCGCGGAACCGGACCATGCACCGTACCGCCGTGCCGCCACAGCGGCGACCGGATGGAGCCGATGCGGGCGCGGCCCGTGCCCTTCTGCTTCCAGAGCTTCTTACCCGAACCGGAAACTTGCCAGCGGGCCTTGGTGGCGTGCGTACCGGCGCGCTGCCCGGCGCGGTAGTGCTTCACCGCTTCCCAAAGCAGGTCTTCGTTCACCGCGCCGAAAATCTCGTCGGCGAGATCGAGCGTTCCAACTTTCGCGCCGCTCAAATTGTGTATGTCTATCGTTGCCATAAGCTTCTCGTTTGTGTGTGGAGCGGGCGCTCCTGCCCGCTTACCTGTACGTCCACAAAAGCAGCGGGCAAGAGCAGCGGGCAAGAGTGCCCGCTCCACACCAGCCCTACGCCTTCTTTGCCGCCCTCTTGGCCGCCTTCAACGGATCAACCGTCGCCGAACCCGCAAATCCACGACGCTCTCTTGGCGGCTTCTTGGCTTTCGTAATGATGAGGTAACCGCCCTGCGGTCCAGGTACGCTGCCCTCAACCACCAGCAGATTCTCGTCTTTATCGACGCCCAGCACGCGCAGATTGCGCACCGTCACGTTTGCGTTGCCCATGTGCCCCGACATGCGCATTCCCTTGAACACACGCGACGGAAATGCGGAAGATCCAATCGAACCGGTAATCTGGAACATCGAGCCGTGCGACTTGGGACCACCGGCAAAGTGATGGCGCTTGACTACGCCCTGAAAGCCGCGCCCCTTGCTGACGCCGACGATGTCTACAAATCTTTCGCCATCAAAAATCTCGACCAGCACCCGGTCGCCAACCTTCACCGCTCCATTGCCATCGGCCGCGCCTTCGACTTCAAGCGGCACTTCGCGCATAAACTTTACCGGCGGAAGATTATGCTTCGCAAGGTGCCCGCGCGCGGGCTTGGTCAGCCGCGACTCTTTCACAAATTCGACTAGGCCAATCTGCGCTGCTTCGTAGCCGTCTTTCGTCGCCGACTTGTGTTGCGTCACCACGCAAGGGCCCGCCTGCAGCACCGTGACCGGGCGGACGTCGCCCTTCGAGTCGAACAGTTGCGTCATGCCGACTTTCTTGCCCAGGATGCCTGCGATTTTCGTTGCCATCTTTAGTATTTCTCCGCCCAGCTTGGCTCGTCGATAACTGAACGACGGCTATTGGCTGGGTAATGTGGCGCGGGCGCCCCCGCCCGTGAAAGCCACGGAGCTTCGCTCCGTCGGACAGCCGAGGGCGGCTGTCCCCTCACTAGCTATTTATGTTCTTTACCGAACGCCTTGATCTCGACATCCACACCCGCGGGCAGATCAAGCTTCATCAGCGCGTCCACCGTCTGCTGCGTCGGCTCGAGAATATCGAGCAAGCGCTTGTGGGTACGGATCTCAAATTGTTCCCGCGACTTCTTGTCCACATGCGGCGAACGCAGTACGCAGTACTTGTTCTTCATCGTGGGCAGTGGAATCGGTCCCGCAATCTGCGCGCCGGTACGGCGGGCGGTTTCGACAATCTCGCCCGTCGACTGGTCCAGGATGCGGTAGTCGTACGCCTTCAACCGAATGCGAATTCTTTCTTTTCCAATCACGTTTTCACTCTCTTAACCCCTCCCGGCGTCTCCGGAAGGAAAGAACTGGCGGCATGTTGCCAGCCGCTTTGCTTGTGTGGCGCGGGCACTCTTGCCCGCGGCCTTTTCGATGCTGCATGCAACGCGGGCAGGAGTGCCCGCGCCACACGTGCTACTGCACAATTTCCGCGATCGTTCCTGCGCCTACGGTGTGCCCGCCTTCGCGGATGGCAAAGCGCAAGCCTTTCTCCATCGCCACCGGTGTGATCAACTCGATCACCAGACTCACGTTGTC
>Ga0137390_10000064_pt1 | contig 61471 bp, 48 predicted proteins | sample 15con2h24AmetaG_FD_104937 | JGI IMG/M metagenome (GOLD analysis project Ga0137390, IMG submission 104937) | Vadose zone soil microbial communities from Angelo Coast Range Reserve, California, USA - 15con2h2.4A metaG | ecosystem: Environmental > Terrestrial > Soil > Vadose zone > Saprolite... | reverse complement strand
TGGCCAAGATCGGACGCAACGACCTGCGGAAGGCGGTGTACGCCGCTTTGGGCGCCGCTTTTCTTGGCAGCATCGCGGTGGCCGTGGTCATCTCTCGCACTCATCTGAACGAAGACGTCTTCGAAGGCTGGATCATGCTGGCGGCTGCATTCTTCGTCATCACCATGGTGATTTTCATGATGAAGACGGGGCGCAAGCTCAAGGGCAACATCGAGGGCAAGATCGGGCTACTGGCCGGCAACGACGCCTGGCTCGGACTATTCGTCTTCATCTTCCTCATGGTGCTGCGCGAGGGCGCGGAAACCGTACTGATTTTGTCCGCGGTATCCCTCAATTCGACGGAGCTGATGAGCTTCCTCGGCACTCTGCTGGGAGTGATTGCGGCCATCGCCTTCGGCGTGATGTTCGTCAAGGGCAGCGTACGCATTAATCTGCAGAAATTCTTCCGCGTCACCACCGCGATCCTGTTCCTGGTGGCCGCGCAGTTGTTGATTGCAGGTCTGCACGAACTTTCAGAGAGCGGCGTTCTTCCCTCTTCCAAGCGGGAGATGGCCATCATTGGCCCCATTGTCCGCAACGATCTGTTTTTCGTCGTGACGATTTTCGCGCTCGCTGCTTTGATGGTGCTGTTTGATGCTAAGCGTCGCCAACCCGCACCGGAAGCGGCATCCCCGGCAGAACGGCGCAAGGCGGCCTGGAGCACCCGCCGGGAGCGCCTGTGGATGGCGTCGGTCTACGGCTTCTCCTTCGTGTTCATCGCGCTGGTCACGGCAGAATTCATTTACACCAAGAGCGTCAGCGCACTCTCGCCCGCTACCGAAGTCAGCTTCGTGAACGGCCAGGTAAAGATTCCTCTGGCGCAGATCTCCGACGGCGATCTGCATCGCTTTCAAGCGCAGGAAAAGGGCACCCCGATCCGCTTCTGGCTTTACCAGAAGCCCGACGGCAAGGTCGCCACCGTCTTCGATGCATGCCAGATCTGCGGCGCGGTCGGCTTCTACAAGACGGCAAACGTCGTAGTCTGCAAAAATTGCGCCGCACCCATCAATCCGCAATCGGTCGGCACCGCGGGAGGCTGCAACCCGATTCCCCTGAAGGCGACGCAAACGGCCGACGCGGTGATCATCGAGGAGGCGGACATCGCGGCCGGCAGCCGCATGTTCGAGCAAAAATAGCGGATGTTCGTGCGCCTCGTTTACGAATCGTTCCGCCGTCAGAAACGGCGCAAGTTGCTGGCCGGCGCGGCCATCACCTTGGGGGTTACGGTGGCCACGGCAATGATCGCGGTCGCCACCGACGTGGGCGACAAGATCAACCGCGAGTTGCGCACAATTGGCGCGAACCTGATCGTCACTCCGCAGGAAGATTCGCTCGATGTCGAGATCGGAGGGGTGAATCTTAGGCCGCCCACGGACGGAGCCTTCCTAAACGAGGCCGACTTGCCCAAAATCAAGGGCATGTACTGGCGCAACAATATTCTCGGCTTCGCGCCCATGCTTCCGGCGAGTGTAACCCTGCAGCGTGCCGGCCAAACGCAGGATGCCACGCTGCTTGGCACCTACTTCGCCCGGCAAGTCTCCTTCGGCAAGGAAAGCTTTGTCACCGGAGTTCGCACCACGCATCCCTGGTGGAAGGTTTCGGGTGCGTGGCCTGACGACAACTCCCGCGACGTTCTGCTCGGCCAGCGACTGGCGGCTCAACTCGGGAGCAAGCCCGGCGATGAAATCACGATCTCCGGCCGTCCGGTGCGCGTGAGTGGAATCCTCTCCACCGGTAGTAGCGAAGACGAACAGATTGTGGCCCCGCTCGCTCTGGCGCAGGACATTCTCGGCCGGCCCGGCGTCGTGCGTCGCGTCTACGTGAGCGCCCTTACCAAGCCCGAAGATGCATTTGCCCGCCGCGATCCGAAGAGCATGTCGGGTGCGGTCTATGACCGGTGGTATTGCTCGCCCTATTCGCAGTCAATTGCCTACCAGTTGCAAGAGGCGATTCCGCACTCGCATGCCGAACAGATTCGCCAGGTGGCGCAGAACGAGGGTGCCGTTCTTACTCGTATTGAGGGGCTGATCTTCCTGATTACTCTGGCGGCTCTGTTGGCTTCCTCCCTGGCCGTTTCGGCCGCCATGGCCACGGCAATTTTCGAACGCCGTGCAGAAGTCGGCTTGATGAAGGCTCTGGGAGCAGGCAAGCTCGCCGTGGCAGGAGTCTTTTTCGCAGAAGCTGCACTACTCGCCTTGCTAGGGGGGTTGGTTGGCTTTGTCGCCGGTGGACTGCTGGCTCACCAGATTGGCCAGACGATCTTCAATTCGCAGATCGCGATTCAACCCGTCCTTCTACCAGTGATCCTGGTGATTGCCGTGCTCGTGACTTTCTCGGGAAGCGCTGTCGCCATCCGCCGCGCCGTGGGGCTCGATCCTGTGTTCGCGCTGCGAGGTGAATTGTAAACGTGCCCACGCCCTATGTCGCTCGGGACCTCGCCGCCAGCCGCGCGAACGTCCCCCACACGTCGATGTTCCTGCGGATGCTGGTGCGCGCCGCGGTGCTTCGCCGAGGACGCGCCGTCTCGGCTCTGTTGGCCATGGTCGTAGCCGCCGCAGTCGCTACCGCCATGTTGAATCTTTATGTCGATGTGCAAGCCAAACTACGGCGCGAATTCCGCAACTATGGCGCCAACATTATCGTGGGCGGCAAAAACGGTACGCCCCTTCCCGCCGATACGCTCGCGCGCGTCAGTTCAACTCTGGCGGGTCGCGGGCTGGCCGCTCCCTTTGCCATGGTTGTCGCCCGCACCAGTGACGGACAGCCTGTGGTTGTCGCGGGCACGGATTTTGATCGCGTTCGCCAACTGGATCGCTGGTGGTCGGTAAGCAATTGGCCCTCTGCGCCGCATGAGGCGTTGATTGGCGCACGCGCGCTTTCTGTTGTGTCGCCCAAGAATCAGCCCTTTGATCTCAGTTTTCAGGGACGCACCATCCATCTCACGCCCGCTGGGACGTTGCGGACCGGCGCAGCCGAAGACAGCCGCATCTTTCTTTCGCTCACTGATTTTGTTTCCTGGACAGGGGTTCAACCCTCCACCATCGAGGTCGCTGCCAATGGCTCACCCGAAGAGGTCGCAGCCATCATGAGCCAGCTTGAGCAAGCGCTGCCCTCGGCTGACGTGCGCCCCGTGCGCCAGATTATGGAGGGAGAGGCCCGGGTGTTCGGCAAGACTCGCTCCACGCTGCTCGCCGCGACCGCGCTTATCATTCTGACTGCCGCCCTGTGCGTGCTCTCCACGCTAACGGGCTGGGTGTTCGACCGCCGGCGAGACTTCGCCATCATGAAAGCACTGGGCGCCTCCGGGCGGTTGCTGAACAGCTTTTTCGCTGCCGAGGCAGCGGCTATTGGCGCAACCGGAGCGCTTATCGGCTTTGTTCTCGGTATCGGCATCGCGGCGTGGATCGGACGGGTTAACTTCCATGCTCCCGTCGTCCCGCGTTTTAGTGTCCTGCCGATTGTCCTGGCTGGTAGCATGCTGGTAACGCTGCTTTCGGCGATCCTCCCGATCTCGCTGCTGCGACGGGTGCACCCAGCGATCATCCTGAGGGGAGAGTGAAATGATTCAGATCAAGGATGTCACCAAGCTCTATCCCGCCAAGGAGTCGGGAAACGAGAGCGCGAACGGCAGCGGCAAAGAGAAAGATAAGGAGAGCGGGGCCATCCACGCCCTCGATCACATCTCCCTCCACGTGGCCCAGGGCGAGTGGCTCTCCATCATGGGCCCGTCAGGATCGGGCAAGTCGACACTGGTAAATCTTATCGGCTGTCTCGACCGCCCCAGTTCCGGCGAAATATGGCTCGACGGCCTGAATGTTGCGGGCATCTCGTCCGCTGAACTTGACCGCGCGCGCGCAGAGAAGATTGGATTCATCTTTCAGCAGTTCCACCTCATCCCTTTCCTCACCGCAGTCGAGAACGTCATGCTGGCGCAGTACTTCCACAGCATGACCGACGAGCAGGAAGCGATTCAGGCATTGACTCGTGTCGGACTCGGGGACCGCACCCAGCACCTGCCGTCGCAGCTTTCCGGCGGCGAGCAGCAGCGCGTCTGCATCGCGCGCGCCCTGATCAATGATCCCAGGATCATTCTGGCCGACGAGCCCACGGGAAACCTCGATGCGCAGAACGAAGAAATCGTCTTGCGCCTTCTGCGTGAGTTCCACCAGCAGGGCCGGACTCTGGTGATGGTCACGCATGACCCTGTAGTGGCGCGCCTGGCCGACCGGCGCATCGAACTGCATCACGGCAAGATCGCGTCCCAGGAAGTTTTTTCGATGGCCGACGAGGAGCAACTCGACGAAGTGCTCGAAGAGCTTTGGGCGCTGGCCGAACATGGCGAGATCGCGGAAGTCGAGCGCATGGAAGTTCACGGAGCGTTGCCCGTCAGCCTGGCGATTGAAAAGATGATCGAGATGGGCTTGGTCGTTGCCACCCCGCATCCGCCCCATCCACACGATCACAAGCCGTTTGTGAATCCCTGCCACGAAGCTCTCAAACCGGTGTCTGCGTCGATCGGGGACGGCTCCCTGATCGTCGAACTGACGCCGCGCGGCCGCGAGCGTGCAGGCAGCATAATCCGACGCCATCGCCTGGCCGAGCGCCTGTTCACCGACAGCCTGGCCATGGACAGCGAATCAGAAATCGAGCAGCAAGCCTGCAAGTTCGAGCACATCCTGTCACCCGAGGCTACCGACAAGATATGTACCTTCCTGGGCCATCCCCGCACCTGCCCGCATGGTGCACCCATCCCGCCAGGACCGTGCTGCGGAAGGAGTCTCGAAGTGACAGGGACGGCCCGCAGGGAAACTATTCGGTCGAAGTAACATTCAGCTACTGGAATGGATTTTCGATCCGCACATGCTGAAATTTCTGCCCATGTTGCAGGTCTTCGCTATAGAGAAGTTCGCAACCGGCCTCCTGAGCGGCGGCCACGATGAGCGAATCGTACCAGGACAAGCGATGCTGATGGTGGAGCTGCAGGGCAGAGACAAACAGGGCTGGTGAAGAATGGACGGCGAGCAGCGGACGAAACACGGTACTTAGATATTCCTCGGCCGCAAAGGGAGACATGGGGCGGGCAAACCGCGTGAAGGCGACACTAAAGAACTCCTGCACCACCTGATAGCTGACGATCCCACTCCGCGTTTCAAGACCATCGCGAATCAGCTTTGCAGCCCGGCGCGCCTTGGTCGGCGCAGTGGCGTCGAGCGAGTAGACGAAGACGTTCGTATCTAGGAAGAATTTACCGCTCATTCATCTCATCGCGCGTGAAGTGGCGCCCCGGTTGTACGTCTCGCAGCCGACGCATCAGAGCGTCGAACGCGGCACCGCTGCCTGACTGTGCCGCGTACTGCTGGAGCCACTCCCGAAAGGCTGCATTCAGCGTCTTGTGCTGAGATTTTGCGACTAGCCTGGCTTGCTCAATGAGGGCTTCGTCCGCACTGAGAGTCACATTTTTCATACGAATATAGTGTACACCAGATTCGTGATAAATCACACAGATGAGAGCGTTGGTTCCGACCCGCAACCGGACCCCGCCCTTTACGAGTGGCATTAAATTCGTCGTGCCGGAGGCCGTTATCTGTGGGAGGGATTTCCGATTACTCAATTTACCGGCGTCAGCAGAAAAGCATGGTTGTGCCCCTTGATCAACCCGTAGCCGGTGATCTGTCCCAGATTGTTAATCGCATTGGCGTTGATGAGCACCCAGCCGGAATTGGCAGGAATCAGCGAGTTCAGATCCTTCATCCCGCCACTTGAGGTCCAGATCATGGCATGAGCTGCATTATTGGAGAGGTTGCCGTAGCCCACCACTACACTCGAATCATTGATCGCAAAAGCGATGCTGTAATTTCCCCCGGCGATCGTTCCCAGGTTGCGAATTTTTTTCGCTGCGTCCCACATTACCGCGTGCCAGTGGCCCCCGGTGGTCGTGCCATCTGACTCTCCGACAATTACTCCTGACTCATTGATGGCATTGGCAATGCTAGTTACGCCACCGGCAAGAGTTCCGAGATCTTGCATGCCCGTCCCGGAGGTCCATGAGAAGGCGTGCGAGGTAAACGTCGGACTGTAGCTGAAAACGGATTCTCCCACTATCTCATTGTTGTCATTGATATCGAGACCAGCGGTGAACCGCGCGTTCGGCAACCTGCCAAGATTCTTGATCTTGTTGTTGGTCCAACTGGTGGCATCGACGATCCCGGAACTGTTAAAGGAATCGCCGGCGACCACGCCCGATGAGTTGACCTCGAAAGCAGCACTAGAGCTGCCGCCGGAAAGCGTTCCCAGATTGACCATTCCTGCATTCGACGTCCACTGGAACGCCACGAAGTTAGTCGACGGTTGCCCTTGGATGTTGGAATAGCCCACAACCGTCCCGAAGTCGTTAATGCCAATCGCCCCGCTGACATTGCCGCCTTGCAGCGTTCCCAAATCTCTCAGGCCCGATCCCTTGTTCCAAAGGAAGGCGTGCTGGCCCGCCACCATGCCCGTGCACGGATAACCCTGCGAGGTCTGCGTATCCGAACAACCCACAACCTGACCGGAGTTGTTGATCCAGAATCCGCTGCTTTCGTTGTCTCCTTTGAGCACACCGAGATCGGTGATCGTGTATTTCTGCGCCAAAGCTAATCCCGCGGACGCCACAGCGAGCCAAGCCCACAACATCACTAACCTTAATAATCTTAACGCCCTTGACGTCTTCAAGATCACCTCCCCAAGCGCCACGAGTATGGCATGGCCCGTGAGCGCCGAAAAACTCATTAGTTCTACGCAAAATCCTTTAGGCCGGGCACGCACAGTTGGGCGCTACGCGATGGGCACCAAGCTTGCGAATGCAAAACCGTTGCAATCGGCCGAAACTTAGGGTACCGTAGCTGGCTCCCAGGCTCAGGGGTGATGCCCTGCGCAAAGAAAACGACCGGGCCACTTCCTTCCTCCTGCCCTGCGCGTTCTCAAGGGGCGTAGCCACATCCCAACGAAGGTGTCGACATCATGCGCGCCATTTCTACGTCTTCTCACAATCATCTGTTCGCTGCATTCGTAGGTCTCTTTGCGCTAATGTGCTGTACGCCGTCGGTGGCGCAGGACGCCGGCGCCGTTCAGGCGGCTTCCGGCACACCGGGGATACAGCGCCCGCTCATCGTACAACCTGTCAATGAGGCTCAGTTGACGGTTCTCAAGGGCAATACGCATCCTCTGGCGCGTCCCGAGTTCGACCTGGGCAGCGCCCCGGCCACGCTGCCCATGCAGCGCATGCTGCTGGTATTGAAGCGCAGTTCGCAGCAGGAATCCGCACTGAAGAAGCTTCTCGACGACCAGCAGGACAAGCACTCGCCCAACTATCACAAGTGGCTCACGCCCGAGCACTTCGGCCAGAAGTTCGGTCCCAGTGACGCCGACATTCAGACGATCAGTGCGTGGCTGCGGTCGCATGGATTTCAGGTGAGCCCGACGAAGGGCCGCACGGTGATCGAGTTCTCCGGCTCCGCCAGCCAGGTGAAGGAGACGTTTCATACTGCAATTCACAAATACGTGGTCAGCGGCGAGCAGCACTGGGCTAATGCCAGCGATCCGCAGATCCCGGCGGCGCTCACGCCGGCGGTGAGGGGCGTACTCACGCTGCACAACTTTGTGAAGAAACCACAGAGCCATCTATCTAACCAGAGCGTTCCGGCACAACTCGTTCCTGGAAAAAAGCCGCAAGTCACCTTTACGCAAAACAGTAAACAGATCCATGCCTTGGCACCGCAAGACTACGCAACGATTTACAACATCAATCCTGTCTACAACACCAATAACGGGGGCCCCGCGACGATCGGTGTAGTCGGTCGCAGCAATCTTTTCAATGGTGGCACGGATGTTCAGAATTTTCGTAATATATTTGGCCTTTGCTGTGGCACCTTCGGGATCATCCTCGATGGCCCAGATCCTGGCGACCTGGGGGGCGGCGAGGAGGCTGAAGCCACCTTGGATTCGACCTGGTCAGGTGCTGTGGCCCCAGCGGCGAGTGTGTTACTGGTTGTCTCTGCCAGTACAAACACGACCGACGGACTCGATTTGTCGGAAGTGTACATCCTCGAAACCAACTTAGCCGATGTGATGACGGAAAGTTTTGGAACGTGCGAATATTTCGCTACGGACGCAGACGTGTCTGGCGTAAACAACCTTGCCGAGCAGGCTGCCGCGCAAGGAATCAGTTACTTTGTGTCTACGGGGGACACCGGCGCCGAGAGTTGCGACGATCCTAACTTCGAGACTGTCGCAACCGGTCCACTGTCGGTAAACCTGCTCGCATCAACTCCGTTTACCACGGCGGTTGGTGGCACAACCTTCAACGAAAATGGGCAAGACAGCAAGTATTGGGGAGTCTCTCCGCCGGTAGCTGAAACCGCGCTCTCCTATATCCCCGAAGATGTCTGGAATGAGAGTTGCCTTGCTTCTGCTTGTGGGCCGACGAATGCAAACATTTGGGCTGGAAGCGGAGGTGCTAGCAAAGGGAATGTCCTTCACGGCGGTACCTTCCCAGGATTTGGGAAACCATCATGGCAATCGGGGGTAACCGGAATTCCTAACGACGGTGCACGCGACCTGCCCGACGTCTCCTTGACCTCCTCCAGTCATGACCCGTACCTCCTCTGTCTGCAGGGATCGTGCGTTGCCAATAGTCAGGGTCAGTTCTTCATCTACTTTGTTTGGGGAACTTCGGCAGCCGCTCCTTCTTTTGCCGGGATCATGTCCCTTGTCGACAACGAAATGGCCCGCCTAGCTGGAATCTTTGGAGTCCTCCGCCAAGGGCTGCCGAACTATGCTCTCTACCGTCTGGCGGCAGCGCAGAGTTCGAGTTTGGCGCAATGTAACGGCTCGAACCCAACTTCACCGCCCGCGAGCACTTGCGTGTTCAATGACATAACGGTTGGAAACAATGCAGTGCCGGGAGAGCCGAATTACGGCCTGTCATCCGCCCTATATCAATCCGGCGTGGGTTACGATCTCGCGACCGGGTTAGGGTCCGTCAATGTCACCAATTTGGTCAATCAGTGGAACACGGTCTCTTTTAATCCGACCACGACTACATTGTCGCTGGGATCGTTGACCCTAACCCACGGTTCACCGATGCCGTTCACCATTACTGTCGCCCCCACCACTGGCACCGGTGTACCCACAGGGGATGCTTTTCTTTTTGCCTACAATGGCCCAATGGGTGGTGGAGGACCAGCCAGTCTCGGCTTTTTTACGTTGAACGGAGGCTCGGTGTCGTCAAGCACCGGTGCTCTCCCAGGCGGAACTTATTTCATTGACGCGCATTATGCCGGGGACGGGAATTTTGGATCTAGCACGTCGGTAACATCTTCCTACATAACTGTCTCTCCCGAACCCAGCACTACGGCAGTCAGCGGCCCGCTCACTCAGGACGCCTTTGGCTTCTACACTGTGCCGTTCTCCAAGGGACCTTTTGGCAGCCCGGTTTTTGTGCGCTCTGACGTGCAGGGAACTTCGGGACAAGGAGTACCGACAGGCACCGTCACCTTTACCGATAGTACGGGTTCCATACCCAGCGGTCTCTCGGCGCCTCCGCTGAACAGCCAAGGCAATACCTCGATCCAAACTACTTTCTTCGACGCCGGGACGCACACTATTACTGCTGCCTACGGTGCCGACTTTAGCTTCAACTCCAGTACGAGCGCGCAGAATCCGAATCCTGCTCTTCAGTCGGTGACGTTCACTATCACTCCCGGATTCGTCGTGGCAACAAGTCCAACCGCGGTTACCATCTCGAGTCCCGGAGCGTCGGGTACTACGACGATTGGAATCCTGGCGTCGACTGGCTTTTCTGCCATCACCTTTACCTGCTCAGGCCTGCCCGCGGAAGCCAGTTGCAGTCCGGCTTCAGTCACAGGCAGCGGGCCAACCACCATCGCGACGGCGACCATTACCATAACCACGACCGCTCCCCACCTCACGCAACGTTTCGAGCAGGGCTCTTACTACCTCGCTCACTGGCTCACCGGTGGGGGGTTTACGCTCGCCGGAGTATTTCTCATTGGCTCTCCGAGGAAGCGCCGCAGGGCTATACCGATGTTGCTCATCGTGCTGGCGTTTCTGGTGATGATTCCTGCTTGTGGGGGCGGAGGCAGTAGTGTTCATCACCAGCAGGATCCCGGCACGCCACTCGGCACCTACCCCATAACTATCGGCGCAACGGGGGCCGGGGTTACTCAGTCCTCGCAGTTCCAGTTGGTGGTGCAGTAGGTTTGGCTTCTGCCGAGGAAAGACTTTAACCGCAAAGGGCGCGAAGAAAGGCCGCAAAGCCCGCGAAGAAGAGCTACGGAAGTTTTGCCCTTCTTTGACCTTGGCGGTCCTTCTTCGCGACCTTTGCGGTGAAGAGCTTTTTGTCTCGCTCACAAGCAGACAGGAGCGCGGTGATAATTATCGGCAGCGCTTCTGCAAGGCCGCTTCGCTCTCGGCTCACGCGAGAGATCCCCTGGCCAGTGGTGTACGATTTACCCGTCGTCTCTCTTTCACCCATGAAACTTTCTGCAATCGCATCCGCCCTGCACGCGCGCCTGGAAAACGGCTCTCCTGACACCGAAATCACCGGCCTCAATGGCATTGAGAAGGCTGGCCCGGGCGAGCTGAGCTTCGTCTCTAACCCTAAGTATGCATCGGCTGCACGCTCCACCAAGGCCTCTGCCGTGATCGTTGGCGAGAACTTCCCTGCTATCGTTGCGACCATGCTGCGCGCAAAGGATCCGTATCTCGCCTTTGCCCGCGCCCTGGAACTCTTCCACCAGCCTCCGCGCTACGCGCCAGGCGTGCATCCTACCGCGATTGTTCATTCGACGGCGAAGATTGGGGCCCAGGCGCACATCGGTCCCTACGTAGTGATCAATGAGAACGTCGAGATCGGCGCTAACGCCGTGATCCTTGCGCACGTGGTGATCTATCAGGGAGTCACGATCGGGGACGACTTCTTTGCGCACGCACATTCTGTAGTACGCGAAAATTGCCGCCTCGGAAATAACGTGCTTCTACAGAACGGCGTAGTGATCGGTTCTGATGGCTTTGGCTTTGCGAAAACCAGCGCCGGGCATTGGCACAAGATCCCGCAGCCCGCGCCCGTCGTGATCGAGGACAATGTCGAGATTCAGGCGAACTCCTGCATCGACCGGGCCAGCGTCGGCGAAACTCGCATCGGCCGCGGGGTTAAAGTCGACAACCTGGTGCAGGTGGGCCACGGCTCGCGCGTCGGCGAAAATGCGCTGCTGTGTTCCCAGGTCGGCCTTGCCGGTTCCACCGAAATTGGAAACAATGTGATTCTTACCGGGCAGGTGGGCGTGGTCGGCCACTGCAAGATCGGTGACGGCGCCATCGTGACTCCTCAAAGTGGCGTAGCCCACGACATTCCTGCGGGCGCCTTCGTGAGTGGAGCTCCAGCCGTCGATCACAAATCGTGGCTGAAATATTCTGCATTGCTGCCGAGGCTGCCGGACATCGCGAAGGCGGTGAGGAGGAAAACGTCGAAGGAGTAGAACCACACAGAACAGAACCACGAAGGACACTAGTAACTTCTAACGAAACCTCTTTCCCAACTCATCCAGCCTTCCTCTTGATCTGTGGCGGTTGAGGCTTCTGCGTTTTCGTTGCCTCGCTAGAGGCCGCTCTTGCGTTGACCGTGAAGAATTCAGCCAGCGCGAAATAGAGAACGGTGAGTCCCACTCCGATTGCCAGCCCTACAAGCCCGCCGATCAGCAGCAGCTTCACGTTGGCCCCCGGTTTGCGAACCATCTACCGGCAGCCCGGAATAGTGAAGCAGAGTCTATTCACGCACGAAGCGCGACAGAAAGCGGAAGGATTTAGCTCGATTAGGCTGAAAACCGGGGCCGGTTCAGTCGGACTGCCTTCTGAAGGAAGAAGAAATCGTAGGTTCGGCTGAGCGACGACACCACTCTACGCTCCTGTAGGCAATTGTCAAGTTGGGATTCTCACGCCTGTGGGGCAGCCCGGTGACGCGCCGAATAGGTTTTGTTAGGCGCTTTAAGGATCACGAAGGAAAACGCTACGCCATAAGATTTCCTTCGTGTTCCTTCGTGGTTGATTTCTGGTATTCCTGTGGCAGGCCGCTGTCAATCGCCGCCCGTACTTTCTCCATCAAACATTCCCGGCTGACGAAATCCTTGGGCTCGATTGGCGGATGAAAAATCACCGTCACCGTCCCGGGCTTGATGGCAAATCTTGTCTTCGGCATGATGTCGTGCGTGCCCGAGATCGTCACCGGGACCACGGGCACTCCGCATTCCATTGCCAGATAGAATGGGCCCTTCTTGAAAGGCAGCAGCTTGCCGTCGAACGAGCGCTTGCCTTCTACAAAAATCGTCATGTTGAGGCCTTGCTGCACGACCTCCTTCGCAGCTTTTACTGCCGCGATGCCAGCGTCGCGATTGCCACGGTCGACGGGAACCAGCGATCCCATGCGCATGGCGCGTCCCAGAATCGGATAGCTGAACAGTTCCTTTTTCACCATCACCGATGTGCGCTTCGGCATCAGCGGAATCAGGATGGGCGGGTCCACATTCGAAACGTGGTTCGACATGAAGATATAGCTGCGGGAAGGATCGAGCTGGTCGAGCCCAACCATTTCCACGCGCACCCCGGCCAGGCGCACGCCGTTCCATGCCCCAATCATGAACATGCGATAGAGCAGGCGGATATCACCGCTGATAAACGTCCAGGGAAAACCGATCAATGCCGCGATCGGAGCCGTCAGGCCCCAGAACGTCAGCATCGCGATCGTGCGGATCATTTCTTAGTAACCTCTGCGTTAGCGAACCCAGTATTAAGGACCCCTGGGCTGGGCTCCAGGTTAGCGGCTCCCGGCTGCGCGGGTTCCGCGGCTTCCGCGGCTTCCGCCTCACCCTTGAGCCAAGCCGCGCGGCGGAGGCGCTGCGCGGGCGTGACACTATCTGAATCTTTCAGCTCGTACGAAATTTCCTGACGGCTGCTAAGTTTCCACTTCAGATCCCGTTCTCCGCCCCGTCGCCCGCGTACTTTTAGGGTGATTTTGTCCCCCGGATTCACCCGCGACAAGGCCTGCCGCAAGTCCTGTCCAGCCGGCTTCCCCTGGATTTCAAGGATCGTGTCGCCGGCCTGCAAGCCCGCCCGCTCCGCCTCGCCTCCCGGATTGACTGCGGTCACCGACATCGGCCCATCAAAATTGCGGGAGGCTGTAAAGCCCGGGTCCGCCTCAGTGTTCAGACCCTCGACGGCGCACAATCCCACTGTGCGAAGGAAATCATTCCACGGAATTTCCTCCACTCCGGCAACGTATTTCCTGAAGAACCATCCCAGATCCGCATGAGTTACCGCCTCAGCTGCCTCACGCACGCCATCCGAATCTTTGAAGTAGCGTCCCTTCTTGGCGTAGTTTTGGTTCATCCACTGCAACATCTCGCGCAGCGATGCCCGCCCCTGGCTGGCGTCTCGTATCGCCAGGTCCAGCATGATCCCCAGCAACTCCCCCTTGTTGTAATAGGAGATGCTGCGCTCCGGACGGCGGTAGTAAGCGTTGCCTTCGAGCCAGGCATCGAGGCTCGACTCCTCAGCCGATTGCGTCAGATGTGCCGGCCGCCGCTCCAGTTCCGTGATCTCTTCGCCCAGCCGGTAGATGTATCCCTTCTCGTCCAGCAACCGGGCCCGCAGTTGGATCGTGCCCTCTGCCGTGCTGGTCACGCCTTCGCTGAACCACAGCGCCCGCGTGTAGTTCTCTTTCGTGTAGTCCACTGGCTCGAGCGTCTGCGGCCGGATGCGCTTCACGTTCCACAGATGGAAAAATTCGTGGGCGGACACTCCCGGCAGTGCATCGGAGTTTCCTTTGATCGCCTCGGCGCTTACATCGATCGCAGTCGCGCAGGCATGCTCCATGCCGCCGCCGGCCGGTCCATGGGGAAAGTGGTAAAGAAACATGTAACTCTCGAACGGACGGTCCTCCATCCAGCTCGTAGCCGCGGCGACAATCTTGCGCAACTGGCCGACAATCTTTTGCATGTCGTAGTCGCCAGCTTCCGCATCCACCACCACCCGATAGTGGCCGCCGCCTTCGTCGAAATCCGACTCATGAAAAGTACCAATCTCTACCGGAGAATCGACTAGTCTGTCGTAACTTTCAGCGCCCAATCTTCCATCCGGCAGGCGAGTCAAGGACGTCGCAACCTGCCATTCGGCGGCCACGTGGCTGAAGCTCACCGCCATCGGTGAGTTGCGCGCATCCACGGGATACATAAGAATCTCCGCCAGATTAAAGAATGCATGGTGAGAATTGAGCTGCGCGCCAAACGGCCCCGGCGAATCGACAAATATCTGATATTCCACCAGCGCACCGTGGCCTGCGCCAGAAATTTGCCACCGGCTCTTATCCAACTCGCGGACCTCGACGGTTCGTCCCGCTCGATCTTTCGCACGCACCCAGTTGACATACTGCGCAAAATCGCGAATCTGGTAGAGAGCATTCCACACCGGAAGCTGCAGTTCCCGCTGATCCGGACCTTCCGGCAGCGCTAACTGCACTTCCACCAAGTGTTGCTCCGGCGATGTCAGCGTGACGGTGTAAGCAATCGCGGTAGACTGTTGCGCGTGAGCGTGGGACGCGATAGCTAATATCGCGAGCATCGCCGCGAACAATCCAGCTCTTGTCATCCTGAGCGGAGTTTTCTGGTTCGCTTGCGAGCCGGAAAACGCAGCCGAAGGACCCCTTACCCGCCCGCAGTCTCTCCAAGCCTCAGTAGGCATTCTCTCCTCAAGCTTCTCAATGCGGCTGCTTCATCCCTTCCGTGCCGCATTCGCAGAATTGCTGCCCGCGCCGCCCGCCAGCGCCCGCAACCGCGCCGGTAGCTTCTCGTAGATTCCTCCAAAGCCGCCGTTGGAGAGAATCGCCACGACGTCACCGCTGTGCATCTCAGGCGCTATGGTTTCGACGATCGCGTCGGCATCGGCCAGAAGCCGCACCCGCCCGCCGTTTTGCTCGATCTCCGTCGCCAGCGCCGGCAGTTCCAGGCGCTCGTTCTCGGGTACTGCCTCCGAGCGAAAAACTGCGGCGACCACGACTTCGTCCGCGAACGCCAGGCTGCGCACCAGATCGCTCTGCAGGACGCGACGTCGCAGAGTATTCGATCGCGGCTCCAGAATCGCCCACAATCGCGCTCCCGCGTAGCGTGCCCGTAGAGCTTTGAGGGTGCCCGCAATCGCCGTGGGATGATGGGCAAAGTCGTCGATAATCGTGATGCCGTTCACCTGCGCTTTCACTTCGAGCCGCCGCTTCACGCTCTTGAAAGTTTTAAGTGCGGCCGCAATCTCCTCTTTCGCAATGCCGCACTGCGCGGCTAATGCCGCCGCTGCCGTTGCGTTCCAAACGTTATATTCGCCGGCCAGCGGAAACTCGAAGTCCGCCCAGGCTTGGCCATCGTGCAGCACGGACCACGAAGTGCGCGTGGGCTCCAGCCGCAGATTTGTGATTCGCCAATCCGATCGAGGTCCGGCTCCATACCGCTCCACCGGAGAAAAAGCCTTGCTCAAACAGCGTTCCAGACTCGCGCTCTCTGCGGACTCACCTGCAACGCCGTCAAACGCAATGATGTGCCCCCGCCGCGGAATCAAGTTGACCAGACGCTTGAACGCCGTCTCCACTGCATCAAGATCCTTATAGATATCCGCGTGATCAAACTCCACAGAAGTCAGAATCACGGAGTCCGGAAAGTAGTGGAGAAACTTCGGTCCCTTGTCGAAGAATGCGGTGTCGTACTCGTCGCCTTCCAGGATGAAGTGCTTGCCCTGCCCCAGGTGAAAGCTAGACCCAAAATTCTCGGCGATGCCGCCGATCAGATATGACGGCTGCAAGCCTGCGGTGTGGAAGATCCAAGCGAGCATCGAGGTCGTCGTAGTCTTGCCGTGAGTGCCGGCCACGACCAGTACTTCTTTGCCCCGCAGAAATTCATCGTGGAGCAATTGCGGCAGCGAACAGAATGGAATGCGTTGGTCGAGTACGTGTTCCAACTCAACGTTACCCCGGGAAATCGCGTTGCCGACGACAATCAGGTTGGGCCGAGGATCAAGATTTCGGACGTCAAATGGTTGCGCAACCCGAATTCCCAACTCTTCCAGGAAGTCCGACATCGGTGGATACGCCGCGGCATCCGATCCAGTCACGCGAAACCCGCGCTGCTTCAGCATTCCCGCCAGGGAGGCCATCGCAGTCCCGCAAATGCCAATCAAGTGAACGTGCTTTTTCTCGTCCATAGCCCTTACAGAACCGCCGCTTCCAGAATCTTCAAACTCACCTGCCCACGTTGCACCGTCAACCCGGCACGCACTCCGATCGGCAATGTTATATTCCCGCGGGTCACGTGCCCGGACGGAAGTCCATACACCACCGGCACACCCAACTCGCCCACGATCCGGAGTACCACGTCTTCCAGCTTGTAGCCTTGGTTCGCACTCTGCACGCAATCCAGCATCTCACCGAAAACAATGCCTTGCACGCCGTTAAACTTTCCCGCCAGCTTCAACTGCATAAGCATGCGATCGACCTGATAGGGTTTTGCTGCCAGGTCCTCGAGAAAAAGAAGGGTCCCCGACGTTTGTATCTCATACGGCGTCCCGAGAGACGCGACCAGAATCGACAGGCAGCCTCCGTAGAGAATTCCCTCCGCCGAGCCCTCCACCAGCCCGCTCACACCCGATGCGCCTTGCAGATTCAATTCCCAGGCCGCCGCGCCAGAAAGCGCCGCGTGCCAGGAATTCATCTCTACACCGTCTTCATGCGTCCAATCCTTGGCCACCATTGGCCCGTGAAAGGTCACTAGTCCCGCTATATCGGCAAAATACGTGAGCAGCGCGGTGACGTCGCTGTATCCCAGACAAATCTTGGGATGAGTCTTGATCTTCTCTAGATCGAGCGCCGGCAGCAGATAATTCGCGCCGTACCCTCCGCGAGCACAAACGATGGCCCGCACGTCATCGCGGACAAACATTTCTTCGAGCTCGCGCACCCGTCGCTCTACCGGCCCGGCAAAATAAAGGTCCTGCTCAAGGATCGAGTCGAAATAGAACGGGACGTATCCCGCGCGCCGCAATGCTTCACATCCGAGCTCGAGGTCGTCGCGCTTGATGTTGCTGGCCGGCGCGACGATGCCGATGGTGTCCCCTGGACGAAGTGCAGGAGGCTTGATGCGCGGAGATGTGGACAAAGGCAAAGACATGTAGTCGGTAGTCCATCGCGTCAGACGACACTGATTTTCATCGCGATCAAACGCTCAACTCAAAATAAAATCTCCCCGGCAAACCAGGCGCGCAGGGCCGCGCAATAACACGCGATTCTCTTCCATGCGCACCATCTGCGTCCCACCCGGCGCATGTACCCGCACTGGCGATTCTGCCCTGCCTGTCGCCATCGCAGCTACCGCGGACGCGCACGAACCGGTTCCCGAAGAGCGCGTCTCTCCCACTCCGCGTTCAAAAAAACGTGCAGCTACATCGTGCTTGCCTTCAACCATCACCAGTTCGACGTTCACGCCCTGCTTGAACTCTGGACTGCGTTGAATTTTTGTGGCCTGATCCTGCCAGCCTTCAGCGAACTCGCCGACGAACACCACAAAATGCGGATTGCCCATCGAAACTGGAATCCCCCGGACCTGACCCGTGCCCACCTTCAACACAAGTTCCTCGCCGACCTCCGCCTCACCCATCGCTGTCTCAAACTCGTAATCCGACTCGACCCGCTTCGTCAGCGTGCAGACTTTCAATCCGGCGCCGGTTTGCAACGTGATCTTCTCTTTGCCCTGCTCTTCACAAACGAAGGCCGCCACACATCGCGTTCCGTTCCCAGAAATTTCGGCCTCGGAGCCATCCGCATTGATCAAACGTATTTCAACGTCTGCCGACGGATGCGGGAACATCCATTCCACTCCATCCGCTCCTACACCGTCGTGCCGATCGCAGATGCGGCGCGTAAAACCCGCAAGATCGGCGGTGGCTGGCGATCCACCAATCGGCAATCCGTCGATCACCAGTCTGTCGAGCATTACTCCATCGATCAGCAGGAAATCATTGCCGCAGGCGCTGGCCTTGACAAACGGAATCGTGCGCACGCCAGACCGCCCGCTCACTCCCGATCCACCGGGCCGAGGGAGGTAACACTGCGAAACACTTTCGACTCCTTCAATTGCCGCAATAACTGCTCCTGCTCTTTCCGCTTCCCCGCGACGTCAAACTGCATGCGGACGTGCTGGCCTGTGCGCGCGCTGCACATGTTCTGCATCATGCGGTGCTCCGGCTCGAGGATGCGGTTTACTTCCAAGGTGATCTCCTCTTCGCTGCCACCGGTTACTTCGTAGCTGACCACCAACAGCTTCAGGTTGAAGGTCACTTCGAGGTGCCCCACTGCCATCAGGGTCCCGACGACTACGAGCGTGGAGAACGCAGCCGTCAGATAAAGTCCTCCGCCCGAAGCCATTCCCACCGATGCCACGACAAACAGAGTCGCCGCTGTGGTCAGGCCGGTCGTCAGGCCGCGCGTGTGCAGGATCGAGCCCGCACCGATGAACCCGATCCCAGGAATGATCTGCGCTGCAATGCGCGTATGGTCGCCCGTGTGCCCTCCTGCCAGCACGTCCGACAGAACGGTAAAGAGAGCTGCACCGAAACAGATAAACATGTTGGTGCGCAGCCCCGCGGGCTTGTGCTTGACTTCGCGCTCCAGCCCGATGATTCCGCCGAGCAGCGCCGCCAGCACCAGTCGGGCGAGCGAGCTAGAGACAATGCCGCTCGCCATCTCTCCATGCAACAGGTCGAGGATGTGCTGCCAGTTCATTTGTCCGAGGAAGCTTTCAAGTGGCTGGATTTTATCATCGGAAGGTGCCGCACCTTGCGACCTGCTGCGTTAACCCACCTGATTACCGCGCGCGGTACAGGACGGCCCGCGGCTGCCCGGTCACTTTGATTTCCACCAACTCGTTCAGTTGCCGTTCCCGCGTTGCCTGCCAGACGGTGTCGCCCTCGAAGGCAACCACGTAGTCCGCAAACTCCGGCGGATTGGCCAGCGCCCGCTCCCACAAACCATCGGGATCGAAGGGCTGCTTCCAGACCCGGTGATTGCCTTCGTTGATCACACGCTTCAAAGGAATCCCCGCTTGCTGCACAGCTCCCACATGCTCGCCGAGATACATGAGCAATGTTGAATCAGGAGGCAGAGCCTTGAGCCAGTTTGCCAGTTGCTGATCCAACGACAGGTGGCGGCGCATGTTGACCGCGGCCTCGCGATAGCAAATTGGATCCGATTGCCAGATAGAGCCGTAGCCCGCAACTACCACGCCCAGTACCGCCAACGCCGCCCCCATGCGCAAACGGTCGCGCTGCCGATATGACTTCAAGGCCAGACCGACCAGCGCTGCCAACCCTGCCGCAAAAGCAGGAAGCAGCTCCAAACCATAGCGCACGTTGTATTGCGAGAAAGGCCACCACGTCGGCACAAAAATCGGCACACCTCCGTAGGCCACCGATAACGCGTAAAACGGCAACGGAAGCCAAAGGAACAACAAAGGCCATGCATCCGCTGCCTGCAACCAGATCGCGACGCCACCCGTAACTGCCAAAGCCAGCCACAACCGCCCGAGCCACGGCTGTTGCGCAACATTTAATTCGGCGGATTTCAAGAAGTACGAGCCCGCAGCATAGAGGTTTCCTTTCGCCGGATTCACAGTGGCTGTCTTACGCTCGATCGCCTTCGCAGAGTAAGGGCCATTCGCAAACTCCAGCGGGTTGCGATAGATGGCTGCGTTGTACGCCAACCAAAGGGCCGGCCCCGCTGCAGCGAGGAGGGCAAACTTCGTGATCGCCGTTCGCGACGATAAAGTCGGAAGCCTGGGTGCGCCATTTGTGCGCCCTCGGTAAAAGTGCGGGCTCACCACCACAGCTCCGACCACCATCGCGCCCGCCAGAAACCAACCGTCGTAGCGCGTGAGGCAAGCCGCCATCAAACATAGCCCGCACTTGGTCAGGGCGTTCGCGTCCCCACGCACAAATTCGCTGAAATACACTACCGCCCAGATGAAGAAGGCCAGGTACACCGCCTCTCCCATCGCGGTAGTCTGCATGTAGATCAAATTCGGATTCGCGCCATACACCAGAGCTGCCGTCCACGCCGCTACTCTAGCTGACCCGGTTGCCTTGCCGTTGCCTGCCAGCGCTCCCCGCACCAAGCGAAACATTCCCACCACACCGCAGACGTAAGCCGCCATGGACGGAATTGATCCTCCAACCCCGCGCCGCCACATCTCGTCGGAAATCAGAAACGGCATCATCAGCAGGTGCGGCAGAGGCAGCCACACCGTGCCCAACTGCAACAAGCCGGGAGTTTTCGAGTCGAAGACGCGCCGCGCAATGTTGATGTGCGCGATCGCGTCCCCGTACAGCAGCACATCTCCACGCCGGAGGTAAAACAGGAATGAAAAAACTGAAACGCAGACCGCCAACCAGGCCAGCAGCCTGACTTCGTGATTCCAGTGCGAACTGGTGGACGCACTCATTTATGTTGATGTTGGATGGTCCTGTACGTTCCGTGGTCCGAGTTCGGTGTATACGGTTCGCCTGGGGACGCCTCACTCTAGATGCGTCAATTCCCGAAAGACCTGAAAGCGCTCGTCAATTTCGTCACGGGTCAGCGACTGTAACCGCTCGGTGCCGAAGCGTTCGACGGCAAACGATCCCATCACTCCACCGTAAAACAGCGCCCGCTTCAACACTTCGCGGCTCAACTCCTTCTGCGACGCCAGATAGCCCATGAATCCGCCCGCGAACGAATCCCCGGCCCCGGTCGGATCTTTCACTTCCTCGATGGGCAATGCCGGGGCGCGAAACGGATGACGTCCAATGCCAAATGCGCCCTCGCGAAAGAAAATGGTCGCTCCGTATTCCCCGTGCTTGATGACCAGCGCCTTCGGCCCCATGGCGAGCACTTTGTGGGCCGCCCGCGGCAAATTCGTTTCATTCGCGAGCATCTTGGTTTCGGTGTCATTGATGAGCAACACGTCCACCAGCTTCAGCGTCTCGCCCAGTTCGTTGCGCGTGCCCTGAATCCAGTAATTCATGGTGTCGCATCCGGTCAGGCGCACGCCGTTCATCTTGCGGCGGACATCCGCTTGCAGAGTCGGCTGGATATTTGCCAGAAACAGAAACTCGGTGTCGTTATACTCGCTTGGAATCCTGGGCTGAAATGTCTGAAAGACGTTGAGGTCGGTGAAATTCGTCTTCGCTTCGTTGAGGTTATCGGTATAGCTTCCGCCCCAGCGAAACGTCTTGCCCTGGGCTCGCTCGATTCCACGCGTGTCAATTCCATGTTTCTCGAAGACCTTCTCCTGCTCAGCGCCGAAGTCCTCGCCCACTACCGCGACCATGCGCACCTGCGTGAAATAGCTGGCGGCGAGCGAAAAATAAGTTGCTGCACCGCCGAGAATATCCTTCACGCTGCCCGAAGGCGACGCGATAGTATCGAACGCAACCGACCCCACAACGACAATGCTCATCTTGATTTCGCCTCTTTTCCTTTTTCACCCTTCGTGTACCTGAGCCTGCCCGTTTTGTCGAAGCCCCGAGCGAAGCCGAGGGGGAAGTCGAAGGGTGTCCTTCATGGTGAGAAAAAGAGCAAGTAACCACCAAGGACACTAAGGTTCACGAAGGAAAACCAGCAAACTTTTACCTGGCCCGAACCTTCACGTACTTTCCCAGGATCAACTTCAGCCTCTTCCTCGTTGCCGCAGGAATTGTTTTGGGATCGGTGAGGATGGCATGCGCCAGCGCCGCTCCGCACTTGCACGATCGTCCCCGTGGCATTGCCGCCACTGTCTCTCGCACCACTTTGCAAGCGTTCTCCGCATTCTTCAGCAGCACGGCCACAATCTGATCGACGGTCACCGAATCATGATGCGGATGCCAGCAGTCGTAATCCGTCACCATCGCGACCGTCACATAGCAAAGCTCCGCCTCACGCGCCAGCTTCGCTTCCTGCAGGTTGGTCATGCCGATCACATCCATGCCCAGGCCGCGATAAACGTTCGACTCCGCCTTGGTAGAAAATTGCGGCCCTTCCATGCACAGGTAGGTGCCGCCGCGCTTGCCGGTCACGCCGATTTTCTTGCACGCGGATTCGACCACACTTGCCAGTTCTCCACATACAGGATCGGCAAAGGCGATGTGCGCCACCACTCCGTTGCCGAAAAAAGTGTCCACGCGATGCCGCGTGCGGTCGAAAAATTGGTCGGGAATCACGAACTCGAGCGGCTTGTGTTCTTCCTTCAATGATCCCACGGCAGAAACCGAGACGATCCGCTCAACTCCGAGCTGCTTGAATCCATGAATGTTGGCGCGAAAATTAAGTTCACTCGGCAGGATGCGGTGTCCGCCCCCATGCCGTGCCAGAAACGCCACCTTGCGCCCCTCAAGCGTGCCGCAGACATATGCATCCGAAGGCGCGCCAAAAGGCGTCTTCACACGCACTTGCTTTACCTTGCTCAGCCCAGGCATCGAATAAAGCCCGCTGCCGCCGATAATTCCGATCTCCGCCTGTGCCAACCGCCCTCCAGAAAACTCCGCGCCCACAGAACGCTTCCGCGCGAAAGACTCAAACCCGCGATTATACAAGACAGCTCCGTGCGCTTTTTGGGTTGGCGCCTTTCGCCGCGATACGGAGATACAATCCTGGGATGCGATTCTCCTCCGCTCTCATAGCCGTCGGTCTTATCACCGCTGCCTGCGCCCAAGACGCACCGAAACCCGCGCCCCAGGCCGAGCCTAAGTCCGCCACCGTTCCGATCACGCTCGATCACAACCGCGTCGTGATCGACGTCTGCCTCCCGCTGCCCGACGGCTCGACCAAACGCGTCCGCGGATGGGTCGACAACGGCAATCCCGATCTCGAAATATCTCGGCGCGTAGCCACGCTGATCGGCCTCAACGTCACATGCGACGACAAGGCCTGCTCTGCTCCACCGCCGCGCGACATCACCATCGGCGGAATGAAGATCCCGCTCACTTCTGTGAAAGAGGCGAAAATTCCGCTGAAGCCCGTGACCGCCGCCTCCGTGATGGCTCCCGGTATGTCCGCCGAGATCAATCTCCCCTCCACCGTTCTCCGTAACTACGATGTGCTGGTGAGCTTCCCCGACCGCGAGTTCACCATCGGGCAGCGAGGCACAATTCACTTTCGAGGTATGAGTGGCAAGATCCTGGTGAATGCCGAAAACGGGCTCGTGCAGATGCCCAGCAAGATTAATGGCAAGAACTACAACCTCGGCCTCGACGTGGGTTCGTCGTTCAGCTTTCTTACGAGTGAAGTTTTCGACAAGCTTGCGAGCGCTCATCCGGACTGGCCGCACATGACCGGCGCGGTTGGCAATGCCAACATGTGGGGACTGGACGACGAGCCAAAATGGAAGCTGCTGCGTGTGGACCGCGTGCAGTATGGCCCGGTATTCCTTACCGGAGTGGCGACAGCCGGCCTCTCCTCAGACGGGTCGGCCTTCTTCGAGAAGCGCGCCGGCATGGCTACCGCAGGATTGCTCGGTTCGAATGCTCTACTGAACTACCGCGTTGGGATTGACTACGCGCACTCGATGGCGTATTTCGAAATTGGCACAACCTTCATAGCTCCCGACTTCGACGTCATCGGACTTACTCTCCGCCCCGAAGACGACGGCCGCTTCACTATCCTCGGCGTTGCCGATTTCGACGGCAAGCCTTCCGTGCCAGAAGTTCAGGTGGGAGATCATCTTGTCGCCGTCGATGGCATCCCGGTCCCTGACTCGAGCATGGGACAAGTCTGGTCGATGCTCGAGGGGCAGCCCCGCCAGGAACGCAAACTCACCATCGAACGCGCAGGCAAGCAGTTCAGTGTCGTGGCCAAGGTGCAGCACTTTATGGGGGAGCAGCCAGAGAAGGACGAGACTAAAGAAAAACGTAAGAGAGACTATCGATAAACATCTTTGCGGTGCCCGATGCGCAGCATCTGCACCCGATGCTGCTCATCGCTGACGGAACAAATAACCCGATAGTCGCCCACTCGATAGCGTCCGCTACATCTGTCATCTTGAGCGGAGTGTCATGAGCTATTTTCCCGCCCCAAACACTTCCTTCTCCAGCACCTGTGTGGTCGCCGGATCAATGCTCTCGCTCACCAGCACTGTGTTGCCCTGCTCTTCGATCACCACGGTGCCCTCCTCGGTTGACCACGCGTGCCGCCCCATCAGCGCGTCAGCCTTGTCCTCGGGAGTCTGCTGCGCGGATTTGTCCGGCATGGGATCGCCCATCTCTTCCGCTTTCGTGTACCGCTGCGCGAGCGACCGCGCATAAATCGCCGCAAACTCCGAAGCCTTCTCTGCACTCGACCACCGCGATACATACAGCAGTGCGAGCGGGGCCGCCGGGTCCGCCTTGGGCCGCGCCGCGTAGTAATATCCGCCTCGCCACTCCGGATACAGGCGTTTCGACAATTCCTTCCCTGCATACTGCTCAATCAGCACAGCGACGTCGAACTCGCCCATGGCTCCAATGTCAAACTTCAAGTAATCCTTGAAGTCATGCGCAAAGTCCGCTACCCGCATGGGCTCGATATTCTCCCCCGACAAATAAACGTCGGGCTCCATGATTTGCCGCGTGGTGTGCGGAGGATTCCGCAATACGTCGGCAAATGCTTTCTCCTTGCCGCCCTTCTGCAGCAACTTGACCACGAACTCCATCCCGTAACTGTAGGGAAACGTCAGAGATTCTTTCAAAAAAATCGGCGCGTCCTTGAACACGGTCGAATCCGGAGTGCCATTGATCATCGTCGACTCCATGGCGTCGACCAGTTCCGGCGAATCGATAATCGAGCGTCCGACCGGAGCCAGCGCATATTGCACCATCACGGCCTCGGCCTGCCCTTCCACCACGGCCTGGCGGGCGTTATCCATCTCGTCGTTCTCAATGTCAGCAGGCGTAGGATCTTTTTTGCTCTCGGCCAGATCCTTTTCGCCCTTCTTCATCCACTTCTGGAGATTGAAGCTCTGATCCTGCAGCGCATGCGTGAGTTCGTGCGCCATAACCGGCTCCTGCTCTTCAATTGGAACCCAATCCAGCAGATTCACCGTTTTCGTCTTGGGATCGTAGTAGCCCGCCACCTGCTCGCGCAGCAGCGCGACCAGCAATTTTTCCAGATCGAAATCACGCGGCAGTAACCCAAACTTTTTCAGCACCAGTTCCGACCGCCGCAGCCGCTGCGTGTCTTCATCGTTCATGTGCTTGGTGAGATACGACACGACTTCCTCGCGGCTGGTCAGCTTGCGCTTCACTGTTTTCTTGATCGGCAGCCCGGTCTGCTTGGAGTCGAAGGCGAGAATCTCGTCGACGGAGTGAAACAGCTCCTCCGCCTCGTGGGGCGTGATCTTGACTTCCTCCTTCGGCTTCGGCGGAGGAGGCTTCAGCGGCTCTTGCGCAGCCTGTGTGGGGCGGACACTCCTGTCCGCCTGCTTTTGATCTTGTTGATCTTGTTTGCCCGAATCCTGGCTGGCAGAGGATTGCTCCTGCGTCGGAGCAGAACTCGCATCTTGCGCCCACAGGGCGCTGCTCAGCGCCAGCAGAATGACCTGCAAAAGCCGCAACAGACATTTCTTGGGAAACCACTCACCGTTATCCATTAGGTCGAGTCTATACTTTTTCCTATACTTTCCTCATGACCGCGAATACGTCTATCAACCTTTGGACATCCACTGAGCACGCCCACCAATACCTTGAGCGAGCCGATTCTATCTCGCACCGTGGCGAAGGCGAATCCGCCCTTCTGGAATTCATTCCGAAAACTGCGTGCCGCATTCTCGATCTCGGCACCGGCGATGGACGCTTGCTTGCTCTGCTCAAACTCGCTCTACTTAAACATGGGGCACACGGAACGGAAGCTATCGCACTCGACTTTTCTCCGGCCATGATCGAAGCCGCCCGCAAGCGTTTCGCCGGCGATTCCTCAGTCACCATCGTGACTCACAACCTGGATGGCCGGCTTCCCTCGCTGGGCAAGTTCGACTCCGTCATTTCCAGCTTCGCGATCCATCACGTCGTGCACGAACGCAAGCGTGAGCTCTATGCAGAAATCCACGGCCTGCTCAACGCGGGCGGCGTTTTCTGCAATCTGGAACATGTCGCGTCGCCTACGCCGCGCCTGCACGCAGAGTTCCTGGAGCGCATCGGCTTCACGGTCGAGACCGAAGATCCCTCCAATAAGTTGCTGGATGTTGAAACTCAGCTGCAGTGGCTGCGCGAGATTGGCTTTACGGATGTGGATTGTCACTGGAAATGGCGGGAGTTGGCGCTGCTCGCGGGCCGGATTTCATGAGCGTAACTCCCTTGATCCCGGTCGCGTCCTACATTTGTCATCCTGAGCGCAGCAGGAAGTGCGCTTCGCGCACTTCCCGCGGAGTCGAAAGCCTGCCCTGAGCGAAGCCGAAGGGGACCCCTTGCATCTTGACCCGAGCAACGGCCTGTCGAGGAATTCTCTTTCTGCTTTCGGATCTTGATCAGCGGCCGCATGGGAAGAACTCCTTGCGCCGCCCCTGCCATCGCTGACACTAGAGGGATCCTTCGACTGCGCGTACCGATTCGCATTCGCGAATCGGCATGCTTCGCTCAGGATGACAAGACGCGTTTGGCCACGCTCTCCGCCACCCACTCTCCAGCCTCGCGCGTCCCCAGCGCGCCGCCGATATCCTGCGTGGTCTTCTTCCCCCGCACGGCTTCGAGCACGGCTGCTTCAATCTTCTCGGCTTCGTGCGTTAATCCCAAGTGCGCCAGCATCATGGCCGCGGTCAGAATCGCGCCGAACGGATTGGCCACGTTCTTGCCCGCGATCGGCGGGGCCGAGCCGTGCACTGGCTCGAACATCGACGTCTTCCCCGGGTGGATGTTTCCGCTAGCGGCCATGCCCAGTCCGCCCTGCAGTCCGGCGGCGAGGTCGGTGATGATGTCGCCGAACATGTTGTTGGTGACGATGACGTCGAACTGCCGCGGATCACGCACCATCTGCATGCACAGCGCGTCGACGTACATGTGCTGCGCCGCGATCTGCGGATACTCGCCGCTCACTTCCTTGAACACGCGCTGCCACAGTCCGCCGGCGTGGGTCATGGCGTTCGCCTTGTCGCACATCAGAACGTTGCTGCGCGGAGAGCCGTCAAGCTTCTTATTCCGCTCGCAATACTCGAAGGCGTAGCGGATGATGCGCTCAACGCCCTTGCGCGTGTTGATGTCTTCCTGCGTGGCGATCTCATCGGGCGTGCCCTGCTTGAAGACGCCGCCCGCATCGGTGTATGCGCCTTCGGTGTTTTCGCGTATTACGACGAAATCCAGATCCTTGGGCTCAACTCCTTTCAGCGGACACAGAGCCACATCGAGCAGCCGCACCGGACGCACATTGGCGTAAAGATCCATCTTGAAGCGCATGCCGAGGAGAATCTCTTTGGCATGGACATTCGTGGGGACGCGCGGATCACCGAACGCGCCGACAAGAATCGCGTCGAAATCGCGGGCAAGCATAGCGAAGCCATCGGGAGGAACGGTTGTGCGATCGCGCAGGTAGCGGTCGGCGCTCCAATCGAACTCTCCGACCTCGACCTCTGCGCCCGTGGCCAGGATAACCTTGACGGCCTGAGGAATCACCTCCCTGCCGATGCCATCCCCGGGGATGATGGCAATACGTTTTTTAGAAGGCGTTTTGAGTTCCACGGCAGGAAAGTTAACACAAGGCACGCCGAATGAGTAGGTTGCCATATAAATTAGCTTAATGCTATAGTTTAGGGACGACAGACAGTCTTCTTAAAACCCACTTTAGGCGGCAGGACGCTTTCACCGAATCAACGTGAAGGCCCCTAGCAGCCTGCTGGAGGAACTTTATGGACCTCGACCGGCCCCAAGGGTCATACTCGACCTTCCCCTATCAGAATCGCCGGCAAATGCGCGTTACGTTATCTTTGGGCTAAGTCGTTGATTTCCGGCGGAAGTGATTGAGGTTCCGTGCAAGTGATTGATTCTGCGCTCAACCGACAAATCTCGGCCTGCGTTGGGCTCGTTTGTTCTAACCGTCGTCAGGCACAACCCGGCCCGCCGCTCACTCAAGGTTGCCGTTCGCTATAATCGAAAGAGCTAAACGTCAGAGATGAATACTCCCCTCCAAGCCGCACTGCGCAGCCAGGCCAATGCCCCCGCGGTATCCCTGACGGACTATTGCGGCGCTGCGACCGCCGCCCGGTTTAGCGATCCGCAGACGGAGTTCGGTGCCTTGCGCACAGGCTGCGGCGCCTACGACCTGGGTTTCCGGGCGAAGATCGCGGTCACGGGCGGTGATCGCGTGCGCTGGCTGAACGGCATGGTGACGAACAACATCCGGGATCTTGCGGAAGGCCACGGACTGTACGCCTTCCTCCTGAATCCGCAGGGGCGCATCCTGGGCGACATGGTTGCCTACAACTGCGGTGAGTCATTGTTGGTCGATACGGATCGGGGCCAGGTGGAAAAGATTCTGGCAACCTTCGACCACTACATCATCATGGACGACGTTGAAGTGAATGATCTCGGCCAGAAACTGACGGCGGTCGGCGTCTCTGGGCCGAAGTCTCATGAAGTACTGAGGGCTGCGGGCTTCACGGTCCCCGAACTGGTTCCGTTGCAGATTCAGCACATGAAGTGGGCGGGGGTGGACTGCACATTAGTACGAGGCGAAGAGGGGTACGGCGCAGATGCCGGGCGCGCCTCATACGAAATCTGGCTGCCGCCAGAGAATGTGAAGCAGCTCTGGGAAGCTTTGCTGGCCGCGGGAGCGACTCCGGTTGGCGCCGAAGCGCTCGAGATGGATCGCATCGCGTCTGGCATTCCGCTCTATGGCGTAGACATTCGCGAGCGCGATCTGCCGCAGGAAACGGAACAAGCTCGCGCCTTGAATTTCAGCAAGGGTTGTTACGTTGGGCAGGAGATTGTGGAGCGCATTCGCTCACGTGGGAGTGTGCATCGCAAGTTTACTGGCTTCGTTTCGCAGAACGGCGCGCCGATCACGGTGGGCGCGAAGGTGCTGGCGGGAGACGTCGCGGGTGAAAAGGAATTGGGTGAGATCACCAGCGCAACTACCCTGCCCCAGCAGCCCATGCAGTCCATCGCTCTGGGATACATTCGGCGCGAGCACGCGATCCCGCACAAAGAGGTCACAATCGCCGGGGCGAAAGCGTGGGTTGCCGCTTTGCCGTTCGGGGATACCGCAAGTCTGGTAAGTGAACTCGATCGGAAGCCGGCGACACAAGAGCCTTAGCATCAGCGCGGGAGCTTCGCGGTTTGCGAAGAGAACAACATTTTGGGGTGGACATTCAAACCCCAGCGCTAAAGCCGAACCTAATTTTCAACTACTTAAGCACGACTGAAGTCGTGCCCTGATACGAATCGTACTTAGTTGCGAACCCTGGAAAAGGCTCCGAGTAACGAGGACAAGTTCATGGCTGAGAAAAAACAGGAAGAATCCTTCACGGTAACCGACCGGCGTTTATTCACGTCCGAGGGCGAGTTACGCAAAGACGTCCCCGAAGAAGCGGAGGCACCGAAGCCGGCGACGCCCTCCGCCCCTGCCGTGCTGGCCGCGCAGACGGCAGCAACGGGTGCCGAGAAAGCCGACGGAAATGCGGAACGCGAAATTCCGTTGCCACCTTCTGCTGCCGAGCAGGACGCGCAAGCCGCGGCCTACCGGCGGTCGTCGAACGATCTGGATTCGCAGGTGGAACTCAGCGGACGTTCCGCCAAAGAATTCGAGATGACCTTCGAGCGATTTCTGGCGTCGCTCTACATGACGGCGATGCTGCAGCTTGGAATGATGCACGAACAGGGGCAACAGCCGCATATTGACATCATCGGCGCCCGCCAGACCATCGACACGCTCAGCTTGCTGGCGGAAAAAACCAAAGGCAATCTCACCCCGCAGGAGGAGAATTTCCTGCAGAACAGCTTGTACGAGCTGCGCATGGCGTACGTTGAGGTGACTAACGCGCTGGCTCGTCCTCCTCAGGCTGGAACCCAGGCTGGAACGAAAACCGGAACCACGGGACGATGACGGCAGCATGATGGTCAAAGCATGAAGGCGACGCTTACCGTGCTGGGCAGCGGCACCTCGATGGGCGTGCCCACGCTGGGATGCGATTGCGCCGTCTGCCGCTCGGCCGACCCGCACGACCGGCGCACCCGGCCCTCGGTGATGATCGAGTACGGCGGCAAAGTCGTGCTGATTGATACGACTCCTGATTTTTACGCGCAAGCGGTGCGCGAGCGCATCACGCGGGTGGACGCGGTGTTGTACACCCACACTCACGCCGACCACATATTGGGAATCGACGATCTGCGCCCGCTGAGCTACCGTCACAAGCCCGCCAAGTTACCGCTCTACGCGCGCCCTGATGCGGCCGCGTTTCTGCGCCGGATGTTCAGCTACATCTTCGATGGAGACTACAAGTTTGGTGGATTGCCGCAACTTGAATTGAAGCCTATCGACGGGCCGGTCGAGGTCTTCGGAGTGCGGTTCGACCCGGTCATCCTGATCCACGGTGAAACTCAGATCTACGGTTACCGCTTTGGATCGGCGGCGTATCTGACCGATCACAGCGAGATTCCCGAGTCGTCGCTCGATCAGTTGGAGGGGCTGGACATTCTGTTTCTCGATGCGCTGCGGCATAAGCCGCATCCGACGCATTCGACGGTACAGAATTCGTTACGCATCGTGGAGCGGGTCAAGCCGAAACGCGCGTTCTTCACTCACATCTGTCATGACCTGGCGCACGAAGCGACCAACGCTACACTGCCCCCGCATGTGCGCTTGTCGTATGACGGGATGAAGCTGGAGTTTGAAATCTAAGGGCGGCGTCGGACGGCGGATCTTGGACCTCGGGCGTCCGACCGCGGACTGGCGGCGGATCAGCGGTGTGATCGTGGCGTGAACCGGAAGCCGGAAGCCTGAGGCCTGTGGTTACGTCTGATGTCTGAGGTCCGACGCCGGTTTTTTCTATGCAGGTTTTTCATAAACTCGACGACGTTCCTGCCGATTTCGGGCCGACGCTGCTCAGCGTTGGCAACTTCGACGGCGTACATCGGGCGCACGCGCACGTGTTGCATGAAATCGTAACGCGGGCGCGGCAGCAAGGGGCGAGAGCGGTCGCGGTGACGTTTGAACCGCATCCGGCGCGGATTTTGCGGCCCGACTCCGGGTTGAAGTTGATCACGCCCACAGCGGAAAAGCTGCGCCTTCTGGAAACCACGGGGGTCGATGCGGTATTGCTGTTGCCGTTTGGCCGCGATCTTTCACTGATGACGCCGCGGCAGTTTGCGGAGCGTATCCTGAAAAAAAAGCTGCGCGCGCGCGAGGTGCATGAAGGCTTCAACTTCCGCTTCGGGCACAAAGCGTCGGGCGACATAAGCATGCTGGCAGAATTCGGGCGTGAGATGGGATTTGAAGTGAAGGTGTATCCCGAGTTGAAGTTGCGCGGCGAGACGGTTTCAAGCAGCCAGATCCGCAAGCTGCTTTCGGAGGGACGCGTGAGCCGGGCACGGCATCTGTTGTCGCGTCCGTTCTGCATTCTGGGGACGCCCGGCCGCGGCCGCGGGTACGGATCGAAGTACACCGTGCCGACCATCAACCTGGCACGGTACGAAGAACTTGTCCCCAAGGACGGCGTTTACATCACTTGCACGCGCGTGGCGAAAGAAACATTTGAATCGGTCACGAATGTGGGTAATCGTCCGACATTTGGCGCGGACTTATTCGCTGTCGAGAGCCATGTGCTGAACTTCCATCCCATTGAACTGACGCCAGAGACGGAAGTCGAAATCTGCTTCCTGGACCGGCTGCGCGATGAGATCAAGTTTCCATCGGTGGAGGCACTCCGGGAACAGATCGCCAAGGATGTCAGAAAAGCACGGCGGTACTTCCACTTGTTGAAGCTGAGAAGGCCGTAAGTATCTTACCTCCGGCTTGTGTACAATCCGCACTTCGTATTTTTTCGTTCTCTTCTTGAATGCCCATGTCGATCGGCCCATTTCAACTTATCCGGCAGGCTACACCTGGGCAGCGGAGAACCTTGCTGGCGGCTGCGCTGGGATGGGCGCTCGACGCCTTCGACGCCATGTTGTACGCGCTGGTGCTGGCGCTATTGATGCGCGATCTGGGGATGAGCAAGACGGTTTCAGGATTGCTGGGCACGCTGACGTTGCTGGCTTCGGGCATCGGAGGCGTGTTGTTTGGCTTTCTGGCGGACCGCATTGGGCGCAAGCGAGCGTTGATGGCGAGCATCCTGACGTACTCCGTGTGCTCGTTCGCATCGGGGCTTTCGACCAGCATTGCAATGCTGGCTGCGGCCCGCTTCGTGCTGGGACTGGGAATGGGAGGGGAATGGAATACGGGCGCTACGCTGGTGGCCGAAAGCTGGCCGACGGAGTTTCGCGCAAAAGCAATTTCGATGGTGCAGAGTTCCTGGGCGCTGGGATTTGCGGCGGCCGCGTTGGTCGCTGGTCCGGTGGCGCACTATTTCGGATGGCGGGCGGTGTTTTTTGTGGGCATCTTGCCGGCTGTGGTTACGCTTTGGATTCAGCGCAGCGTGCCGGAGTCGGAGATGTGGGAGGAGCGTCAGCTTTCCTCTGGCGGGCCGCATCCTCCGGCGGCTGAAGGCGCCTCTGAAATTACGCAGGCGACGGCGCGGCTGGAAGCCGCGCCCTTTCAAAGCAATCCGGCGTTTCAAAGTAATCCGCGCCTTGCAAGTAATCCAAAAAAGGTCGACGAAAGATTTTCTCAGATTTTTCGCCCGCCTTATGTTCGGCATACGTTGGCGCTGTTGCTCTTCAACTTTTTCGGAATGTTCGCCTGGTGGGGACTGTTTACCTGGCTTCCTCCGTACCTGTCGTTGCCTGTGGAGCAGGGTGGGCGGGGCTTTGGCGTGATGGGGATGACCACCTTGATGGTCGTGCTGAATGTGTTTGGCATGTTTCCCGGGTACCTCAGCTTCGGCTGGGTGGCTGACCACCTTGGACGGCGTAAGGCGTTTCTTGTTTATACATTGGTGGCATCTCTTCTGATTCCACTCTATGCGGCGGCGCGATCTCCCGGCGTGTTGTTGGTCGTGGGGACGGCGGTGGCGTTCTTCGGGACCGGAATCTTTTCAGGTTCGGGAATCATGGGGAGCGAGATATTCCCTACTGCGGTGCGAGCCCGCGCCCTGGGTTTTACTTACAACGGAGCACGCGCTTTGAGTTCGGTGGCTCCGCTGGTGATTGGGCGCGTGGGACAGATGAAGGGATTGAGCTGGGCCTTCTACCTATGTGCTGGGGGATATTTGTTGGCCGCTCTGATGACTACGCAGTTGCCGGAGACGAGAGGAAAAAGGCTGGAGTAGAACTGGTCTCAGCAACTTCTCAAGGGGCATGAACCGTCAGGGGCTAAAGCCCTCGTTTTTATTGGCCGGTTGCGGCACGGCTGAAGCCGTGTCCTGATACGAATCCGAGGTTTTTCCGCAACCTCTGGAAGCCGTGCCCTTTCAAATCATCTATGGAACAGGTTCACGCGGCCAATGAATGTTCCAGAGGCAAGAGTGCTTTCCCCGACAGGTGAGGTTTCACGCCTCTACGCTGGTAGAGGGCGTGGACAAGAAACAGAATTTACCTTCATTCGATGGATCGCTCGACGCATCACTCGATGGGATCGAACACGACCGAATCTTGCGCGCCCCTTCCCCGCCCCGGGCGCTGCACGATCAGGATGGCGGCCAGCACCAGCACAATTCCCACGCTCTGAATCGGATGCAGAGCTTCTCCCAGGAAGGCGGCGGCCAGTACGATGGAAAATACCGGTTCGAGACAACTGGCGATGATGGCGCGGGTCGGCTCCAGATGCTGCAGGCCGAGGAAGTACAGCGAGAATGGACCGAGCACGGAGAGCAAGGAAAAGACGAAGAGGAATGTCCACTCCGGCCAGCCGTAGTGCGCGGCCACGATCTTCCAGGGAGGGTTGATGAGAATCCAGAAGGTGGAGGCTGAGGCCAGCGTCCAGGAGAGGACTCGCCATCGGTCGTAACGGGCCAGGATGCTATGTCCACCGACGTTGTAAAAGGCGAAAGAGAATGACGCCAGGATGGCGGCGATCAGGCCGTAAGAGTCCAGGTGGAAGGCTGGTCCGGTAGTTTGTCTCGTTCCGATAAGGCCGATCACCAGCGCAGTACCCGCCAGGGCACAGCCCACCGCCGCCACTTTTTGCAAGGATAATTTCTGTTGCCCGCGAGCGACCACGTAAAGCAGTACCCAGACTGGTGCGGTGTACTGCACGATGATGGCGATCGCCACATTCGTTCGCTGAATGGCGACGTAATAAAAATAATTCGAGGCCGCGACACCGAGCGTGCCCAGCAGCAGACAGCGGACGAGGTCCGGCGCGGGCAACTTGATGCGCTGCCAACCGCACGCTCCCAGCAAGACCGGAAGCAGGACCAGCAGAGAAAATGTAGTGCGCGCCTGCGACAATATGAGAGGGTCGATGGGGTGCAGCGAAGCTCCGCTCATCGGGAATTTCCCAGTGAACACGGCGCGGCCGAGGGCGGCGGAGACTCCCCAAAGAAAAGTCGCGGCGGCGATGAAGAAATATCCGCGGAGCGGATGGGAAGAACGTCGGACAGGATTTGTGTCGTTCTGGATTGCGAGGCCTCGCCGGTCGGGTTAGATCAGGATTTGCTTATCGTGTCCGATGATGAGGCAGCCGAAAGTAGCTGGTCAAGGTGTTCTGGATCAAATCCTACGACCACTTCGTGGAATTCGCCGGAGGAAACTACCAGGGTTGGAGTTGTCGGGCTGTCGTACAGGTCGAGCATTTCGCTGCGTGTCTGCGGGTCGGAAGTGATGTCGCGCTCCTCGAAGAGAATTTCGCGCGCTTCCAGATAGACCTTCATCAGTTCGCAGGAGAGGCATCCGGGTTGAGTGAAGAGAAGAACCTTCATGGGTTGCTCGGCTTTATGTGTTGCAAGAAGCTTACTCCGAATGGGATGCGGTTGGGAGGTTTTCGACAAATCACTGGTAGCAGCGTTTCTGGCTTGCAAAGGCCAGCGGCTGAAGCCAAATCGATTTTCAGCCATTTACGGCATGACTGAAGTCATGCCCTGATACGAAGCAGGATTGTTTCTGTTCAATGGGAAGTGTCTGTCTCTTACACGATGCCAAAGTTTTTCTGCAACCTGCTAATCTTTAGAATCATGCCGACCTATATCTCGATGCTGCGCGGAATCAACGTTGGCGGGCACAAGAGGATAAAGATGGACCAGCTTCGCAAGTCGTTTGAGGCGCTGGGATTCGAGCAGGTTAAGACGTACATTCAAAGTGGAAATGTGGTCTTCAAAGGCGGGAAGCTTTCTACCGCGGCGCTGTCCAGGAAGATCGAAGCGAAGATTCTCAGCGATTTCGGCTTTTCGGTTTCCGTCATTTCGCGGACGCAGGACGAGATGGAGAAGACGATCCAGAACAATCCATTCTTGAAGGAGCGCGGGATCGACCAAACAAAGCTGCATGTTACTTTTTTGTCTGAGGCCCCTGCGCCGCCGGCTCTTCAGAAAATGCAGACACTGATCGCGGCACCTGACCAGTCACGTTGTGCCGGCCGGGAGATTTACTTTTATCTTCCCAATGGAGTGTCCCAGAGCAGCCTGTGGAAGACGCCTTGGGAGCGGACGTTGTCTGTGGTCACCACGATGCGCAATTGGAACACCGTGAACAGTCTCTACCAGATGTGTTTGGACTGCCGATGATGGGCGGGGTTCGTGCGGGCGACGGTTGGAAGATGTGCCGGCTCTTTCGCCCCTGCGGGACGAACGCACAGCCGGGGGCGGCTGTACCCACGCGGACCGTGGCGATTCTTGGCGGGCTTGCATTGATACTCTCCTCGCTTTCTTGCGGCGGCAAGCTTGAGCCCGGCACGCTGGTGATGATTATCGAATCCAGCCCTACCAATCTCGACCCGCGGGTGGGAATCGACGCTTACTCAGAGCGGATCGACAATCTGATTTTCGATGACTTGCTGGCACGTGGGGACGACCTGAACGTGGCGCCTGGGCTGGCGGAGCGCTGGGAAATTCCCGATCCGCTTACTTACATCTTTCACCTGCACCACGGTGTAAAGTTTCACGATGGGCGTCGGCTGACGTCACGCGACGTGAAGTGGACGTTTGATTCGCTGCTGCAGGGGAAAATTCGCAGCACGAAGGCCGCGGTCTACCGTTTCGTCGATCACATCGACACGCCCGACGACTTCACCGTGGTTTTTCATCTGAAAGAGCCGTTCGCCACGCTGTTGTGGAATTTGTCCGACGGAGCCATCGGCATCGTCCCTGAAGGCAGCGGAGATGAGATTGCGCGCCAGCCCATTGGTTCGGGGCCGTTCAGGTTTGTGAGCGCCGAGACCGACAAGGAAGTTATTGTCGAGCGCAACGACGAGTATTGGGGCGAGAAAGCTCACCTCGCCCGTGTACGCTTTGCAGTCATTCCCGACTCGACGACCGAGGCGCTCGAGCTGCGGAAAGGAAGTGCGGACGTCGCGATTAACTCTTCGATGTCACCGGATGCCGTGCTCACGCTGGAGCGCAATCCTCAGCTTGCAGTCGAACGCGGGCCCGGCACAAGACTGGCCTATCTGGGATTTAATTTACGCGACCCGATTCTGAAGGATGTTCGAGTGCGGCAGGCCATTGCCTATGCTCTGGACCGGCGGCCGATGATCGATTATCTGTGGCGGGGGCAGGCACAGCCTGCGCGCAGCGTTCTCCCAACGCAGAGTTGGGCGTACAACGGAGATGTACCGCCTTATGATCACAGTCTGGACAAAGCAAAGCAGTTGCTCGATGCGGCCGGATATCCTGCGGGGAATGGAACGCGCTTTCACATTGCCATGAAGACCTCCACCGATGAGAACACGCGGCTGATGATGGCGGTGATACAGCAGCAGTTGCGCGATGTGGGGATTGCGGTCGACATTCGCAGTTTTGAATTCGCCACGTTTTTCGCTGATGTGACTCATGGAGCATTCCAGATGTACGGGCTGCGGTGGATTGGGGGAAATGAGGATCCGGACATTTTCGAATATGCATTTCACTCGTCGAAGTTTCCTCCGAACGGGGCTAATCGAGGGTATTACTCAAATCCGCGCGTGGATGCTCTCATCGATGAGGCACGCCGCGAAGTGGACCCGAGCGTGCGCAAGCCGCTGTATGCGGAGGTCCAGCGTACTCTCGCCGAGGAGCTTCCCTACATCGATCTGTGGTATCTGGATAACGTTCTCGTGCACAACAAGCGGGTGGTAAATTTGAAGCTGAATCCGGCGGGCAACTACGATTTTCTGCGCACGGCGGAACTTATACCTGCAAACAATTAGCAGGCTGATGGAGAAGCGGCATCGCAGGGGTGAAGCCAACCTCAGCGGCTAAAGCCCTGTTAGTTTTTTGGCACTTATGGCGCGGCTGGAAGCCGCGCCCTTTCAAAGCAGAAATCAAAGGCCGAGTTTTTCCGCAGCCTGCTAGGGGGCTCACACTAAATTCCTTTAGGGCTCGGGATAATATGCCAGGTTGTCGAACCTCAGTCCCGAGCCAGTTTTCCATTCCAATGTCACTCGCGAACTGGCTTGCTGCCAGCCCGTTCTGACCCTCCGCAGGTCGCCCGGTTTCAGCGTGAAGGAAATCTCGGGAAGACCCTCGGAACGGATAGCAATGCTACTTTCGGAAGAAGCGCTGTTGTAGACGTCCATTCCGGCAAAAACGCGCGGGGAGTGAAAAGCCAATTCCCCGCGCTGCTCTTGCGGACTGAACGGCACAAGGTTGAAGGTGCCGAACTTGCCCTCCGGAGTTCCGATCTTCCATTCGTGTCCGGGCCAGTCCATTACTCCTGAGGGATAAGGGCCATCCAATTCGGTTCCCGCAGCCAGGTGTGGATCATCAAAGGTCAAATATATCGGCGGACCATTTTCAACCTTACCCGCAATGTGGTTTCCCTGCACATCGATGTCGCTTGCCGCGTCATGCCGAATACGCAAAACCCGGGTGGAATCGTCAAAAACAAATCCCTCGCGATCGAGCGCGCTCAGGCGCACCAATCGCCGCCCGTTCGCAGACACGGATTGCGGCACAAAATTGAGGCGCAGGACATCGTTCGATTGCGCGTCAAAAGTGGAATAGGTTACTGAGCCTTTGCCGTAAGCGATCTTCGTCACCACAGAAGAGGAACCGACCAAATGTGACTCATCGGCTGGCGCCCACTCCGGCACGGCCCAGAAGGCATCCATCATGCGCCGCGGGCCGTCGGAGAATTGATCGGTGAACCACCATTGATTCTCACCGAAAGGAGCATGAGCCTTTCCAGGCAGTCCCTGAAAATACGTGACCCAGTTGTAGGAACGGAAAGCAGCTTCCCGGTATGAGACGTCTCCGGTCTTTGCGTAATAGAGCGCTTCCAGGGCCGCCAGGCGAGCGGTATGGCTGTCGCAGCACTGATTGGGAAGATTGCAGCAGAAGTTAACGCCGTTGCCTTGCTCGGTGGTCACCGTGGCTCCGTGCACAATGTACTTGGGCCAGGCCGGTGTCGCCTTCACCCACTCGATGAGCTTGCGGGCATGTTCTTGCCACTGCGGATCTTTGTCGGGATGCAGCAGCACATAACGCGCGAATTCGAGAGGGATCACCTGATTCATGTTCTCCATGCTGGGCACAACGTCTTCGAAGTAGCCGACCCAGACGTTGTTCACCAGCGGATAAGTTTGGAACCAGCGCCACGCGCCCTCGCGCACACGCCCATATCCGGTAATATCCCCTTGGCGCAAACGCAGAAGCTCGTCAAACAGCATGATTGGTTCAATCACGTTGGCTGAGTAAGGCCCCATCGGCCGGCCTTCGGCCCTGCCATCGCGGGCATAACAGCGCACCGGCCAGGAAGAATGGTTTTCATCGCCCGGTTTGTAGTTTTTGACCAACGCGTCGGCGCAGCGGATGGCTGCCTCTAAATACTTCGTGTTGCCCGTCATTTCGTAAAGGCGTAGATAAGCATAGCCGTCTTCTCCAACTACGTGAGGCTCGATGTAATCCTTACCGTGCGCACTCCAGCCCGTGTAGCGCCGGACGCCGGGGTCGGCGGACGCATAGGGTACTCGCGGCCAGGCATAGTCATCCGGGGTGCGGCCGTTCTCCAACTCGTAATCGACCAGATCTTCAAGAAAGGTCAGGGTCCGCGCGTCTCCCGTGTAGGGATACAGGCGCTCGATAAAGCCCTGCATCATGGCACGAAGATATCCCGTAGAATTCGCCCACTTCTGATCGGGGATCAGCTCGTACGTGGTGCGGTCGAAATCGAAGCAGCAGTGGAAGTAGTACAGGCGTTGCCGATCGTGCAGATCCCAGAGGATGGTCCACTGCGTGAGCACGTGCGACGAATACGAGTAACCGATATTGTCCGGCATCGGCCAGGGCAACAGCTTCCCTTCCGCATCAAGCTGGACCGGCCGCCCGGCAATAGTGGGCTCGTCTACGGTGGAAACCACGGGAAAGGGCTTTTGTTGCGCCAGGGTCGCGGAGCTGAGAACCAGCGTCAGCATGACTCTCACCAACTTCGAATATCGTCCCAATGTATCCTCGCCAGGAAAATCAGTTTTTAGTTCAGCTCGCCGACAGCAGAATCGGTCACGGCTAGATATTTCCAGTTCACTGCCGCCAGCATTATAGGGAAGTCTGCAGGGTCGGAGATCAGCAAGAGCACTCAGCCATGCGTGTTACCATCAAAATTACTACCTGCCAATGCGAATTCTCTTTATCGGCGACATTTTCGGGCGGCCTGGACGGTTGATCGTCAAGGATCGGCTGCCGGGAATAATCCGCGACCAGGCCATTGATGTTGTCATCGCGAACGGAGAGAACTCGGCGGCGGGTTTCGGTATCACGCCGGCGCTGGCGGAGGAGTTGTTCGAACTTAACATTGACGTCATTACCACCGGCAATCATGTTTGGGACAAGCGCGAGATCCTGGATTACTTCCAGATGGTCGAGGGCAACGGAAATAGCCCTGCGCGGCGCGTGCTTCGTCCCGCGAATTATCCGGCGGACATGCCGGGATGGGGGCTGTACCAGGGTCAAAAAGGAAACGTCCCTTACGCAGTGATCAATCTGCAGGGGCGCGTGTTCATGGCTTCGAACGACGATCCGTTTCGCATCGCCGACCAGCTTTTGCAGAAGATTGAAGCCAAAGTGATTCTTGTGGACATCCACGCCGAGGCGACGTCAGAGAAAATTTCGCTGGGCTGGTATCTGGATGGCCGCGTCACAGCCGTGGTTGGGACGCACACGCACGTGCCCACAGCGGACGAAAGGGTTCTCCCTAAGGGGACGGCGTACATCACCGACGTGGGAATGACTGGCCCGTATGACGGGGTCATCGGGGTGAAGAAAGAGCTGGTGGTGGGGAAGTTTCTGAACGGGATGCCGGTGCGCTTTGAGCCCGCCACGGGCGATGTGCGGCTGTGCGCGGTGGTGATTGATTGCGACGAGAAGACCGGCAAGGCACGAGAGATCGAGCGGCTGATGCTGAGCTGAGGGGTTGCAAGAACGCGGACATTCGACGTTCTCGTTGAGTGCCGCCGGGTTGCAGCTGAACAATTGGCGGAAAGCTCGGCTTGGGAATCGCTTGGGTTTAAGAGTGTGCATGAGAACCGTCTTTCGCCCCGCTGGGGCTTATCTTTTCTTGACCCCCTTCCCACGGCTTGCGCCGTGGGCTGCATTCTTACGCCGCTTCGCGGCCGAAGGGGTGCGACGCTTCGTTCGACCGCGACGCTTTATCGCAGCGTTGAAACGCTGCGCCACCCAAAGTCGGAGTTTTTCGGCGAGATGAGGCCATTGCAACCGAAGGTACGAGGGCCCATCGGCCTCTCCCTGCGAATCCGCGGCCAAGGTAGAATCATGCCCATGCGATGGATGTCCTCCATTTTGGTTAGGGGGTTGATGTTGGCCTTGCTGGCCTCGATTGCGTTTGCCAGCGGAGATGACACCGCGATAGCTATTCCCCCCGTTACTTGCGCCAATGGAGTCCCCGGGGGCGTCAGTTGCATCTCATCCAAAAAAGATCGCAAGGAGGCCCACTCCGCCTATTCTCGCGGGTTGAAGTTACAGGACCACAAGAGGTTCGACGAGGCCTTTGCTCAGTTTGACGATGCGGCGCGACTGGCTCCGCAGGATCCGCAATTCATGACCGCGCGGGAAATCGTGAAGGCGCAATTGGTGTTCGACCACGTAGAGCGCGGGAATGCACTGCTTGCGGAAAACGAGCAGCCGCGGGCGGTGGCCGAATTTCGCGCCGCGCTCGATCTCGATCCGGATAACCAGTTTGCGCGGGAGAGACTCAAGGAGGCGACGCTGGATTCAGCTCCGGCACTGGCTGACGGTGTACCCACGCTGCTTTCTGATTCAGGCGAGATCCGTCTGCAGCCCAGGAACGAGCGGGCCACCTTCCATTTCCGTGGCGAGGTGCGCGGCCTGTTCAGTGAATTGGCTGCGGCGTATGGCGTGACGGCGCAGTTTGACGATTCCATGGTGACCAAGCAGGTGCGTTTCAACGTGGACGATGTGGACTTTGCGACCGCTTTGAGACTGGCCTGCCAGGTCAGCAAGACGATGTGGACCGCGCTGGACGCGCACCAACTGCTGGTGGCGGCCGATACACCGGAGAATCACCGGCAGTTCGATCAGATGTCGCTGCAGACGTATCTTCTGCCGTCGCATTCCACGCCCCAGGAGGCGACCGACCTGGTGACCACAATGCGCAACATCTTTGACCTGCGCTTCGTGAGTTTGGGTCAGACCGCGAACATACTCGAGGTGCGCGCTCCCCAGCGTATCCTGGAGGCATGCAACAAGCTGATGGCACAGCTCAGCAGCAACGAGCGGCCGCAGGTGATGCTCGATATTCGCGTCTACCAGATCAACCACCAGCTTACGCGCAACATCGGCTTACACATCCCCGACACGTTCAGTCTATTCAACATTCCCGCGGCGGCATTGGGGGCGCTGGGCGGGCAGAGCATCCAGCAACTCATTAATCAGCTGGTGGCCTCCGGGGGCATTAACCAGGCGAATAATACGGCGCTGTCCTCTCTTCTGGCACAACTCGGCGGCCAGCAGAATTCTATTTTCAGCCAGCCGCTGGCAACGTTTGGCGGAGGTCTCACTTTCATGGGGCTGAGCCTGGACAAGTTGTCTGCCTCGCTGTCGGTGAATGAGTCGTGGGTGCGCAGCTTGGAGCATATGACCATGCGAGCCGGCCAGGGTACTGACGCAACTTTCCACCTGGGAACGCGCTATCCCATTCTCAACGCAACGTATGCGCCCATTTTCAACTCGCCGCAGATTTCGCAGGTGCTGGGTAATCAAACCTACGTTCCCCCCTTCCCTTCGATCAGCTATGAGGATCTTGGGCTGAATCTGAAGGCCAAGCCGACGGTTCACGGCGATGGAACGGTTAGCCTGCAACTGGAAATGCAAGTGCGTTCGCTCACCGGGCAAAGTTCCAATGGCGTTCCCGTGATTTCGAATCGCGAATATAAAGGGAGCATCAACTTGCAGGATGGCGAACCCGCAGTGGTTGCCGGACAGGTCTCCCTCACGGATCAGCGCTCGCTGAGCGGGATCCCGGGCCTGGGATTCGCGCCCGGCCTGAATCAGGTCATGGCCAATAACACGAAACAGGAAAACGAGGACGAACTGCTCATCGTCCTTACGCCCCACGTGGTAGCCAACACAGAGCGCACGACGCCTGAGATTTGGATAAGCGAGAAATAGCTGGCTTTCGCCCTTAGCAAATCAGGGCACGACTGAATTCAGTCATGCCCTAACGGCAGTCCAAAGTTTTCCCGCAATCTGCTAACGGTCACTTCGAGACATTGATGTTGATGTTTTCCTGGATGCGGTACTCTATTCCTTTTGAATCCCAGCCTTGAACCGTGAGTATGTGGGTGCCTGAAGGCGCAACCGTGACTTGTTGTTGTAACGTCGGCCCATTCGATGTGGCAATGACGTTGCTGTCGAGATAGGCCCGCATGGCGGAAATCGGGTCTGGGTTGTTTTGAATCTGCGTATTCAGTTCAAAAGTGCTGCCCACGTACGCCTCGTCCAGCGGGGCTATGGGGGTGATTCCAGGAGTGCAGCCGTTACCCATGCAGCCGACTCCGCCGTAAGTGTATTCGGCTACTACCGTCTTAGTGGCGCTGTACGTCTTGCCGGCGGAATCGGTCGCCACCGCCTTGAGGTTGTAGGAAGTGCCCTGCTGGGGAACTGTAATTCCTACAATACAGCCGGAACCGCTACATCCCGCCTGATACTTTCCGTTGAGGTAGAACCTGACATTTTTGATGGGGGACGTACCGCTGGCAGCCGCGCCGACGGGCATGTCCGTGGGAAGAACTGCATTGGTCTGAGGTATGCAGAAGTTAACTCCCGGCGTGCTCGGGACTGTGCAGAACGGGAATCCCAGACCGGTCACATAGAACGTCTCTTTAGCCTGGTAGAAATTTCCGTAACTGTCCCAGGCTTTAACGACAATATTGTGTGTGCCGTCGAAGACGTCGGCATCGTAGACGTCGATTCCGTTTTGCCCGGCGCCGCCTTGCCACATATTCCGGCCGTTGTCGTAGATGATCATTTTGGTGACGGTTGAGCCGCTGGCCGGGGTGAAGCGGACGGCCACATCCGGGATGTAGACGACAGTCGCGCCCGGCGACGGTGTACAAATGACAACCGAGGGCGTAGTGGGATCTGTGCACTGCGACCACGCGGCCACAGCGGAGAGCAGTAAGGCGGAGAGGACTAATAGGGACGTGTGCAACGGGAATTTTTTCACAGCAGTGACCTCTTCAGGCGAGAAAATTCGAGCGCCTCTTAGAAGCAGGTACAGCGCTAGAAGGTTGCGCTCGGGGAACTCAGGTCCGTACTGTAGTTGGCGCCTTTAGAGGGCCGTAGGCGTGGCGCCTCCCGAAGCTCGCGAGGGGCGAGCTTTCGGTTTTTTCTGCCGTGCCGAAAAGAATTACAGACGAAACCGAGACTGACTACTTTCCCGGCTTGGCAGCGAATTCCACCAGACCTTTCAGCGTATCGGCAGGAACCTGGCTGATGTTTCCGATCTTCCGGCCATTGATGAAGAGTGAGGGAGTACTGGTCACGTCCACGTTTTTGCCGAGCTCCAGAGAAGCGTCCACGCGGGCTTTGGTCTCGGGCTTAACCGCACAGGCAGCGATATCGGCTCCCTTTACGCCCGCAGCGTCCGCCAGTGCCGTGAGCTTCTCGTCGGCGTTGTCAGCGGTGATGTCGGCCTGCGTTTCGTAAGTCTTTGCAACGAATTTCCAGAAGGCGTCGTTCGAAGCGCGTCCCACGCAGTCGGCATAGGCTGCGCCTTTGGCGGCCCAGTTGTGCATCTCGAGCGGGAAATTCTGGAAGACGAAGCGCGCATTCGGCTCGGCGGCGACCAGGCCCTCGATGGCGGGTTGCGCTGCCTTACAGGCCGGGCATTGCAAGTCTCCGAATTCTACGATCGTAACCGGAGCATCTTTCGGACCGCGATCGGGCCCGGTGATTCCCTTCTCCAGCGCCGTCTTCGCTGCCTCAAATGGTTTCGCGCCAAACGGAATAATATCGCCGACCACGGCATGCTGACCGTCCGCGGTGACGAAGAACCGGCTGAGTTGCTGGCCCTGCGGGCTGGCAATGACTACTACCACTTCCGCCAGTCCGGGTACAGGAGCGGGCTTGATGGTGGAAATCTTCCAGCTCAGGCCGCGCTCGTAACCAAACGTTTGCTGCAGGAAAGAATCGACCGTCGCTTCGGACGGAAGATTCACGGCCGGAGCCGACGAGGCAGGTTTGGGGGTAGCTTTGGCAGTTGCGGTTTGAGCTGCGGCGAGGGAGGTCGCCAGAAGAATGATAATAATCGAGTTCACAGAACTGCGCATGTGTTCCTTTCAGAGCAGAATAATCTTGTTATAGCGGGTTTGATGCGGCGAATCTGTCCCGTTCACAACGCGTCGGACAAAAAGATCTTAACCGCTAAGTTCGCCCAGAAAGGCCACGAAGGGCGCAAAGAGGGCCCAAAACTTTTGCTTCGCGGACCTTGCGGCTCTTCTTCGCGACCTTTGCGGTTAAAGTCTTTCTCCTGCGGCTCTCGATAATCAGAGTAGCTCAAACTTCGCACTTGGCGGCAATCGGAAGGCGGCGGCCATACCCGAAGGCTTTGGCGGAAATCTTCAGGCCGGGCGCTGCCTGCTGACGTTTGTACTCGGCCCGGTCCACCATCCGGATGACACGCCGCACAACTTCAATATCAAAGCCGCGTTCTGCAGCGATACGCTCGGCCGGGTGCGAATCTTCCACGTAGTCTTCGAGCACTGCGTCGAGAACTTCGTAGGGTGGCAGCGAATCGCTGTCTTTTTGACCGGGCCGCAATTCGGCTGACGGTGGTTTCTCTAAAGTTGCCTGCGGAATCACCGCACGGCGTGAATTTACGTACTCGCTCAGGCGATAAACCAATGTTTTCGGCACGTCTGAGATGACCGCCAGACCCCCGACCATGTCTCCGTAAAGTGTACAGTAGCCGACGCCCAGCTCGCTCTTGTTACCGGTTGACAGCACGATGGCGCCAAACTTGTTCGAGAGCGCCATGAGCATGGTTCCGCGCGCGCGCGACTGAATGTTTTCTTCGGTAACATCTTCCTTGCATCCGGCAAACACGCCGCGCAATATCTCGCGATAGGCTTCGAAGGCCTGATTGATGGAAAGCAGTTCGAATCGAATGCCAAGATTGTTGGCGAGCGCGCGGGCGTCATCGATGGAGCCCTGCGACGAATACGGCCCCGGCATGCCGACGCCGATGACATTTTCTGGGCCTACGGCATCGGCGGCGATGACGGCGGTGAGTGCAGAGTCGATGCCACCGCTGAGTCCGATGATGGCCTTCTGGAAGCCGCATTTGTGCATGTAGTCGCGCGTGCCCAGCACCAAGGCGGAATAGACACTGGCCACATCGCCCGAGATTTGGTCGTGCATGTCACCGGTGAGCGTCTTTGAGTCGAAGAAAATCAGGTCCTCTTCAAACGATCGGCCTTGCGCCACGATGTTGCCCTCGGGATTCAGCACCAGGCTGGAGCCGTCGAAGACCAGGCTATCGTTGCCTCCGACCTGGTTGACCAGCACGACTGGGACTTTGTGCTGGCGTGCAATCGAGGCCAACATGTCGCGACGGAGTTCGCGCTTGCCCATCCAGAAGGGTGAGGCGGAGATATTGAGCACAAAGTTTCCGCCGGGGCGAATGAGCACCTCAACTGGATCGACGGTGTACAGTCGCTTGGTCCAGAAATGCTTGTCGTTCCAGGCATCCTCGCAGATGGTCAGCGCCATGCGATTCCCGCAAAATGAAAACAATTCCTGCGCCTTGGCGGGAGCGAAGTTACGCATTTCGTCGAAGACATCGTACGTGGGCAGCAGCATCTTCGACTGCACGAAGGCAACTTTGCCCTCCATGAGTAAAGCGGCCGAATTCATGGCGGATTTGCCGGTCTCGGAATCAGCCGGAGTGACCAGTCCACAGATCACGGCGATGCCTGGCGTTTCGGCGGCAATGCGTTCCACGGTTTCGCGGTTGCGGGCGACGAAGGAGGGCCGCTCCACCAGATCGCGCGGCGGATAGCCGCACACCGACAACTCGGGAAACAGGATCATTCCGGCGCCCGCGGCCTGGGCGCGATGCGCGAAATCAACAATCTTCGCGGCGTTTCCGGAGAAGTCTCCGACCGTGGGATTGATCTGGCCCAGAGCGATCTTCACTCTTTTAGTGTAAAGCGAAGGTGAGCGGAGGCCAAGTCGCACTTGGCTCCCGATCGACTAGCTCGCGACAGGACGTCTTTAGCAAAGTTCGGGGCGCGGTGTGAGTAGATGACCTGCTGTTGAGAGAAGGCCTTCAGGGGCTGAACCCGCGTTGTTTTTTCGGGGCCCGTAACGGCACGGCTGAAGCCGTGCCCCGATACGAACCTGGCATAGCAACTCTGAAGCCGTGCTCTTCCCACAACTTCGGCATCTTTGTTAGTCGCCACTTGCCGGAAATAGCGTGTGTCGCGGCGCGGGCATCGGCGTGTTCCCTTTTCGATCGCGCCACAGGACCATGTTCAGGCTCGACGCCCCCGCGGCATCTGGCCGGGAGAAATCCATCCGCGAAGAGATTTTTGCGCCCTGGGCTTCGCGCCGGTTGGTCTCATAGATCAACCCATTGTCGCGGTTGCGATAGTCCGCGTTGTATGCGGGCTGATTCCCTGCTCCGGTAAACATATCGCCCATCACGGGCGCGTAGGCATCGTTCTGATTCATGGGAGGAAGATCGAGCAGCGTCTCCAGGGTGTGAATCATGTTGACCGTGGTGTAAAAATTATGCTCGATATAAGGCTTGGCCGCCGAACCCGGCGAGTATTTGCTGACCACAAAAGCAATGGAGCGGTGCGCATCCACGTGGTCGGCGCCATCCTGGGCATCGTCTTCCACAACGAAGATCGCTGTGTCGTCCCAATAAGGGCTGTGCGAGACCGCATCGACTACGCGGCCCAGTGCCAGATCGTTGTCAGCGACAGAGGCTGCCGGGCGGGGGAGATTCGGCCGTGTGCCTCCGGTGTGGTCGTCCGGCAGATACAGAAGCACGAAGGCCGGCAACTGGAATTCCGCAGCTTCGTTCGATTCGCGGGCGTGAATGTAGGCATTGAACTCGTTCAGGAATTCATCGGCACGGAGCTGGTCGGGATAGTCGGTGTTGAAGTCCGGATACAGAGGATCGAAGTGATCGCGGAGCGCCGCCTTCGTCGGTTTCACTCGCTTGAGCACGGGCACAGCCCAGGGCCAGGGGCTCGCGGCACCGTGCGGATCACCAACATTCGGCGGCAGTGCATCACCCCGGTGAATCTCGGTGCGCGGACACGGCGCCGCCAATGTAGAGGGCGTGCCTTCTTTCGGCGTTGAAGCCCGGCGGTTTTTGCCGCACCATTCCGCGTTCACAAACTCACCGTAGTCACGGTACGTCAGGCCGTGACGCGCAAGGTTATCCCATAGAAATCCGGTGGACGGATCATCGATATCGGGCTGATTGTGATCGAGCGGTACTTCATCGGCGACGCTGCCACCGAAGTCATACGTCCGCTCGTGTCCACGGTAGGCGATCTGCCAGGTCTTTTCGTTGTAGTCGCTGGTAATGGCTGCGGTCGACCAGAGGTGGCCGTCGCCGGATACTTCTCCGCTGTCGTAGAAGTTGTCGAGCACGCCGAATTGCATTGCCAGCTTGTGCTCGTTGGGTGTGATGTCGGAGCCGTAAAGGTTGAGCGCAGGATCGCCGTCGCCAACGCTCAGATCGCCCAGCACCTGATCGTAGGTACGATTCTCTTTGATGACATAGATCACGTGCTTGATCGGATTCTTCCCGCCCGCGAATTGAATCGATCCGGGATCGCTGTGAAACAGGCTGTCCTGCTCCACGATGCGCGTGAATTCGGGAAGTCTCCCCAGCGTGGACGGAATGTTCAGCCGCGCAATGGAGCCCTTGAGCAGCGTGGCAATATACGAGTGGCGGTGATGTTTCATCTCGTCCGCGGTCTTCCCCATGTCCTTGTTCGGGCGTGTGCCTTCGCCCTTGGCCGTTGCGATAAGCAGATCGTCTCCGTTGACTGCGAGTGCGCTGGGATACCAATCAGTGGGGATGAAACCCGCGGGCCCCGAAGATACGGTGTCAGGCACTGGACCGCGAGCGACGGCGGAAACGTCAAGAACCGCGACCGCGTTGAGAGACGAGTCCGCGACAAACAAGTATTTGCCATCGGCCGACTGGGCCAAAGCAATCGGGTAGGTTCCCGCAAACTTCTGGGCTTTAGTAGTGGTGTGGAGCAGAGTCGACGGCACACCATTCTCGGTTGCGATCACGGCGACCGCATCCACATTCGACAGGGCGACGTAAAGCGATTTTTCGTCCGGACTTAGCAGCATCGCCGTGGGATGCGAGCCTGGAGCAATTGGGTCTTTTGGCTCCTCCAGCTTGATCCACCTCACAACTTTTCCGCTGGTGAGGTCGAGGTCCGCAACTTGCGAAGCATTCCACAAGCTGCACCAGGCACGTTTACCGTCGCGGCTCGCGACCACCGTGTACGGGAACGACGACGGCACCAGATCACCGGTACTCAAGTCGAAGCTTTGCAGCACTTTCCCGCTTGCTGGATCAAGCAGCACCACATTGTCGGAAAGATTGTTGGCCACCAGGAGCTTGTCGGGCGCGCCGGCTGCAGAAATCAAGGCCAATCCAGCCGGATAAGGAATGGCAGTGTGCGGCGGCGTCTTCAGCAAGCCGACGGCAACTCTCTTCCCGGCCGCCAGCAGCTGCGGCGGAATCGGGATAAATCGTTCGGGCGTCACTTTGCCATTCGCGAATGTGTAGACTGCAATTCCGTTTCCAGTGTTGCCGGATTTTTCGCCGGTCGGATCAGTCAAGGAGCCGATTGAAGCATAGAGGTGCTTGCCGTCGGAACTGAAAGACAATCCCAGAAAATAGCTTTGGTGCGCCTCGTCACCCAGTCGGGCTTCGGGGTAATCCGAGATGCGGTTCGTCTTCAGGTCAAGGATGGCGATGGACTGGTGCGCCAGCGTTTCCTGGGTTCCGTAGCCGCCACTCAGCAGCGCGGCGTAGCGGCCATCCGGGCTCAGGACCAGCGTAGTAGGAAAACTATTTGTGTCTCCGACGCGCCCGGGTGCCGGCACGGTCAACATCTTGCTGGTGGGTAGCGGCACGGGCGGACGGGGCGTCTGCTGCGCAGCGCTGGGTATGACTGCAGTCAGAGAATATAGGACGACAGAGACAAGAATTGTGCGGCAAGAACGAATCACGGCGCCTCCGCGGAGACTGCTGCAAGAAAATCAAGAGTGATGAGCGTAATTCAATGGAAAGCGGGTGGTCAAAGTTTGATCAGGTGCGCCAGCAGAAATGCGCCGGCGGCCCATGAATCTGCTGACGAAAGATCTGGCGCGCCAAATTAAACCGCAGCGGCTAAAGCCGTATGCATTTTTAGCAGCTTATGGCACGACTGAAGTCGTGCCCCGATACGAATCCGAACCTAAAGCAGGACTGAAGCGGCTGCTGAGAAAACAGTAGAGGCAGCCCAGGGGCTGAAGCCCTCAAGAAGCTGGCACCTTATCGCAGCGCTGAAAGCGCTGCGCCACCCAAAACCGGGCCACCCAAAACCGAAGCCGCCCTAGACCGGAGTTTCTCAGCAATCTCTGAAGTCATGACTTCACGCGAGTCCGATGTTTCTTCGTAACATGCTAATGTCCCGAACTTCTGTGCTGCGCGGACTCTGGAGGCTCCGCAGTCTCAGCCAGCACGTTATGGCGAACGTCGGAACCTTGCACCCAGAAGATCACATCTTCGGCGATGTTGGTGGCGTGGTCGGCAACGCGCTCCAGATTGCGGGCAACCAGCAAGGCGTCCAGTGCCTGCCGGACGACTTCGGGCCGCTGGTTCATCGTCTTTACGAGTTGGATGAAGGCGTCATCGCGCATGCGGTCAATCACGCTGTCCATCTCGAGAACCGCCTGGGCAAGTTCGACCTTGCCCTCGATAAACGATTCCAGCGCCCGCCGCACCATGGCGCTCACCGCCGCGCCCATGCGAGCAATGTCCACGGGAAGGTCGGCGGCGGGAAGCTCCACCATGTCCATGACGCGTTCGGCGATGTTCACGGCCTGGTCGCCGACGCGCTCCAAGTCCGAATTGATCTTGGTGACGGCAAGAATGAACCGCAGGTCCACAGCCATGGGCTGCTGCATGGCCAGCAGATCGAACGCAGCTTCGTCAATCTCGCGTTCAGCAGTATTGATCTGGCCTTCGCCCTCCAGCACCATCTGGCAGCGCGTAAGATCGCGCTCCACATAGGCCTGGCGAGCGCGGTCTACCGCCTGCTCCGCCATGCCTCCCATACGAAGCAGTTTCTGCCGTAGATCGTCGAGGCCTTGCTGAAAGCGCGTACGCATTATCCAAACCTGCCTGTGATGTAGTCTTCCGTCTTTTTATCGGACGGCTTGGTGAAGATCTTTTCCGTCCTGTCGAATTCTATCAACTTACCCAGCAGAAAGAACCCCGTAAACTCGGCGACGCGCGCCGCCTGTTGCATATTGTGGGTAACGATCACAATGGTATAGCGTTCTTTCAGCTGAAAGATTAACTCCTCAATCTTGCTGGTCGAGATCGGATCGAGCGCCGAGCAGGGCTCGTCCATCAGCAGGACTTCTGGTTCGACGGCGAGGGCACGCGCGATGCAGAGGCGCTGCTGCTGTCCACCGGAGAGGCTGGCACCTGACTTCTTATGAAGTTGATCCTTGACTTCGTCCCACAGGGCGGCGGAGTCGAGGGAGCGTTGCACTACTTCATCCAGCTTGCGCCGGTCGCGAAAGCCATTCAACTTCAGTCCAGAGGCAACGTTGTCATAGATCGACATCGTGGGAAATGGGTTCGCCTTCTGGAAGACCATGCCCACGCGGCGCCGCAGTTGGGTAGGCGAGGTGCCGTTGTAGGCGTCGATTTCGCCGATGCGGACCTGGCCCTCGACGCGCGCTTCTGGAATCGTCTCATGCATGCGATTCAGGCAGCGAATAAACGTCGACTTGCCGCAGCCGGAGGGCCCAATCAGAGCCGTGGCATGATTGGCCGCGACTTTCAGATTGATGTCATATAAGGCCTGCCCTTTGCCGTACCAGGCATTCAGGTTCTCGACCTGGATTCCTACGCCCATAAGTTAAGCTGCTCCGAAAGTACCACGGCGCACGGCATAGCGCACGGCCGCGACTGCGCTGACGATAAGAAGGATCAGCACGAACGAGCCCGCCCATGCCTGGCGGTGCCAGTCATCATAGGGCGAATTGGCGTACACGTAGATCTGCAGCGGCAACGCGGCCGTGGGCTGATCGGTGCGCAGGTTCCAGTACTGGTTGCCGAAAGCGGTGAAGAGCAGGGGCGCTGTTTCTCCGGCGACGCGGGCAAAGGCCAGCATGATCCCGGTAATGACCCCCGAAGTGGCCGTGCGCAGTGTGATGGAAAGCGTCGTCCGCCAGCGTGGAATGCCGAGTCCGTACGCGGCCTCGCGCAGCGCTTGCGGCACCAGCAGCAGCATCTCTTCAGTTGTGCGCGTGATCGTGGGTACCATCATGATCGCCAGTGCGACCCCGCCCGCCAGCGCGGAAAAATGTCTCTGATACAGCACGACGATGGAGTAAGCAACGATGCCAACGACGATCGAAGGAACGCCGTTGAGCACGTCAGCGGTGAATCGAATCGCGTCACCCAGGCGATTGCGGCCAAATTCCGCGAGGTAGATTCCCGCGCCTACTCCGAACGGCACGCCAATCAGGCTCGCAATCCCAAGGATGACGCCCGAGCCCACGATGGCATTGGCCATCCCGCCGCCGGGTTCACCCACCGGCCTCGGAGTCTGAGTGAGGAAGGCCCAGTTGATCGACCCGACGCCGCGGTAAAGAAGATAGCCAAAGATCGCAATCAGCGGCACCAGCACCAAGATCACGGTCACAACAGCGACGCCGGTCATCACGTGGTCGGTGATGCGGCGTCGCAGGCTGATCGGGGGCACAATGCGCTGGGGTCCGACGGTATTGGCGCGTTCAGGCATGACCCCTCGCAGGCTGCCCGCGCGTGACGGTCCAGACCAGCAATCGCGCCAGCGCGTTGACTACGATGGTTACCAGGAAAAGGGCCAAACCGATTTCGATTAAAGCGGAAAGATAAACGTTTCCCGTGGCCTCGCTGAACTCGTTGGCCAGAACGCTGGCCATGGTGTACCCGGGGGCAAATAGTGATTTCACGATCTGTGGGCGGTTTCCGATTACCATAGTGACTGCCATGGTTTCGCCCAGAGCCCGACCGAGCCCCAGAATGATTCCGCCCATGATTCCGGCGCGGGCATTGCGCAGTACGCCGATCCGAATCATCTCCCACCGCGTGGCGCCCAGTGCCAGCGCGGCCTCGCGTTGATGCTGCGGCACTACCATCAAAACTTCGCGGGTAATCGACGAAATGATGGGCACGATCATGATGGCGAGGATGACGCCCGCCGCCAGCATCGAATAACCGAACGGAGGTCCCTCGAATAACCCCGTCCAGCCCAGCGTCCTGGCCAGGAACGGCTGAACATGGTGGCTCAGGATTGGAATCAGCACGAAGATCGCCCACAGGCCGTAGATGACACTGGGAATCGCGGCCAGCAACTCCACGAAAAAGGATAGGGGGCCGCGCAAAATAGGTGGGCACATCTCGGTGGTAAAGACCGCCACGCCGATCGACAGCGGAACCGCAATGATCAGGGCCAGTAAGGATGAAACCAGCGTCCCGTAAACGAACGGTAAAGCGCCAAACTGCTCGTTCACCGGATCCCAGTCACTGCCGGAGAAAAACCTGAAGCCGAAGGCATGCCAGGAGAGCGCCGAGCGTGTAACCAGTTCGTAGACGATCAGAACCAGCAGGCCCAGCACCGCCAGCCCACACGCCAGCATGGCGACCTCAAAGATGCGATCAGGGACCTCGCTCGGAGCAGAGAGTATGGGCGCAGCTGACGCAGCCCCTGGAGCCACTCTAACTTTCATCTGCTCAACAGGTTGCGGACGGGACATATCAGGCCTATGGAAAGCCGGCTTGGCCATTCGCGTTCAACCGTAGCAGACAGTTGTTACAAAGATGTTAAAATTCCTAGGCTTTTTCAGCTGCGTCCGAGATTTGAACTTAGCGCTAACTAGAAGTCGAGATGATCTTCATCATCTTGAGGTTGCGTTTCCGCGAATTAGCCTGTATTTTCATCTCCCGACTGAGACTTGAGACTTGGTATGTCGATCGCGCCTGAGCGAAGCCGGCTTGTGTTCCAGAAGCTTGAGCGGGACCTGTTGAAGCTCTCCTCCAAGCTGAAGCCGGAGAGCGTCCACGGCTTCCGCACCGGAACGCGCCGCGTGCAAACGCTGCTTGAAGAGCTGGCACCGGATCGGACCCGCAACGATAAGAAGCTACTAAACCTGCTGAAGCGGATCCGCAAGCGGGCCGGCAAAGTCCGCGATCTCGACGTACAACTGTCCGCGCTGCGAAGCTTGAAAATTCCGCAGGAGCCACGGCGCAAGACGCTGTTGCTCCAGAGTTTGATTGAACTTCGCGCCGAGCATGAGAAAAAGTTGCGCAAGGCTCTGAGCAAAGAGACCACTCGCGAACTCCGCAAGCGCCTCAGGCGAGCGGCGAAGGACTTAAGCTCGGACACGCTCCGAGATCCTCTAGTGGTCGCGCAGCAGATGATGACGCGAGTTGCGCGCCCCCAGAGCCCACCGACGAACGACATGCTCCATCAGTACCGCATTGCCGGGAAAAGGGCGCGCTATGCGGCTGAGTTCGCCGTAAAGTCTCCTGAAGTTGACCAGTTCATTGCGCAACTCAAGCGCGCCCAGGACGCTCTCGGTGATTGGCATGATTGGCTTTTGCTGACGCAAAGTGCAGCCAAACGCCTGGGAGATGTTCACGAATCGCCGCTGGTGGCCGTTCTGCACAATGTGAGCGGAGCGAAGTTCAGGCATGCAGCGGCTGCATTATCCAGCACGCGTGCCGTGCGAGCTGACTTGAAACGCCGGACTTCTCCGCAAGCCAAGTCGAGAAAACTAAACACGAAGAGTGATGCACCAGCAGCAGCGATGAGTTCCGCCGCATGACTCCCTGCGGGAATACTGCTCAGGTACTTCCTAAATTCATCAACTGGACACGAAGCTCGGTGACGTCCTTCCCTTCTGCATGTAAACTGTGAGGCTTCCCCATGCCTACGTTTGCCGCGGTTGACATCGGTTCGAACTCTGTGCGGCTGAAGATCGCGCGCCTGCAGGGACACCGCCTCCGGCCTATTCATGAAGATCGCGAAGTCACGCGCCTTGGCGAAGGTGTCTTCCGCTCCGGATTTTTAAGGCCCGAATCCATGGCGGAAACTATAAAAGTCCTCCGGCGCTTTCACCGCGCGACGCAGCAGGTGGTGACCGATACCGTGCGAGTGGTAGCGACCAGTGCGTTGCGCGATGCCCGGAATTCTCAAGCTTTCCTGGAATGGGTGCGTTCGGCAACGGGATGGCGTGTGGAGATTATCTCCGGGGTGGAAGAAGCGCGCCTCATCCACTTGGGTTTGGTCTCCAGCCGGCGCGTGGACAGCTTGCCCACGCTGATGATCGACCTCGGTGGCGGCAGTTGCGAGCTGACGGTGTCCCAGGCGGGTCACATCCGCGATACGGTCAGCCTGCCTTTGGGGGCGGTGCGACTGACTGATGAATTTCTTCGTCATGATCCGCCGCGCAAAGGGGAACTCAAGCGGCTACGCGGGTTCATGGCGCGCGAGGTGGGACGCATCGCTCCTCGCATCGCTGCGGGGCGGGTGAGAAATGTGATCGCGACTTCGGGGACAGCCGCGGCACTCGCCGCCGCCGCAGCGAATCTGCGGAAGAAGTCTCCCAATCGCCAGCGTCCGGCCGTTTCGCGGGCCGAGATGAGCCGGATCGCCAAACAGCTAGCTCGGCTGCCAGTAGCGGAGCGGCGAAAAATAGAAGGGATCGGCCCACGCCGCGCCGAAATTGTGGTCGCCGGCGCCATGGTGTACCAGGAACTGCTCGACCGTTTCCGCTTGAAAGCCTTTCGCTACTCGCCACTTGGGCTTCGCGACGGCATTCTGGCGCAGATGGCCGCCGAATATGATCGCAGCACGCGGTCAGGAAAACAGATCGAGTCCGAGCGGTGGGAGTCAATTGCCAGAGCCGTCAAGCACTACGGCATCGACCGGAAACATGCGCTGGACGTCCGCGAGTCTGCCATGTTCCTGTTTGCCGGGTTGCGCTCCGTGCACCGGCTGCCGCCCGAATATCGCGAGTGGCTCTCCGCCGCGGCGATGCTTTACGAAGTCGGAGACTTCGTAAACCGAACCGGGCGCCACCGGCACACGCACTACATCATTTCAAACTCCGAAATCCTGGGATACACGCCGCAACAGCGCCCCATCATCGCGGCGATTGCTCGCTATCTCGGAAAGTCGCGCCCGACGGTAGAGGACGTGCCGATGAAGGCTATCGATCCCGCCGATCGAGCGGGAGTGCAAAAAGCAATCCTGCTGTTGCGCCTGGCTCGCTCCCTGAATCTTGGCCGTAGCCGGGCGGTGCAGAAAGTGCGGGTAGGAGTGCGCGCCGCCGAAGTGCGGCTGACGCTCTTTCCTCGCCGGAGAATGGGAGTGGATCTGGAACTCTGGGCGATTGAAAAGGATTGCACTTACTTCCGCGAGATTTTCGGACGCGAACTCTCCACGGCAGTGGCGTAGAGGGCGCGGGCGACTTTCGGCGTCAAGCACCACTGCAGAGTGCCGGAAGTGCGCCGCATCTCGACCTTGGCCACTGCTCCCTTCTTCAATTCCACGGAGGCTTCGCAACCCGAATCACTGATCAGCGATCCCAGGAACTGGCTGAGATTGGGATTGTGTCCGACGACCATGATCGCTTCCTGCTTCGCGTATTTCTCCAGAAGCTTGCGAAAGTCCGCCAGGCCCGCCGCCGGACGAAGTCCGGGATCCATTTGAAGTTTGCCTTCATAGCCGAGTTCGTTGCCCACCAGAGAGGCGGTTTGGGTAGCACGCTTCAGCGGACTGGAAACGACGGCATCCACCTGCACTTCGAGCGCCGCCAGCGCGCGTCCAATGTAACCGCACTGCTCGATACCCTCCTTGTCGAGGGCACGCTTTTCGTCCTTCTTGGGATTGATCAGGTGCTCACCCGCATTGGCGTGACGCAAGAAATAGAGAATCATGCCGGACTATCGTTCCTTCCCCACAAGAAGCCTGCGCATTCTGGTCTCGGTTGCAGATGGAAGGGCGGCCTGCTTCCCTTCCGCCACGTCAATCAGGAACTCCTGCGCATTGAAAGCTGCAGCACCCACGGGAGGCTTGTTCTTGCGCTTACTGCCCACCAACTGCCACGGGCGAAGGTAAGTTCCATCCTTGGTCAGGATACGCGCTTTGCGGTTGTCAGCGAGATACGCATCGAGAATTTCATGGCGAACGCGTTCGCGCAGCAGTTCCTCGCGCAACGGCACCAGCACTTCGACCCGCTCATACAGATTGCGCGGCATCCAGTCAGGACTGCCGGTGTAGATTTCCGGGTCGCCGTCATTGGCGAAGTAGTAGATGCGGCTGTGCTCGAGGAATCGCCCGACGATGCTGCGGACATGGATGCGGTCGCTGACGCCCCGAATTCCCGGACGCAATGCACAGATGCCACGAACGATGAGGTCGACTTCGACTCCCGCCTGCGAAGCCCGGTAGAGAGCCTGGATGACGTTCTTGTCCAGTAACGCATTCATCTTGGCGATGATGCGCGCTTCGCGGCCCTGGCGAGCGTGCTCGGTTTCTCGATCGATCAAGGCGATGCACTTCTCCGCCAGATCGAGCGGCGCGACCAAGAGCGGATCATAGCTGGGATTCTCCGCATACGCGGTAAGGAAGCTGAAGACGTCGTGAACCGCCCGCGTAACCTGAGGATCCGCCGTGAACAAGCTGAGGTCGGTGTAAATGCGTGCGGTCGTGGCGTTGTAGTTGCCGGTCCCGATATGCGCGTAGCTGCGCGTCACGCCATCCGGATCGCGCCGCACCAGAAGCGAAAGTTTGCAGTGAGTCTTGAGGCCGACCAGTCCATGAAAGACCTGTACCCCGGCATCTTCGAGATCGCGGGCCCAGCGGATGTTCGAAGCCTCGTCGAAACGCGCCTTCAATTCCACCACCGCGGTAACTTCCTTCCGCGATGCAGCATCGATTAAGGACGGCACGATCAACGAATGCTCGTTGGTGCGATAGAGAGTTTGCTTGATGGAGAGAACGTTATCGTCTTCCGCGGCTGACTCGATGAAGGAAATGACTGCATCGTAGGAATCGAAGGGATGATGCAGCAGGATGTCATGCCGCCGCAGTTCTTCGAAGAGATCCTTCGACTTGGCCGTCAGCCGCAACTCTCGCGGGGCAAAGCTGCGGTACTTGAGATCGGGACGCTGAACCTGGTCGTAGACGTTGAAGACGCGAGAAAGGTTCACCGGACCGGTTACCGGGAAAACCTGCCACGGATCGAGCTCAAATACCGTGCGTAGTCGATCGATGATCTCCGGATCGGCGTCGGCTTCGATCTCGAGGCGTACGGCGTCGCCCTTGCGCCGGTTATGCAATTCCGTGCGCACCGATTCCAGCAGGCTGCGCGCCTCTTCCTCCTGCAGGTAGAGATTGCTGTTGCGGGTCACGCGGAAAGGCGCAGACGAGACAATGTCGTAGCCGCGATACATCCCCACCGCGTGATGTGCCACCAGGTCGGCGAGAAAAATGAAATCCGCTGTTCCATCCGACGGCAGGCGCACCAACCGCGGCAGCGCCCGGGGCACCGCGACCACGCCGGTGTAGGTCAGCGCAGAACGGCGACGGCGCCGCAGCAGGAATCCGACGCAGAGCGCCTTGTTGATCACCCGCGGAAAAGGGTGCGCAGGGTCCACGGTGACCGGCGTGAGCAGCGGATCGAGTTCTTTCTCGCAATATTGGTCGACGAAACGGCGCGCTTCCGGATCCAGTTCGTGCAATCCCAGTACGCGAATTCCGTTTTCCGCCAGCGCCGGACGCAGGCGGGCGTTCCAGCAATCGTACTGATCATCCACAAACTCGTGCGTCAACCGGCTGAGAAGGTCACGCTTCTCCACCAGAGTCGCGCCATCGGGGCCGGCTTCGTTATAGCCGTCCTCAATCTGCTGCACCATGGCGGCGACTCGGATCTCGAAGAACTCATCCAGATTGCTGGCTGAGATGGCAAGAAACTTGAGCCGCTCGAGCAGAGGATTGCTTTCATCGTCCGCTTCTCCCAGCACGCGGCGATTGAAAGCGAGCCAGGAAGTGTCGCGATTGAGGTAATATTCTGGATTGTCGAGCGAAATACGGACCATGATCGACGCGCGCTTAGTGCATTATTCTTAAGGTTTTTCTTTAACTGTTTCCTTCGACACTGCGGCTCGTTTGGTGATGATGAACGGCAACTCGGAACCATCAGGGCGCCGCAGATAAATATGGTGCTTGTCCAGCCGACCCTGCACGCTCTCTCCTGATCTCCACGCCTCGGGCAGTTGCTCGGCGGAGTGACGCGGAGTGTATTCGGCGACGTAGTCCGTGTTCCCGAATTCAATAGAAATCTCGAAATAGGGGGCGGCGGTCGTCACCGGAGTATTCACCAGGTACATATCCACCTTGTCCCTGGTGTTCTGCTGAATGTCGAGAAATTTTCCGGTCGAATAGGGCTTGTCGGCGGCGTGCAAGCACGGAGCCATCAGGCTCAACATGAAAGTCAGGGGCAACAGTACGGTCCGCCGGAGCATAAGCAGACCATCAGTATAGAACATTCGAAGGGCGGGCCGCAGAGGGACGACCCAAGATAAACAAGAGATTGGAAGGCCGTTTAGAAAAAAACGGAGCCAGGACGACAGTCCAAGCTCCGGCTGCTTAACCCGAAAATCCAGATCCGAAATCCAGGTGCTGCTGATGAACAACCAACGGGCGGTTACGCCCAAAGCCGTTACTTGACTTGCTTGATTGCTTCCTTCACCTTTTCAGCGACGTTCTCAGGAAGCGGTGCGTAGGACAAAGCAGCGGTCATTTTTTGCCCGTCGGTCACCATCCAGTTCAAGAAGTCGGCCAGGATTTTTCCCTTCGCAGCATCTTTCGACTGAGCGGGAATGAGCAGCCACGTGAAGCTGGAAATGGGATAAGACTCTTTTCCAGGCGCATTGGTGATCGAAACCCGGAAATCTGCCGGCATTTTGGGCGCAGCCGCGGCGGCGGCAGTGACACCTTCCAGGGAGGCCTTCACAAAGCTTCCTGCGGCATTGCGCACGCTGCCGTAGGCGATATTGTTCTGCACGGCGTAGATGAGTTCCACATAGCCGATTGAACCCTGCAGCTGCCGAATCGATCCGGCCACTCCTTCGTTGCCTTTGCCTCCCAATCCGATCGGCCATTTCACCGAAGTGCCGCTGCCCACCTGATTCTTCCACTCAGCGCTGACCTTGGACAGATAATCAGTCCAAATGAAACTTGTTCCGCTGCCATCGGAGCGATGTACGACCAGTATGTCCTGGTTGGGAAGATTCACGCCCGGATTGGCGCTCGCAATCGCTTTGTCATTCCACTTCGTGATCTTGCCGAGAAATATTCCCGCCAAAGCTTCGGGGGTGAATTTCACCTCTCCCGTCACTCCCGGGATGTTGTAGGCCGGGACAACGGCGCCCAGGACGGTCGGGGTATTGAGGACTTTGAACTTCGCTTCCCTCAATTGATCGTCGGTCATCGGCATGTCACTGGCCCCAAAATCCACCGTTCCGGCAATTACCTGGCGAATTCCGCCGCCGCTGCCAATCGGCTGGTAGTTGATCTGAACATCAGGGTGCAGCTTGTGGTACTCGCTGAACCACTTCGAGTACATAGGATTGGGAAATGTGGCGCCTGCTCCGTTCAGAGTGGTCTGCCCAAAAACAGCGACAGGCAGTACAACACACAACAAAAGCAGCATGATTCTGCGCATCACTAGAGAATTCCTCCTGTTGTAATATGTTCCCCTTCTATCGGCGCTGTGTTAAAGGATGGTTACAAACGAGTGAATTTCTGATGAATGGCAGGCGCACGAAAGAAGTTCAAGTGTACACGGCGATAAGGTTTGATGGCGATTGACGCGGATGGCAGCTAGTGTCCCGTCTGCAGGCGTGCGATTTCGCGTCCATAGAGCGGGTTTCCGGGAAATTCAGTGCGGAGGCCGGTGAGTAATTGCAGGGCGCGCGTTCTGTCTTTTTCGCGCACGTAGGCGATGGCCAGCAGGATGCGTGCAAACGGGGCGAGATAGTGGCCGCGCTCTGCCGTCAATTGGAGGTCCGCGAGCCCGGACTGCTTGTCCCCGGATACTCCTCCCAAGCGCAGCATCCACCGGACGGGTGCAGCCATGCTGCCGATAATGTACTTACTGAACCCGGTAGCGACATGAACGTCGTAGCAATCGCTGCAGACTGATAAAAGCCGCTGGGCCCAGTAAGAAGCTTCCTTGGTGTAATGCAGCGAGGCCATGTTCCGCTTCTCGATGAGCGCCGCGTAGTCGGCCTGGAGGCCCGCTGACAGCGTGAGGGCGAACAGTGCGTCGCGGTCTTTGGAGTCCTTCGCAAGCCG
>Ga0137390_10000060_pt1 | contig 63410 bp, 120 predicted proteins | sample 15con2h24AmetaG_FD_104937 | JGI IMG/M metagenome (GOLD analysis project Ga0137390, IMG submission 104937) | Vadose zone soil microbial communities from Angelo Coast Range Reserve, California, USA - 15con2h2.4A metaG | ecosystem: Environmental > Terrestrial > Soil > Vadose zone > Saprolite... | reverse complement strand
GGGAGGATTTGAACCCCCGATCTTCTGCTTCCAATGCAGACACCTTACCGCTAGGCTACTCCCTGAGTACTCCCGGTCAAGACCTGATAAAGTCTCTGGTCTTCAACTTGGTGATGAGCCTGTACCCCGCCCTGGTACGTAACTCCACCTTTGGCCGCAGCACCAGACCCTCAGCAGGAAAGTTTCCCCACCACGAGTCAAACCCCCGTCGCACCACCTCAACCGCCGTTGCCAATGTACCCTCACCCACGATGGGCACCGTCTTCAAGCCGAAGTGAGCCGCAACATCCTCCACATCCTCCCTACGCAGCCACCAGTCACCCACCAGTACGTCGAAGAGTACAAAGCCCACACCGTTCGGGATGTAGTTGCCGCCCCCCTTCTGTATCCTGGCCCCGTAGCCCTCACCAAAAAGGATTACATTGGTCTGTGAGCCAACAACGGGAGGAAAGTGCTGGGCGAACATCTCTCGATCCGGGAATAGCTGTTGGAGGTGTGAGAGCAGGAAGGTTGGCATCTGCGCGTTATCTGTTCTACCACCAAAAATCCGTTGCTCTCCATCCCAGGCCACACGCACGTTCGTCCCATCTACCTTCTCAGTGAAGACCCATGCATTGTCCTTCAGGTACTCGAACTCTGGCATGGTGTAGGCTCCCAGGATGACAGGTGCTCCCTTCACGGCCATATCCCGCTTAAAATGGTCTGTATTTTAGTGTACTCCTGCATACTGCCCCCTCCAAATGAAAACGAGACCGGGACCTTTCTTCTCAGACTACCCAAACGGTAGGCCCACGTCCGGAACTATATTTCGGTCTCGTAGTAGCGAGGATGGGATTTGAACCCACGGTCTCCAACTGGCGAGGACGACCACTCCTCTACCTCGCGTCGGTGGAGGTGACTAGCCCCCACGTAGACCACAGCCCCACAGGTTGTCAGCCTATCTCGTGTGGTCTGGTGGACACGGTGGGAGTCGAACCCACGTCGCCAAAAGCCTCATGAGCTTCGCAGTCGCACTAATTGGCCTGGCCTAACCCGACGTGCCCAAGAAATAAGGGGGTGGCATCGACTGGATGAAAGCGCCCGACCCTCGAAGGCTTCACCAGATTTACCTCCCCCTGCCCGGACTCCCCCCGCCCTCCCGATCTTCCGGGTCTACAGAGAGTATGCACTATTTTTTGAACCCTGTCAAGTACACTTTCTAGTTTGATAGCCATAAAGTACCAGGCAATATGTGCTATACTTAAAGAGGGGTGATTAGCACTTTGGTCTGAGTGACTTATCCTCTGACTTTTGAATGTGCGCTGCCAGGACCTCGATCAGCCTGGGTATGTCCACGCGGTCAATTACCACTATCTCACCATAACTCTGAAGCTCAATGGCATCTCCGTAGACTGATGGGCGTGCGGTAACAAAGAGGTTCCTACTTACCTGGATCATTTTCATAGGAAGTCCCGCCCGTAGAAGGCTGCCCATGCTGCGAACTCAAGGAACGAGTCAGTCTCCTTTGCCACAATATCCTCAAGACCGCCAGTATTGAGAGGGTCGCGTATAAATTTGAACAACCCATCCTTAAACTCTGCCCTACCCAACGGCCCTACATTATCCTCGAAGTAGATGTGGTGCCCGTCACGCAGCAACTTCTCAATCACTGAGGCAGTCCACTCCGGGTCGCCTGGAATGATGCCTCTCATACCAATATTAGGATATGACACGTCCGTACCTCTCTATCTGTCGCTTAGCATTCGCCCGTGCCTGTTCTGCGTATTTCTCACGCTGGAATGCAAGACCCTTAGCATACCCGGCCTCTGCCTCCGGGATAAGCTCATCAATAAAAATCTCGGCAAAGTTCACCCCCTCTACCGCAACATTGTAGTAGTGCTCTCGTTCAGCCTGTGACTTACCTATACGGTATCCCGCAGACCTGACGAGTATCTTTCTTCCAGGAATAGACTTCATGACAACCCCTCCTCACTCAGACGCAGACCACTATACACAGACTCTTCAGGCGCGGCCACTCACGGTAGCCCAGCAGCCGAAACCGAGACCCGTAGGCAGACCAGAGAAGCTCGTCATGCCCCCACTTCCAGAGATGACGATGACGGACCTGGAGCGTGACCTGTTCGACTACTTTTTGGCAGCCTACAAAGATCAATATCCCGATCTGGTGCCGACAGACTATATACTCCTGCACCTCATGGCATTAGAATACATAAAATGGCTTAGGATTATCGCGGAGGAGCTTGATACCGGGCGCGTAATTTCTCAGGCCAGGCAACACCCAGCAGTCAATTTCCGTGGGCTAGCAGATCAACTCTCGGTCACTCGCAAGGCCAGGACAGCAGGCAGGAAGGCCGATGAGGACCCCGAGACTGCTGACCTGAAACGCTTCTTAATGGGTCTCAGCGAACGCCCATCTAAGCCTGCATCCGGCGGTCGAGGACTGCCTACTGCAAGTTCGAGACCAAAGCGCGTTGTCGGCGGGGGCGGGAGGCGCGAGTCTTCTTCGTGACTTCTGCCTGTGCCTCGAAGCCAGCCACGCCCATCGCCAGTGCAGCTTCCATCGGGGTCATGCTGGCAACATAGGCCAACTTCTCGTCCTCGGTCTCAACAGTGGACAGTACTGGATGGATACGCTCTTCAGGCAGGAGGGTGGCGTTTATGCGGCCCTGCTCTTCCCACTCGTCCAGGGTACGACCTTGCACCGTAACCAGGGCAGACGCATCGGACTTGAGAACTTCACCTTTGAGGATGAACCCACGCTCGGTCATGGCCTCGTGTGCCCGGCGCATCAACTCTTCAGGCGTCTCACCGTAGTTCCAGAAGCCCTGGTAGCTGGAGCCTTTAGCGTTGTACGTGTTGAAGAGGTGCCCAGCCGGACTCTTCGCAATGATCGCTTCCTTACCCGTCTCCGTGTGAGTGTACTCTGCCACAACGGTATAGTCACGCCAGCCATTACGGTACTGCTCAATACTCACATCAATACACATTCTCTCGGTTCCCTTTCTTTAATCAGCCCACTACAGGCTATCCACCAATACGCCCCTGTGTATACAACCAACGAGCAAACTCCAGCCGCTTGTACTCAGGGGTTTTCTTAGCAACAATAGTAATAGGCACCCCAACGCGTTCGCTGGGATCACCCGGCACATCATCCTTAGCAACCAGGACAATATCATCCGCATTGACCCTGGTTCCTTTTTCCATCCTCAGCAGCACCGCACCGCTAAATCTGGCCGCTACATCTTCCATTGAAGTTGCCCACACAATCTTGCTTGTCGAGCGCAGATAGTATGGACGATATCCAGCAGCCACCAAAGCACCAGTAAAAAGTGTTGGGTTCCATGTGGGGGCTTCCAAAAGGGCCATCAAGTTCATCGCTGCCTCCTCATATACAGCATCATAAAGGTAACTGCTCATAGCCCCCCTCTTTTCCGGCTACCCAAGCCTACCCGAAACTCCCTCCAGATTTACAGACAATCCACGCATTCGGTATAGCCATCCGCCCGCATCTGAGCGCATATGATGTCCGTACAGTCCACCTCATCCGTGATATAGTCCCAACTTATCCCTGCCAAATTGAGAGACCTGTTCACCTCGGCTTGAATGTTCAGGAAAACATAGTGCGAGTGGCAGGCTGTGTTCATCTCCGACGTGAAAAGCCGCGTGGAGTGTACCTTGGTGACTTCCCTAATGGTAGGGCCTACAATGGCGAGTTGTGTTACTGTGATTTGCATGTTATCCTCCCATTAACTTAGTGAACTGCTCAAAGGACATACCAGGCTCCTCCTCGGGCACATTAAGCGGTTTCTCTTCCTCATCCATAGCAGCCAGGTCTCCGAACACCACATCCAGGTCCTCATCTGTCCCGCCGTGGTGGTAGAAGTGCTCCTCGAAATCTGGATAGCTCTGGCCCTGCGCGTAGAACTCCTGGATTGCCGTGTCACGGAGGAAGCGTGTGAGCCTGGCTGCGTTAACGAGTTGGGTGACGATGCACATTTCCTCAGTCGCGTTTTCGTCCCCTGGCATGCCATGACTCCTCTCAATGCTATGCTACATTATCCCAGGGTTGTGTAGTAGGCTCAATAGGGTACTTGCGTGGCTTCTCCTTTGGTAGCTTAAACACATCCAAGCGTTGAGTATGCTTGCGAATATAGGCACCAGCAAGGGCCAACAAAAGATCACTGTCTTGAAAATGTCCCAACCCAACGTTACATCTATTACACAAAAACTCACGCACCTCCCCGGTATCGTGGTCATTATCCAAAACCAGATGGACGCGCCTGCCGCAGATTGCACACTGACCAGCCTGTAATGCCCGTAATTCCTCTCTACATTTTCTGCCGCACTCAGAATACTGCATCTACGAACTCCCCCAAAGGTCCTATTTCCGACTAGAACTGTTCAATCAAAGTATAGTTCATAGCCAACTAAAAGTCAAGTGCATTTTGATTTGGGGGAGAGGAAGGGAAAGGGGTAGGGGATAGGAATAGAGAGGGGGAAAATACCGATTAATATAAGAGAGATAGAAGATAAAGAGTAAGTATATAAACATACTTACCTTTTGGCCGATCCACACAGCAGAGCTTACCCACCTGGCCCCACTCCCCAAGCTAAAGGGTGGCCGATTTATACCGAGTTGGGTATGGGTACAAACGCACCCCCTCGATGGGTACACATGCACCCACAATGGTGACAATTGTACCCATAGTGGTGACATATGTACCCCTCGCGGTTGCACCCTTATGGTGACAAGTGTACCCATCGAAGGGTCGAGAGTCAGCGAGACCATCAGTCGAGAACGGTGATCGAGCCGTACTTATCTTGCCGTATATTAATCGGCTCGCCAGCCCTGACCTTCGCCGTTCTCCGCAGTACCAACGCCTCGTAATCCGCATCCCCGCTGGACCTTGCCGCTATCTCCGCAGCCTGTAGCACGGTCTCTAGCTCTACGTCTTTCTGATCCTCAGCAGAGTACGAGAAGCCGTGGTGTGACTTCCTGATCCCCTGGACGACCTCATTTATGTGCCTCCGCTGAAGCCCGTGCTCCCGGCAAAAGGCCATCAGGTTGCTCGTCTCGTACTCCTGGCCGTCCTTGGTGAATGTATAGGCTCGCTTTGGGCTACCCAAGGTTCTGTCCTTCATCGTCTGCTCCTATCCAAAATTGATCCCACTATAGACACAGCGGCAACCAGAACGACTACTGCCACCACAAAGCCAACGGAAATGTACACCCAAATCATCAATCGAACTCCTTCACTCCCTGTAGTCATCATAAATCTCAATCTCAGGCGACTCTCCAATGGTGTTTTGATTGAGAATGATCCGACCACCATACTTCTCGTTGAGTTCCAACAGTTGCTTCAGGGTGGTGATGCTCACCTCCCACCTTGGTATGCCATAGTCGTTGAGTACCTTGCTTCGTGTTGCCTCCTCGCAGGGTTGTATTGGATTATAGATTGATATGCTGGTCCGGGTAATGAAAAACCTCATCTAATCCCCCATCCCCACTCCGGGTCGTATGGTTCGCCTGTGTAGGGAGAGATGGGAAGGGGTTTCTCCTCGACCCCCTCTAATTCCTTTAGTAATGCCTCGTTCTCTTGTAACCACTTTAGCAATCCAAGTGCTGCTGATGGGGAAAGAAGGATGCGTTCAAAGCCCCCGACAATACTTACTTCTGCATCCAGACAAGTTTTCGTGTTGTGCCACGAGAATGCGACGGAAGACAGACCCCCATCGAGGCGCACGTATCTGGCAACAACATCTCTACAGTCCATACTCACCTCTTGCTCCTTTTATTAATCGGTTCCGAAAGCCTCTCTTCCCACCGCTCCACGTCCTTGAACTCATGCTCCCTACCAGTGAAGTAGTCCCCCATGTAGCTAGGCATACCCGAGAGTAGGTTATAGAGGTTCAGGTAGGCCCGTGATAAGCTCTTCCACTCCCGGCTGGTCAAGATCGTTGCCTTATTATCCTTCTTCTTCGTCACGGTCTGGACGAGGTTGCTGACGTGCTCCCTCAGCCAGTCCACTTGGAAGTCTGCAATGCTGTACAGATCACCAACCATAGCGTTGCCCATGAATGCATCCACCTGCTCTTTGCTCTCCTGGGTTAACTCCTCATAACTCGTGGTCATTGTTCCCCCCATTCCAGGTACTTTTGATAGAAAATTTATCTGGCGCGAGGAAACTTATTCCCACACTGAGAGCACCAGCGAGTAACAGAGCACTCAGGGCCTCACGGAGCACGGACTTGTTCTTATCGTCCAAGCTCATTCCTACCCATTCCATTGTCAGTGCTTTGTCTACCTGTGCTTGCTGCTCTGGTGTCAGTTCCTCATAGCTGGTCATTCCTCTGTACCTCACACTCTCTCAGCAACTCAAAAATCTGTTCGGGTATGTCCTTCCCCGACTTGCTACGTATCACAATCTCAGGTCCTTTGTGAAGCTCCAGACGCAACTCTTCTACGGTGCCATCAACATTGTATGTCAACCTGAAGCGCCCACCAAGGAACATCAGTAGTCTTTCCTCAATCATTGCCTAACTCCTTTGCCTTCAACCGCCAGAACCTTGCGGCGGACGGTCGGCTAATTGATAGTACCCTCGCCAACTCTTCGTCAGTAATGCCTGGGTTGTCTTGCAGTGTATCCAGGGTTAACCTCAGCTTGTCCGGTTTGCCCTGCGGAAACTGCCCTTTCTGCTGCCAGTATCGCAGGGTTGACCGTGGGACTCCTGTTTCCTTCGCCAGGTTCGCCATACTTTCGCCTGGGTTCGCCAGCAACTTCGCCATTATCACCTCTTTGTTCACCAGACTCTCCGCCTTCTCTGGCAACTCAGCGGGTATATTCGCTTTCACCTCTGCCACTGGTTCTGCCACTACCCGGACAACTTTATGTGCATCTGTCTTGGGTGCCTGTTCAACATTGGTCATCGCCAGAACAGCGCCGAGCATCACTGCTACCAGGCTCCTCGCGTAGACTAATACGTTCAGGTTTATCCCCAGGTTGGCGAGGGCAGCGTTGAAACTAATGTTCATTGACTGCTGTAGCTGTTGAACGGCGACAGGCTGGAACACAATGAAGCCCATTCCTAGCGCCAATGGGATCGCCCACCAAAGATGCCGCTTCTTCGTTTTCTTGTCCCGTATGATCTCCCGCACTCGTATCCATGACAGGATGAACGAAGTGTCAATGCCTAAAGCGAACGCAGCAGCCCACATCCACGCCAACAAAGGTATACTTGCCAGCCTGCCCCCAATGGATACATCCACACTGGACATAGCAAACGCAAGCAAGATCAGCCCCTCTGCGAAAACCGCTGCGTAGTGTTGTGCAGTGCGAACCCAGCGTAGTGCTGTTCCAAGGCCATTATCCTTGTTCATGCTCCTATCCTCTCACTCGTGATGATCTCAAGGGCCTTCAGTACGTCGCTGTGTACCTTCGTCCCACCATCCTCCGTGAATAGCCCCTTCACCTTCTCGTACCATGCCGTGCCCCTCGGGTCTTTGCCACCCCAGGCGATCAGGTAGAATGACATAAGCTCATCAGTTGGCAGGTCCTTGGTTGCCTGCCTAACCCCTATCAGTACATTCTTATCCATATCTCTCCCCTTTCCTTCCTGCTTTCGCGTATTACCAGTGTGACCAGCTATTTTCGTCCTCGAACCAACCAGCGCGGGCCATCTCCCACACCTCGTCCTCACTCATCTTCCCAACGGTCCTATTGAAGTTGCTCACCCACATCTGGTCGTGCTCAAAGGAACACTCCAAGACCTCATCGTGCCTGGCTAAGATTTGCAGACCGATCAGGATGTGCTGGGGCTGTGTATTGTTGGTCTCTGTCTCGTCAATGATCTGTAGTGCCTCATCTCGTGTCATAGGTTGCCTGCCTCCTGAAGTCTCTTTGCACGTCTCTCTACATTCTGCACAGCCTGGCGTAACTCATATAATGCGGCCTCTACATTGGCAACCTCACTACCAACCCAATCCAATGCACTACGTAGCGAGAAAGGTAACTCTTGGGCTTCCAATACTGTCTCTTGTCCCTTTAGCTGCTCAAGCATAGCGCCCAAGCAGGCTTCTGCATCTACTAGCTCCTGTACCTTATCTAACATGCGAACTCCTCCCTTTCATTCTGTCCATGATGCTCGGTGCCGCCCGTCTCGCCTGCACCTGGGTCATAGCACGGGTGTAGATTTTTGTTGCCTCCAAGGACGTGTGGCCCAGTAACCTCATCAATACTAGGTCGCTGGTGCCCGCCATAAGTTGACTGACTGCAAAGGTATGTCTGAAGCGGTGTGCGTGGCAGTCAGGTACGCCAGCCCGCTCCCCAAGATCGTCAAGAAAGTGCTGCAACATACGAACAGAGAGTGGTGCTCCCCCTTGAGCCAGGAATACGAACTCGCTGCTGCCCACACGTTCTCGGTTCAGGTAGCGCCGCACTGCCAGGCTCGTCTCGTGCCCAAACCCAACAGTGCGTCCCTTCTGTCCCTTCCCCATGACACGTAGGTATGCATCCTCTCCCCGGCTCAGGTAAAGGTTCTCCATACGCAGGCCAGTAAGCTCCGCAGGCCGATCACTGTCGAAGCACAACTCTGAGGCGCGTATCCCGGTGTCGAGCAGGACGTGGATGAGTGCCTTGTTCCTGTGCGGGTAGTAAAGGCCCTCGCATGTACGCAGCAACCGATTAATGTCCTCCGCAGAAAACAATTCTACGTCCGACTGCACCAGCCTGGGCATCTCTATCCGCTCCACCATTCCCCGCTTCACTCCGGTCTCCGCATCGCTTGCACACCATGAGAGGAAGCCCTTCACAATCTGAGCGCGGGCGTGGCGGGTGTGGGTGTTGGGGGTGGTGTCGGCGGCGAAGGCTTGGACCAGGGTGGGGGTTATCTGCTCCAGCTTATTAATCGGGCTGCTTTTCTCCCTGCACCACTTCTCAAAACGGCCTAAAAAATAGCTGTTCCACTTGAATGTTTTTGCTGTCCACGAGGTCCCTTTGCTCAATAGGAACTCCTCGATGGCTCCGTGTAGGTCCACATGCCCTCCTTGACAACTGCATCTTTGGGGCGTAGGTGTAGCGGACCAGCCTGGGGAGAGGGGTGGGGAGGGCGGTTACTTTCAAGACAGCCGCAATAGTCCACTCTGCCATCCCTCCTCCCAAGCTTGTCCACGCACACTTACTTATGCCTGGAAACTATCGAAACAAGTGCGACAAGTACGAGACAAACCGCACCTATAGAGTATACCAGCTACCACCTATGCAGTCAAGGCTCCGAACCGATTAATATGTCGGCAAAGGCAACCCCCCAAACCTCTCCTCGGCATCTATCCACTGCTCCACACCATCCAGGGTACGGAACATTGGTCCTGGTGAGTATGGGCCACGGTCAAACCAGTACATAAACTGCCGCTGCCATGCAAAGTCAATGCTTTGGGCAAACTTCAGGCTCCATACCTCCTGATAGTATGCAGCAAGCGGGCAGTGATCGTTGTTTCTTGTCTCGAAGTGCCGGGTCTTGGGCTGCTTCCTGAGCCACTCGATAAACCTCTTCTCCTCTGCATCCACTCTTATGCTCCTTTCATCTCTGAAGCTATCCAGGTCTCTACGCCTGCCAATGTTTGCTTTACGGAATGTTCCCCGCCACTCAAATCGAACCAGAGTATGAACCTCCCTATCCATACTCCGTGGGGAAGCTTGCTAAAGTCCTGCTTGTGTACCTCCCTGTAGTACGCAGCCATCGGGCACCCACCGCTGTTCCTCGTCATGAAGGTCCTGGTAGCGGGCTGCTTCCTCACCCAGGCAATGAACCTTATCTCTTCTGCGTCCATTTACCTCTCTCCGTGTAGTCTACGCGATACCACTGCTGACACAAAGCCGCCAAGCCCTGCTCCTATCAGGCCAATAATAAAGGTCACTATTGGTCCCAGGTTGTATATAAGGCTGGCATATAGGGTGGCTGCTGACATGCCAGGGAATATCAACAACCATGACCAGACCAGCCAAGCAAACCAAAAAGGCAAAGGTATCCAACGATTTTTCATGCACCAGCCTCCCCCCAGCGTTTGAGCCACTCCGTCTGGTTTTCACCACACGGACCTAGCTCGCAGATGAGGTCATAGGCCCAGCTAGCGTTCAGTTCCGTAAGGTGCCTGTTCGGTGGTAGCCTCAGTGCAATTGCCTGGATAACCTCATCAGTTGTGGTAAGGCCAAGGAAGGTCTCCCCGGCATGTGCGATGAAGAACTCCCGGACCAGCCTCTCGATTGCCTTCCCTTTGTTGAACCTGCTAGTATTCCTCGTTTCCATCTTATTGCCCCCTCTCTATCTTGCCCTTCAGGTTCCTGACAGCACCATCCTCGAACAAGAAGTACAACCTACCACTCCCGTCCTCAGCATTCCTGTTCTCGTAGTAGCGCCAGCCCAGGAGCAGGTTGTAGTGCATTGGGTAGTGCTTCGTGTGTATCCCATCCCAGGACTCCGAACTGACCTTGTGGTTTCTGCCCACCAATGTGTCTGCCATCTCTACACCCTCCCTAGCAGGCTGCGGGCATAGTCTGCTGTGACTTCGACTTCATCCCTGTACCCCGATGATAGCTGGTCACTTTCTTCTATGAACCGCTTCTGCCAGTTGCGATAGTCATATTGGTGCCCATCAACATCGGCAAATTCTCCATTGAAGGATACTACTGCCTTGGGGTGATGGTGCCGATACGCTAAAGCCAGTGGACAGTGGTTGTGCGTGGCCGCTGTGCCTGCGTAGGCGAAGCGATCCCCGGTCTCCTTCTCTACATGGTCCAGGTATTCACTCGTCTGCTTCTTGGTCAAATTCAATTCTGCCATTGTTGCGAACTCCTTCTCTCAATAGAAAAAGCCCGAAGATTGGCTCTTCAGGCTCCTAATAAAAATGTTCCTCTCATCAGTCTGAATTGATGAGCTTACCCTGTGGTATTAATCGGTCCTGCTGCCTCTCTGACAATCTCAATGACCTCACGTACAAAGATCGTATCCTCCGGGAACCACTCTCTGACTACTGCCAGAGCCAGCCGAAGCCGTTCATCACCACAAATGTCCCTGATAACGGGCACTCCATCCTGGCTCGATGCGTAGATGCGGTACTCAGGCTCCTCTGGTATCAGGTACCCTCGGTCTGGCAGGACTTCGGGTCTGCTGGACTCATTCATTGGCTTTCTTCCTCCTCTCCTGGTAGAACGCAGCAAAGACTTCCTCGCTGGTTGGTTCCGTTTGCACGACATCTACCTCTTTCAAGAAGGCTACAATCGTGCTGGTTAGCTGCTGTACGGCCACGACGGAGGTGCGTACTGGTTCCTCAGCCAGCTTCCTTCCTCGCACCCGCCTGTAGCCCTCGACAAGGTAAAACATCTCCCTTTGACTCCCTCTGATGTGTACTAGGCACGTCTCCCTAGCCTAAGTATACACCAAAGAGTATCGACATTTGTATATATTTGGGGCTTATATGTACCTCCCATAAAATTTAGTCGCTGTTATCCTGTCCAGGGCCTCCCACCTCTCCTTGATAGATCGTGGCCGCAGTAGTTGTCGCTTGCTCGGTCGATAGCTTCCCAACCATCTGCCTGCAAAGACATGCCTGCGAACACGCTTGTCACCTTTAACCACTATGCTGTCTGTTTCTTTCTGCATGTTGCCTCCTCAGACGATGCGAATGCCCAGGTGCCCGGCTAAGGTCTCGATGATGCTCCGAACGCGCCCCTTGACCTCCTCCGTAACTTTCACTCCTGCACCACCGAGCAAGACGTAGCATTGACGCCGCAGGTCAGTATAGCCCGATGCATAAAGGCTCGTGGCCCCTCCCCACGAATGGTTAAATGGGCTTTCCTTGAGTGCAGCCAGTTCCTTCACGATGTCCAGTGGCAATTGCGACCAAGCCTGCTCCGGGGTCAGCTTGGGTGCTGTCTCGATACGTGCCATGTTCACCCGCGCTCCATCACCGTCCTTGGTCTGGATGTGGGCATAGTTGACGGTCTCTACCCGCAACACCTTTCCCAGGTACTCCTTCGTCACTGCATCACGTACCGAGTCGCCTGGCCTGATCTGCTTCGTGGTATTTCTCTCTAACTGTTGTACAAGCTCATCCATTGGTGTGTTCATTGCTTTCTCCTTCTCTATCTCAGCTACTTCAGTGATGCCGAGGAAGGCGGTTAACTCTTCCCTGGCCTGACTGTTCAGCCAACGTATATACTCTTCCAGGCTACGATCATGCATTACAAAGACTGACTTCGGGCGAATAACCTCATCCATTGCTTGCCTCCCTCAGAGTCGAGACAGCCCGAGACTTCCTTTCGATATAGTTGAGCGCGGCGTTCTCAGTGATAAACCAACGCACCTTTCCGCGCTCTTTGTAGTAGTTCCACGGTTGTCCCGGCTTGTGCCTCCATACAGGCCAGTGTTTCCATTGCTTACTCCATAGTGACTGTTGTGATAAGACACCGCGCTCCATCAGCTTGCCTCCTATCTTGAGAAGCTATGTTTGTGCCCGCATACCTTGCAAGTCACGGTGATTGTGCGTATGTTGTACCTCTTCTTCCACTTCTTGTGCTCCCTTTCGCACACAGCACAGGCTGCGCAAAACCCCCAAAGTCTATACCCCATGTGTTGCTCCTCTCAGAATGTCCCTACAAAGTTAACTTCCAAATCTGCTGCGTTGGCGTGGCGCTCCAGACAAGCATACGCCGCAGTCCAGGTCCCAGGCTTGCTGTCGGGGTATGTGCTCCACTGGTCTGCCTTGCCGTATGCTCTGCCCAAGGGTATCCACTGAGCGACATATCCTTCCTGGTGTTGCTTGATAATCTCATCAGTACGGACTGTGCCCTGGCCTACCTTCCTGATGCAGTACCAACGACCACTCATCGCGGCCCCCTTCCTGTCTTTGGGTTCTTGCCTGGACCCTGCGCCTTGTCAATCAACGCCTGGATGGTCTCGTTCTCCGTGTGCCAGTTGCTATCCTCAAGCGCAGCATACGCGGTCCTGAGTATTTCCAGGCCACCCCAGTTAAAGTGCCATGCCAGAATAAGGCCCAGGCACTCCGCATCGGTCGCGTGATACCCTTCTACAAATGACTCACTACGCACCTCTTCAATAAGCACCTGCAAACGACCATCTTTTCTCTCTCGTGCCATTGTGCGAACTCCTATCTCACACTGCTCTGCCTCACCCTAAGCACGACGCCGTGGTGTGGAGCAGGGAAGTATGAGCCACCCAAGGTTTACGCTGAAGTTCCAACGCTATGGGGTTATGTGGGTGGCTATTTGTGTGGCCTCAAGCACCATTACATGTCACACCTCCAGACTCAATGAATGGGACGAAACCGATTAATATGCCGGGTGGGGATTACCCTTTCTGCGCGGCCATCTCACGAGCCAGCAGGTGCAGCCGTTGCTCAAAGCTCACCTTACCGTCTATGCTACCTAATGCCCGTGCGCGTCGGCGTTGGCGGTTCCCATGATCGTCACGGCTGGTCCCAACTATGCCGTTGTATCCGCCCTTGGTGAGACGCTCTTCCACCACTTGATAGGTCTTATACAGCGAGTCACCGTAGTCTTGCTGGCGCTGCGGGCGAATAGCGTCCTCTGGTCGGTAGAGGGTCACTGCTGCTGGCTGGGGGTCGGCATCTACTACTTGGTCGAAACGCTCTGCAATGGCGTACCTGGCGAAGATGAGCTTTTCGGCCTGGGAGAGCATAATGTGCTTCCATGACTCTAGCTCCTCTGCCAGCTTCCCTGCCAGCAATGTAACCTTGATCGAGGCAGCTACTACGTTCTCCACCACGTTTCCTTTGTGGGGTATTCGCAGGGTGCTGTCGATGTCCCCCGATATGACGCCGTTCTCGCAGATGAAGCGGATACGACCAGCCATGATGACGTAGGAGCACGATGCATTGTGGCTGTTCACGATGATGATGCGGGTTGCCCCACCATCTCTTCGATACCCAAGCTCACTACGCGGGCAAAGCTCAACAAGATGTTTGCCGAAGCCCTGCTGTCCTGGTCGGAGGGACTTCTGTTGCATCGCCATGACGGGTACAAGCCCAACTTCAGCCAGTGGAGGCAGGATAGAGCGTCCTGTGGGGAAGAAGGCATACTTGTCAGAGCGGTCTTCGTGAGGCTGCTCAGCGTAGATCGCCGGGACAAAGTAGCGCATCTCTTGTTCTGATAGGCCGTCGTAGTTCTGAACGGTGTTTCTTGTCTTCATCGGTGCAAACTCCTTAATGCTTGCTAGCCATATTAAACGGTTTCTTCTCTTCCCGTCTCGCTTGACAGGCTGCAACACAGGAGTAGCTGGCCCCTGTGCTGGCGTCTACGAAACTATTCGGTCATGGAGCGCTGTGGTGAGCCTATCTCTCGCTTCCACTGCGGGTAGTGCTCCAACAGCCGGGCAACAAGGTCAACCGCCTCGTCCTTGGTGATAAGCCCTTGCACCTCACCATCACTCGTCCTGATAGTGAGGTCGATCATACCCCCAGGCTCCTCCCAGGCTTCAAAGGCATACACAGTGTCGATGTTAAATGGTGGCATCGCTTCCTCCCGGTTAAGATCATCAATATTCTTTTTCAGCCAAGGGAATGCCCCAGCCATCTCTACAGCGGTCTCTGGTATCTTAAACTCATCCATTCCTATTCTCCTCTTCAAGCTCCATGCCTTGAACTATCGGGTAAGGCAGTAGATGCTGCGTTAGCCCGCGCTGATATGCTAGGAAGTTGTATGCCTCGCCGTAACTGGTTTTACGCACTCGCGTCCAGGGCAGGTTCTCATCTGTCAGGTAGTAGATCGCCTTGTGTTCGGCATTGCGAAACCAGGGATAGTATGCGTCCCGGCTACCTTCCCGGATATGCTCTATGCCATGGTTGGCGTCTAGGACCTGGCCCGCCTGCGTGTGGTCAGGGTATCTGTTGTTGGTCATAGTGTGCTCCTATCTGCTGTAGCTTGTGATGTACCGCACATCCTCAAACGTCTCTGGAAGCTCTACAATTGCCGTTTCTGTGTAGTCTGCACTAAGGTTCCAGTCCTCGAAGTACCTCGCAGCCCGCTCCAATGCTTCGTCCACACTGCCTGCTTGTATTGCGACCGTGGCTGTGCGGATACCATCAAGCTCATCTGTCTTGGTTACTAGAAACGTTGCCATTGCCTGCTCCTTCCTACTTGCAACACATATACATGGCTACAGACTTGAGAGAGCGACGATTGAACGTGATACGCCGATAAAGACAACGTACGAAACCAATATAGCCGTCCCAATTTAAGCTCAACAATGCAAACTCCCTTCTTTCCTTGGTCCAACTTAGCACACTACTATAACCCCGCCTATGGAGCAGGGTTACAGCATCTACTAAGCCTATCCGTTGGTGAAGTATGCCGACTCACCTCTGGAGCCGATTGGTGGCACCTCAAGCACTATAGTGGTGCTATACCCGCTGCGTTCTTCCACCACACTTTTACTACAATAATCACACTCTAATTGTCCTGGGGCGTGTTGGCTTGGGTCATCACAGAACTCGATGCCATACCCTGTCTCCCCGTCTGCGTCCAGGCCATTGTCCTTGTATGCTGCGGTCAGGTCCTCATACTCACTAAAGCTCACACGCACATCTAGCGAGTCCTGCTCACTAGCGGTAACGATAACAAACTGTTTCATGATGCTTCCTTCCTTGATCTAGTTAACTAATAGCCCATGACAACCGACAAGCACCTGACCCATCGGCTGATCTCGACTACTCGTCCCGGATTGCTTCAAATGTGCCCTGCCAACGCCTGAGCAGTCCCTTGTAGGTTGCGCGTTGCCTAGGAGTATCCGCACGTTGCATAAGCTCATCGTACTTGCCGATGTTAGCGAGTGCCTCATTCAGACGGGCTTGCTTGCTTGGATACCGCTCTGCCTCTTGCTCATTCTTGTAGTCATACCATGATTGATTGTCGCTCAATGTAAACTCCCTTCCTGCCTAGCTTCAGCCTGTTGGCCTCAGCCTAAAGATTTGACAACATACCAAAGAGCTAGACCCGGACTCGAACCGGGCAGAGTGCCATTCTAGCTACTTTCCTGTTACAATCTTGCACCAGGTCTTATTATCCATTTTTAGTGTTTTGACCTGAGCACAAGACTCACTCAACTTGTCGTAACAAGGCTCACACAACCCCGTTACGCTTTCCCAGATTGCCCGCTTGTGGCACTTCTCACACTTTCTGTTTTTCATTGCTTGTTCCCTTCCTCTCTCTCTCTTGAACTATTCAACATCTAACACACTACCACCGACAAGCCTCTGAAGCCCGTCGGCAGCATCTATCAGACATTCTTGGTTATGATAAAGGTGTACTGTCCTGCTGCATTAAACTGAGCAATAACCGCTAGTAACTCTTGCAGTGTACCGTAGTAGCACCTGGTTGAGTGATACTTGACACTGGTAACGATAAGCGTATACATGATGCTCCTTCTCTTGACTAGATAAACGCCTTGACACACTACCATGAACAAGCCTATGAAGCCTGTTCACAGCATCTATCAGACCCTTGGCTTACGCAACGCTAAAGGTAGCAGGATAACTCGGCATGTGACTGGTACTCACCGTCGCAGCATTCAGACGCGCCATAACCTTGCCTGGTACGTTCCCAGAGACAAGCGGCGTATGTCACTGTCCAGAAACCTTGTCCTTCTTGTTCTGCGAGGCAAGTGATATCTTCCCGTAGGACCTGCTCTATGTCTAGGTACTTCTTGCGCGGTAAAGACTCGTTTGTTCCTAGACCGCGTATGCGCCGTATATGCCAGCAGTCAACCGTGAGCAGTAAGCACCTCTCAGGATTGAATATGTGCAAAGCAAAGCTCACAGTCTTATGTCCCATCCCTGGGATTGCACTGGTCATGGTTTCGCGCCATATAAACTGCTCTTGGAACGTGCTGCCCGTATTAAAATGGATAATACGTACGTTCCAGAGGTTTTCAACCGCGTACAATGCCTCTAGTTGCGTTTCCATAATGCCTGGGAGCTTTGCCCGTAACTCATCGTGGTTGACTGGCAAGGGATTATCGGCATAACCACGCAGGACTTTTGCATACCGACCCGTTACAGTAAGCCTGGTACGGATTGTACAGATAGCAAAGTAGAATGCAAGCTTACCGTTCGGTACCTTGCCCGGAATTATAAGCTCTTGCATTGCCTTTTGCGTTTGCTCTAGAGTGACCTGGGAAGCGGGCCTAGCCGTCACTCGCGGTCTAAGCTTAGTTATAGCAACCATCGCAAACTCCTTTTATTGCTGAACACACATCCACCCTTGATTTAGATACTGTACCAAATTAGCACACTACCACGAACAGGCTTGACAGGCCCGTTCGCAGCATCTACTAACTTGTTAATTGCCCTAAAAGAGCTTCATAGGCGGGTGTAAACGGCCAAATACCACTAGCATAAACCCCGCCATCACTCTCGCGGTATTTTTTCCCATCAATGGAGTAGTAGACTACCACAAAGTCACCCAGGGTACTTAAACGCGCACCATAAACGGGATTGCCCTGGTATGTAACCACTCTCTCGGCTTGCGCGGCCAATCGAAGCTCACGAAGCAGGGTTAGAAGCGCAACCCGCTTTTCTCTAGTCCTATTAAACTCTTGTGACATCGCTTGTATCCTCTCTTTACTAGTCAAACTATCTTAACCCACTACTACCAACCAGCCTGTAGAGCCGGTTGGCAGCATCGATCAAGCAGCGATTGGCCTGCGAACACCCTTGATGAAATGCGGCGACACCTCAGAGATAGTGACAAGTAGTTCTATCTGTTCTAGCCACAAGGCCCACACCTCGGCCCGCCTCAGAAGCGCTTCCACGGCCTCTTCAGTCTCAACAAAGGTATAAACTTGTGTACTTTCATCAGCATAAAACAGGCCCGTATCACTATCAAACCAGCCCCCAGAAACGTTCTGATGAGTAAAACCGCCGTATGTCTTAGCAATCTCTTGCTCAATGGCTGTGATTGCTACTCCATTGTCATACCCGTCGTTACGCTTGACAGGCAGAGTTACCGTGACTTGGAACATGTGTGCGAACTCCTTTTCTTAGAGAGACGTGTTAGTGCCAAATTAGCACACTACCACGGAACCGCCTGGAAAGCCGTTCCGCAGCATCTGCCAACCTAGTCGAGAATTGCTGCCCAGTCAATGCGCCGTGCAGTGTGTCTACATAAATCTTCCTCACCGATGTAACTAAATTCAGGGAGGTCATTCAATCCACATACGAGGTCTGTCCAGTGATGTCCACACTCCATTGTTCCATCTGCCTGGAATTCAACTAGCTTGTAGTTGTATCCATACCCACAAATAGAACAGGTGTGGGTGATCTTGATTGCTTGTTTCTGACAGCCAAGAGCGGCGTAGTAGTCGCTGGCTGGTAGGGTATCACGTTCGTTTGATGCGTTGTGACCGAAAGTTGCCATTATCAATTCCCTTCTTAGCTATAACCTATGAAACGGCCACAGTAGCCATTTCACACGCAATAACTAGCAAGAATAGCCAACCGACGTTCAGCGATTGCCTACTTGTCATTAACCCAGGTAGTAGCTGTATGCCGCGTTTTTCCTGGTTCATTCTTGCCTGTTCGTGCAGCATCTAATCGGCGTGCAATTCCGGGCGCACCTATTCAGTGTGCCACTCTGTACAATCCGTAACCCCAACCGCTAGGACCTTGACTCTCGAAAGTATCGAAGGGAAGAATGTACCGACCGCTTCTCACTTGTCCTTGACCCCTGCTTGCCATTGGGACCCGTTCTATTCGGTTGTTAAGGTTGGAACTGAGTGGTGCTTTCGTTCAGCAGTCCCGTGAGCTTTTGTGCTCATTCCAAGTATAGGCGAAAATTCTAGTTATTGCAAGGGGACCATTGGTACTATTTTCCTATGCTTTAGAGGTCCTGTTTGCATAGCCAATTAGTCCTGGTTTGATGTGTAAAGCCACTCCAGACCTCATTCTAGCAATTGCGGAATAAGCTCATCAATAGCATAGGACCTAGCCATACATAAGTACCAGTAGTGACTAGAATTCTAGAATTGCCTAAATCGCTGGAACACGCTTCTCAGGCTGGTCTACACGAGTATTGAGCACATGTTGTATCTATGCTACATATTGGTATATTCCTGCTATACCCTTTGCTATCTGTCAAGTATGTGCTGCTAGGGAATAGAGAGAGGCAACCGATTAATATGCGGGGATAGGGAAGGCAGGGGTGATGCTAGCTATGCCTGGTAGCAGTCTTATTAATCGTCTCTGTCCTACGTGTCTCTAGTGAGCTATTCCAGGCATACTGGCAATAAGCTCAACCATTCATGTCATATGCCTATATAGGAACGGTTACATGCTGCTGCTCTATCACAGCACCTCCTTGCAGTGTGTAGGCCACAGTGCCACAAGCCCACTTCTCAGGATACTGCCTCTCAACCAGCCTGTAGAGCCATACTGTAGGTCCGAAGCCAATCCATAGCATTAAGCTCTACCATTGCCACGATATGCCACTCCCACAGCCTGTCAAGCCGATGGAAGCAAGCATAGCAGTGATGTGTTTGATAATAGTGCTATCACGCCTTCAAGCTCCAGCCCGCCACCGACCCGCTCCCAGGGCCAGTCCACAGTACACTGGTCGCTAGCTGGATAAGCACATCCGTTGAGGCGATAAGTATGCCATGGACCAGCCTGTAGAGCCACAGTAAGCAAGCAGACGGTATGCGGGTATTGCTGAGCTTGCCGCGCCGACCGCCCCGGTACTTGTCTCTCAAAATACCACCACCTCTAGAACCACTCCCACGCAGGCTCGCCCATACTCTCTCCCCCTCCCCACATATTAATCGGCTCCTTTCCTTTTCTTATTTCTCTGAATAAACTAGGGATTATAGGTGGTTCTAGTGTAATTAAAAATAGGTTATAGAAATGGTATAATGTATGTGTAGGTAAAGGTATATAGCCTTGCAGAGTTTCGAGTTTAAGTACGGTCCATTCGCGGGCATGAGACTCACTTACGAACCCTCTCTCCGGCTGGCGTGCGGAAAGCCCTCTGGTCCGAAGCCCCCTCGGGTCTAAGGGACCCCCATCCCCGCGCCAGATATTTGCCAGGCCGTGTGACAGAGACATGTGCCGTTCTGAGCCAAGGATATATTCGTTCTGTCGGCGTATATCTAGGCTGAGAAGAACAGGTAGATCGTGGGGTGCCTACACGTTATAACGCCAGCTAGCTTCTGCCAGTACGATCATGTCCTGGTCTGCTGGTGGATATTTCGGCTGGTATGCTCTTGGGGGTTTCCGGTTGACCTCGTTCAGGATACTAGTAGAAATCGTGTACTCAGGCCATAAGTGGGGATAGCACGTAAAAAGGCTCCCCGAGTATTTGCCAGTGTGACTCTTCAGGGGAGGTAAAAGGAGGAGTTTTCCAGGCGCATGGGCAGCTTTACCAAGAGACCAGCTATCTCTTAATCGGTAGACCCGCTCCACTCCTTATGGCGGATAAAGTCTAGTCTGCTGGTAGATCGTGGACATGTGGCTGCATCACGTTAAACAGTCCAGCCATTATTTCCCAACACGATGAGTGGGCTAGCCGGGAAGTCGCAGAAGCTATCGGGGTCGTAAGGCTTAATGGGCGAGGGGGCTGCGTGAACAATACTCCCTGATTATTTCCCGTGAGATAGGACCTTTAGCCTGAGCGTAAGCCAAGGATAGAAACCAGACGAGGAGATAGGGTGGCACTTACTACTGACCCAAAAGACCCACGACTCGGACACGGTGTTGATAGCGAACCACAGCAGCAACACGAGGTCTACTTGGTGCTGTCCGAAGAAGAGCTAGTCAAGGGGTTTGTGCGGCCATTCAGGAACAAGTATATACACCAGCGCTGTGGGGTGGAAACAATAATGGGAGAGGCCCTGTCATCTACGTATGCGAGGGACCCAAAATTCTATGGAGCAACGTATTGTGTGGGTTGTCGGATGCACCTGCCAGTATCGGAGTTCCTTTGGTCTGCGGATGGTGAAGTAGTAGGAAGCTGACGAGACCGATTAATATAAGGAGATAGGGATGCTGGGCGATACAAAGGAGAGAGATGCATGTTAGGTGATGTTATCTTTTATGATAAGAGCAAGTCAGGAAACCTCATCAATTGGGCGATCTCATTCTGGACACACTCACGCTTCTCTCACACCGCAGTGGACATTGGTGGGGGCAGGCAGATCGAGTCCGGTATTGATGGGGTTATCGAGAAGCCGTTGGACCTCAAAGATGCTGCGGTTTGGTCTTACTCGAAGAGCGTAGAGGACACGGACGCCAAGGACATGATTACTGCGGTGGCGTGGCTCAAGGAACTGGTACGGCAACACACGACTTACGGGTATGTGGACTTTTTCACGAACATCAATCCGCTCGTTAAGTTCTTCTACTTTATCAATCCAGGCCACTACGACTGCTCGGCCATGTGTACAGAGTTCTTGGTGAAGGCAGGGGGCGTGGAACTTTGCGGGCTGGACTTGGACGTACACCTAGTCACTCCAGCAACCCTCAGCAAGTGCCTGGGTGTCAAGTGACCGATCAGTACATCACCATAAAGGAAGAAGAGTTATGGCTGGTCGTTCCAAATGTCCACCCCGATTATGATGATGGGTTTGTTACTCTTCGTGATGACACTGGCGGGGATACCTTGATCCACAGGGACGAAATACCGCGACTTTTAGAAGAACTCAAGAAGTTAGTAAAGGATGAGTTAAATGGGAGTACAGTTACCGGGGCCGGATGACGCAAGTGTTGAGGCCGGTTTCGACGCGACAGGCGAGGATATGCATTGGCAGGCACCAATAGGAACCGATCCCGAGGGTGTGCGTATGCCATTTGGGGCCACCCATGAAGAGGCAGGCTGGCTGGATGGGTCTGACATGCGTGAGATGGCCTCTGTGGACCCTGTGCCTGCTGGTATGAACATGGGCGTGCTAGAAGGTCCGGGGATTGACACGAATGCTGAGGCTTCTTCGGCGGGCTTCCACATGATTGATAGCTTCGAGGAGATGTACGCCCCCGTGCCACAGCTTAATGGTGGGGAGCAGAGCGGTACTAGTCTCGGTCCATCAATGGCTGGCCTTCCTGTTGGAGCCATCCCGAACCAGGGTTATCCAGCAGCGCCGAATGGTGTAGGTACGCAGGGTATTGACTCCATGCAGGGCCTTGGCTTCTACGGTGGTCCAGCGCCACAGGGCTTGCAGGACTCGTACAGTAGTGGGCCTGGTGTGATGGGGAACGGAGCAGAGCCGGGTGGCGACGACCAAATGGCGGTCGGCAGGTAAACTCAAACCCACTGACCCCGCGTTTGATGACCCCGTAACCTTCATCACGACCTTCCTCACATGGCCGGACGGAACCCCGATCCAACCCCACGAAGCACAGATAGCAATCCTCAACGCCTTTGTGTCCGGGGTCTTCGATCTGGTTATCATGGCGGGCAGGCAGTTCGGGAAGTCCGTATTGCTTGCCTGGCTGGTTGTGTGGTACGTCCTCCACTTCGCCAACCGTCATGTCTACATAGTCGCCCCCTCCCTCGACCAGGCCAGGATCATCTATGACGAGGTAGACAGGCACTTCTCCGGGCCACTGCGGGTCATGCTGAAGAGTAAGCCCGTAGACTTCCCCTTCCCCCACATCCAGCTAGCCAACGGTTCGCACGTACACGGCAGGGGGGCCAATTCTCCTAAGTACCTCCGTGGTAAGCTGGTCCACCTATTGATCGAGGATGAGGCGGCATACTTCAAAGATGGAATACACAGCCGCGAAATTGAGCCGATGTTCAACGTCACCTCGACGCAGGAGCACGCAGGGATCATCCGCATATCCACTCCGTTTGGTGAAGGAGACTTCCAGGACGGGTACATGGCGGCTCAGAAGGATACATCAGGAAAGTCAAAGGCCCTCCACTTCACGGCGCTTGACAACCCGTATGCAGATAAAGGGCGTCTGGTTGCAATACGAGAACGGTACGGCGAAGATAGCCTCCTCTGGAAAACGGAATATCTGGCTGAGTTTGCTGACTCGGACCTCGCAGTGTTCTCTTCATCCGACATCAAGTGGGCATACGAGAACTACCCATACCAGACGAAGGAAGGCCGAATAGAGTACCCGGTGGGGGTGCAGAGGGGGCATCGGTATGTGCAAGGAACTGACCTGGCGAACATACGCGACTACTTCGTTGCGACGGTCCTGGACACGACTGATCCACGCCTTGCAGTGCAGGTTCGACACGACAGGATGCAGAAAAAGGGTTATGCTGCATACAAGGCGGTTACAAGAGCTAACTACGATGCTTACAACTCAGCCAGAACACTCGTTGATGCCACCTCGCTGGGAGAGAGTGTTGTGGAAGACCTTGAGGACATATCGGCTGAGGGATACAAGTTTGGAGGAAACGAGGCGAAATACGACATAGTGCATGGCCTGGTTCGACTCTTCAATGAGCACCGTATCGCCATCCCTCTGATCCGTGAACTTGTTGATGAGCTTAAACACTTCCAGTACAAGTTCACCCCAGCGAAGGTCCTCAAGATGGAAGCCAAGACCGGGCATGACGACTATGTAATGAGTCTCTCCCTCGCCGGCAAATTAGCCTCTAGACCCGACTACACAGGCTTTTTCCTCGGCGGAATTAAGGATTTCAGCCAAAATTCACCCCAAAACCGCGAAATCCATGATAATTACGATCCTTTTGCCAACTTAGATGCATAGAAAGCCCGATTAATGCCAAACCTACTGACTAAGGCTCTCAGAACGCTCATATCACCACAAAGGAATGAGTCTTCTGCTGGGCGCGGGACGGTTTCGGGCTTTGCTCTCGGTGTCTCTCCGCTTTGGGGCCAGCCATACCCGGAGCAGGTGGCACAGGACGCAACAGGTCTGATTTCCCGGCCACGTATGAGGGAAGTCGTGCTGAGAACTCCTACGGCGGCTGCTTGTATGAATGCCATCCTGGACTTTGCTGGTGGGGTCAAGATAGATATACGGAATGTAGACCCTGCCAAGCCCGTACCCAAGAACCAGGCCAGGAAAGTCCGCCGCATACTCCAGAAGCCAAACGATGACCAGACCAAGCGGCAGTTTATCCTGACCTTAATGCGGGACATCATCACATTCGGGTATGGGGCTGTGGAACTGGTCCCTACCGACGACCCCGAAAGCCCTGATATGTGGGTGATGGACTCAGCCCGCCTTCGTATTGACTTCGATGAGCACGGGTACATCCGGGGCTACGACATGCTTGACGCCAGAGGCACGCCAATCATCGGGAAGCCCCATGGTAGTAGCATGTACGAGTTCCCGCAGGGTATGAATATGGGAGTAACCTCGCACCCATCTGCTCCGAACTACGGCGGCTCTAGTGCAACCTCGATAGATGCCAACGCTGCACCTGGGACCAGCTTACATGGGTGGGAGCCGGAGGAGGTCATGCTCTTCTCGCTCAATCCCATATCAGAGTCCGTCTACCCACACTCCAGGATAGTCCAATTGTTTACTGCTGCAATCCTGGAAGACACGATGATGCAGTTTATCTCCGAGCGCTTTACGGACTCCAACATCCCGTTTGGCGTCTTTGATTTAGGGGATGTGACCGAGACCGAGCTAAAGGCGGCGATTGCTAACTGGAATGACCAGGGCAAGACAGGCAACCGCATCCTCATGACCGGCTCCAAGGGTGCTGGGTCCAAGTGGATACCTTTCGGCTACCACCTGAAGGACCTGGAGGCCGTAGAGCTTCTCAAAGAGTTCCGCATGAAGATCATGGGCATTCTCGGTGTGACCATGCAGGAGCTAGGGGAGAGCCAGGACGTTAATCGGTCGAATGGGTATAACTTATCTTTCACCTTCAAGAAGAGAGCCATCGAGCCACTCCTGGACGAGATTTGCCAGACCATGACCAGAAAGCTGCTTTGGAACACCCTCGGCTACACGGACCTGGAGTTCTACTACGAAGAGATCGACTCGCGGGACGACTTCCTGATGAGCCAGATCGACACGAACTATCAGAAGATGGGCATTCTCAAGCCGAACGAGATCAGGAACCGCAAGGGGCTGACCAGTATCCCAGGTGGCGAAGAGTCCTTAATATTCACTGGTAATGCATGGATACCCGTAGACATGGTACGCAAGATGGCTGAAGAGGTCATTGCGGTTGAGGGTGCATCTACGGCGGTGGGTCTCTCCGGTCCAGAGGGTTCTTCACAGATCAGAGTACGCTCCTCCGCTGGTGGCCCGACCAGGAGTGGAGCAGGCGAGCAAACAGGCAATGGGCACAATAGAGGCGCGTCGAGTGAGATAGCCCGCCAGTTAGGATCGGGACCGTGAAGAGACCATACTGGAGAGTCCACAAGCAAGTAATCTACTGCTGGCGGCACTACCTGAAGGACCTGATACAAACAGGCCAACGAGAAGGCAAATGCGTTAAGTGCGATTGGCTTATTAAAGGACCCACGGAATACCTTGAGGGACCTAAAGTTATGTGGTGTGCCGATTGCTATGAAGAAGGGCAGAGGCAGGTCGAGGAACAATACCCCTGGGAGAATGGCCTGTTGGAGAATAAATCATGACTGAGCAATATGTAGACAAGGTGTTGAAGTGGAACGAGCGGAGGGACATCCAACCCTACTGGAAGTCTATCACAGCCGCCGAACGCCATGCAGCCACGACCCATTGCGGGCCACACGAGTCTTACCCCCTCGGACCCGGATGCGAACACGTAGGAGCAGCATTTCATCTGGCATTATCCGGTCATGGACATCCTTCCCTCGGCTGCATCAAGAGCTATGCCAGGTCCCACGGTTGCTCTGTACCCGCATCCCAGAAGGCGTCACCATTCTGGAGCAATGAGAGGTTCTAATGTTCACGACTGAAGAGGCCATCAACTACCTGCTATCGAAAGCTCGCAAGCCTGGGGTGCCGATGGGTAAGTCCTTCGTCTTCTCTTCTTCTTTAGCCATGATGAAGGCCAGGGTGCTAGATGATGGTTCGATAGAGTCCGAGGGGTGGATCAGCAAACCCAATAAGGACCTCGACAAAGACATGCTAGAGCCGGAGAGCTTCAGTCCGGCACTCAAGGCATATATGGATGGCGGGGCACCCATCAGCGTGGAGCATGGCACAAGATACCTGCCGGTGGGTTTTCTACAGAAGGCTGTGCTGGTACGGGATGGCAATATCATAGAGGCAGCGGATAACCCTCTCCACGAGCGAGTAGAGTTCAAGCACTTCGATGGTGGAACTGGATGGTATGGCCTGGCAAACATCTACGATCAGAAAGCCGGACTTGGGGTTATGAAGGGCACGGTCAGGTACTTCTCCTGGATTGGAATGCCCATAAAGTGGAAGGACCAACCGGATGGCGGAAGGCACTTCTCTGAGCCTGGTGCTATTGATCCACTCATAGAGGTAACACTGACTGGCTTCCCGGTTAATAACCAGGCGGCGATGCGGATTGCTAAGGCCCAAGGGTACACGCCGGAGATCAACCTGATGGAACTCTATGCGAACCCAATGGTCATTGATGTGGCAGTTGAGGCTATGGGAGTCAGGGAAGCTGCTGAAAGGGTTATCAAAGCTAGCCTGGACGAACAAAACGATTACTACCGCCAGAACTTCCCGCAACGAAAAACATTTGTTGATTACTTTAAGTAACTAGTTAATGCAGCCCCCATACCCGGGTACCCCCGGCCAAGGCTGCCAAGGAAACACACATGCCTGAAGATAAGAAAGAAACTCAGGAACAGCCAAAGGACTTGCTGGAGCAGTTGCTTGTGGTGGCTGCTGAAAAGGCCGCAGCGCAACAGGCAGAAGATGCTCTCAGGAAAGGCTATGTGACGAGGGAACAAATTAACATGGCTCTCGACACCTTTGGCAAAAACCTGGAGACAACAATGGCTGAGACGCTGCTGGGGCACCTCGAAGACAAGATGGCAGCCGCAGTGAAGAAGGCCCTTGAGAGTGATGAGACTCTTGCCAAGACTGGTCTGCGTAAGAGCACCATTGCTACACCAGAGGACGAGCGCGATGCCGACCCTGTGGCCTACCTGCTCAAGAAGGGCCGTACTGCTGCTTCCGCTGGCAAGGACCCCGACTATGACGATGTTGAAAAGCGTATACTTTGGGAAATGACCTATCGTGCCCTGTCAAGCGGAATGATCCTGGATCAGCGCGAAGCAGAGTAACTCCCGTCGAGTCGAGGACCCTACGTGAGTCCGAGACCCCTCCTTCCCTATTCACCTCTCGGAGTCGAGGAACTCCTCAAGTCCGAGACCCTACGGAGTAACCCCTATGTCTTTGGCTACCGATGCCTTAATCAAAAAGGCTACCAGTGTTGCCAACCTCCAGGCGCTCATCCCCCAAATATGGGCCAGCCTCATGGAACTGAACCTGCGCCGAAGGGCAGTATTGGAACAGTCCTTGTTGGTGAACACTGACCTCCTGGTTCCGGGTGCAGGCGATAAAGTCTACATCCCAGCCCTCCCCGATATCGTCGCTGCTGATGCATTGACAGAAGGCACCGACCAGACCCCATACGCCATCTCGAACGCCGCCTCAGTCTCACTCACCCCAGCCGAATTTGGGAAGCTGGTTGAGGTCACTCGTAAGGCTCTCGATAGGATCAAGTACGACGGTATGGTGGCCCTCATCGACCGCCTCGCCTACGCTATGAGCATCCGTATCGAGACCAACGTTGCGGCTCTGTACAACGCCACAGCCAATGCGGGCCTGCCTAACTCGCAGTCTCCATTCGGCGGCGCAACACTGACCACAATCCCCGTACTCTACCCACTCGGCCACACAAGCGCGAACGTGGTTACTACGGACGTGATGAGTGCAGATGTACTCTCCAAGGCCGTTGCCAAGCTCCAGCAGTATGACAACGTTCCCTTCCCAGACGGTAACTACTGGCTCTTCCTGTCTCCTGACGCCTTCCAGTCACTCATCATGGATGCCAATATCCGCCAAGACTTGCGGTATGCGGCTCCCGAGCGATTGCTGAATGGCGATCAAGGGGTAGTCTACGGTGTGCGCCTTATCCTCTCCAACTACCTCCCTGGTGCGACGGGTAACGCAGCCCTCACAGAGAACTCGATCTCAGTGGTCAAGAATATCATGGTGGCTCCTCGCTGGGCGGCTATCGCGTACAAGCGTCGGCCAGAGGTGATCGTTGACCCAACCCTCTACGACCTGGGACGCAGACGGCGCTTCGGAGTCCTCGCTGACTTCGACATCCAACTCCTGCATCCAGAACGTGCAGTAGTTATCACTTGCGCTAAGGTGTTCTAAGCTATAGCTGCCTGGAGGGGGGCATCATACCTCTCCAGGGGGCTTGAATGGCTTGGAGTACACAGGTATATTGCACGACTGGTGATGTGAAGCTGTTTCTGGACCCCAACCTAGGCAACACGGATGATACCTTCATTGGGAGGAGCATCACGCAGGCTCAAATGGACCTGGACGCTGAGATAGGCTACTCATTCCAGCAAGACGGAACCTCGGGCACCCCGGCCACACGCCTCTATGACGGGATAGGCGAGGACTTCCTGGCGATTGATGACCTCGTGTCCCTTTTCAGCACAACTGCCGGAGCCGTGTTCGAGACAGCAGTGAATAGCTTCCTCTCCAGCGGGGGTATCTGGATCACAGGCACACCAGTCACGACAGATATCACTGCCGACATTATTCTGAAGCCTAATAATTACCTGGCCTCTGGCGTGTCTGCAAGGAAGATGACCAGAAATAGCGGGCTGGCCTTCGTCAAAGGAAACCAGAACTACACGGTGAAGGGCATATTCGGACAGCCCATCATCACGGGTCAGACCTACCCAGGCGTGCCAGAGGATATAAGCCGTGCCTGCATACGTCTCGCCATCTTTTACTACAAGATGAGGGACACCAACTATGCCGATCTGGTGGCAGAGACGGGTGGGGTTAGGGAGAAGTTCCTAAAGACTTGGCCTGTGGATGTACAGAGGATCGTCAGGAAGTATGCCCGCACGAGGTTCTTAACGAGGTAAGCGTGTTCAATATACCAAATACCTATGATCCCTTAGCTTCATGGAACCCCCAACCTGTTGTCTGTCACTGGTGTAAGAAACCGCGCCATGCAGAAACAATACTCATCCGTTGGGAGAATGGAACCCTCCAGAACTACTACTTTACCCGTAATGGCATACCAATACCTTCTGACTCATTCTGCCCAGGCCATGTAAGCGAGGAGTGCCCCGTCTGTAAGTGGATGGTTGTACTGGAATACCACACGCCAGAGGAATGCAAGAGACTGCGGGAGGTGATGAGTGGAAGTAGGTAGCGTCGAGATCATCGCGGGCACCGGGCTGATTATTCACCAGGACCTATGGGGTACGATCAACCACGAGCTACACGAGTTTACGCCAGAGCTAGGGGATATCATGAAGGAACTAATCATCCAGCGAACCCCCTTCCTGACAGGCGCATTGCAGGCAGACATGGACTTCATCCCCGAGCAGAGTACGTCCACGAATGAGTTGCTATGGGTCTTCGCTCAGAACATAGAGCAACTCCTGGCATGGCGGCGCATCTATGTCGCGTACCAGGAGGGTGATCCGCTTGGCCTGCCCACGTTCACCAATGACCCGAGGGAGATGTTCTTCCTAACCGCGCAGGGTGATGGGCTGGTGGCTACGGAAACCTGGGCGCTCTACCACGTCAACATAGCTCTCGGCATGTGTGTGATGGGTGTAGGCGTTCCATTCTAAAAGGAGAATAAATATGCCCTTGTGTCAGGTTTGTGGAGTGAATATGACAGCCAGTGAGGTGACGCAGCGCAGGGACGGGTTTACAGGCAACTGGCACGCAGACTGCGCCTACCTGGACTACCTCGCTGAGACGGGGGAGCCTGCTGGTACGGACGGCTGGCTAAAGACGATACTTTGTGCCAGGCAGAAGCTAGCCGACAAGAAGAATGGAGTCGCTAATGAGTTCCCATAGAGGTATAGATGAGCTTACACGCTAAAGTACACACCCAGGCCACGATCAGTACTTCTGGTAACTCGGCAACATTCCCTAACCCAAAGTCCAGACGCTTCCTGCTTGCCGTGGCGCTGGCAGGCACACCAACTGGTACAACCCCCACAATTGTCTTTGCCGTGCAGACCTCTCCTGATGGGGTTACATGGACTCAGAAGGGTGCGGCGTTGGCTACCCTCAGTGCAATAGGCAACCAACGAACCTTATATGGACCGGGCACGACGCAGGGGGCTATTGTGGAAGCATTCATCAGGGTTGCTTGGATCGTTGCCGGAACTACCCCGGTCTTCCCCAATGTAACCACAGCATTCACAGGATTGGATTGCTAAATGGAAGAAGAGAAACCGATTAATAAAACCAGGCCAACCCGGAAACCCGCCCCGATTGTGCCCGACCTCAACGACAGCGTGAATGATGCCGAGGAGTGGATAGGGGAGAAGTCGAAGGTGTGGATCGAGGCGCTGGAAGAGGACGTAGAGTGGGCGGGTAGCAAGTTCGAGACCGCACATAATGTGGTGGGTAGCTTCATGGATAGGGTGAGGGGTCTGGATAATGCCGAGGAGATTTTCATGCACTGGTTTGCTGATGCGGTGAAGAGCGCGCATGAGGACGTGCGGAAGGTGGCCCGTGAGCATAGGGACTACCTGAAGAGCAGAGAGGCCCGATGATGGGATTAGGCGTCTTAAAAGTTGATCTTCGTGTCTTGGAGAGTGCGCTATACTTCCCCAAGGGCTACCACATACGAACGGTACAGCACCAGGACTTCAGCTGCACGATCTCTATGCTTGTCGAGTCCACAGAAATCCCGGAGGCAGAAGAGGGACACGAGTTGCCGGAGCTATCAGCGTATGTGCAAGTAGAGTTCCCGCCCAAAGCCACCTCATCAGAGTATCGGAAGTATACGGGGAAGATCGAGGTACGTGGTGGAAGCTAAGGTTATACTCACCAAAGGACTTCCAGGGAGCGGGAAGAGCACATGGGCCAAAGAGCAAATGCACCAATGCCCCGGCTGTTATAAGCGCGTGAACAAGGACGATATACGGGGGATGCTCGATGATGGTGTGTACAGTCCGGAGAATGAAGAGCTTGTGAGGAACGTGCGGGATGCGGCGATCTTGCTTGCTATGCACGCGGGATACGTCGTGATCGTAGACGACACCAACATAAACCCAACCCATGTGCAACAAATCCAGGCGCTCGTACTTGGTCAGGCTGAGGCGGAGATACAAGACTTTACCAATGTCCCGCTAGAGGTCTGCATAGAACGTGACCGCAACCGCCCGAACCCCGTGGGAGAGCAGGCAATCCGTAGAATGGCGAAGTACTTGGAGGAGGGGGCGGGCGGAATTGGGGGTAGAGGTCTGGATAGGGATGGGTGGAGTCTCTAATCTCCTTATATTAATCGGTTCCTCTCTTCTTCCTAAACAGCGTGCCTGGCCCTGGTGCCTGTGGGCATGGGGTGGCTACGGCTAGCTCTGGTATGTGACTGACTACTGAAGAGTACTCTCTGAAGTAGCTCTGTACTTAACTCAGTCTATATCAGAGATAACAAATTTTTTCTCGTTTTTATTCCCGAAAGTACCAAACACGTATATACTTTTCCATAAATGATAAGCAAGGTGTAACATCCCCGGACCATTTACTCCAAACGATACCCTCATAGGCCCGATAGCCAACGCCATCTCCGCTCTGATCGTCACCCAGATACCCTCCATCACGAAGGTATACCCAACTCTGGTGGATAGGGTGCCGGGGGATAATGCTGTCATACTTCGCTTCACCAGGGGCAGGATCGTGGATGAGACCAATGGCAAGATACGAGTACTCCTGACCTACACCATGCAACACCTCTTTCGCCGCACGGAGATAGCCGACTCCCTCCTCCGGGCCTACGCATACGCTGTTCCCTGGATGCGGTTCCTTGCGGCAATCCCTAATCAGGCACTTGGCGGGCTGGCTATCTCCATGACTGCAACAGACCTCGCTACTACTCAGGTCCCCGTATCTGGACAGCCGACAGTCGCGTTGGTGGTCGATTTTAATGTTCACACTGAGTTCAACCTGGACCAGACATAGGAGAGTTATGGCAGAGACTACAGGAATTAGGGTTGAGGAGGCCGTCATTAATGCCACGCTTGCTGTAGGCGCTATTGATAGTCCCATAATCAATAACGATGGCCGCCGCGAGTGGGTGATGTATGCGCTACAAGGCGGGGGCGGCGTTATGCTCCTCTCACTGATGGTAAGCGTAGACGGGATTAACTTTGCACAGGCCGGACCAGCGCTGACTGCGGCTACGATTGGCGTCATTCAGAGAACCGTATATGCTGAGGCTTCTGCACAGGGGCCGATTGTTGAACCCTTCTTACGGATACACGCTGTAGTAACGGTATCCCCAGCAACAGGCGTGTTTATTGACTTAATAGGAGCATAGAAGATGGCGATTGGTCATGCTATTCCAATCTTAGCGAACGAGACACTTCCCAGTCCTGCCGCAGCACCATTTACTTCTGGTCTGGTCTATACCAGTTCAGCATACACAGTAGATACCTTTGCCTTGTGGGTTCTCCTGGTCAGAGTCGCGGGAACAGTAACCGGAACCACCCCCACACTAGTATTCGCAGTGCAGCAAAGCAACGATCAGATAACGTGGGCTACGGTGGGTGCGGCGCTGGCAAACATCACTGCCGTGGGTGTACAGGTTACTCCATACGCGACAGGCACTACACAGGGGGCTATCACACAAAACTTTATAAGAGTGATTGCTACCGTAGGCGGAACAAGCCCCGTGTTCCCTGGGGTCTACGCTGATCTGGTGGGTCAGATAGTCTAAGGAGTTCGCAATGTCAATTATTAGGCAGGAACAAATCCTGTTGCACGAGGTCCTCACCCCAGCCGTGACGGGCCTTGGTGTTACTTACCTCTCCAAACTAATCCCCTACGGTGGCGAGGCTGGTTGGGTACTGATTATCAGGCATGGGTCAGCTATTACTGGCACCACACCTGGGATCATTTGGGAACTCGACGCAACCACGGTGGCTGGCGGGCTTTCGGGTATGGCTCGTGTTGGTGCTGCGATTGCTGCCTTCCTTACTGTTGGTGTGCTGGCAGTCCCATACATCATAAACAGTACGCAGGGAGCAATCGGCTCAACCTCTACCTTCATCCAGGTCAAGGGCACCCTCGGCAATGCGGATAACGTCGCTGGGGATATCACCGTCGATCTGGTTGCGCTGCCATAAGGAATAATACAAATGGGTATAAGTAAAAAATCTTGGACAGCCACAGCCAAGGAGACCACGCCGGGTACTGCTATTACGGTGCCTACGAAGTACCTCCCAACCAAAACGGTATTCAAGGGTGGCAAAAAGCGTGAGTACCTGAATGAAGAGCGCGGAGATCGGAATGCGAACTATGGGGTAGTGGACTCCGTGCGCCAGTCAGCCATAGAGATGAAGGGACCGTACTACAACGACGTGTCCCCGATCCAGCTTTGGGGCGGAATGGGACTCCCATCCTCAGCCCAACCGGATAGCGTGAACCTGCCGTCTGTCTGGAAGCATACTTTCCAGCTACAGGACGTGCCCCCAAGCTACACCATCAGCCGCAGCCTGGACACGCGCCTCTACTATATCCCTTACTCAGTGGTTGAGAAGTGGATATTGCACTTTGTAGCTGACGGGAAGCTCCTCGAACTCGATAGCAACTGGGTCGGCCTCTTCGCGCAGCCCAACCTCTCCCCACCAACCCCCTCCTACTCGACTCTCCTTCCATTCGCCGGATACGCTCCGACGATCAAGTTCATAGACGGTGCGGTGTCCCAGGATGTAGCAGACCTCCAGATTGAATACGCGCAGAAGATCACCCTCTGGTATCCTGCGAACGGGACCCAGGACTTTGTGACGGTCTACTTCGGGGAGCGTGACATCACCCTGGACTTCACCGCACGCTTCGACAACACCACGATCTACGACAGGTGGCGCAATAACGTTATAGACTCCCTCACTTTCGACCTCCTGGGATTGAACATCGGCAAGACTTTCGTAGTGACCCTCGGTGCGCCCTCGGCAGGCAACTTTACACTGACCTACAACGGCGTCACAACGGGCACTATCGTCTTCAATGCCGCTGCTGCCGCTGTACAGGCTGCCCTCGTTGCCATCTCCACTGTTGGTGCTGGCGGAGCGATAGTAAGTGGTTCGGCGGGTGGTCCATACACAGTGAGCTTGCTGTTGGCAAACCTGAACGACGGCAACCCTCTAACTGGCTCTGGTGCTGGTCTGACAGGTGGCACATTCTCCATCGGCGCTCAGATACTCACGCAGCAGGAACTCAACATAGTGCTTCCGAATACGACCTACGACACCGTGGAGCACGATACGACGAAGGACAATGTACTCATCAAGGCTAAGGGTAAGGCGATTGTTCCAGCAGGTGCGGCGCTCATCACAGGCTTTGTCCAGAACACGGTGCCCAATACAGGGTATACGACATAATGCGGAAACCAGATAAGAGATTGTCCCACCCCCTAATAGTTGATACGGTGGCCTACTTGAAGGAGAAGACACAACAAATGGCTGAGGATATGATTGAGCAGCGTTTCATATGGTCGGACTATTCCTCGGATGCGAATGATCGTGGGATAGAGACCTCCATTCTTTGGCGGGGGCAAGAAATCCCGATCCGTGTGAAGCGTGCTCTGACAATTGATGAGCGACAGAAGGCGAACAAGGCGGCTATTCAGATCGACCTGGACAAAGACGGAAAGCCTACTATCGTTAAGCAGGACCAGTCGGCGTATACCAAGATGGTTGTATTAATCGGTCTGAAGTTTTGGCCCTTTGAGTACTCCCCCGGTCAGCCCGTACCGATTAACATGAAGACGATAACCGAGGTGGATGGCAGCCTGCTTGATGAAATTGCCACCCGCATTCTGAATGCCACACAGCCCCCCAAAAAGGCAGAGCTTGACCCTTTAGAGAGTCCGTCAGACGAAGCCTCCTAACTGGCGGTACAGCACACCCAGAACTAGACATCTCCTCCTTCGCATTTCGGTACTCTTGCTACTCTGAGTTTGGTTGGACCTATGAGCAGGTGGGGCGGCTTCCCGAAGAGGAGGCGATCTACCTGGCGATCATGTTCGAGGAGGTCGGGGCGTACCAATACAAGAAGAACAAAGAGATGGAACACGAGGGGGGTGGGGAGCGCGAGAGCGGTCTCAGGCCGGGGTTTGAGGAGGACTTCCGCTTCGGTGAAGACGATCCGAACGACTACTGGCAAGGCACCGATTGTGACGATTGTGCAGACCCACGCGACATGGGCACCTAGAGGTCAATGGGCACAAGTAACTCAGCAGACATAGGAATACGCATCTTTCTGGACGATGCCGCAAATGCCGGACTCCGCATGGTGAATGGTAATCTCGCTAATATGGAGAACCTTACCAAACGTGCGGGCCTTGGCTTTGGCAGCATGTCCAAAAACCTTGTCGGCCTGGGGATTGTTGCTGGTCTTGCTGCTGCCTTCTTGCTCTTCGGTGGTGCCATCGTCTATTCCGTAGATCAGGGTTCCAAGCTCCAACAAACACTGCTGCGTATTCAGGTGGCGACCTCGGCTACCAGTGCTGAAATGCTGAGGATGCAGGCGTACATTATCTCTGTTGCGGGCACCTCTATCTACAGTGTGGATCAGTTGGCTCAGGGCTTCGTTTTGCTCGGTCAGCGCGGCTTCACGGCAACAGAGATCATGAATGGCATGGGTACGGCGGGTAAGAACCTAGCCGAGGCCATTAAGGTAAGCCCGGTTGTTGCCTTCACTCTGCTTGCCAACACAATGAATGCTTTTGGTGCGAAAGCTAAAGACGCCGCCCACTTTGCAGACCTCCTCCAGTTCTCGATGGAGCACAGCACCTTCCAGGCACAAGGAATGACTGCGGCTCTGGCTAAGATTGGTCCTGTAGCTGCCGCCCTCCGGGAGCCAACAAACGAGGTCATGGTCGCCCTGGATGTTACCGCGAGAGCTATGGGCAACATGAACACGGCTGGCACGGGTCTCTATTACTTCCTTCGCCAGCTTGCCGCCCCAGCCACCGCCAAGGCTGCTGCGGAGTTTCAGAAGCTAGGTATATCCCTATTCGATAGCAAGGGTAAGGCTATGGACCTTGCTGGTGTTATTGATGAGCTTGCACACAAGATGGCAGGCATGTCGGACAAGGACAAGTTTGCCGCTCTTTCCACCATGTTTGGTACTCGTGCTAGTCAGGGTATCCTTGCTCTCATCAACCATGTAAAGAGCTTTGACGACCTCCTCAAGCAACTCAAGAAAACCCACGACAATCTAGGCGGCGCTGCACACTACGCACAGATGCAGGAGGACAGCTTTAGTGGAGCCGTCCAAGCAGCCAAAACGAATGTGCAAAGTCTTGCTGGCATCCTTGGCCTTTCCCTCCTGCCTACCCTGACGCCTATAGCAAAAGGTATCAGGGATTTTGTGCAGCATCTCATTGATATATCCAATACAAGCCCGAAAATGTTTACCTCGGTCCTGTTAATCGGCGCGGCGTTGGCGGGGGTGGGTCTGATCGTAGCCGTTGCTCTCTCCCCCTTCGCCCTGCTCATCGGTATCATGGTTGCTGTGGTTGCGATTGTGGCTGGGCTGGCTGTAGGAATTACCTGGCTAGCTGCTAAATGGGCATGGCTGAGAAACCAGACGGGGGATGTTGGTATTGCCATGTACTATGTGGGGAAGGTACTTGGCGCTCTCGGTGGGATATTCAACGATATTGTCGCGCTTATTCGGGATCAATTTATAACTGTGTGGACCGAGATGAAAGCTGCATTTAAGGATGCCGCCCCCGAAATAGCCGCTATAGTTCCATTTCTCAAGCAGCTAGGCATGATCCTTCTTTTGGTCTTTGGTGCCGCAGTGGTTGGCTTAATACATGCCTTTATCGGTGCCATTGCTGCGGTATTGGTCGGAGTGACACACCTTATTACCGGAATTATCGGTATTCTTGGTGGTATCATAAATATCCTCAAGGGCTTCGGGATGATTATTGTTGGGATAATGCATGGCAACGGAGCGATGATATCCCAGGGGTGGAATATGCTGTGGACGGGGGTTGCTCAATTTTTCAAGGGCATACTCAACGTAATTATTGGCCTGGTCTACACCTTGTTTGGGAGTATCCTTGCCTTCGTCCTCCACTTCATCGGCGGAATTATTAGCTACTTCACCAACCTAGCTAATGCTCTGGTAGGCCACTCGATCATTCCGAATATGCTAAAGGCCATGCTGACTGCCTTCGTAACTTTCTTTGCTAATATAATCTCTGCTGTGGCCTCCTGGGTCTCTGGTGTAATCGCCAAGATCGTAGCATTTGCAGCCAATCTGGTAGCACACATCCAGGCAGGCATCAATTTGGTTAAGGCTCTGTGGAGTGCTGGTTGGGCCTTGCTTATCGCCCTATTCATTGCCTTTGTGGTAAACGTGCTGGTTCATATACTCGTACTCAAGGCCCAAATTCAGCAGCACTTTACGGATGCTATGAATGGTGCCAAAACAGCGGTCTCCACGGGCATTGCAACTGTACTCAAGTTCTTCACGGACCTCCCAGGTAAGATCAAAGCGGTTTTTGCTGGGGCTGGGCAATGGCTAGTGCAGGCGGGTAAGAATATAGTCCAGGGCATTATAGATGGCATTATGGCTATGATAGGTGCGATAATCCGGGCGGCACAGGCTGTTGCAAGCGCCATCGCCTCACACATGCCGCACAAGTCTCCTGCTGATGAAGGGCCACTGCGGGATATCAACAAGTGGATGCCTACCATGATGAAGATGATGGCACAGTCCGCCGAGGATAATATGCCAATAATAGATATGATGTCCAGCAGGATTGCGGCCCGTATTGCTCATGCTAGTGCGGGAGGTGGTGGTGGGGGTGGAGGCAACAGCACGCACCAATATAACCTCAACCTGGACGGGCAGACTCTTGCCTCGTGGTTCATGAAGTTTATCGCCGGGCAGATGCAGATGAACGGACTTGGCAGGAGCTTCCGTTAGATGACCTACACAATCACTCTAGCTGGACAGGATATCACGAAGTATGTGGACCAGCTATCCGTTGTAGTCACTGATACGCTTGGACAGGGTGCGGGTGCGGGCGGGTCTGGTGCCACACAAGGCCGCGCAACCACCGCCAAGTTCAACACGTCCCTTGGCCCAGCGAACAAAGCAATAGGTGCGGGTCAGGCCATTCCACCTTCAGGCAATTTTACCACCAGCCAGTTTGTTCCAAGGACTTTCGGCGGTACTCTGACTGGACGCCCGGTAATCAACTACACTCTTTTCCCCAGCCTGGTACGTCAAGGTGAGATCATTATTACGGATGCCGGGGGTACGATCATATTTGGTGGGTATGCGACGAAGCTGACGGATACCTCGACCTCCGTGCTGGGAAATACGAAGCAGAACTTTACGGCTGTGGAGGGGATTGATTATTCCACCAGCCTACAGCGCACTCTGGTCAACGAAGTCTTCACTGCACAAACCGACATACAGATCATCTCGGCCATCATCACGAAGTACGCGCCTTGGGTCAAGCTGACATTCCTTCCCACGAGTGGAGCGTATACCTTCCCGAGAAAGAACTTCCGTAATGTGACCGTGGAGCAGGTGTTGCAGACCATATCCGGGGTTACGGGCTTCTTGGTCTACATAGATTTTATGAAGTTCCTGCACTACGTATCCCCCACATCTGTCTCAGCCGCGCCATTCAACCTGAGTGACCAACCGGACTTTGTGCTCACCTTCCCCCACAACGTAGCCGAGTTCCTGGTAGACGACAACTCCATCATCAATCGTGTTCTGTTTCATGGCGGAACAAAGGTCTCCAATAACTTCACCCAAGATGTGAGCATGCTTGCCAATGGGAACAACAAGACCTTCCCCCTGGCCTACCACCCACTCGTGCAGACCGATGGGAAGTATCACGTCACATTAAACGGTGTGGAGCAGGTGGTTGGGGTGGCAAACGAGTCCGACCCAGCTAATACCTTCATTAGTGCGGGGGGCCTAGCGAAGGTGCTCATTGACCAAAGCAGTGATATAGCCACCTTTGATGTGGCACCAGCCGGGGGAGTAACCGTCCTGGTCAAATATCGCTATAACTTTCCACTAGCTTTGGTGCTTACTGATGAGGGTAGCCACACCTTCTTCGGGGCGTACTTTGATGGCTCCATTGACGATAGCACAATCTTTGACCTTACCACAGCAGTCCAGAGGTGTAAGGTTCTCCTCTCCCAGCAAGCATACGGTCTGACCACCCTGAAAGTAGACACCTACAAAGCAGGCATCCAGGCAGGCATGTCGATCAGGATTACGAATGCTCTACGCGGGATCGACGGCACCTATCTCGTACAATCCGTGGAAGTAGCACCATACGGAGGAGGCAACTTTGTCTTCCACCTGACGCTCGGGGCCTGGGACTGGAACCTGATGGACTTCCTCATGAAGCTCCCAACCCTTGCTACCTTCCAGGACAGCACCACGGATGAGGTTACTGAGTTTATCACCATCCTATCAGTCCTGGTACAAGTCAAGGTAAGCACGGCCTGGACGACAAAGGCGGTGGGTAATGGGCCGTACTATGCACGAGCCGCAGCACTAGGAGACAATCATGACGCCTTCCCAGGATTTGCTACAATCTCCACCTAACCTTATATGGCCGAAAGTACATTGGGTGGTGAAAGAAAGACGTGGTGGCCGCTGGGTGGTGGTTCGTGAGTTCCATAATCTCGTCACAAACTTCGGCTTAACCGGGCTGGCTGCGGCTCCATCGGGACAGTACATTCCACCAATCTATCTGGTCATTGATAGTGCCCAAACAACAATGAGTGCTCAGGGCAACCCATCCAACGTAGCAATCCAGACCACAGCAGACCCCACAGTTTCCGGCGATACCCAGCTTGTGCTTTCAGCGGGCCTGGCAGCGCAAGAAACCGTGAACTTCAGCAGCAAGTCAGGTACGGCACCAGTCACCTTCAATCTCACTGCTCCGCTCTTAAACACTCATCCGATAGGCGATGCTGTGGTGCGCGGTCCTACGGCGTTGGATACAATAGCCTCTGTACTATCCGAAGCACAGTATGACCCAACCTTCAACCCGAACAACCGTGCCACTATGACTGCTGCCTACTCCCCCGGCCTGGGTCAGAACATCATGCAGTTCTTTCTCTCCGGGCTGACAGCAACCAACCTTTTCTTCGCACATATAGGCTTGGCAGATAAGCTGACGATTGGGGCTATAGGGACGAACCTGCACAACTACGCGCCACTCGGATACCTGCACAATAACCTCAACGATTTGGAGATAGATGTCACATACACACTCCAGGTTGTCTAAGGCGAAAACTTTTGACTGGTTTCAGGTATAATTAAGGTAGCCATACTATGCCTCTAACGACCCGCTCAAACGGTAGCTCCTCACCAAACGTCATCACCTCAGACTGGTTCAACGACTTCTTAAAGCTATTCACCGGGGTGATGACCGACCAAGAAGTGACCTTTAACAACAACCTGGCTCTCAAGGCTCTTGGTGTGGCTCCGGCTGCTTTGTCTGCGGCTCTTGGGGCGGGTACGGCGCTTCAGATTGGGGCCTATCTGTGGAAGTATACCTTTGTTAGCCCTGATGGAGAGTCTCTCCCCTCCCCATCAGCATCTCTGACGACCACCTCCGGCAACCAGAACCCAGCACTATCTAGCATTGCCGTGGGTCCAACAGGTACGACAGCCAGGAATATCTACCGTACCCAGGTCGGTGGTTCTACTTATACCTTCGTCAAGGCCATAGCAGATAACACCACCACCACCACCACCGATACTGCAACTGATGCATCTATTGTAGGTAACGCCCCGCCTCCAGCCAACCCGACGTTTGGTGGTTCTTTGGTTATCAAGGACTCTACGGGCACGGTTAAGGGGCTGATACGCTCTGATGGTTCGGTCTCGTTTGATGGTGGGTTGATCCACTCCGATGGCGCTGGGAACCTGACTACTGCGGGTGGGGCTAGTACCATCAACAACAACAACACCTTCACGCAATGGAAGGACAGTGGTGGGACTGCCCGCAACATCATTGGTGTGGACTCCTCGAATAACACGCAGTTGCTAGCTCCGGCGAGTGGTACGAAGATACTGCTCAAGGACAATGGTGGGCTTACTCAGCTACTCATCAATAATGCCACTCCACAGGTTGAGGTAGCCAACGATCTAAAGGTGGATGGCGCTCTTACCGTGGCTGGTACGAGCAATCTGCATACGACTAACTTTACGCTAGGCAGCATTACTCGTATGGCTTTAGCTGGACCGTACACCACGAGCGACACATCAACCGCCTATAATCACAATCTTGGTGTGGTGCCTAGTGTTTGTATTCCTATAATCTCTGGTCAGGGCACTTCAAATATACACCAGATTTATATTGACTTCCCAAATGCTACCTCATCTCAGGTCAATATGCGTAACGATACTGGCGCTGCACTTACGGTCTACATCCTATCCATCAAATTCTAAAGGGGTCTCGGGACTCGACTCTGTGGGAGGGGGCTAAATGGCTAGCACACCGGGCGTACACAGAACTGTTCTCCTTCACTTTGGTGCTACTGACCAGGGGAAAGCGAGCACTGAAGCAGGCATAATGAACATAGCTGCGACCCTGATAGGCGGCCCAGCTAACCTGATAGTTCCAGTGGTAATAATCACCTACAACCTGCTTGGAAGCCTTCTCACTGTGGCAATCAATAAAAACGCGGGTGTGCAGGTAGAGTTTATAGCCACAACTGACGGGGATGTATCAATCATCTCTAATATGCAAACCCTACAAGCCTCTGGAGTTGTCATACATACTTGGTCCACACCTGTGACTTATGGCTTCTAGGAGAAAATTGTGTCAAGACGAAGAAGAAGAGAGCAACCGAATAATATCCCACTCAGGCCCGAGGACATACCCGTACTCCGCTCCATCCGCATGGCTATCGAGCAGCATGAAACCACACTTATGGCACTGCGGCAGACCCTCGCACGAACACTGACTGAGCACTACCGGGTGGACGTGATGAAGGATAGTTGGTTGTTGGACCTGGATCGTGGGGTGCTGGAGCGTGTACCAGAAGTCCCACAAGGAGCAAAGTTACTAGCATGACCATTGAACTTCTTGCCTTCCTCGATCTTGTTTTAGTCGGTGGCATTCTCATAGTCGAAGTCCTTGATGTGCTCAGGCATTGGAACGACAAGAAGTCGCCGAGCCGGATAGATGCAATCAGACGCCGGATAGGAAGAGGTATTAAGTAAATGTCTGTATACACCGCAACACTACTTGATGCCTCCTCCCCAACCCCTATCCCTCTGGCGTCTGTGATAGCACTTGGGACAAATACCACAACGCCCACCGAGGGTGGTCCTTCTGTTGCCAACTCAGGAAACCCCGTCGCACCCGTCTCCATCTATAGTAAAGATGGGAATAACTTGACGCTGGGTACAACTACTCAGACAAAGGCCACAGATGGATCAACCACCGCTTGGTCCGTAATCCAACTGCTGAAGGGCATTTTCGACTTTGTTAAGTTTAATAATGTCTCTGTCCAGGGTAACTTCTTCCAGGCTACCCAACCCGTCTCCGGCACCTTCTGGCAAGCAACCCAGCCAGTCTCGGGTACGTTCTGGCAGGCCACGCAACCAGTAACTCCACAAGCGGGGGCTTCGGGTGGGGCCACGCCTTCGCACACTATCTCAGCAGCCAGTACCAATGCAACATCAACAAAGGCTTCGGCGGGAGTTTTGTGGGGAGTGGATATCGCTAATGTCAATGCCGCCGTGCGTTTCGTCAAGTTCTACAACAAAGCCAGTGCGCCGACAGTGGGTACGGATACTCCAGTCAAGGTCTTCGAGATACCAGCAAACGGTTCCTACGCCCGCGCCTTTCCTGCGGGGCTTAACTTCACCACCGGGATTGCCTGGGCGACGACAACAGGTATAGCCAATGCGGATACGGGTGCTGTAGGGGCGGCTGACCTCTCCATAGACTTCGAGTGGCAATAAATGACTGCATACCAGGGGAACGGTAGTAGTGTTGCTGCCACCACAGTCACGACGGCCAATAAGCTAGCTCCTGCGGTTGGGGGTACTGAGACCTCAAACAACACAACTATCACCATCAGTACAACGGGCTGGATTATCTTAAGGTCTCAAGGAACAGCCATAGGCCAAACAGGTGCAGGTTCCGAGCCAACAATAACAGATAGCAATAATTTCGGCTGGATGGATGACTCGGCGGATTTTGACGGGCAGACCTTCGCAACGGGCAACTGGACCCCCAAGATTACTCTCCAGGGTAATTTGGGAGCCTCTGTTACTCTTGATATCCATTGCGTCCTTCTCAAGCGTCCTAGTGGTGGTGGCACTTATGTTGTCGTTGGGGATATCGCTCTCACCGGGCAGACCCTCAACAACACAAAAACGACCTATTCGCTTGCAGCCACATCCGAAGGTTCAATGGCATTCGCAACGGGTGATCGCTTCTGCAAGGTGTGGATTGTCAATATCACTACCGGGTCCTCTAGTCTAAGCACTATCACTGTCTTCATGTCCAACAGCGCCGCTACTGGTGTGGCTGGGGATGCAGAAATCGTGAGTCCCGGATTTTCGGCAACCGGTAGCAGCACACATAAACGTATGTCAGATGGCTACGGAGGCATATACAGTTAGTCCTACCCTCTTAAAGGAGAGTAAAATGTCAGAACTTGCTACAATCCTACTTATCGTAATTCCTATCGTACTCCCCTCACTACTCGCCCTGCTCACCTTCCTGGTAAAGCGTGCATTTGAGGGTCTGCCATCCAATGCCCGACCACTCATCCTGGACATGGTTACGAAGGCAGTAGCGGCCACAGAGCAGCAAGCCACCAATGTGCTTAGTGATCCAGAAAAGAAGCAGTTTGCTCTGGCACGGGTACAGGAGCAGCTTGACCACGCCGGGCTAAAGGTTCCCGTGGATGTGCTTAATACCCTGGTAGAGGCTGCTGTATATGCTATGAACCACGCAGCGCCTATCCTGCCCGCCGCCGCTCCACAGAAAGGTGCGTAGTATGGAAATATTCAACCCTCGTAGGCATGGAGCGCAGGCGGCTGGGGCATTGCTCACAGATCGCGGCGGCCCCTTGCTTACACACGTCGAACTCTACGCGGTGATGTTTGATGACTTCTCCCTAAGCACCGAGATGAGTGGCTTCCTTAGCTGGCTGGCTACCTCGGACGTGCTATCGGAACTGGCTGAGTACAATACCGGGCTTGGTGTCTACTCGGGAGCAGCCCACATCTCGCTGGGTGGCAGTCCTCCACCTCCACCACCCCCTCCTCCACCACCCGGCCCCCCACCACCTCCTGTTCCGGGCAGTCTTGAGCAGTGTATTATCGATTGCTTCCAGGCTAATGGGTATGCCGTTCGCAAGCACATCCATAAGAAGCGCGGTATCGGTAGGCCAGCGGGAACGGTAATCACAGACGCGCAGCTACAGACCAGACTCGCCCAGGCAATCCAAAATAGAGAGGTTATCACGCCCAGCCCGGATGGTAGCACCCTCTACGTCCTCTACCCGCCTAGTGGGGTGGCGGTGGACCTCGGACAAGATGCCTCCTGCCAGACCTTCTGTGGGTATCATGACTCTTTCTCCATAGGCGGCAAGCCCATCTATTATGCGGTTCTTCCCTTTCCGGACTGCTCTGGATGCACGGCTGGAATGTCGGCACTTGATGCACTCACGGTAGTCACGTCCCACGAGGTCTGCGAAGCGATTACGGACCCTGTACCCGGCACTGGCTGGTATGACGACAAGAACGGGGAAATCGGCGACATTTGTGCCTGGAAGGTTCGTAGGGATGGTGGATATATGGTTCAACTGGAGTGGTCCAATGCGCATAATTCATGCATTTAGAAGTATAGCGTTCCTACTCATAGCCCTGGCATTACTCGGGTCGGCATTTCTCTTCGCTCCCTCGCATGTCTACAGCTTTGAGAATAACAAGCGGGCGGTAGTGGGTGATTGCACGTTGACTGTTCCCCGCTTTCCCCTAACTGCGGCGGGGCTAGCTACACCGTGGATACTCTCCAATGGACTGAGTACCTGTGTAGAAGCGGATACGAATGCCAGTTCCGTGTTCGTGCAGGCTACCATCTTTGACCCTGCCACAAAAGCCCTCTCAGTCTACTCCCCGCTCGTGATAGATGCAGGCACAACCCCAGCAATCGCCCCGGTAGTACCAGCCATCCCTCGTGGTGCTGTGGTTGGCATTTGGGGTGGTGGGGATAACAACGTAACACACCTCGTAGGCCCAGGCGCGGCATTCTGTGTGAACGGACTAACAACTCCATTCGGTCAGGTCTTCTTCTGTAACGCAGCGGGCTTCTTCGGTGAGGCTATGGGGAAGGTCACTATTCCTCCGCTCGGTGTGGCTGTGGATGGTCTCCCCTGCCCAACGGTTCGAGACTTCTCTGTGGTGGACCAGGACCAGAGTGACAATGTACAGACCACCTACCTCGTTGCAGTAAACGGGCAGATTGCACAGAACACGGCAAATAATAGGCTGGCTCTGACCGACGCATTAGTCATTAAGAACCCATCAGATAATCGGCTCCTGACCAACTTCCTGGACCCTGCACTTGGTTGTACCCCTTGGATGGTGCCGGACATAGGCGATAATGGCATCCTGGCCCCGTCTCAGGCGCTAGATGAGCTACAAGCCGCGAAGTTCCAGGCTGCACCACAGGCTCTCGTACCACAAGGAGACCCGATGGTACTCGAAGGTGGTACGCCCAACCTGGCAAAGACCAATCTCTATCGTGCAGGCGTATTCCAGGCACAGGCGGCGGCCCCGGCAGACGCAAGTACCCGGTCCTATTGCCAGCACCTTATTATGGCAGCCCCATACAGGTTCCTGACCAGAGATAGGGCAATCCTCCAACGGAACCCATCCCCGGTGCCAGCAGTAGCTACAAACCTGTATGCTTTTATGGCACAGCGGTTTCAGTTTACATTCGGTCCTGGTGGGCTGAACTGTACCGCCTTGATTGGAGTACCCAACCCTATTACGCTCGTTATGAATGGGAATGTGGCTGTTAACGCGCAGGTGATGAACTATGCACAAATCGTCGGAGGTACACTCGTGTTCGGTGGAATTGACCCAATCTACATCCTCTTAGCCCTCATGGGAGCTTTCATGGCTGGGCTTGGTGGGGTAGCATACATTATTATCAAGAGCAATAAGTCCCTGGCAGCTATCCATGTGGACCTAACAACCGCTAACCTCACCATCAGTACGGCAACGGCACGTATGCTGGCCTCGACAACGGTAAACCAGGATGCGCTTGCCAACATAGACAGGCTCTCCGCACAGCTTCGTACTGCAAGTCTGGTAAGGGACCCAGCAAAGGTTCTGGACCTGACCGTGCAGCTAAATATGGAAGCAGGCAAGCTACGTAATGAGACAGCAGCCAGAGCGGGGTTGCACTCGGGCGGCTCTATATAAAGCTCATCTATTCGTAGGCAAAAAGAAAGACCCCACCAGTGCCGATTGAGCATTGATGGGGTTTCTTTATTTCCTCCGGGTAGTGATCCAACGCGGAGAGTCTACTGTGCCGCTCTCACCAATAGGAAACGGGGTCGAGGCTTGCGGCGGATACCCAATATAATACGGGCTGTGTGGATAAAGAGCTTCCCATTCCTCGAACACGTTAGGCTCATCCTTTAGGGCATCCTTCTGTGGCCTTGGCATATTAATCGGTTCGTTGTCTAGTGGGGGCTTGCGGGGGTAATACCGTACATGACCATCAAAGTCCTTATACTGCAAGTAGTACCTATTCGCTTCGTCCTCAATCCAGTCTAGCATAACTCTGCTCCCTCTATTCTCAATCCGCAGTGTGGGCAGTGGCATATCTCGGGACCCATCTCAGTAGCTAAAAACACCGGATACTGTACCCTCTCAGCCGTGTGAGACAGCTTATCAGGCCACTCCTCTACTATCTGAGTAAACAGCGATGGGGTGCCTGTGAGCTTGATCCTCCACCGCTCCTCCCGGTAAATCCTCGTCCCGCATGCCGAACAAAAGCCCTTCCTCATGCTGGTACTACCTCCAAGTTCATACACCGAGTCCTGGTCTCTTTACCTTCTGGATCATTAAAGTACACATACTCATACTGCCAATCTACCCAAGTGATTATCACCATATCCTCTGGCTCATCCACCCACCGCGCAAGCATCCCTGCCTCCAAACCCTCACAAGTATTCATGCTGCCACTCTCCTTGGCTTCCATCCATAAGTCTCGTTGGTCAGGTGCTCCAGGCCGATCCGGTCAATATACGCCGACTCCACACGATACGCCTCCGCCTCACTGTCCGTGCGGAAGACGATAGAGTACCCAACCTGCCTGCCGTCGTCTAAGATTTCCAGTATCCTCTTATGCTTACATCCTAGCCGCATAGCCCCACCCCGCCCCCTCTTGAGTAGCCTCCTTAGCTCCTTCTCGTGGTCGTACATCCTGTCCTCCGTACCCTTCCCGATGTATATGACCTTGGGTGGGTTGAAGCGTGGATCAGACAGGGTGTATACGTAGTACAGCCCGGTCGGATTGCTCTTCAGTCCGAGCAGTTTCTTTATCCAGTCGATCATCCTCTTCACCTTCCAACGGCAGCACAACAGCAGTACTCTCCACGATCCTAGCATATCCGGGAGACCAATCGTTAAGTCCGAGCATCCACGGTGATATGCGAAAAACCCACGCTATTTCCTTTGCCATCATCCTCTGAAAGTCTCGGTCGTCTGCTGTAATCCTAATAGTCAGGTCTCTATCCATTTCCTTCCCCCAGCAATGGTAGCTCTCTCGCCAGTCCATCAACAAAGGGACGGTACAGAGACACCAGCCTCTCCGCATCCTCCACCGACGCCTGGGGCACCATACCTCGCCTATCCGTACCCTGGCAGAAGTGAATAGCCTCCCCTATACGCAATCTTGGTGTCTGTCTGGCTACATCCGAGGGCACGAGTAGTTCAGAGATACGGGTAGGCATGTTGTGGAGCATGAAGGTCACGATAGAGTCTCGCATCGCTGATCCCCCCGTCCGTGATGCCTTCCACTCCTGAGAGATCACAATGGCAAACATGTTGACCTTGCGTGCCTGCCTATTTATGTTCTCCAGGAGCTTACTGACAGCATCAGCAACAGGTGAAGAGAACACAGCCGCACCTTCATCCATGACCAGCACCCACATCGGCCCCTTTCCACCGCGCATCCTGCTGATAAACTCGTTCTCCCAATATTGAACCCACCCAGCGACATGCCCTCCCTCCCCGTGGTATAGCCCCGTTGGGTTCGGTAAGCCGCCATACCGCATGAAGTACGGCTCCAGGCCCTTCGTTTTCGCGTATAAGGTCTCCTCCCCATCCACTCCAATGTGGGGGTCGATTAAGAGGAACCTAATATCTCCACGATACTTTACCACAGCCTCTAGCAGGACTAAGTAAGCGGTGCTTGTCTTTCCGAAGCCTTGCCCTCCCCCGATCCCGAGAGAAGTGAGGGTGGACATCCTAATTGGCTCAGAGCGTTCGTCAAATCCGAGCACGAAATCCGAACCTGGCGCAACGTAGCCCCCTCGTACCAACTCGCTAAATGTGCTTGGTGTCGTGGGTCTCTCGACCGGGGGGTACCCAGGTTTTGAAGGCATAGGTACTGTAACTCCGCTAGCCTTCTCCTGCACTTTTGCCTGCGGAAGTACATGGCTATATCCACTGATCCTACCCTCCTCTAGGTATAAGGCCCCTTTATCCGACTCGTGGACAATACGCGCCCTATTTCGCTTGGCCTCTATGTCTACCTGGTGCTTTTCCCATTCCCACCTCAGCTTCACCCCACCAAGAAAGAGACCGATTAATACAAGGCCAAAGGCGAGGAAGATGTGCCAGGGCCAGAGGGAGGCAAGTATCCCCACCAGCAGCCCAAGCACCAACACGCCGAGCACAAACTTTATAATCTCATCCATACGATCTCACCCCCAACTCCAAGGCGGCGGGCAACGGTAGCTAATGGTGGTGCGCTCTATCCGTGGCTCTCCATCGTAGTCCAGCCTAACACGAATATCCACCGTAGTACACCAATCCACCGCATTGATCGCACTCACATCGAACGCTATCTGCATCTCAAACAGGGTAGACTCTGGTGGGTCGGGTTTCCATGCATAGTCGGCATCAATATTGGCCCGGATGCGCGTCACAAGGTACTTTGAACTCGCTGGGCTGCTTCTACGCAGGTACTCCTCCACGTATGCCTTTATATTACTCGGCCCCTCTCTTATGACTGCCAAATTCGTTCCCATACTTACCTCACCCTTGTACCGGCAGCATCACCACCTGCGCTCTCGGAACCAGAGACTCAAGCTGCTTCATAAGAGTATACGCGAAGTCCAGGTGGTGCTCTGACATGTTGTACACGATCACGGCCACATCCACGTTCTCTAGTGGGATGTCCTCCCGTAACCGCACAGACCTTCTCGCATCCCCCTCCGGAAAACGCCCCTCCTCATTGACTCCGAAGGTTTTCTGGATGTAGTCAGGGATCACGTCCAGCAGGAAGAAGAAGACCATCCCCTTCCAGTTGATCGCCTCCGCAGGCACAACAGGCACCACCCCATTCGCTGTTATCTTCCCAAACGGCAATATGCCACCAAATCCAGCCATCTCTTCCTCCTTCTCTGATAGCTCAAAAGGGAGCCAGACCAGTTCTAGGTCGTATAGATCAAATTTCTCCCGCAAATCCGCAGACAGTCCCAAGCGCACTCGCTCCATCACTATGTCCGTCCAAATCTGCGGTATCATCACTTGGTCTGCCCTGGTCTATTCTTCAGGATGTGGATAGGTAGCCAGACCGATAAAGTCATAGCCAAACCGCCTCCCCATACAACGTAGACCCACCAGAACGGAACAGGCGTAGGTGGCCCCAGGATAACCAGCCAAAAAACAAAGGGGTCAACGAAGCCTACCAGTACCACGGCTAACACGGCCAACCATATTACCTTCAATGCGTCACGATACTCCTTACTCATCTGTGTTCCTTTCCATGAAAAACTCCAGCCAGGCCCGAGCCACCCCGGAACCCTCTGCCTCTTTGTTCAGCCTGATAAGCATTCCAGCATTAAAGCCCCTATCCCAATCCGCCCTCTCCGTGAGCTTGATGAGCGGCTCGTTGTGTGCCAGGTGGAATGCAGCCATGTGAAACCCGGCCACCACACCGTTCTGAAACTCGATGGACTCTAGTTGGGCTTCGGGCATAATATCCTCAATCAGCCTGTTTTTGATCGGTCTTCTCCTGACTCTTTACAACGGCCTGCCAGTTGCGTTCGGCCATCTGTATCGCTGTCATGGTCTTCTCTACAGCCAGCGTGGTCTCCCCTACCAGTCGCTCCATATCCCTCTCACGCAGCACCAAGGCCCGCTCCCGCTCCTTCAGCCCCAATTCCAACCGTCGCTCCAAAGCTCTATATTGGTCTCGTGCTCTGTCTATGATGTCTTCATCCGTGGGTACATCCAACCAATCCCGCAGCCTCCCCTTGAGCCAGGTAGCCCATCTCTCGAAAAGCCTGCTCATTCTAGCCCTCGCAGCTTCCTTGAGTACTGCTCAAGGTTCATCTCAAGCAAAACATCATTAAGTATTTCGTTGCGCTTTTCCTGTGACAGACCCCGCAGCAGCCACGCCAGCCGTAGACGCAGCCAGGTAAAACGAAGCCACCTTATCATATTGCCTCCTGAAGTTCCATGTTGTAGCCCTCTTTCTTGCCTGTTTCAATGCAAAATGGCCGGACCGGACATGATCTACACATAAGACCAACATCCTCCGGCTCCGTCAGGGGTGGAGCCAGCATAGTCTTCGCTTCTATTTGCCTCTCAATTCCCTTCCTTATAATACCCTCAACGTACTGATCCTGCATCTGGTGTACAGGCTCTAGCTCCAACTCCTCGTGCTCCACTGGCTTCCTACGCACCCAATGCCCACCTATCCGGTCTCCGATCAGCTTGCCCTGGTCATATCCAAACCCACGGCTGGTGAATATCCTGGTTTTCCCCATGTCAGCATAGAGAATTGAAAGCTCATCTACCACGATCTCGTCTATGTGTGACAGGCGGATAAAGTCGTTCTTTTCCACATTCATGAAGAGGTGTGGGTTCTCTACTACACCCATATCTCTATGCAACGTGGTGAAGACTTCATTGAGCCAGCCAGGGAGGAAGCGTTGCACGAGCCATGCGTAAAGATTTATTTGCTGGGTATGCCTACTGTCTGCCCGCACAAGGTCGTGCCCTACCTCACTTCGAGTCTTCACATCCTCTATCTTCACATGGAGCCTGTGTTTAACCGGGTCTTGTCCATCTACTTTCACGTACTCCTCCATGTGTAGCAGGTAAACCGCATCTGGCATTCCCTTAAACGTCTGTTCCCCGTACTTCGTGTCTACCTGGGCTTCCATGCGTAACTCGCGGATCACTCCAAGTACCCCCGGTGGCGCAGGCTCACTCTCCAAACCTTTGTGGAATACCGTGCCCCGAGTGGCCTTATATGCCTGCTTGACATCAACATAATAGTCATGCTCTACCGAGAGGGCACCCTGCCTATGACAAGAACTAATCGAGGAAGGACTGAAAACAACCTTCGACTCTTCCCTCTCGCGGTTCGGACGAAGTATTATTTGGAGCAGTGTTGGAGACAGGCCGCAGGGTGGACCTAGTGCTTGGGCCTGACACCGTAAATGATCCTCCATCGACACGTTGCCTAATACACAATGAACACCCTTTAACATGCTACACCCCCGAGATACCTGATAGCACCCTGCAACCTTTCTATGCTTTCTCGGAAGCTACCAAGCCCTATATTGCAATAATCGTGTACTAAACCTCGGACAGACTCCTTTGAGCAGCCCTGGCAATTTCCACTTTTTAGGTGCCTAGCTCCTGGATGGTTGTGGTCATGGTCTATAAACACCTCATCCCAAGCAAGGTAATCCCCACATATAGCACACCGGGCATCCTGATCCAGGTACATGATAAGTACATCCTCTGGTCTATGCCTATACTTTGTCCACCATACGCTCGCTCTTTTTTGTGTTACAAAGTATCCCCCTCCCAGGTCCAGTACTTTCTTGCCCCACTCACGCACAAGTTTATAGCGGCCTTCGGTGTGTTTTTTGCAGTACCGTAAACTAGACTCGGTAGGCTTGCCACACGAGAAACACAGCCCCTCTTCCTTGTATCTTGCAACAGTCTCTGGCTTCATCCTCTACTCCTTCGGGGGCCTATCTGGTCCGGGGGCAAACTCTTTCCGCTTGTCCTCCGCATTCAGCAGCGCCCGAGACACGTCCATCTGCCCCCTGATGTACGCAACCGCCCCCTCATGCCCCTTCTTCGCCTCCTCAAGCAAGGAGAGGTGCTTCGTCAGGGCTGGAGGGAGGTGGAAGAAGAAGGTCTCTCCAAAGGCATAGGAACGGTAGATGCGCTCCTCGTCCGTATCTACTACCTGCACGTAGACCATCTCTGTCCCGGATCGCTGGCATTCACACTCGAAGACATCCGGCACCTGGCGCTCGTCCCACTCTATACACCAACCTCTTATGTACTCACCGATCATCCCATCCTCCTGTTGCCTTTATGTACTCAGCCATCAACTCCTCGTAGTGTTTTGGGCAGAGACAGGCAGCAAAGTCCACTGCACCCACGCTTGCCGCACTTCTCGCATCGCATAAGGTGCATGTCCAGCCACACACGAATGCCCCAATAGAAGTGTTTTATACCATCTGCAAACGCTACGAGGTAAAACTGTAGTGTGTACCTCATTGATATCTGATCCCCTCTCTTGTACCCCCGGACGAATACCACTCGCCAAGGTCCTTTCCTCGACCCCAGCGTGCTCGAACACCATTGCACCCCAAGTAACCGAGCAGTTTATTCGCACATTCCTCACCAGCCTGGTCTAAGTCCGTGGCAATGACCCACCTGCCGATCTGGAGCCAGGGCAACTCGTCAGCGATCATGTCAGCGACCTTTGCCACAGCCCCCGCTCCACCCGTCACAGTCAACGTAGTCATACCTGCCTGAATGCTTGCTAACGAGTCTAGCTCACCTTCTACGATCCAAAGCTCATCTATTGCCCCAGCTCCGTGAAAACGTGATGATAGGGGGAAGAGGGCGGGCTGGTTTCTTCCATACAGTCCGTCGTACTTCTTGTAACCTTCGCCTCCACTATCGACCAGCCCATCGTCCGAGCGGTATCTAAGAGTCTGCCAGCTTCCTTCCAAGTTAGGCACGGGTATGACAAAGTGAGTTGTAGAATACCCGAGTTTGTATTTTCTGATCGTGTCAAGGCTCAATCCCCTCTCCTTCATGAAGCTCTCCAGCGGGCCATAGCGCAGGAAGTATTGGTGGAATGCCTCTACAGTGGTTGGGTCGGGGGGTGGCGGAATGAACTTCGCTGCCGGACCCCTCTCGGGCTTCCCGCTGACAAACTTCCCCAGATTAATCTTCTTCACCGCATCCGTCGCCATGATCCCGTCCTCACTCCCCCGTCCACTCCATAGCCCCAACAGGAAGGCCAGAGAGGAGTAGCGCCGTTTAATATGCCAGTTGCACCCGTAGCAGTGAAGATTGCCCCGGTAGACAGCCAGGGAGCCTACATCGTCCTTATGGAAGGGGCAGATCAGCATAATTGGCGCGTCTCCGTGCGGCTCCCCAACAGCCAACCGTATGTCTACCTCAAGTGGGTTGATGGGCACCTTCATGCAGTACCTCCAGTTTGGCTACTCGCTCATGCAGGCCGCTAGAACGTGCAGACAGCCCATTATGAGCACTGGTCAGATGCCCCAAACGCTTCTCGATGTGGTTGAACATCACCAGGGTCAGTACGAGACCGAGGAATAGGCTCCCCACCAGTGCGAAGAGCATGATTATTAGAAGTAGTTGTGTCATGTCCATGTTCTATTCCTTTATTGATTTGAAGCTATAGATCATGTAGCACTCATCACTATCCTGCCAGGCAAGCCCCAGGCCGAGTGGCTCAAGAAGGTCCTCTAGCTCCACCCGCCTGTTATGGACCCTCTCGAAGTGCCCATCACGCCTGGCTGCACGTCTCACATCCTTAAGGTCATCGAGTCTCCGCGCCAACTCTTGTATGCTCACTTAGAGCCTCCGCCGTAATGGTGCGGCAGGTGTGAGTGCAGTAATCGCCACAGGTAGACAGCAAGGCCAGCACCCACGACCCATAAGACATTTACCGACAATACAATGGTCAGGCCGTTTAGGGAGGCACTTAACCCAATATCAGCAATCATCTTCTCTCTCCTTTCCTTTAGACTTTGAATGGTAGCACGATAATCACATTGGCCCAAGCATCCGTAGTTATCTTGTAGCCCAACCCCTCTATTTTTGAACGCGCCTCGCTCACCAATGCTTGTCGCTTATTCTCTTGCTCCGAACCACTACGGTATACCCAATTCACCGCCTGCCACCGTGCCCATTGCCTCGCCCATTCTTCAAGCTCTTCTACTGTCATCTCAATGCCTCCAGTACGGGGTTTGGACGGCATGTATCTCACCCAGGTCCACCACCTTCAAGTATTTCTGCATAGCCGCCATCATTCTCGTCTCAAGGATATCCGCAGCAAGGGTGGCATAGGTTATGTCCTTACCCAACGGCCCACGAGCCTTCTGCCACACTCCCTCTTTGACTTCCATGATGAACTCGTCATGGATAATCGCTACCAGGCGCATGTTTGGGTCGTACCCAATGCTCTCGTAAATCAAGGCCGCTGCCAGCTTGGTGATTGCCGCGCTTAACCCCTGGATTGGAGTATTGGCTAGCTGTCTCTTGATCGAAGCATTAGCACTACGCCACTCGTCCACAGCCAGGTTATACATATCCATAGCCTCCACGCTCACCTGCTGGCCGTTTGCTGGGTGCTTAGGAGCCGCAGGGATATCAAACCATCGCTTCCATCCCGAACGAGTTTCAGCGAATACCTTTCTCTCGTCCTTCTTCCGGGCCATATCAAGACGAAACTTCTGCTTGTTTAACCACGAGATTGCCGTAGCGAAGGTTTTGTAGTACATATCGAGAAGTACCTTGGCCTCGGACTCCTTGACCTCCAATTTGGCTGCCAACCGACGAACTCCTGCCCCATAGAGGAGCATAAAGTTGATCGTCTTAGCAATCTTCCTGTATGAAGTATTCTCCAGAGTCCTCCCACCTACCACAGCGTTGTGAGAGTCCGTCCACTCCTTCGTCGCCTGTTCCTCAGTGAGTCCGAACATCACCTTGGCCGTGTACGAATGCACATCTTTCCCCGACTTGAATGCTGCTAGGAGAAACTCGTCACCACTAAGTTCTGCCGTAATCCTTAGCTCTATGTTGCTAAAGTCGGCAATGACGAAGGTATATCCAGGAGCCGCTATAACATTGTTCCTGAGTTCGGCCCCCACACCATCCACAGGTATCTGGTGCAGGCAAGGCTCATAGCTAGCCATCCTGTCCGTATCAGCACCTATTGGCTGGTAGGACGCACGGAGCCTATTGTCCTGAGAGAGCATATCAATGAACGCCCGCTTCTTCTTGCCCTTCTCACGCCCGTAGACTGTGACTATCTTCCTGGCACCTACGTAGTCCAGGTAGATGTGAACCAGAGGATGCTTGCCAATGTAGGGCTTTAGTGCCTCTTCCTTGACCGAGGTTACAGGGATACCAAGATCGTTGAACCCATCCATCACCTGCTTCCACGATCCCAAATTGACCCCTGCCTTGTTCTCAGGTGGCTTGACCATCCTCTCGTGCTCATTGTGCCAATACTCAAGGGTAGCCTTTTTGTACTCTGACCAGTTCTTGTACCCCAACGCCTTCACATATTCCTGCGCTGTCTCCCACCTTTGCTTAGCAGTAGCAACAAAAGCGTCTCGGGCCTTCATCCAGTCCTCGTAAGGATGCCATCTGCTCATGTACCTGTCCTGACGTACACGCAGCACATGAATAGCAAGCCCATCATATTCACCCTCTTTGCCTAGAAGTACAATCTGCTCTAGCTCCTTAGCTCTGGCCTCAACACGGTCGATCACCCGGAGCCAGCCCTCCCGGTCGATGGAAACCCCGGAGACCTCCACCCCCACCACAGGCAGGAGGGCACGCATCTCCAGGTCAAGCGCCCCAACCAGGTTAAGCTCATCAATTGCTGGTCTCTGTGCGTCCTTGATGCGGTGAACCACGGATACATCCTGACGCATATAGTTGATCTGCTCTGACGGGAAGGGTGCATTCCACTCCTCAGGCCGCTCGTCCAGGTGCTCGAACCATGACCGCTCCTCCTTGTGGACCTTGACCCCATATCTCTCGCCTAATGCAGCCAGGCTCAGACCGATCTTCTTCTCATGAGCAGACGACCAGCCAAGCCCGTAAATGGTCTGTTCTGCTAGCTGTGTATCGTAGACCTTGTGTGCGCCAATCCCCATATGAGCCAGGACAAATCCAAGGTCAAAGAGGAGATTGTGCCCCACAAGAGTTACGGTCCCATCAAACAACGGCCCCAATATGAGTCCTAGTTCATATAGCTCATCCTTTGTGAAGTGCCGCACGTCGATTATCGTGGCCCGTTTGCCTTTGGGCTTGAACTGGATTGCCACTATCCTGTCCTTGATCGGGTTCAGGTCTGTGGTCTCTATGTCGAACCCAACATCCCCGCCCAAGCCGCGCATCCAACTTACCTCAGCCAGCACGTTCCCATCCAGGCGATCAAGGACGCGAACCGACCCCCTCCCCTCGACCTCCTGAAGCGTTACCATGTCATTACTCCTCTTCTGGCTTATACGTTCTGTTTGCTAACCCGTCAAGGAAATCGTCCAGGCTCTTGGGCAAATCTGTCTTTGGCTCTTCCTTCTTTTCTGCCTTTATGGCCCCGTCCTTCAGGAGCTTTTGAAGGAATTGACTGCCCTCCACCTCGGGGCTGTTTGGGTCTACACTCACGTCTGGTTGTGGGGCGTCTGGATGTGTGGTTGGCAGCGTCTCAGAGTAGCCTACTGCACGAATAGCCTCCTCCATCTCCGTAGTCAGCACGCCATAGGTAAGCATCAGCAGTTGCCGCATGTACGCCGCCTGACTTGTGGGACGCAGCATAACCTCACTTGAAGCCACGATTGTCGCCAGGTCTACCCGCATTCCTACAGAAACAATAAGAGAAAACACGGGGTTGGTGAGGATTTTCTTGAACAGGGAGGATAAAACCAACCCTACCTGCCTAACCTCATCTATGTCTTCCAACAGCCCGGTCTCAAGGTTCAGGCTCTTATAAGTGTCATCCATTATCGTCCTCCTTTATGTACCATCAAATTCATTGTTCTCTTCTGCGTCCTCTTCACCCCAGTAGTTCCAAGGCACAAATGCCATAAGCCAATTCCACCATTTCTTCCGATCTGGACAGCCACAATCACCCTTGGGATAGATGCCGAACAGCGCGAAGAAGGCCCCCGCTACCGTTCCCAGGCCATACTTGTGGCGAAGGAAGGGCACACGAACCTCTTTCTGCTTGGATACGATGATGTTCCACTCAGAAAGGAAATCTGTCACTGTCTTGTAACGATAAATTCCGCCAGCTATTCTCTCCTCCCCCTCGTCTACAACACGGATCGAGTCACCCCAATGGAGTGCCCCGAAGACATTTGATTTGACATGGAGCAACCGAACACGACTATCTCCCCGGCGTTTTGCCATAACGTCCATTAACTCTCTCCCCCACTCTTGTATTCAGTGACCACTGGCTGTCCCGCACCAACTAGATCAGACAAGCTTTCCTGATCTATCCTAAACTGGTAGCCCATCCGCAGGTAATCTGTTGTACCAGAGTCGGCCACAAACCCAAATTCTTTGAGATCGGAAAGTATGGACTCTGCTTGCGTTTGCAGTGATTTAATCTCTGCACCCAGGCGGTTTCGCTGCTCTTCTATTATCACCCTGCGTCGATGCAACTCATTTAACTGCCACATCAAGTTCTGTGCATCCATTAGCTCTCTCCTATCCATTCCTTGTGTAGGTCGGGGCTTATCAGGTCCTCGACAGGCAGGGTCACGGCGAAACCATCAGAAAAGTCCCCGGCAACAGTAGCCCCGAGCTTCCTCAACTCCTCGGTCGTCTTCGTGATTTCGTTCATAAGCACCAGCACCTCTTTGCGCGTGAGACTGAGCTTATGCGCCTGCTGCTTTATGTGGTCCAGCTTTGTCATCTTCACCTTTCCCATTGATTATCTCCGTTAGTTTCATCAATATGTCTGTTTTTAAGCGGGTTTGGTTGCCTTTGAGATGTGCCTCACTCATAGCTTGCTTCCCGGTATACCCCTGACTCAACCGAATAATGAAGGTACTCTCTGCTGGCGGGAGGTACGTCAGTCCTACTTGCACGTCCATTAGCTCCTCTACCTCCACATCTTCGCTGCCAGCAAGCACCTCCCACACCCGTCCAGGCACATAAGCCTTAATCTCCTGGAATGCCATAATCTTTCACCGCCTGAACTTGGGTAGCATGAACCTCCCGGAACTCAAGACCGAATAGGTTGTTGAGTACCCCCAAGTCCACATCATATTCAAATGTACATGCCAAGATCGCTGGGGCATCTCCATACATCCTGACCACATCTACCATGCCGCCAAGGGACTTCACCACCCCGGCCCAATGCCGCGCCAACCCCTCAGCCCGTTGATCTGAGTCTGCGGGCCGGATGGACTTTACTTCTGCGTGATAAAACTTTGCCACTCTTCTTCGCCTCCTGCTCATCACTGTAGTATTTTAAGATGTAGGCAAGCTGTAACTCTCGCCTGGCATCTGCAAAGCCTGGCACTTCCTCCAACAGCCTGCATTGCGTCTTCGTTGGCTTCTTGATAACAACATTGCTTTGGTCGAACACCAACAGTGCAGGCTCGGCAACTGCCCTCTCCATCCCAAGGTCCCCAAGGTAGCCCCACAAACCCCAGCGGTACATAAACCAGAGAGCCTTACAACCAGCCTCCGGTCCAGGAACACCGCTGTCGTACTCAAGCACTGTTGCCCTCTTCATTGCCTCACCTCCTGCGACTCCTGGCTGTGGGCATACGCGGCCTTACCCCAGGAGCAAGTTGCATCTCATCGAAGGCTGCTCTGTCCATGTCCCACTGGAGATAGACCACACCACCACCCTCATCCCTGGATTGAAACTCAAGGAAGGCTGCCTCCACTCTCTCCTGCTCAACCAAAGCACGATCCTCCTCACTTATGTCCTCCTCATAGAAGGGCCTCTTGAGAAAGAAAAGCACGTCGGCACACTTTCCTACCTGATCGCTGTTGGCTATACTATCAATAGATGGACGCCGCCCCGCACTAGCCCGGTTGAGGTGAGTAATAACAAGGCCAGCAGCGGTTCTATGGGCCAGGTTCATTAACTTATTCGCAAGGGCATAGATGTTCGTGGTCACATCCTTATAGGCCGACAGATCGCTGAGTAAACCTATGTGATCCAAGAGCCACCAATAGGTATCCCCACTCCCGCGAACAAACCGAATAACATCAGCAATAGTAATTGTCGAGTTGCCTTCTACCAGCGTCTCATCCCCATCCAGGTCTTTTTCCACAGCCAAGTATTCTATAGGTAGTGCCGCCAATGTAGCCAGAGCCGCACGATATCTCTTCTGCTCGTACTTATCCGCAAACCCCGTTCTGATATTCTTCGGGTTTGCACCTGCCATGATCGCAGCCATCCGTCTCTGGTACGCCTTCCTGGACATTTCCAGAGATATGATACGTACGACCCGCTCTTCCATGAGTGCCTGTTCCGCAATAAAGGGTACAATATCTGTTGCCAGCATAGACTTGCCTACCTTGGGACGAGCAGCCAACACAGAAAGGGTCCTCTTTTGCAGGCCACCCGTCAGCTTGTCCAAATTGGCCCACCTACGTCCATCCCCGTACCGCCCATAGCCGAAGATTTCTCGTGGGTTGGTGAGGGCTTCATCAAAGTCCTTGAGTAGCTCATCACTGGTAGTTGCAGCACTAATTGCCTTGTGAGGGCTGGACACGACGCTTTGCACGCTTTTGTTCTCCTGCTAATCTCACTAAATCTCTAAGCTCATCAGTAATAATCGGTTCATCCTCAGACTGTTGCTGCTTCTTACTATCTATGCCTGCCAGAGATGCCTCGATGTACGCCTTGAGCCACTTTATCTGCTTTCCTGCACGCCTGGGAGCATCAAGTATAACCTCAGCCACCTCCTCAGCAGTCCTCCCTACCAGGAACTTCTTAGCAGTCGCATCAGTAAGCCTCTGGTATGCGTAGTCGTACTGATCCACCGGGAATGCTTCGTCCCATGCAGCCTGGAGTGCCTTTATTTGATCGGTTCTGTTCCCTGCTTCGTCTGCTCTTCGGCAGAGGTCGAGCGTAGACCCATCTGCATCCTGATCTGTCTCACCAACTCCTCCGCTGTCACTACCCCCGCGCCGCGATAGTCTATCAACCTTCCAATCTCCTCCGCTAGCTCCTCGCAACAGGTTGGGCGATAGTATCTCCCCGTTCTGACCTCTTCCATTAATCGGCGGGACTGCTCCTCTATCCCCAATGCTAGTGCTTCCTTGATCGTGTGCCTGTACCGAACGATGTAGTAAGGGTAGAGCAAGGGGTACAACATACGCCGCAACCAAGTCATGAATAATCTCCTTGTCGGCCCCATTGACCTTCTGTGGTACAATCAGAATGAGACCAGCTTGCTCAATTACGCGCAGGACTGATGGGAGTAACCCTTCCACCACCCCCGCCCGGAACGCGAACTCCGGTTGGGTAAGCACTGTCTCTCTCATCAGGAGTAAGGAGAGGAGCACTTGAGAAGTCTTCCGAGCAAACATGTGCTCCCCTCCATGTCTTTAGTCTTCGTCGTCATCCTCGTCAGGTACAGTTTCGTTTTCCTCAGATCGGGACATGGGCACGTATTTCACGAGATGCTGGTGTGGGTCAACACGAACACTCTCACCAGCACGGTTCTTTGCTGTGAAGCCACGGAGAAGTGCCTCATGTAGGTATCCGGGAGCCTCTCTCTCGAAGTCATCGTTCCCTGTCTGCTTCTGCTTCATGTAGTCTATCAGCATGCTTGTGGTTCCATTCACTCCCGAAGTCAACTCACGGGCCACGGCGGGCGGAACGAAGAAGGCGTCACGAAGGAATTTAAGCTGCGATGCTGTGGCAAACCCTGATCCCTTCGCTAGCTTTGCCAGGTCCTCATCAGTCCCAGACCCGCGACCCTCGGGGGCTACTTTGCCGTTGCTCTGGCCTTTTGGTCTCGTACGTGCGGAAGCGTCCTCGACCGCGTACGTAGGTGCCTTGGTCTGCATGGGCTTACTGGTTTGGGCAGCAGGGGTATCTTCGTGGTCTTCGCGTGTCTTGTCCGGCCACAGTTCTGCACCGAGACCCTCCATAGCACATGCGCGACGGAAAGATGCAGCTTGGGCCTTCGTGACGATGGTGTGTGCATCCTCTGGTTTTGTTGTGCGTGTCTTGGTTGCTCGTGCCTCTGCATCCCAATACGTCATCTCTTTGGGGATCACATATCCGGCTACTGCACTGCGTTGAACCCCAAGCAGAGTAAGTGTACAGATCACAACGTTTGGGCTGGGGGCCGTGAAGAGTACCTGCCAGTCCGGGTCCACCGCCGTGAGCCGCTCTTCCAGGTAGTCTGTCGATGCGTAGGTTAAGGTTGTCCCTCCTGGCCCCTTACGTGAAAGTAACTTGTTCTGCGGGATTGGTACACGAAGGGCACTCCGCACGGCTGCATTCAAGGAACCCTGCTTGTCGATACGCTCTTCAATAGTTGTTGTCAAGGCGAACTCCTCTTCTCCTTCAGGTTGATGCCTTCAGGTTGAAACTCCGGCACTTAGGCCGTAGCTAATTGTGGCTGTGCTAGTTGCTTCCAGGTCTCGTTAAACTCATCCTTATGGTGGGCCTGCATATCCAGGTCGAAGCCGTAATCAAACTCCAGCCCACCATAGTTAATTCCTAAAGCCTCTAGCCCCTCAGTGAAGCCCCCAAAGACCTGATAGAGGACACACCCGCCAATGTAAAGCATATCCAGGGTCTCTGGGTCGAACTTCTCGCGCCATTCCGGGGCCTTCTCGTCCAGTAGCATAATCCCCCGACGCACTTCTAACTCTTTATACATCTACTTCTCCCCTCCCGTGAGTGCCAGCCAGGTCCCGGTAAGTTGTCTGTATAGACTGAAGAAGATGGGGTGCGTAAAGGGCGATACTAGTTCTCCTTTTTTCAGTCCCATAGCTCGGGTTTCAGCTAGTGGGATAATAAAGCCATGACTCTCTAACTCTTCATGTGAAAGCCCAAGAACACTCATGCCTACCGCAGCCGACCCAAAGACCTGGCCCAGCACACATGCATGCTCAGTAGCCATATCCAGGGTAGCGGGATAGTAATTGGTAGCCCAATCTGGTTTCTTCTCGTTAAGCAGAGCAATCCCCCGCGCTGCTTGTTCTTGTTGATACATGTTCTCCCTCCGGGTCTGCGGACTCCTTATACCAACACAAGTTCCCTGGCCGATGGTTGCGCTGGAAGGTCCGTTGCCTCTTGCTCTTCGGAGGCGAGGCTCTCAGGAGGCGAGACTCCTTCGAGTCCGAGGCTCCTTCGAGTCCGAGACTCCAGAACTATCCACGTTTGAGTAAGCTTGGCGCTCTCTGGCACCCAATTACCCAAACGAATATGTAGAATAGCAAAGCCGTAGTCTGGTGCTTCCCTTGCGCTGAGACCAAGCAATACTAGCCCATCCGCGTATTCACCACCAGACGCCTGAGCAAGAACACACATAGCTGCACTGCCCACATTCAGCGTACTCGGATCAAAGGTCCTGTGCCAGTCGGGTAACTTCTCATCAAGTAACGCGATACCCCGCCTTACTTGCTCTTCTTGATACATACTCTTTCCTCTCACCGAATAATAAAGGGCGGGCCACGTTCGCCGGATGTCCTGCTTAGTTTTACACCCGCCCGCCCGAGGCCCTAACGCGGCCCGGATACGCCACTCATTCCGCTTTAAGAGTGGGCCAATCGCCGCCACTTACGTAGTACGGTACGAAGCAGTTCTGGGGGCAGTGCTCAGGCCAGTCAGGGAGGGAGGATTTGAACCCCCGATCTTCTGCTTCCAATGCAGACACCTTACCGCTAGGCTACTCCCTGAGTACTCCCGGTCAAGACCTGATAAAGTCTCTGGTCTTCAACTTGGTGATGAGCCTGT
>Ga0137390_10000057_pt1 | contig 64309 bp, 55 predicted proteins | sample 15con2h24AmetaG_FD_104937 | JGI IMG/M metagenome (GOLD analysis project Ga0137390, IMG submission 104937) | Vadose zone soil microbial communities from Angelo Coast Range Reserve, California, USA - 15con2h2.4A metaG | ecosystem: Environmental > Terrestrial > Soil > Vadose zone > Saprolite... | reverse complement strand
GAGCGCCGTGTCGAACGGCTCCGATCTGAGGAGTCTTGCCCTGAGAAATATCGATGTCTCTTCTGCAAGTCACTCTGGATTCTAAAGGGGCATTTGATCCTCGATGCGTCTGATCTCGACGCGATATCTGACGCCGAATGGGACGCGATGCTGAACGACGATACCTTCCCCGGAATATTCATCCTGCTTGACTGAAATGAGCGAAACCCACCCTCAATTTTCGCCGGGAGATTGCGAACTTCGCGCAGCTTGTGCGGATGGGTTTCGTCTCGATGTCTTGACGCAAGTATCGCCTGCTTCCCCTCCTCAGGTGTCTCCTGATAGAGTTGCCCCCGCACAGAATCAACGGGCCACGGAAGGAGCGTGGTCCGTGGCAAGAAGGAGATGGCAGGAAGGCACAGTGTACCTACGCAAGAGTAAGAATCTCCCCGATGCCTGGTGGGGACGCTTTGTTGAAACTGTGGAAACCGAACGTGGCCCCGTGCGTGTCCAACGCAACGTCCGCGTCGGCGAGGCACGGCTATACACAAAGTCTCTAGCGAAGAGGGCACTGCGGGAACACGTGGACAGGGCTAACGACTATCAGCCGATGACCGTGAAATCACAGACGATGGGCAAGGCTGCCACGCCTTTCGCTGTATTCGCTGCTCGTTGGCAAGAAGAAATCCTTGTCCACAAGAAGGCGTCCACCGCTGCGACGGTGAAGGGTCACATCAATAATTCGCTCATCCCGGCGTTTGGAAAGCTGGCCGTGGGCGATATTGATTCGGAGCGGGTGCAATCGTTTCTGAATCGGCTTGTGGGCAAGGCAAGCCCAAAGACGGTGAAGAACGTTTGGACAACGCTGCGCATCATGTGGAACTCAGCCGTTGCGTGGAAATACGTCACTGGCGAATTGCGCGTGGAACTTCCCAGATCACGGAAGCTTCGAGTGCGATGCTACACCGTGCAGGAAGTGAAGCGAATTCTCGCCAACACGAAAGGCGGGGAGCAGCTTTTCTTTTGGCTCGCCGCCGAAACAGGAATGCGGGTCGGAGAGATTGTAGCCCTGCGTGCTAGTGACGTAGACGTTGAAAAACTCTCGGTTGAAGTCAGCAAGGCCATTTGGAGACGAACCGAACACAATCCGAAGACCGAAGCTGGGTTTAGAAGCATTTGCATTTCGGCCCAGCTTTGCTCGCAACTAAAGGAATACTTAGCCGGAAGGACTGAAGGCTATTTATTTCACACTTCTTCTGGCAATCCGTGGGACGCAAGCAACGTGCTTGAGCGGAAGCTGAACGCGCTGCTTGAACGTCTGGAGATTCCGAAGATTGACCCAAAGCTACTTGCGAAGATTGTTGGGAAAGACAGAACCATTGAACATGCAACGCGGAGCGAGAAGCGTGCGGCCTCTCTGGGGCTTCACAGCCTACGCCACACAAACGCTACGGCAATGGACTCTCTGAGCATCCCACAGCAGATTCGCAAGCAACGTCTTGGTCACAGCGGGAACAGCGTGACAGAAAATTACACGCACACGTTCACGCAAGATGAACGAGACGCAGCGGAGAAACTGGGTCAACTCTTCGGCACTGGATGGCCTGAGATTGATAAGGGAAAAGTGATTTCTTTCCCAAATCTTTCCCAAAAAGAAGAAGGGCTTACTGGTGGAACCCAGCAAGCCCTTGTGAATCAGTAAGATTTGGTTGCGGGGGTCAGATTTGAACTGACGACCTTCGGGTTATGAGCCCGACGAGCTACCAGGCTGCTCCACCCCGCACAGTTACTATATCGGACGGGCCCGATTCCGTCAAACCGGCGCAAGCCGGGCAAGGTCGTAGATTGCTTTTTTCAGATTCGATGAGCGAGAACTACCACTGATTGTACGGCGTTCCTTCAAACGAAGTCGCGCCGGAATGGGAATGGACGTCCACAAGTCCCGTGCCGGACTGCTCCGGACTCAGCACCACGCTGTCGAATTGCAAGTCCCAGTCTGCTGCGCCGGTTATCGGATCCTTGGGAACCGTCCGGAGGTAGCCAGCCTGGGCCAAATCGTCGAGGGATTGCGGCGCGGCCTGCTTGTCGAGCGTGTAGTTGTCGATGCACTGACGCATGGCCTGAAGATCCTGTTTCAGCGTCGCTTCCCGCGCCCGCTGCACCGATCTTTGGTATTGCACTGCCGCGATGCCAATCAAGATCATAATGATCGAAATCACGATCATCAACTCGATGAGCGTGAATCCCGCTGCAAACGGCTGGCGACTGCGGCTCTTCAGCAATTGTCTTTCAATCTGACTCTGCGAAAGTATTTTCATGGCGAATCCTGATTCCGACTACCAATCCGAATATTTCGTTCCATCCAACGCCGTGCCGGTTGATTTCGAATAGACGTCAAAAACATTTTTTCCGCCCCAGCTCGTCGAATCGGGGTCATCTTGAACGGCACGCAGGCCCCATTCCGCCCGCCCAGTCATGGGATCCACGGGAATCTTTCGCAGGAAGCGGATCTTCCGGTCACTGCTGGCGCCAAGCTGTACGCCCTTCACCAGCGTCTCGAGGTCCGGCGGGTAGCCTTCGCTGCCGATTTCCACGCGGATCTGGTTGCGGTCCGCCGCATCCTTGTACCTGTCGATGGCATCCTTCATCTCGCGAAGATCACGGCGGAGCTCCGTTTCCTTCTGTCGAATAACCGTGTACTTCGCAATCGGCAGCGCGGCGCTAGACAAGATCAACAGTATAGAGCACGCAATGATCAATTCGAGCAGGGTCATGCCTGCGTCGGAGCGGGAGCGCCCCTGAGGTGAACCGTTCATTCGAGTGTTGCGTGACATCGACAATCCATTCGCCTACGGCTGGACTTGCAGCGTGGCCTCGCTGGTCACCAGCGGGATGAGCTTCTGCTGTGAATCTTTGGCGTTCACCTGCACGATCGACAAGTTGGAGGAGCCCGGTGCGAGCGCCTTGATGACAATGCCGATCAACGTGCCGCTGCCGTTCACTCCCGGAGTGTTTGGCTGGCGCGTGGCTGAGATGATGGCCTGTCCATGCTCTTTGTCCACGCGCTGCACGATGGCAATTTCCTGCGTGCCGCCAGAGAGAAATCCCCCGTGCTGCACTTCTTCGACGCTGATCACCGCGGGATTGTATTGCAGCAGCAGGGGAATCGAGAAAAGGTCGTTCACGTTTTCGACCACGACTCCAATAGTTGCAGTCTGCCCGGCCTTTAGGGACAGCGATTGCGGTTCGAAGCGGATCTTTGCCGCTGTAGTCTGCGGGGCCGCGGCGGACACGTCTGGAGACGTTGCTGTCGGGTTCTGATTCATCTGCGGCTGCTGCGCAGGGGTCGGTGGGGGCGTTGGAGGCGCGGCGGAGGGAGCGCGGATGTCGCTCTCGCGCTTCACCTGCACGTTGGTTTCGGATCCCGAATACATGGACCGCAAATTCGCCTTGGTCCACTCCGGCATCCGCACAATCCGCGGAATCAGCACGATCAGGACTTCGTTTTCCTGATGATCTGTCTTTTCATCGGAGAAGAGATAACGCAGGAAAGGAATCTTCGCTAAGCCCGGCCAGCCATTCAGTGTCTTCGTGTCCGTTCGCTCGAACAGCCCGCCAAGGACATTCACCTCGCCTTCTTTCAGGCGAATCTCATGATCCAGTGTGCGCTGACTGATAATCGGTTGCTGAATGCCGCCGATCGTGGACGTGCCGGTTACCGAGGAAACCTCAACTTTTATTTTTAGGCTGACTTCATGATTTGGGTGAACGCGAGGCGTGATGTCCACGTTTACGCCCACATCCAAATACGTAAATTGTGTGTTGACGAGGGGGTTCACGAAGCCCGCTCCACCTGTCGAACCGACGCCCACGCCCGCCTGGAAGCTGCCGGTGGCCACGGGCACGCGGTCGCCCACGCGAAGCTTTGCCGGCTGCCCGTCCACAGAACGGATTTCCGGGTTCTGGATAATCTTGGTGTAGGTATCGGTCAAGACAGCGTTCGCCGTTGCACCCGGCAGCGTCACGCTGTAGTCCTTCGTGCTGAGATGCTTCAAGTTGTTCAGCGTGAGAGGAGTGGTGGTGGTTGTGCTTCCCGAAGTAGTTGTTGTGCCGCCCGGCGTGAACGCAACGGTGGCCTGCTGCCCAGGGAGCACACCAAGGTCCCGCAAACGGTCCGTGCGAGCCTGCAACACTTCCACTTGCACGACCACTTCCGGCTTGGCTTTGTCAATATCGTCGATCATCTTCTTGGCGAGCTGTAGCTTGTCCGGCGTATCCCGCACGATGATGGCGTTCTGCGAGTTGAGCTGTTGAATGCGCTTCAGGTCCAGCAGTTGCCGCAAACCAGTCACAATTTCGGTCAAGTCCTGCGGCTGGACGGTGTTGGAAAGATAAAAAGTCTTGATCACCTGTTCTTCGTAGTCGCGGCGCTTCTGCGGCTGATCGGGAATCACGAAGATGATATTTTCCGTCACCGGCCTCCAGAACGATTTACTTTGCAGCGAAACAATTTCCAACGCCTGTTCTAGCGTTACGTTGGTGAGCTCCACCGCGATACGCCGCGCGGGGAAGTCTGGGTCGTAAATTACCGTCAGACCCGCCAGTTTTCCGACCGTGTCAAAAACGATCTTCGAATCATTCGACATCTTCAGGTTGATGGGGGCCCGCGAGAGCGGCTTGATTTCCGGCGGCAGAATGGCTAGAGGAGGCTGGCCTGAATCAGCTGGTGGCTCGGCGGCGGCATCCGTCTCGCGATTCTTCTCCGCGATCAGCTCGACCGTTTTCCGCAGTTCTTGTTCTGCCACGGGGCTGGAAGGATCGATGGCCTGCGCCCGCTGGAACTCGCCGGCCGCGCCTTGCAAATCGCCCTTTTTCCTTAGTTCCACACCCTGCTTGATGTGAGCTTGACCCGCTTCGAAGCGAGTCTGGTTCAGCTTAATTTTGTAGTTGGCGTTGTACGGGTCGGCTTTGAGGGCTTTCTGGTAGTAGCCGAGGGCAGCATCGTAGTCCTGGAGGGTTTCCGCCTTCCTGCCCTGGTTAAAATCCGAGTTTCCTTTCGGGCAGCCCGCGGCGAGCAGTCCGAAACCGACACTTAGAATTAGGCTTCCCCACGGGCGCATGCACTCTCCGAGGCCTCGACACGAAGCCGAAACAGTCTAACATTCGGCTTAGAGGCCCGGCAAGGATGCTAAGGTTGGCTGTCTTGCATCGGCTAATGCGGGCTGGTTAAGATTTGACGCGGCGGTTATGATGGGGAGTTGTGACCAAGCCTGCGAAGAATACTGAGAAGTCAGAGAAATCCGCGAAATCCGGCGAGCAAATCGTCGCGCAGAACCGCGCCGCGTCCTATAACTATCATATTCTTGAGAAACATGAGGCCGGGCTGGTGCTCCACGGCACGGAGGTAAAAGCTCTTCGGGAAGGCAAGGCCAATATTCGCGATGCCTATGTGGACTTCAGGCCCAATGGCGCGTGGCTTGTTAACGCGCACATTGCGCAGTACTTAGCGGGTGGACCTTGGAACCATGAGCCGCTGGGCTCGCGCAAACTTCTTCTCCACAAGCGTGAAATCTTGAAACTCTCTGGCCGCACCGAGTCCAAGGGTTTGACCGTCATCCCCCTGAAGATCTATTTTCGCAACGGCATTGCCAAGATCGAAATCGCCCTCGCACAAGGCAAAAAGTCTTGGGACCGCCGTCAGGACGAACGCACTAAAGAAGCTCGCAGAGAAGTGGAAGAATCCATGTATCGCAATCGGAGGCGATAACGAATCATGCAGATCACGCTCGAGACCAAGCCGTTCGCCGCAATCGAACCTGATGCTCTGGTTTCGTATGTATTTGAAGAGACCGACCCCGTTCAGGGCCGCATTGCGGAACTTGATCAGGCCGCCGCAGGCCTGCTGCGCAAGCTCGCAAAGAGCGGAGAATTGACCGGCAAGACACTCGAGTTCACATTGATTCACGCGCCAGCGGGATTAAAAGCCGCGCGGCTGCTTCTCGTCGGGGCAGGGAAGCGCGAACAGTTCAATGGCACCACGCTTCGGAAGATCGCCGGCGCTGCGTTGCGGTATCTGAAGGGGCGCTCCGTTAAAAATTTTGCATTTCTCGTCCGCGAGAGTGATGCTACCGGCGAAAATGCCCAGGCAATTGTCGAAGGGGCCCTCGCAGCCAATTTCGAAACGGACAAATACAAGACCGATAAGAAGAACGACAAGAACATCGAAGCGGTTTCGATCGCGGGCTACTCCGACACAGAACGCGCGGCAGGGGAGAAGGGGCTTTCGAAAGGCCGCGTCATCGCCGACGCGCAAAATTTTACGCGGGACCTCGTCAATGAGCCTTCGAACAAACTCACGCCGCGAATCCTCGCCCAAAAAGCGGAAGCCATGGCCAAGGAAGCCGGCCTTTCCGTCGAAATTCTGGATGAAAAGAAAATCGCCGATCTCAAGATGGGCGCGTTGCTCAGCGTCGCTCAGGGCGGTCCCGAGCCGCCACGCATGATTGTCGTCACCTACAATCCGCCGAATGCGAAGCCGGGAACGCCGGTCATCGGCCTCATCGGCAAAGCCGTCACGTTTGATACCGGCGGCATCTCGATTAAACCGTCTGACGGCATGGAAAAAATGAAGTACGACATGGCCGGTGGTGCGACCATGCTCGGCGTCATGCGCGCGCTCGCTGCCCTAAAACCCAATGTGAAAGTAATCTGCGTCGTTCCATCCACGGAAAACATGCCCGGTGGCACGGCGCAAAAGCCCGGCGACATTCAAACCGCCATGTCCGGCAAGACCATCGAAGTTCTCAACACCGATGCGGAAGGCCGCCTGATTCTCGCCGACGGTGTCCACTATGCGAAGCAGCTCGGCGCCACGCATCTCGTCGATGCCGCAACACTCACCGGCGCCATTGTCGTCGCGCTCGCCAACATCAACGTCGGTGTCTTCGGCTCTGACCAGGCCTGGACGGACAAGCTCCTTGCCAGCGCCAAAGCCGTCGGCGAAAAAATGTGGCAGTTGCCGATGGACGACGAGTATCGCGAATTCATCAAGGGCAGCTTCGCCGACATTCAGAACATCAGCAGCGGCAAAGGCGGCGGCTCCATCACCGGCGCTTGGTTCATTCGGGAATTCGCAGGCGACTCACCGTGGATCCATCTGGACATCGCCGGCACGGCCTGGAATGACGACGCCAAGCCTTGGCTCGCCAAAGGCCCCACCGGTGTGGCCCTGCGCACGCTAGTTCACCTCGTGTTGTCGTTTTAGCAGGGCGGGAAAGTAAGATGAGGCGGGACAGACATTCCTGTCTGTCCTCAGCTCTTGTACTCCGCCAGAAAGCGGACAGCCAAGAATGCCTGTCCTACCGTTACATCTTCTCGGGCGCTTCGATTCCCATCAACGAAAGCGCTCCCACCAGTTGCGCTTCCACTAACTCCGTGAGACGCAGCAAAAATGCCCGCTTCTGCTCATCCGCTTCCGTCAAGATGTGGTGTTTGTGGTAGAAATTGTTGAATTCCTGTGCCAGTTGAAACGCATACTTTGCCACGAATGCGGGTTCCTGTGTCGCGATCGCAGCGTCCACTGCGTAGTCGAGCGATCCCGCTGCCGCCAGCAATTGCCAAAGTCCGTTTCCTTCGGTTCCCGCAAGGAACCGACCAACATTCTCCGCGGTCACTTCAACGTTCGTCGCTCCTGCTTCCGCGCCTTTCCGGCGAATTCCGCGGATACGCACCACCGCGTATTGGCAATAAGGCCCGGTCTCGCCTTCAAAACTCAATGCATCTTTGAAATCAAACGCAATGATCGAGCTGCGCGTAAACTTCAGCAGAAAAAAACGCAGCGCTCCCACCGCAATCGCGTGCGCCGTTCGCTTCTGCTCGTCCGCGCTCATTTCCGCATGCCGCTGCCGCACTTCGGACAGCGTCGCCTCTTCGAGCTTGTCGAGCAAGTCGTCCGCCTTCACGCCAAATCCCTTGCGCCCGCTCACTTCCACGTAGGGCTTCTTCGCCTCCTCCGGTGAAAGTTCGTAGCCCATTTCCGCGGCGCAACGCGGCGTAAGCGCCACAATTTCGTACGACAAGTGAATCGACCGCTCCGCCTCCTTGCTGTGGCCAAGAGCCTGCAATCCCATCGCGACCACTTTCTGCAAATACGCCTGCCGCGCGTCAATCACGTTGTAAACCGTTGCCGCCGGCTCGCCGAAGTGCGGAGCTTCTGGATCGCCTTTGTCGCTCGTCGTTGCCCAGACTGTGTGCCCCTGCGGCGCATTCAGCCACTTCCGGTAATGAAAATCTTTCCTCAGCAGCCCGAATTTCCAAAGCTGGTACGCGATATCTTTTCCGACGTACGTCACTGTTCCGTTCGAACGCACAATAATCTTGTCCTGTATGTTCTCGTCGTCTTCCGCTTCGTTCTTTTCCTCAGCCTCCTTTACTTCCTTTCCCTCGTGTACCTCCTGTTTCCAAGGCATGATCCAGCAGCCCGCCATTTTCCCTGTCGTCGCCAATTGAATCGCGCCGGACTTCTTCAACATTTCGAACGCCGCATCCCAAAAATGCAGGTGCAGAATTTCGCTCTCCCGCGCCAGGAGGTCGTAATAGATCTCCAGCCGCGCCATCGTGCGCAAGTGACAGGTCACAATCGCGTCCGCCACCACTTGCGCCACTTCCGCGTCCTCACCCTGGCCTTCCTCGATCGCCCTGAGCGTTGCGCCGCGCAACTTCTCCGCGCGCGCTTTGTCCTCCGCAAAAAAAGTCGTCGCCTTCGCGTACAGATCCCAGCAGTAATAATCGAACTTCGGTTCCATCGCACGGTTCTTGACCCAAACCGGCGTGACCTTTTCCATTCGCAGCAAACCGATCACCACGTCCGCCACCTGCACGCCAGTGTTGTCAATGTAGTTTTGAATCTGCACGCGGTTTCCGGCTTGGCGCAGGACTCGTACCATCGTGTCGCCTAGCACCGAATTCCTTACGTGCCCGATGTGCGCTGCCTTGTTCGGATTAATGCTGGTGTGCTCGACGATGTTTTTTTCTTGCTGGCCGCCTACCACCGGCGACTTACCGCTTGCTTCCGTTCTCGCGCCCGCCCAGAACGCGGCACGGTCGAAGAACGCGTTGAGATATCCGCCGCCCGCCACTTCCACTCTGGCGATGCCTTTAATGTTGCCAAGCCCGTTCGCAATCTCCTGCGCAATCTGCCGCGGCGCGCGCTTCAGCCGCTTCGCCAATTCAAAGCAAGCCGGAGAGGCCGCCTCGCCCATTTCAATCTTTGGCGGCCGTTCCAGTACAATCGTCAGCTCCACGCCGTATTTTTCGCGAATGTGCCGAGCCAGCCCCTCGCGCAACCGGTTTGTCAGTGTCTGATACACGTGCCCTCAGTGAACGTAAATCTCATAAATGCAATCAAATCAGTATAGGAGATGCTGGCAACAAGGGTCAAAGGAATGGGGGAACCGCCCAACTCAGTTCTAGTACCATATCGTTATCATCATTGACAAGATAACAGATTCGTGCTACCATCAAGGGTGAACCTTCGATCCTATCCTCGACGTAGCATCCGCTCCCTCGGCTTCCGTCACCGTGACGGAAATCCCCTCACTGCAAGTCCTTTAGCTTCCACACTTACAAACCGTGATGCTCGTAACCCCTTTAGACCTCTGCGCCTTCGCGCGTTTTCTGCGCGAAGAATCCGCTTTTACGAAAACTGCCGGGTGTCGTTGAAATTCGGGGCCAAAATCGCCAACGAGAGCAGCCTGGGCCTTTCAATTTTCTCAGTCCTCAAACTTTCTGAAAAATGTGCGCTGCCCAAACCTTTTCAATTCAGAGCTTTGCCCACTCTTTCATTTTCCGTATCCTGTAAGTCCTTTGCTTGCCACTCTTACGAAAACAACCGGGGTGTGGCCCAACTCTTCCCAAAATGGGACTACCTCGCGGCTCCACCGGGCTTCTCGCCGCCCAATTCCAATCACGGGTCACCAATCACCAGTCACCTCCCCCGTTTGACACCCTCACCCTCCGCCGATAGTATCAATTCGCATCCGGCGGAGAGACATTTCCACTTTGCAGTCATACCGTCCGGTGGCGGTATCCCATGAAACTCGCTTATTTTGATTGTTTTTCGGGCATTAGCGGTGACATGACGCTCGGCGCGCTGGTTGACGCCGGCTGCGCCGTGGACCACCTGCGGGCCGAATTGCGCGGCCTGCAAGTGCCGGGCTGGGAACTCTCCGCCGAAAAAGTATGGAAGAACGGCATGGCCGCCACCTATGTCAAGGTGAAGACCGAAGAGCAATCCAAGCATCGATCGCTGGGCGCCATCCTCGAAATCCTTCAGAAATCGCAACTCGCCGCGCAGGTACGTGAGCGCGCCGCCGCCATTTTCACGAAGCTCGGCGAAGCCGAAGCCCGTGTCCACGACGTGCCGCTCGAAAAAATTCACTTTCACGAAGTAGGCGCCGTGGACGCCATCGTGGACATCGTCGGTGCTTGCATCGGGTTCCACGCCCTGGGCATTGAAAAGTTTGCGTGCTCGGCGCTGAACGTTGGCGGCGGCACCGCGAAAATGGCGCACGGCGTTTTGCCTGTGCCGGCACCGGCAGCGGCAAACTTGTTGCAAGGGAAGCCGACCTATTCCAACGGCGTCCAGAAAGAACTCGTCACGCCGACCGGTGCGGCGATCGTCGCGACGCTTTGTGATTCCTTCGGGCCGCAGCCGCCGATGACCGTCTCTTCCATCGGCTACGGCGCAGGCACCGCGGACCTGGAAGGCCAGCCGAATGTCGTGCGTATCATGATCGGAGAAACGGCGGAAAAGACCGTCGCCGGTTTCGACGAGGAGATCGCCGTCATCGAAGCGAATCTGGACGACATGAATCCGCAGATTTACGGCTACTTCCTGGAAAAAGCATTGTCCGCCGGCGCGCTGGACGTCTATACCACGCCTGTGCAAATGAAAAAGAACCGTCCCGGCACGCTGCTCACGGTTTTGTGCAAGCCGTCGGACACCAATACGCTGATGTCATTGATCTTTGCCGAGACGACGACATTTGGGGCGCGCACCTATCGCGCGCAGCGCCGCACTTTGCCGCGCGAATTTCTGAGTGTCGCCACGGCCTTCGGCGACGTGCGCATCAAGATTTCCCGCGTCAACGGCCGCGTCCTGCATGTTGCGCCCGAATACGACGACTGTCGCAAACTGGCCGTCGAGAAGAATATACCTCTGCAGTGTGTAATCAGCGAGGCCCTTCGCGCTTATGAAGCGGGCGGGAAAACACACTAGTTATGCCAGCCAACAAGCCCAAGTTCTATCTGACCACGCCGATCTACTACACGAACGGCTTGCCCCACATTGGCCACACGTACTCCACAATCGTGTGCGACACCATCCGCCGCTACAAACGCATGCGAGGCTACGACGTGATCATGACCACCGGCACGGACGAGCACGGCGTCAACGTCGAGCGCTCCGCAAAAAAGGCCGGCGTGTCCGAAGCCGAATTTGTAGCCAAGATGGCAGCGGAGTGGAAGGCCCTCTGGGCTGAGCTGGGCATTCAGGGGGACGAGTTTATTCGCACCACCGACCTGAAACATGCGCACACGGTGCAATGGCTCTTCAAACTATGCCGCGAAAATGGTTTCGTCTACCCAGGGCACTACACTGGGCAATACTGCATCTACGACAATGCCTACGTGGACGTGAAGGCCGGCGAAAACTGTCCCGATTGCGGCCGGCCCACGGAAACCGTCACCGAACCAAATTATTTCTTCAAACTTTCTGCTTTTCAAAAACCGCTGCTGGACTGGTACGCCAAGCATCCCGACTTCATTCAGCCGGAATCGCGGCGCAATGAAGTGCTCAGTTTTGTGGAAGGCGGCCTCCGGGATCTCAGCATCACGCGCACCACGATTCGCTGGGGCATTCCCGTTCCCGGCGAAGAGCCGCACGTTCTCTACGTTTGGTTTGACGCGCTTACGGCGTATCTGAGCGCGGTTGGCGGCCCGAATTATGAAAAACAGGGCTTCTGGCCCGCCGATATCCATCTCGTCGGCAAGGAGATTATTCGCTTTCACGCTGTGTACTGGCCGGCATTTTTGATGGCCGCGGGTCTGCCGCTGCCGAAGCAGATTTGGGCGCACGGCTGGCTTCTCATGGACAGCGCCAAAATGAGCAAGTCCGTGGGTAATGTCGTTCGCCCGCGTCCGATCGTGCACGTCCTCGGTATGGACGCGCTTCGTTACTATCTTCTGCGGGAGACGGTTTTCGGCCAGGATGGCAATTTCAGTTACGACGCCCTCGTCCAGCGTTACAACAGCGACCTCGCCAACGGCCTCGGCAACCTCGCAAGCCGCACCGCGGCGATGGTCGAGAAGAATTGTGGCGGGAAGGTTCCTCAACCAGGGGCGTTGCAGCCGCAGGACGAAGCGCTCGCGAAGCAAGCGCAGGCCGCGATCGGCGAAGTTCTGGAACTTTACGACAAGCTTGGATTTTCACGAGCGCTCGAACTGATCTGGTCGCTCATCGCCGCCGCTGACAAGTATCTCGCTTCCGAGCAGCCGTGGACGCTAAGCAGCTCCGATGCGGACAATCAGCGGCGCGGCACAATTCTCTGGACCGCTGCCGAAGTGCTTCGCGTTGCGACCGCGCTGGCGCATCCCGTCTTGCCGGAAAGCACCGCGAAGGTTTGGGCCCTGCTGGGACAGACGGGCCACGTTAGTTCTCAGGAATTGGACGCACTCCGCTGGGGCCAGCTCAAGCCGGGCACTCCGCTGGGCAAATCACAGTCACTTTTTCCGCGCATTGAAAAAGCGGAAGCCATTGAGAGGATGGAAGCCATGGAAAACGAAGCGCAAAAGCAACCCTCGCCGGTCACGGCGCCCGCGCCTGCAAGCGCGCCCGTTGCGGGTGGCGCTGCCGCTGCCGCCGCACCCGCTCCCGCGGAAAAAATTGGCATCGAGGATTTTGCCAAAGTCGAGATGCGTGTCGGGCAGATCAAGACCGCCGAGCGCATCGTCGGCGCGGACAAATTGTTGAAGCTCACCGTGGACATCGGCACGGAGATCCGCCAGATCTGCGCCGGCATCGCGCAATTCTACGAACCGGAAAAACTGATCGGCCGCAAGGTCGCGGTCGTCGTGAATCTCGCGCCGCGCAAACTCCGCGGCGTCGAATCCAACGGCATGATCATCGCCGCCTCCGTCGGCCCCGAAGGCCGCCCCGTTCTCGCCGGTTTCCCCGACGAAGACGTCGAAATCGGCGCCAGATTGAAGTAGGGCGCGATATATCGTGCCCGTACGGTTGCTGCGAGCGGGACTCTCATGTGATGGAGCTTATCGATTCACACGCGCACATCGATTTTCCGCAATTCGCGGAAGATCGCGACGCCGTGCTCGAACGCGCGCGCGTCGCGGGCGTGACCACGCTCCTCGCCATCGGCACCGGCCCAGGACCCGAGAAGCTCGATTCCGCGCTGCCCTTTGCCGAGCAACATGACTGGATTTACGCCACCGTCGGCATTCATCCCCACGAGGCGAAGGAAGTCACACCGCAGCACTTGGAAGAACTGGCACGGCTGGCTCAGCATCCGAAGGTCATTGCTTGGGGCGAAGTCGGACTCGACTATTACTACGATCATTCGCCGCGCGAAGCGCAAACGCGTGTTTTCCGGGACCAGATGGGTTTGGCGCGCCGGGCGAAGAAGCCCATCATCATTCATTGCCGCGACGCCTGGACCGATTGCCTGAACATGCTTGAAGAACATTGGCGGCCGACCGGCCTCGGCGGGATTTTGCATTGCTTCACCAGCACGCTCGAAGATGCGCGGCGCGGAATCGACATGGGTTTTCTGATTTCTTTTGCGGGAAATTCAACCTATCCGAAAACGCAAAACCTTCGCGACGTTGCAAAAGCTTTGCCGCTCAAGAACATTCTGATCGAGACGGACGCTCCGTACCTCGCGCCGCAGCCGTATCGCGGCAAGCGCAACGAGCCGGCTTACGTGGCGGAAGTGGCGCGCACGCTTGCGACTGTGAGAGACTTGACCACAGAAGAAATCGCCGCGGCCACGACGGAAAATTTCCGGCGCTTTTTTGGCCTTGCCCGGCCGGCGAGCCTCGCGGCGTCAGGTCTCAAGGCAGATGAATAATTTGGGGGATACACCATCGCGCTGCTGACGGTCAAAGAGATTTTTGATCTGGTCCGCGACGATCTCGCGCTGGTCGAGGAAGAACTCGCGCGGCAAAGCGAAGCTGCCTTTCCGCCGGTTTCTGAAATCACTGCGTACTTGCTCGGCGGTGGCGGAAAGCGGCTGCGGCCCGCGCTCCTGCTTCTCTCCGCGCGCCATGCCGGACGCACTGATCGCAGCGCCATCCGTCTGGCTGCCGTCGTAGAACTCCTGCACAGCGCCACGCTGATCCACGACGACGTTATCGACAGCGCCGACACGCGCCGCGGCCGCCCCTCCGCCAACTCACGATGGGGGAATCATCGCAGCGTGCTCACCGGCGACTGGCTGTACATGCAGTCTTTTCAAATGGCGCTCGAGGAACGCAATTTCCGCATCCTTGATATCCTCATCGACCTGACACAAAAAATGGTGGAAGGGGAGCTGATCCAACTGGCAAAAATTGGCCGCATCGACGTGACCGAAGAAGACGCCTTGCGGCTGGCCACGTATAAGACCGCATGTCTCTTCAGCGGCTGTGCGCGACTCGGCGCCGTGCTGGGCGGCCTCGAAGGCAAAGAAGAGCAGGCGCTTGCCGATTACGGGCGCTATGCGGGACTCGCATTTCAACTCGTGGATGATCTTCTTGATTTTACGGCGTCGGCGCAACAGCTGGGAAAACCTGTGCTGAGCGACTTGAAAGAAGGCAAAGTCACGCTGCCGCTGATTTATGCAATGGAAAACGGTCATCGCGACGCGCGCGAAATGGTGGCGCGGGTTCTGGAAGAAAAAGAGTTTGTCTCGGTCCGTCCGGAAACGCTGGTTTCGCTGGTGCACGAGTCCGGAGCGCTGGATCGCACACGGAATCTGGCGCAAGACTATGCGCGGCGCGCCAAGGCGTGCTTGAATGGCGGTCCCGATTCCGAGTATCATCGCGCGCTCGCCACGCTGCCGGACTTTATCCTCGAGCGCGAAAACTAGCCACGCGATTCCATGCTGCCGTTCAAACTGGTCTATCACGAACGCTATGACCTGAATCTCGGCGCGCACGTTTTTCCTTCACAGAAATTCCGCTTGATCCACGAAATGCTGCTCCGCGAAAACATAGCTGCGGCGCAAGATTTTCTGCGTCCGGAAGTTGCGAGCGACGAAGACATTTTGCGCGTTCATACCGCGGACTGGGTGCGCAAATTGAAAACCGGCACGCTCACGGCCAGCGACGTGATGAAACTCGAAGTGCCATATTCAGCCGAACTGGTGCAAGCGGTGTGGCTTGCGGCGGGCGGGTCGATTCTCGCGGCACAGTCGGCGCTGGGCGACGGATTTGGTTCGAATCTGGGTGGCGGATTTCATCATGCGTATCCGGGGCACGGGGAAGGATTTTGCGCAATTCACGACGTGGCGGTGGCGATTCGAAGGCTACAGGCGGATGGCGCGGTAAAAAAAGCCATGGTCGTTGATACGGACGTGCATCACGGCAACGGAACGGCGGCCATCTTCCGAAATGATCCAACGGTCTTTACGATTTCCATTCATCAGGAAAACAACTATCCGGCGCACAAGCCGCCGTCGAATATCGATCTGAATATGGCGGACCGCGTCGAAGACGATGAGTATTTCGGGGCGCTGATTCCAGCTGTGCAAAAAGCCATGGATGAATTTCAGCCGGAGATTCTTTTCTATGTCGGAGGCGCGGATCCCTACTGCGAGGATCAACTGGGCGGACTATCGCTCACGAAGGAAGGATTGAAACAGCGCGACCGTAGCGTTTTCGAGGAAGCGCGGCAGCGCAAGATTCCAGTGGCCACGGTTCTTGCGGGCGGGTACGCGCGGCGCGTGGAAGATACCGTGCGCATTCACGTGAATACCATTCTCGCTGCCCGCGATGTCGCGCTCGCATTTCCCTCCGCGTCTGTCGCGCGAAGCTGATAGTCTCCGCATTCCCTAAGGATTCTTGTTCTGAACTTCCAGGATGCGACGGAGGGCAGCAGTAAGCTCCTGTTCAAACGTGTCCGGGCTGAATCCATTTGCGCGATAGGCTATTTTGCCATCGCGATCAATCACGACGACTGTGGGGAATGAGTTGACGCCGAACAGCCGGTCGAGGCCATCGGCAAAGACAACCGAGGTGTGCGGTTTGGATTCCACCAGGTAGGCCGGCACGAGCGTTTCGTCTTCGTCACAATTCGCAGCCAGAAAAGTCACATCCGGCACGCCGTTGAATTCCATGGCCACACGCCCGAAGAGCAGATCAAGCGCGCGGCAGGGACCGCACCACGTGGTCCAGAAATCAAGGACGAGAATCTGACCTTTCGATTTTCGTAAGGAAAACGGCGTGCCCTCGGGCGTCTTGCGCAGCATAAATTCGAAAGGCTCGCGGGCATCCGCGTTTTTCCGGGATTTCACGCTGCTGGAGATTTGCGAGACATCATCAAAAGTACGAAGCATATACGCACCCAGACCCTCGTCGGAACCGTGGGCCATACGCCAGACATTGCCGAGTTTTTGGCGGATTTCCTTGCGGCTGACATTGCCATTTTGTCCTTCGGCGATGGCGAAGGCGAGAGAATACTCCGTGATGGCGGAATTCCAATCTTTTTTGAGTTCCGCAGTTTCCCCGAGTCGTTCGGCAGCGCCGGCAGTCGGAGCGATTTGGTAGCTGGTCTCGAAGTCTTGTTGCGCGGAGCGATAATCCTTCAATTTCATATATAGATTGCCGCGAATGAAAAGCGCGGACGCCTGGTCGGTTTTCTTCTCGCGCTGCCACTGTTCTTCGGAGACGCGCGGAGACCGGCCGGAGGCAGAGGTGCGGTTCACGAAGTCAAGGACGCGAGTTGCGTAGCTGACCGCGCGGCGGAGCGCAGCTTCGTCGTCTTTGCGCTCGAGAAGCTGAATAGTGAGCATGGTGATGGGGATATCGTTGGGGTTTAGAGCGACAATGCGTTCGGCGTAATCGGAGGCGCGCGCGTCGTCCCGCAACTGGAGGCTGGCTTCCACGAGGGCACGATAGATCTGCGAGCGGTTCTCAGTCTCCGGATGCTTGCTTAAAAAGGCTTCCAGATTGCGCACCAGCATGGCTCGGTCATTTCCCGCGGTGGAGACGGCCAGCTGCAATTCTTCTTCCGCGGTGGGTTGCTTGATGGCCGCGGGCTGTTTGGAGAGGGACGGGCTTGCCGGTTTCTGCGGAGCGCTTTGCGTACTTTCAGCTTGTGTGCCGGCCTGTCCGAGGATTGGCGCCGCGGCGGCATAGAGAAAAAGCAAAAAGCCTGCTGATGCCCGGGAATTCAAAGTAGCCATACGAGGGAATTCTAAGCGTAACAAGGGAAATTGTCGCTAGTTCTTAGCCGTCTTCTCACAGGAAGAATGTCAGCAGGGCGCGCCTAGTTCGAACCGCTCACGCGGATTTCGCCGGAGACGGTTTGCACATCGACGCGCGCGCCCCCGCTGCCCATGCGGGCGCGGAGGACCCGCTTGCCTTGCTCTTCGATCATGATCGGAATATCGGTTCGAATCTCGCCAGAGACGGCTTGCGCGGATAGATGGAAATTGGCAGAGACCGGAACTTTCAAGAGTACGGAACCTGACACGGTCTTCAGCTCCCAATAGCCATTGGGTCCAGGATTTCCCTGAACGGACACGCGGCCGGAAGCGGCATGCGCTTTTACGTCCTTCGAAGCGCCCTGAATGTCAACGGCGCCGCTCGCCGTGTCTGCTTCGACGCGGCCGCCCGGCCGAAGGACTTGAATTGTTCCGGCGAGCGCGTTGATGCGTACGTCGCCCTTGGTGTCCGAAACATTTACGCTGCCTGAAGCAGTGGAGATGCGGACGTCGTCGCCGACGTCATTTGCAGAGACGGAACCGCTGGCCGTGGTGAGCTGCGCATCGCGATCGATTTTTTCAACGCGGATGGAGCCGGAAGCGGCTTGCACTTTTACGGGGCCGCGCACTCCACGAACCGCCTGCGCACCAGAAGCCACGGTAGCGCTGACTTCCGTGTCATGAGGAACTTGAATGGTGTAGGCGATGGAAAGGTGACGCAGACCAGACATTTCCTTTCCAATTCGAATGGTATCGCCTTTTTGCTCGATGGGAGGATTCGCGAGAGTCTCATCCAAGCGCTTCTGCGGGTCGCCGAAACCCATTCCCGAAGCGCGCACGATACCATGCACGTGCACTTTGCCGTCTGCGCTCCCTGCGATGTCCACGTCGCCGGAGGCGTTGGTGATCTCCAGTCGAACGGGGCCTGTCACGGTGTAACTGCGGTCAAAGCTGCCGCTGGCCGCTGGACCGACGTTGCAAGCGACGAGGGAAACTGCGGCCATCGTAAGAATCAGCGTGATCAAGAATTGGCGCTGGCGCAACATTCGTCCTCCGCTACGTCCATGAACTTCTCTCCATGGCCCAGTATCTCTAGTTACGCAAAAGCGGGCCCTTAAGTTCCCGAGGCGGCCTTTGCGGAGCCGCTGCGGGGCGGCATGATGGTCTCGTTGAGAGAGCCCTGCCGGTAACCTTCCAGATCCAGAGAAACATAGGTGAAACCAGCGGCCTTCAAACGGTCAGCAATGGTGGCCGACATTTGCGGTTGGAAGGCACGGGGCATTTCGTCGGGCGCGATTTCGACACGCGCCAGATTGTCATGGAGCCGGACACGGAATTGGCGGAAGCCGAGTTCGCGGAGAGCGGCTTCGCCACGTTCCACCAGCGCGAGTCGCTCGGTAGTCACTTCGGTGCCGTAAGGCAGGCGGGAAGCGAGACACGCAGAGGCGGGCCGGTCCCAGGTCGGCAGTTCGGCGCGCCGCGAGAGAAGCCGAATCTCCGCTTTGCGCAGGCCGGCGTCGAGCAGAGGCGCGAGAACCTGGTGTTCGGTGGCGGCGCGATGGCCGGGGCGGAAATCGAGTGTGTCATCGGAGTTTACGCCGTAAGCCACAGCGGTAACGCCTTGCAGCCGCGCCAATTCATCCAGCACGGAAAACAGTTCATCCTTGCAGAAGTAACAGCGGTCTGAGGCGTTGGCGCGATACGCGGGATTATCCATCTCATGCGTTTCGATGAATTCATGGCGCACACCGTATTTGCCGACGAACTCTTCGACAACTGCGCGATCGTGCGCGGAATAACTTGGCGAGAGGGCCGTGACAGACAGGGCGCGACCTCCCAGCGCGCGATGCGCGGCCCAAGCCAGGTACGCGGAGTCCGCGCCACCGGATAGCGCGACGAGGAGGGAAGGAAGTTCGGACAGCCGCGAAAGTAGAACACTCTCTTTTTCCTGGGCCGAAAGAGAGACTTTTTCGGAAGTGCGAATGCGAACGAGTTCTTTCATCTCAGCGGTGAGTATAGCGCAGAGTGCATCTTGAGTTGCAGTTGCAAACGCGCCACCGATGGTCTCACTTGAAATCCAAAAGCACGTCAACGGTGCGCTTGCTCGGATCCGTCTGGAGAAAGTGTCCTACGGTTTCGTAATGCACGGGCAATTCGCCGAAGACCTGTTCACGATGGGATTGCAGTTTGACGAGAAGTTCTTCAAATTTGATCTTGTCGAAGAGATTGCTGGAAGCGATAGGCCACGCGGCGTAGAGCTTGCGTTCCGCCGCGAGGGAGAGTCCCGTGAGGACGATCCTGCCGAAATTGTATTGAATACCCTCTTGGACGCCCACGGCATAGGAGACAGTGTGGGCCTGATCGTCGTAGGTTGCGACCGGATCGAGCTTGGCTTCCAGATAACCGTGATGGCCGTATTCCTCGCGAATGCGGTCCAAGCCTTCCTCCATCTGCATGCCATTGGCGATATCGCCTGATTTCGCGCCCAGCAAACCGCCTAGAGTAAATTCCGATAGCACGGTGTTGCCGGTCCAGTGGACTTCCTTCCAACGAAACACAGCGCCCGGCACTACCGGCACATAAACCGGAATTTTCTCGGGAAATTTTTGATTGGGATTGCCCGTCAAGCGCACCTCCGGCGGCCCGAGCTTCACCCGCAGGTATCCCTGTTGCAGATAAACCGGCCGTATCGCCTCCGTCAGAAAAAGATCGATGGCCATTCGCGAATACGCTTTTCCACGAATTTCGGAGAGATGCTGCTGGACCGCTTTGGATGCGAGGAGGGATGGATCGCTGAATTCGACGGTGGCAATCTGCGGAGGGGCGCCTTCGATGCGAAATTCCTGAACATTGCCTTCACCCACAGGATTGGGGATGACGGCGTGTTCGACGGCCGCTTGCAAGCCGTGCGAAGAGAGCAACTCCTTTACAGCATCACCGGCGCGATCCACGGCGGCGCCAGCTTCCGGCAGCGTCCCGTCAAAATAGGGAAATGTCTTGCGGATGGCGTCGGCCAATTCCGAATCCGCGAACCACGGTATGTTGTCAAAGTAGACCGGAAGACGAGGGGATTCCTCGAGGTGGTAAGTCACAAACACGCCGCCTCCGCGTGTCTGAAAATTGAAGTTTACTTTTGCGAATAGCCCGCTCTGAATAAGCCGGTCTGCCGCAGCCTGCAAGTCATCCTTGCCAACTTGCGAGCCGGGCTGGAGTCCGGCCAGAGAGACGATTTGCGCTTCGGTGAGAATCTTGGCGCCCTCGGCGTGCACTTCCCGGAGCGGTGCGCCGCCTGCTGCCGGCGATTGGCCGGAAGCGGGTCGGGCCGCCGATAGGGTTAGCACCAAAAAAGCGCCGAGGCGCGCACGAAAGACGCGAGACATGCATTCATTTTAGCGGAAAACGTCCCCGGCTACTCAACCGTGACGGATTTCGCGAGGTTGCGCGGCTGGTCGACGTCGCAACCACGGCGCACGGCGATGTGATACGCGAGCAATTGCAGAGGAATGATTTCGAGCAGTGGCACGAGCAATTCCGGCGCGGGCGGGAGCTCGATGATGTGGTCGGAAGCTTCGCGCGCGAGATGATCTCCGTTGGTGACGATGGAAATGACGATGCCGTCGCGCGCCTTGACTTCCTTAATGTTCGAAACGCTCTTTTCATAGCGAGTCATGGCTTCAGCGTCGGATTCGTCGCGGGTGGCGAGCACGACAACGGGAAGATTCTCGTCGATCAATGCATTGGGGCCGTGTTTCATTTCGCCGGCGGGGTAGCCTTCGGCGTGAATGTAAGAAATTTCCTTGAGCTTCAGCGCGCCTTCGAGGGCGATGGGGTAATGGATGCCTCGGCCCAGATAGAGAAAATCGGTAAAGCGGAAGAATTGCCGCGCCAGGTTTTCGTAGAAGCCAGTTTCATCCGCCTGCAGGACGGTTTCGATCTTGTGCGGAATGCGCGTGAATTCCTGCATCAAAGTTCTGGCCGCTTCCTCCGTCATCTTGCCGCGCACCTGGCCAAGATAGGAAGCCAGCAGAAGCAACGCGGTCAATTGTGAAGTGAAGGCCTTGGTCGAGGCTACGCCGATCTCCGGGCCAGCATGGGTGGGAATCGTGCCCGCGGCCTCACGGGTGATCATCGAGCCGAATACGTTGCAGATGGCAAGGGTTGGTGAGCCTTTGGTTTTTGCCTCGCGCTGCGCCGCGAGCGTGTCCGCCGTTTCGCCGGACTGGCTAATGCACACGGTAAGGGTATTCGAATCGATGATTGGGTCGCGGTAGCGGAACTCACTGCCGTAATCCACTTCGACGGGCAAGCGCGCGAGGCGCTCGATCATGAATTTTGCGGCCAGCGCGGCATGCCAGCTCGTGCCGCAGGCGACGATGCGCACACTTTGAAACCCACGAAATTGCTTCTCGGTGATCTGCATTTCATCGAGGAAGACTTTTCCGGTGTCCTGCGAGATGCGGCCGAGCAGAGTGTCGCGAACGGCGCGCGGTTGTTCGAAGATTTCTTTCTGCATGAAATGCTTGTAGCCACCCTTTTCCGCCATGATCGGATCCCAGGCTACGTGGTGGGCGGGACGTTCGACAGGACGGCCGTCGTGGTCCGTCACGCGCACACCCTTCGCGGTTAGGACAGCGATGTCGCCGTCCGCAAGAAAAAAAATCTCACGCGTGTGCTGGAGCAAAGCGGGAATGTCGCTGGCGACGAAGTACTCTCCCTCGCCGAGACCGATCACGGAAGGCGGGCCGAGACGGGCGGCCACGATTTTCTGCGGATCCTTCGCGGAGAGAAAAACCAGAGCGTAGATGCCGCGCAATTCCTTGAGCGAGCGGCGCACGGCCTCTTCGAGCGGGACGCCGCCCTGCGAATTCTTTTCCACCAGGTGCGCCACAATCTCCGTGTCAGTTTCCGTGACGAACTTGTGGCCTTCCTTCTGCAGTTTTTCTTTCAGCTCGAGGTAATTCTCGATAATGCCGTTGTGCACCACGACGATCTGGCCGGTGCAGTCCCGGTGAGGATGCGCGTTCTCCTCAGTGGGACGGCCGTGAGTCGCCCAGCGCGTGTGCCCGATTCCATAGGTGCCTTCGATGGGAGATTTTGCAATGACTTCTTCGAGATTCCGGAGCTTTCCGGGAGCGCGCCGAATCTCCAATTTGCCGTCTTGCGTCACGACGGCTATGCCCGCGGAGTCGTAGCCGCGGTATTCGAGCTTGCGCAGACCTTCGATGACTACGGGCACCACTTTCTTGGGGCCGATGTAGCCGACAATTCCGCACATGAGCGGGTTCTCCTGACTGCGAATTTAAGACCGCAACACCGGTGGCATGGGTTGGCGGCTCATTCGACGATCTCGAAGCGATATTCCTCGATGACGGGGTTTGTAAGCACTTCTTTTGAAATGCGCTCGAGCTGCTTCTGTGCTTCCTCGCGATTCCAACCTTCGAGATTCAAGACAAAGAATTTTCCCTGGCGAACGTCTTTCACCTCGGCGTAGCCGAGGCCGGAAAGCGCGTGCTGTATGGTTTGTCCCTGCGGATCGAGTACAGAGCGTTTTGGCATGACCCAAACGTGTGCTTTCATGCGTTCAGTATAACATTGGCTTTGGCTGGTTCAGGAGCGGCGCGTTTCGGCGGCGGGCGAAAACGCGTACTGGAAACCCATCTCGACAATGCGGGCAAGTTCGGCTTCTAGAAGTCCCATGCGGGCGGCGTTTTCGTATTCCGCATGCAAGGTTGTATGGAACATCGCGGGGTCGTCGGTGGAGAGGACAATGGGTATTCCGTGGCGTAAGAGCTTCGGCAAAGGGTGTTTCTCGATTCGAACGGCTTCCTCCTGGAGCTGTAGAGCGAGGGCGCCCGTTTTCAGATTGCTGCCGGGACAGACTTCCAGCGGAATCCGGCGTTCGGCGAGCAACTCCATCAAAGCTGGATCGTGGATCGCAGCAATGCCGTGTCCGATGCGTTCGGCGCCAAGCAGATGAATGGCTTCGCGAATTTTCTCCGGGCCGCCAACTTCGCCAGCGTGCGTGAGGCGGTGCAGCCCGAGTTCCGCGGCCTTCTCGTAAGCCGGACGAAACGCTTCGGTCGGAATGCTCAGCTCATCACCGCCCATGCCGAATGCCAAGATTTCCTTTGAGTCGCACCTTCGGGCGGACTCGACCACTTCCAGTGCAGCGTCGGCTCCGAATTGACGCGCCGCATCGAAGATCCAGCGGAAGCGCAGGCCGCGGCTTTCGAAGGGTTTTGTTGCACGGAGAATCGCTTCGAAATTGGCTTCCGGCTGCTGCTTTCGCAGGAGCATCACGCCGATGGAGAGCGTCACCTCGGCGTAGACAACATTCTGCGTCAGCAGGTGTTCACCAAGATCGCGCGCAATGAGGGCGTAGTCCTCCGGCTCGCGCAGAAAAGAAGTCACCCACTTGAACGCTTCGATAAACCCGGGGAAGTCGCGATAGGCGTACCGCTGGCGGACCTCCTCTTCGGTCATCACGACACCATGCTGAGCAGTTAACGCGCAAACCGTCGCGGGCTGGATGGAACCTTCGAGATGGAGATGCAGTTCCGCCTTCGGCAGGGAAGCAATGCGAGAGGAGAGCAAGGATGAAGTCATCCGGAAAAATCAGCGCGGGAGTTGCGGCCGCCCGGCGTTGATCCACGCCGTAAGCCAGAACGAGCCGACGTCGGTGGCCGCGTCCGAGAGCTGCCGGATCAGAATGGCAGCGGCTTGATTGTAGAAGCGGTCGTAATACTCGTCGGTGAAGGAATTCGTGCCGCGGCGCGCGTTGCGGTCGGCCAAAAGAATCGTTTCCAGCCAGCTATGCGAACTCAGGCAAGCATCAAAAGCCCGATCCGTGGGGTCATCAATAAAGATGGCATCGTTGGGCCGCATGGGGAAGAAGGAAGAGTAGCGGTCAATCAGCGCCGATCCAAAGCGCTCGTTGATTCCGGGCTGGCCGCTGAGGCGCCCATCGAAATTATCCGTGGTATTGAATGGGTCGTGGGCCTCGGCGACGTAGTTCGCCAGAATCGCGGCGTACAGTTTCGCTTCTTCCCACTTTCCGGTCTTCATAGCCTCGGTAAGTTTCTCGCTGTACACGCCAATCTGCCAGGGTAGGAGGCCGTTTGCGTCCAATTTGGGTTTCGTAAACTTTGTTACGGCCGCTTTGTACACACGCGGGAGCGCCGCGAACGGAAACCGGCCGTATTTGTCGAGAGCAATGAAATGATTGCGCCGTTCGGCAGGGAGTTTGTTGATCTCATCGAGAGGATCGGTCACATGCTGCAAGAGCAAGGGGCGATTCGATTCAAAATACCAACGGATCTCTGGCGGCAGGGTGTCGATCGCTTTATTGACGACGAGTCTGTGCCCGCTTCGGCCCCAGGCGCGGCCCTCCAGCGGACACAAAAGGAACACTAGAAGAAAAGCGAGAACAATCCCTGTTTGTTTCCGTGGACGGCAAATGGACCATCGCTGCATTCTATGATCCCTCGGACATATGATTCGCGGCCCTCAATGTGCTGTGCTTTCGGCCATAGAAATAATAAAGCACGAGCCCGAGGATCATCCAAACGAAGAATCGAATCCAGTTCATGATCGGCAGGCCCGCCATCAGCAGAAGACACGTGAATATCGTGATGATGGGGGCCAGCGGTCCGCCAGGGGCCCGGAAAGCACGGTGCCGATCCGGCTCTCGATATCGAAGGATGAGCACGCCTCCTGCGACCAGAGCGAACGCGAACAGGGTGCCAATGTTGGAAAGATCGGCCAGTGTCCCGATGTCGAGCAGGCCCGCTGGAATACCCACCACAAATCCCGCTATCCATGTGGAAAAATCAGGTGTCCGAAAGCGCGGATGCACGCGCCCAAAAATTTTGGGAAAGAGGCCATCGCGCGACATCGCAAACCACACACGCGCCTGGCCCAGCTGGAAAACCAGCAGGGAAGAGATCATTCCCATGAGTGCGCCGATAAGCACGACCAGGCGAACTCCCGAGAAATGGAGTTTCTTCAGGGTGTTGACCACCGGCGCTGCATCGTCCACCAGCGTTTCCCACCGGACCAAACCCGTGAGCACGACCACAACGGCGATGTACAAAATCGTGCAGATGACCAGCGTCGCGATGATGCCGATCGGCAGGTCGCGTTGCGGGCTCTGGCACTCCTCAGCGGCCGTGGAGACCGAATCGAATCCGATGTAGGTGAAAAAAACGATGGACCCGCCTGTCAGGATTCCAGGCCAGCCATTGGGCGCGAAAGGATGATAGTTCGCGGGATGGATGAACTTGGCCGCGAAACCCACGAACACCAGAATGGCGATGATTTTCAGCAGCACCATGATGTTATTGGTTCGTGCAGACTCTTTGATGCCTCGCACCAAGATCACTGTCAGCAGCATGACGATGATGAATGCGGGCCAGTTAAAGCCAAAATGCCAGCCGGGCGCATAGAGCATGGTTCCCTGCAGATCATTCAATCCGCCGGGAAGATAGGCGGGAGAAATCCAACGAGGGTCCGGATGCAAGCCGAACCAATCGAGCAAGCCCACCATATGCGCCGAAAAACCCACGCTGACAGCCATGTTGCTGACCGCGTACTCAAGGATGAGATCCCAGCCGATGATCCAGGCGATGAGTTCTCCCATCGTTGCGTACGTGTAGGTGTACGCGCTGCCCGCGATGGGGATCATCGCGGCAAGCTCCGCGTAGCAAACCGATGCGAACCCACAGACGATCGCCACCAAAATGAACGAAAGCGCAATGGCCGGTCCGGCGCCAGGGCGTCCAAACGAAGCGGAATGGTGGATCAGATACTCAAGCAGAGGGGCGTTCAGAATCGAAGAAGCCTGAAACTTCTGTCCGGCGATCGCCGTACCGATGATTGTAAAAATTCCGGAGCCGATGACCGCACCGATGCCGAGCGACGTCAGGCTCAGCCATCCGAGAGACTTCTTTAACCGGACTTCAGCGTTTTCGCAATCTGACAGCAGTTGGTCGATGCTCTTGCAGCGGAAGAGTTGTGATCCCACCCATGCTCTCCGATCGCATTCGGGCAAACCCGAAGCCTGAAGCTACCCGATAGGCCTTTGGGGAATCAATGCGCGCCTCAATGTACCCTGAGATGACCTGTCACGCAACTTTCGGGCACATTTCTCTCCAGGCCAAGTGTTTTCAGGTCATGCCTGCTCAAGTTGCGCGTAACGCTCGATAAATTTCTTCGTACCGCGCCCCGGAAAACTGACTGACACCCGCCGGTCTTCGTCCTCGCCTTCAACGCCCACAATCGTGCCGACGCCAAAGCTGGGATGCCGTACTTTTCGTCCTAACATGGGATTTGCATCTCCGCCGCGCTTCGCTGCGGGGCGGCCAAAGGAACTCTGCATCGCCGGCCTCCTTGGAGCTGACGCGGCTGCCGATTTCTGTCCCCCGCGCACGCGCCGCGTGAATTCTTCCGCCGAATACGAGTACTCCGGGTCCGGCTCGTATCGCCGGGTCTCGCCGATTTCGGCCATCGACCCTCGGACGGTGTCCACCAGTTCGCTCGGGATCTCCGCTAGAAAACGCGAGGGCAGGGAAGCGCGGAGTTGCTGCTCGTTTCCGAAAATGCGCCGGTAGACAGCACGCGTCATCGTGAGTGACTGGCGCGCGCGTGTCATTCCCACATACACCAGTCGTCGTTCCTCTTCGATGCCCTTGTCTTCCGTGATGGAGCGGCCGTGCGGGCAAATGCCTTCTTCCATGCCCGTCAAGAACACATGGTCGAACTCCAGCCCCTTTGTGCTGTGCAGCGTGATCAACGTCACTCCGGGCTTGCCTTCAAATTGATCGGCGTCGCTGACCAGAGCCGCGGCGTCCAGAAAATCGGTAAACGTTTCGCCGGCCTCCATGCTTTCCGCGACGGCGCGCGTGAGTTCCTCGAGGTTTTCCATCCGCGCAACGTCCTCCGCGGTGTTGCGGTCCCTCAGCATGTCCATGTAGCCGGACTCTTCGAGAACAGTTCGCAAGAATTCTGGTGGTTCTTTTTCTGCCAGCGCAGTCTGCAGTTTGCCGATGATTTCCCGGAACGTTCGCAGCGGTGTGACGGCTCTCCCCGCGGATGCACCTGAGATGAATTTTTCGATGGCCGCCCAGAGAGGCGTGCCATCCAGTTGCGCTGTTTCGCGCAACGAGTCCACAGTCGTCTTACCGATGCCGCGCGGCGGGAGGTTCAGCACGCGCAAGAGGGAAATGTCATCTTCCGGATGCATCGCCAGCCGGACGTAAGCCAGCGCATCCTTTACCTCCGCGCGGTTGTAAAAACTGAATCCGCCAACTAGTTTGTATCGCAAACCACGGCGGCGGAAGACTTCTTCGAACGCGCGCGACTGAAAATTTGTCCTGTATTCCACTGCGCAGGTCTGGTCGGGGTCGTCATTCAGGATACGCTCCAGTTCACCGGCGACGAATTCGGCCTCGGCCTGGGCATCACGCGCTTCGAAATACCGGAGATTTGGGCCTTCTCCCTTTTCCGCGTTGAGCGATTTTCCCAGCCGCTCCGGATTGTTTGCGACCACCGCCCCCGCGGCGTTGAGGATATTCTGTGTCGAGCGATAGTTGCGCTCCAGCCGGACGATGCGGGCCGCCGGAAAATCTTTCGAGAAGCTCAACAAAATGGAGACATCCGCGCCGCGCCAGCGGTAGATGGATTGGTCTTCGTCGCCGACCACGCAGACATTTTGCTGTGGCCCGGTGAGCAGTCGCATCAGCTCGTATTGCACGCGGTTCGTATCCTGATATTCATCCACGTGGATGTATTGGAAGCGCGCCTGCCACTTTAACCGCGTGGGCGTCGATTCCCGGAGCAAGCGGGCAGACCGTAGCAATAGATCATCGAAGTCCAACGCCTTGCTGTCATGAAGAAGTTTTTCGTACGCCGCGAAAATATCCGCGGTACGCCGCCCATCCTGATCGAACGCCTCGGCTCTAAGTAGTTCCGCGGTCTGGCCGTGGTTTTTCGCGTAGCTGATGCGGCTCAAAACGATTCGCGGCGCCAGGGAATCATCTTCGATTTGCAATTTATTCATCGCCAGTTTGACGGCAGCAAGCTGATCATCGTCATCGTAAATGGCAAAATCCCGGGGCAGTCCGGCGGCGGCCGCCTCGCGCCGCAGGAGCCGCGCGCAAAGCGAATGAAACGTGGAAAGCCACGGTTGCGCCGGCGGAATTCCCGCGCGGAGCAAAAGGCTTGAGACGCGATTGCGCATCTCCTCCGCTGCTTTGTTGGTGAAAGTTACCGCCAGAATTGCCTCGGCGGGCACCCCACTGGCGATCAAGCTGGCCATTCGATAGGTGATCGCCCGCGTCTTGCCCGTTCCCGCGCCTGCCAGGATTAGCACGGGGCCTTCGATGGTTTCTACTGCAAGTCGTTGTTCCAGATTCAATTCGTCGAGAAGAGTGAGCATTGGCCCGCGATGATCGAAGAAAGTTTGCACACGTCATGGTAGCCGACCGTGACGACCCGCGCAAACCTGCCTTCTTCTTTCGTTGCTAGTTGCTGCCCGGACGGCTCAGATCAATTTCGAAATAGGTCAAGGAACGGTTCTTTTCCAGCACTATGAGATCGGGCACGTAGAGGTGCGCGGTGTTCAGCAAATCAAATTGCCCCTGCAAGTCAAAGTAGAGAAGTCCTTGCACGGTGCTGTGCGGCGCCACGATGCTCGAAGGGACAGCCGCGTTTTCCGCTTGCTTCTGCACTTCAAACCAGTTCTTGTCGGGCGTGGTCTTGGGCGCTCCGGTGGGAAAAGGGAACTTCTTTCTGGACTTGGTGGGATCCTTTGCGCCTGGCGAAAGCGTTTCGTAGGCGACCTGGTCTGAAGTGAGCGGCACCAGTTGCTGCCGGTTGTCCTCATCGATCCGCACCGTCAGGCGGATGCGGTCGAGATTCAGCTTTATGCTCTCGTCGGAATCGTTCCGAAACGCAACCATCACTGCTAGGACACCTGCTGCAAACGGCGATTTCTTCGGAAACTTCTCCTTGTAGAGTGAAGGATCCGTCCAGGGAAGCGCCGTGATGGTCATCGCCTCGTGGGATTGCAGCGACGCGGTTCGCAGCGAGGCCGGCTGTTGCGGCGCGCCGGGCATCGCCGCCAGCAGCAGCGCAAAGATGGGAATTGAGATGGTTAGTCTCAGCATCCGGTTATAATAGACTTTTCTCATCTCGACGCCTTCGATTCCTGGGGGACGCGCAGGGTTGCCCTGCGCCGCGCCGTTTGTTTGTCGCGGGGCGGAGAGCAGACCGGAGCCACGCTTAGTGTATTTCATTTACAGCCTTTTGATGGGCTTCGCGGCCCTCTTGCTGCCCTACTGGCTGGTACAGGGACTGCGCCACGGCAAATACCTTTCCAATCTCGGGCAGCGCCTCGGTTTTTCATTTCCTTCGCTCGCGAACCTGCCTGCGGACCGGCCCGGAGCCATCTGGCTTCACGCAGTTTCCGTAGGTGAGGCGCTTTCCGGCGTGACACTTGCCCGGCGTCTGAAAGAAGCCTATCCGGATCGGCCGCTCATTGTTTCTACGACGACCATCACAGGTCAGGCGCTCGCACGCGAGCGGATGCCATTTGCTGACGCCGTCATCTATTTTCCACTCGACTGGGCCTTTTGCGTTCGGCGCGCCATGAACGCGGTGCGGCCCTCTCTCGTTTTGATTCTCGAGACCGAAATCTGGCCGAACTTTCTGCGCGAAGGGCGCCGCCGAGAGGTTCCCGTACTTTTTGTGAGCGGACGTATTTCCGATCGATCGTTTGCACGGTACCAGAGTTATCTCAGCGCGTTCGGTTTTTTCCTGCGGCCCTTCTTGAAAGATGCTCTTTCGAACGCCAGGGGCTTCCTCATGCAGGGCGAAAAGGATGCCGAGCGCATCCGCGTTCTCGGAGCGCCGGCGGATCGCGTTTTTGTCAGCGGTAACTTGAAATACGATCTCGAGCTTCCCGCGCCCACACCGCTCTCGAATTGGCTTGAGGTAGAAGCCCGGCGTAGCGGCCGTTCCCCAATCATCGTCGCTGGCAGCGTTGTTGCCACGGAAGAACCACTCGCCCTCATCGCGTTTGGAACATTGCAAGGCGAATATCCCAAAGCGCTCCTGGTTCTCGCTCCGCGAAAGCCGGAACGCTTCGAAGCGACCGCCGAGTTCATTGACGAATCGCATCGCAAATTCATCCGGCGCTCGAAGCTCCCGGTCCCAGGCCCATCGCATTCGGCTGGAGGCTCCGAGAACGGCGCGATTTCGGAAGATATTACGGTCATTCTGGTAGATAGCATCGGCGAACTCGCCTCTCTCTATCGTGTTGCCGATGGCGTGTTCGTAGGCGGCTCGCTGGTTCCTTCCGGCGGGCACAATATTCTCGAGCCCGCGGCCTTCGGGAAAATTCCCGTGTTTGGCCCTTCGATGGAGAATTTCTCGGAGATTGCTTCGCGCTTCGTCTCCGCAGGGGCCGCCGTGCAAGTCGAGAGCCCCGAAGATGTTGGCGTCGCCTGGATTGAATTTTTCCGTGATCCCGAGCGAGCCAAGAAAATGAGCGCCTCCGCGCGTAGTCTAGTCGAAACCAGCCGCGGCGCCACCGATCGCGCGTTCGCGGAAATCGCAAAACTCCTGAACGGTGCGGCGCGATGAACGTCTCGCCGCTGGTGCGGATGCTGCTCTGGCCACTGTCGCTGCTCTATGGCGCGATCGTTCGGCTGCGCGTCTGGCTCTATGCTAAAGGTTTGCTGAAGCAGAAACGCTTGAAGGCCCCGGTCGTGAGCGTCGGAAATCTAACGGTTGGCGGCACCGGCAAAACGCCGATGGTGATTTGGCTTGCCGAACGATTTCTTGCGGAAGGGAAGCGCGTCGCCATCCTCAGCCGCGGCTACCGCGGCACGAACGGCACCAGCGACGAAATCGAGCTGATGAAGTTCCGCCTCCAGGGCCGCGCCGCCTTTGGAGTCGGCAAGGATCGCTTCACGGAAGGCCAACGCATCGAGTCGCAGCAACCCGTCGACGTATTTCTTCTCGACGATGGCTTTCAACATTTACAACTTGCCCGCGATCTGGACATCCTCCTGATGGACGCGTCTCGAGGACTCGCAGGCGAGTTGCTGCTGCCAGCCGGTCGTTTACGGGAGCCGTTTTCCGGCATGGGCCGTGCGAATATTCTCGTGTTTACACGCACCGAAAACATGCCCGGGACCGTCGATGCGATTCAGAAGCTGAATCAATATCCGGTTTTCGCTGCGGCCACTCAACTCGTTGGATTCCGCCGCCTCGGCGGTGAAATCACTTTGTTTTCTTCATCTGAAATTGGAGCGGGGCCTTTCTTCGCATTCTGCGGGCTCGGCAATCCGGATGCTTTCTTTCGTGACCTCAGAAACTGGGGGGTCGCCGTTTGCGCGCAAATATCGTTTCCCGATCATCACCGCTATACAGAAGAGGATGTTTTGCAGATCCAGCTGGAAGCAAAACGCGCCGGCGCAAATGCATTTGTGACCACGGAAAAGGACGAGCAGAATCTCAGTGGAATGAGATTCGAACACCCGCCTGTGTATGTCTCCGTGATCGATCTCGTGGTGAGTCCGGAATCCGACTTCAAGAACGCTCTCGCTCAAACGTTGCGACAGGGCACAGGGGCGGCGGCGTGAAAATTTTAATACGCGCCACGAACTGGGTCGGCGATGCGATTATGGCGCTGCCCGCGCTGCGTGCCGTGCGCACTCGGTTTTCCGATGCGCAGATCGCGATTGTCGCCCGGCCCTACGTTGCGGACATCTACAGCGACCAGCAAATCTGCAACCAACTCATCAACTACGGCCCGAACGGCATTCACGCCGGCTTTTCAGGACGCGAGCGGCTGGCGCACGAACTTCGCGGGCAGAAATTCGATGTCGCCCTTCTGCTCCAAAACGCGTTTGACGCCGCCTGGCTCGCCTGGCGGGCGAATATTCCCGAACGCATCGGCTACGCGTGCGATGGCCGCAGTCTTCTCCTTACCAAGCCTGTACCTATCCCCGCACCTGGCGAAATTTCGACACACGAGAAGTTTTACTATTTGGAGCTTATTCGCCGGGCGGGATGGATGGACTCGCTTCCCGATGAATCTTTCATTGCTATGACCGTTCCCGAAGTGAAGCGCCGCCGCGCCGCGGAATTCCTGGTGGAATCCGGCGCCCGTCCGCATGCACTCCGCGTGGCCATCGGCGCCGGAGCCTCCTACGGCTCCGCGAAATGCTGGCCACCTCCCCGATTCGCCGAGCTCGCAAGTCGTCTTCAAGCGCAAAATGATGCCGACGTGATCCTGTTCGGAACGGCTGCCGAAGAGGCCGTCTCAAACGCGATCGCCGCCGAGATGCGGCAGCCACCCATCGATCTCACCGGAAAAACTGCGATCGCCGATCTTCCCGCCCTGCTGTCGCAATGCCATCTCTTCATCGGCAACGATTCCGGCGCGATGCACGTCGCTGCCGCGGTCGGACTTCCCGTCGTCGCCATATTCGGGCCCACGGATCCGCTTGGCACAGCTCCGGTGACGCCGCGCTGCACGATCGTCCAGGAAAAACCGTACTGCAGCCCCTGCTTTCTCCGGCGCTGCCCAACGGATCATCGTTGCATGACGAAAGTCACGCCAGACATGGTGGAAGCTGCGGTCCGGCCCTGGCTTTTCACGATCGGGGTGCAGCGTGCCTGATTCCAGCGCCCCGCGCCCCGCCGTTTTTCTGGATCGTGACGGAACCATCGCTGAGGAAGTCGGCTACTTGAATCATGCCAGCCGTTTTCGTATGTTTCCCTTCGTCGCAGCCGCGATTCGCTGTTTGAACGAAGCGGGATTTCCCGTTGTCGTGGTGACCAATCAGTCCGGCGTCGGCCGCGGCTACTTTCCAGAATCGCTAGTGCGCTCGGTCAATGAAATGATGAAAGAAGAACTCGCCGCAGTGGGAGCGCGCATTGATGCCGTTTACTATTGTCCTCACACATCGGAAGACCGTTGCGATTGCCGCAAGCCCAGGCCCGGCCTTCTGCAACGTGCTGCACTCGAACACTCGCTCGATCCAGCGCGGTCGTTCGTCGTAGGTGACCGCTACGGCGACATCGAACTCGCTCGCACTGTTCGCGCCCGGGGCATCCTCGTGCGCACCGGATATGGCGAAGGGGAATTGGCTTGGCATTCCGCGAAATGGTCAATGCAACCCGATTTTGTCGCGGAAGATCTTTCGAAAGCGGCAGACTGGATCCTGAGGCAATCACGATGAAGCGTCTCCCAGCGCAAAATTCAGCATCTCGATCCGTCGACCTCGTTTCTCTCGCCGAATGTGTCGAGCAATTCAGTTCGAAGACCGTCGCACTTCTCGGCGATTTTGTTGCCGATGAATTTCGCTTTGGCGAAATCTCCCGCGTCTCGCGCGAAGCCCCCGTGCTGATCCTCAAGCACCGCGAAACGCAACTTGTCCCAGGCGGCGGGGCCAACGCTGCTAACAATCTGGCATCGCTTGGCGCGCGTGTCTTGCCCGTCAGCGCCGTGGGTAATGATCCGACCGGCGATGCGCTGATCGCCCATTTCCGCCGCAAGCGCGTCAACGTTTCGGGAATCATCCGAGTGAAGGGCTGGACCACCCCAACAAAATCGCGCTTCCTCGCCGGGTGGGCGCACACCACCGCGCAACAGGTTCTTCGCGTGGACTACGAACCGCAATCACCCTTGCCGGACCCCGTTCGAAAGAAACTCCTTCAGCAGCTTTCCGCCAACCTCCGTAAGGCTCACGCGCTGGCCATTTCGGATTACGGATTTGGCGTGGCCACCCCCGAGCTCGTCCAGCAGGCCACCAGGAAACGCAAGAATGATCTGCCCATCACGCTCGACGCTCGCTATCAACTTCGCTCTTATACGAAAGCTGGCATCTCTGCGGCTACTCCAAACGAAGCCGAGATCGAGGAACAGCATCACACGACGATAGGCCAGGACATTGAACAACTCGCTCGAGCGGGCCGCGCAACACTCGCAACCATGAAGCTGCAATCGCTTCTCGTCACTCGCGGGCGCCACGGCGTGGCTCTTTTTGAAGCGGACGATCAACTCACCCAAATTCCCGTGCACGGCAGCGATCAAGCCGTTGATGTCACAGGTGCAGGCGACACGGTTCTTGCCGCCTACACTCTTGCACTCGCTTGTGCCGCCTCTCCTCTCGAAGCTGCACACATCGCCAACATCGCCGGGGGCCTCGTGGTGATGAAACGCGGCACGGCTACCGTCTCGCGCGAAGAACTTCTCGATGCCATTCGCGGTGAAGCCTCCGGAACCGCCCGCTGAGTCATGCGAGCAGCCGCTTCCAAAATCGTGTCGCGAGATGTGCTCCGTCAAGAACTCACGGAACACAAGCGCCATGGCCGGCGCATCGTCTTCGCGAACGGCTGCTTCGATACGCTGCACGTCGGGCACATCCGCTATCTCGAAGGCGCGCGCCGCGAAGGCGATATTCTGGTCGTTGGCGTGAACACTGATTCCAGCACGTGCAACTTGAAGGGGCCCGGCCGGCCGGTTCTCGATGAAAACGCGCGCTCGCAGCTCGTTGCGGCGCTCCGCAGCGTAGACTACGTCGTGCTCTTCGCCGAGCCCAACGTCGAAGCGCTCTTGGAGGAGTTGCGGCCCGACGTCCACGCCAAAGGCACGGATTACACGGCAGAGAGCGTACCGGAACGCGCAATCGCCGCGCGTCTTGGTATTCGCGTCGCCATTGTTGGCGACCCCAAAGATCACTCAACGCGCGAACTTCTCGAATCCATCCGCAAGGCGCCGCATGCCTGAGCGGCGATTTCTCGTCGTACGGCTCAGCTCTCTCGGCGACATTGTGCATACGTTTCCCGCCATCGCGGCGCTGCGTGAATCTTTCCCAAATACAGAGATTGTCTGGCTGACCCATCCGCGCTGGAAACTTCTTGTGGAAAGCAGCGCCCTCGCCACACAGGTCTGGGTTGCCGAGACGCGCTCACTATCGTCGCTTCGGGGAATTCTGAGCCGCATTCGTGAAAGGAAGTTCAGCGTCGCGATTGACTATCAAGGTTTGTGGAAGTCGGCGGCACTCCCGCTATTCGGCGGCATTCCACGCAGGATCGGTTTTTCTTCAGAAACGGTTCGCGAGTATGGTGTTCCCAGGCTCTATACCGACCGCGTCCGATGCACGCGGACCCACATCGCAGACCAGAACGGCGAGCTTTCGCTCCGCGCGGGCGCACGGCGTGGAGGTGCCGCCTTCTCCCTGAATGTTTCGCAATCAGACGCAACGGCAGTGCGCCACTACCTGCAAGGTCACAGCATCGAGCACTACGTTGCTCTCAGTCCCGGAGGAGGTTGGCGCTCCAAGTGCTGGCCGCCTGAGCGATTCGGTGTGCTCTGCAACAAAATGCGCGAAGCTCTGGGCCTACGCTGCATCGTCAACTACGGCCCTGGTGAAGAACAACTTGCAGCCGCAATCCGCGATGCTAGCGGCAGCGCCGATCCGCTCCTCTATAATGGCGACCTTGGTTCCTTGATGGCTCTTTTGCGAAACGCGCTTTGCATTGTTGGGGGAGATACCGGTCCGCTGCATCTTGCCGTCGCCCTTGGAACGCCGTCGGTCGCCCTATTTGGTCCCACCGATCCTGCGCGCAATGGCCCGTACCGTGTTGTCGATTCCGGTGCCGTCGCTCGCTGCGACATCGTTCTTCGCAGTCCGCGGGCCGTCACTACCTACAAGCGAGGCCGTCAAGCCGATCCTTCCATGCTGGAACTAGAAGTGGATGCAGTCTTCGAAGCTGTGCGCCGCAAGGTCGAGGCCCGCGCATGAGCTCCATCGCTGCGTTCTTCGCGCGTTGGCGCGTCCGCCTTGGCTATCCGCTCGTAATTGTCGTTCTGTTTTTTGCCCGCCCCACGCCGCGCAGCATTTTGGCTGGCGCGCTCACGGGAGCGATTGGCTTGTGGCTGCGCGCCTTTGCCGCTGGATATCTTCACAAGCAGGAAGTCCTCACGGTCACCGGCCCTTACGCCTACACACGGAATCCGCTCTATCTCGGCAGCGCCATTCTTACTATCGGCGCCGGCATCGCCGTGCGCTCCTGGATTTCCGTTCTGGCTTTATTCGTTTATTTCGCGCTGTTCTACTCCGTCGTCATGCGGCGGGAAGAGAAGGAGCTTCATCTCCGTCATGGGGCTGCCTTCGAAGCGTACGCGCGAGCTGTCCCGCCTTTCATCCCGCGACTGACCCACGCTAAAGTTGCTCAAGCATCCGTGGGTTCGTTCACTCTCGAGCAGTACAAGAAAAACCACGAGTGGCAAGCCGCAGTCGGCTACCTATTTCTTCTCGCCGTCTTGCTTCTGATTTGGTATCTCCGCACCCGTTGAGGTACCTGTATCGTTTCTTACTTCCGAACATTCCACGAAGCAGGAAATTGTGAGCCGCGTTCCATCCGTCAGAACATGCACCGCCCCGTCAAAATCCGTTCTGCAAATCCGAACGCCCGCTTTCTCCAGCCGTTCCAGCAACTCCGGGCTGGGATGCCCGTAAGGATTACCTACTCCGGAGGAGATGATCCCGATTCGCGGTTGCACGGCTGCGAGAAATTCCGGCATGGTCGAGTTTTTGCTGCCGTGGTGCCCGATTTTCAAAACGTTCGCGCGCAGCTCGTTCGCATCATTCTGCAAGAATGGCGCGCTCGGACTCCTTTCCGCGTCCCCCGGTAGCAGCAGGCCTTGCTCGCCGTAGCGTAAGCGCAGCACCAGCGAATCATTGTTCTTTGCGGAAGACGCAATCTCTTCCGGAGAAAGTTCCGGCCACAGGAATTCACCTTCCGCGCCGTCCCAGGAAAACGATTTGCCACGGAGTTCATGCTCGATGGGAATCTTCTTTTCGCGTGCCAAGCCCTCCAATTGTGCGAGTGCCGCCGTTGACACTTCTCGGCCAATCCAAAGCCTGCCAACGCGGAAGTTCTCGAACACGGCGGTAAGCCCGCCAAGGTGATCCTGATGCGCGTGAGTCAACGCCACCACGTCCAACTTCTGAAATCCTCGCTACCACAAGTACGGCGACACTGCCTCCTCGCCGGGATCAACGCCCTGTTGCTCTTCGTGACCGGGAAATCCTCCGAACGCCCCGCCACCGTCGATCAGCAAGGTTTTGCCGCCCGGCGATACGGCAAAAAGCGCGTCGCCCTGGCCTACATCTAGAATTGTCACTTCCAATTTCCCTTTGGACCATTGCGATCCAAGCGGGAATACTGCCACTGCCAGCGCGCACGTTGCCCAGGCTGCGTATAGGCTCCGCCTCAATTTGTGCCCCGGTGACTGCTTCGAGCGCGTCATTGCCGCAAGTAGGACAGCCACGCCGAAAAACGCCACGATCAGCCACCACGGCGGCCCGGGAATCCGGTAGCTCCCCCGTGGAAAATGCGCGAACCATTGCACGATGTGCAGAAGTAGTTCCGTCAACCACGCGAGCGGGACCGCAAGAATCTTTCCGAGGGGCTGCCAGCCCAGCCCGGTAGCGAGTGCGAGAAATCCCAAAGGAACAACTACGCCCGTCAACGGAACTGCTGCAAGGTTAACTAGTGGCCCGGACAACGTGATTCTGTGAAAATCGCGCGCCATCAACGGAAGCATTCCAAACTGCAGCGCCAGTGTGATTGCAAGCAGCTCCCACACGCGAAGCGTGAGCGAGAGCCCGCCCGCGAGCGAGTCCTCTGCCGTCTTGCTCAGCTGTTGCGGCACTCGAGAACCAATCCATCGCGCCACAGAACGAAGATCAATGCGAAACTGCGCCGCGCGCGGTTCGTGCGCCGCATTGCGGGTGACTTCCCTCCAGCCGCGCAGCGCTCGCACGTAAGGCTGTACTGTTTTCTCCAGCCACGGCGCCGCCAGCCCCGTGGAATTCAGCAAATCAAGCCGCCGGAAGAAAAATCCGCCGAGCACCACGATCGCCGCTATGAGCGTCGCGCGCAGCACGGGTGCTCTTTGTTCGACTACCGCGACGTAGGAGAACAGCAGCGTCAGCGTGAAGACCGCCCTCCAGACCGGCGTGAAGCGAAGCTTGCGGCAAATCCAATACAATGCAAACGCAAGCGCCCCCACGTGCAAGCCCGCGATCACCAGCACGTGAAATACGCCCGTTTTCTGAAAGTTTGTGGATTCGGTGCGATCCACAAAGCTTCGATCCCCAAGAAGCATCGCCCGCAACACACCCGCAACTTGCGGCTTGCCCGCGAACAACCCGTCTACTTCATCGCGCAATTGCCGCCGTACGCCCGCCAGTCGTGTTCCAGCAGTAGGGTGTGGCGAGGAAACGCGCTCGATCAGTTGCGGGGCGCGCAGTGTTGCTACCAGGTGGATATCCTGTTGCTCGAGGTACGCGCGCCGGTCAAACGCGCCTTCATCCATGAAAACTTGCGGCCGTTTCGCTTCCGTCAGGACTGCAATTTCATCTCCCGCATGCAATTCCGGAGGCAGGGCCTGGTCCGGATACATCGTGAAGCTCAACCGCAGCCCGCCTTTCGTCGGCTGGAGTTCCCCTTCGAACTCGACTCCCGAAAGTTCGATTTCGCACCCGTAACCCCAAGGCAATCGCTCCGGTTCATCGCGCAGATGGCCATGCCAGCGCAAAGGCGTTCCCAAACGAATGCGCCCTTGCCCCACGAGTGAAAGAATGTGGTTTGCAGGGCGCGGTTGCTCAGCGACGCAAGCACAAAGGCATCCGAGAAATATCCAGGAGAGAAGGGAAGCCGCAGCAGCGAGGAACAGACGCCCGAACTTCAAGAACACCATGCCTGTCGTGACAAGCAAAGCCACGGCCAAGAACGAAAGTGAGAGGAAAGCGAGCGACGACGCATGACGCGCCACCACGGGATGCAGGCCGAGTGCGATGCCGCTCGCGAAGGCAGCGGCGATCGCCACGGCCGGCAACTTCATGGCACTCTTCGCAACCGCACAAGCGTTTCAATATGAAAAGTTTGCGGAAACAGATCGAACAAATGCATTTCTGTGATTTCGTAGTGAATGTCCGGGCCGGCAATCTCTTTTGGCTTCCGAGCCGACGCCGTCAGCACCGCCAAATCGCGAGCCAGCGTGGAAGGATCGCAGGAAAGATACACAATCTCCGCGGCTCCCAGCTCCGCCAGTTTTTCCGCTGCTGCTGCGCCCAATCCCGCGCGCGGAGGATCCAGAATCACGAAATCCGGCCGCTCTTCCGTCTTCTTCAGAAATTCTTCAGCATGTTCGTTGTGCGACGTGATGGCCGCGCCCGCAGCCTCCGCATTGGCATAGAGATCGCGCGTCGCCGCGAGATTCGCGTCCACGCTCACGACCTTCTGAAACGCTTTCGCCAGCGGCAGCGTGAAGAATCCCACGCCTGAGAACAAGTCCAAAGCTAAAGTCCCCCGCGCGTTGCCCGTCACGGTTTTCAGCAAGTCTTCAATCAAGAACCGGTTGACCTGGAAAAACGAAAGATGGCTCACGCGGTACTTGTACCCGCCCGCCTCATGAACCAGGTATCCTGGCCCCGTCAGCTCAAACCGGTCTTTCTTTTGGTCCAGCAACAGCAGGCTCGCAAGCTCCGGCAATGCTGCTTGAAACGTGGCCGCCAACTCTGCCGCCGGCTTCGTGAACTTTTCAAACGCCACGTTCAACGCAATCTTTTCATCTGCTGAATCCGTGAACGCCTCAATTTCCTGAATCCCTGCCGGAAGCGTGCCCGCTCGCGCCATCTCCTGAAGTTGAAAAAACGCATACGTCAGCCGCGGGGAAAGCACCGGGCATTCATCAATCGGAATAATGACCGAGCTCTCCGGCAGGAAATACCCGATCGCCCGCGGCATCCCGCTGCGCACTGCCCACTGTGCGCGATTTCGGTATCCGTACGGTTCCGCCGAGTGCTCGATAATTGGCCCGTCCCACGCGATCCCTCCCAGCCGCGAAAGCGTCTCGCGCAAAATGTCCTTCTTCAGCCGAACCTGCTCCTCCGGCAAAATGTGCTGGTAATGGCAGCCTCCGCACTTTTGAAAATGCGCGCACTTCGCCTTCCCGCGATCCTTCACAGCCGATGTGACTTCCAGCAACTCGGCCCAGATCAATTTCTTTTTCTTTGATTTGACAGCCGCGCGCACCTCTTCCCCCGGTAGCACGTACGGAACGAACACGGTATTTCCATCGGCGTGCGCCAAGCCATCACCGCCATAAACAAGCTTCTCGATTGATAATCTTAACTCATCAGCCATATAAATGTATCCTATCTTTGTTCGATTCCTGGATAGGGGAAAGCCTCAGCTCGTTTGTCCTGATTGCCCTGAGCAACCGCCAAGGAAGTCTCGCAGTGCCCTCTCTTTGCCGGAAGTTACGCGAAGAGTGTCCGCACGCGCTCACGCTAAATAAAAAAGACTCAGTCGCGGCAGGCCAAATTCCTCCAGCAACCGCTTCTGCACATACTGCTTCTCAATCAACGCAAGCTGGTCAGCCTTCATCTTGCGCCGGTACGCCCCCAATTGCCCATCCACTTCGCGTCGGATCTTCAGCATCATTTCCTCCGGCGCATGACTCGTCAGCGCTGCGTGCATTTTGTCGTCCAGGATCGTCAGCCGCCGTTCCAAATCCTCTAAATCCAATTTCCCTGGCACGTCCAATAGCGTAACGTTTGCCTCCAGCGAATTCGCAATGTCCGTCAACCGTGCCGCCATCTCCGCATGTCCGGCAACATTCGTCGCCGCCGCTTGCGCCAGCTTTTCTACATTTTTTGCGAAGTATCCTTTCAGTTCTTCCCTCGAGAATGTTTCGGCCGCCGCCGCGCTTCCACTCTTCGGCCCGCTCCCTGCAGCCGATTCCCGTTGCTCCTCCGCTGCCTCCAACACTGCATCCGTGCAATACGCCAGGCTCTTCAGCGCCTTGCCCGCCCCGCGCCTCGAACGCTGATAGCTTTCGAACGCCTTGTCGATCCCTTTCAGCACCGCTTCCAGCGGCACGCCCGCCTTCTGCCACGCCTCCATGATTGCCCAATCCAGCGGCGACACCAGCAGGTGCGCCCCGCGCTTCTTCCAGAAATATTCTTCAATTTCTGTGAAGTAATTAAAGTAGTTCCAGCTGTCCATTCCGATGGTCAACACGCCGCAGACTTTCCCGTCACTCGAACTTCAATCTCGCTTCGCGTTTTACTTCTCCGCTTTTCGTCCCGGCGCCGCCGCACTTTTCCCGTGCTCCGCTCCCTGATTTTTCTCCCAAATCAATCGCAGCCCGATCAGCGTCAAGAATTCATCCGTGTGCTGAATGTGTTTTGAACCTTTCGATATCAGCTTCGCCTGCCCGCCCGTCGCCACCACTTTCACGTCCTCGCCAATTTCCTTTTTCATCCGCGCAAGCATTCCGTCCACCATGTCCACCGCGCCGTAATACAATCCCGCTTGCATGTGCGTAACGGTATTCGTCCCGATCACTTTTCCAGGGTCTTTGATTTCCACCCGCGGAAGCCGCGCCGCGCGCGCGAACAGCGCTTCCGACGAAATCCCCAGCCCCGGCGCAATCACCCCGCCGAGATATTCGCCTTTGGCGGAAATCGCATCGAACGTAATCGCCGTCCCAAAATCCACCACGATGCACGGCCCGCCGTACTTGTGAAACGCTGCCACGCCGTTCACGATGCGGTCAGCGCCCACCTCCGAGGGATTATCCACCAGCACCGCCATCCCCGTTTTCACCCCCAACTCGACGAACATCGCCTTCTGCCCAAAATATACGCGCGACATTTCCCCCAGCGTCCAATTCACCGGCGGCACCACCGAGCTGATAATCACCCCGGTAATCGCATCGCGGTCCAGCCCCCCCAGCGTAAAAAGATTCCGCGTCAGCACGCCGTATTCATCCACGGTCTGCTCGCGCGCCGTCGTCAATCGCCAATTGGCAATCAGCTCTTCGCCGCGAAAAACTCCCAGCACCGTGTTGGTGTTCCCCACATCGATCGTCAGTAGCATCAACGCGCCTCCGCCACGTCGCCGGCAATCACCGTCGTCAATCGCCCGTCTTCGCGCTCCACTTGCAGCAATCCCTCCGGCCCGAGCCCCGCCGTCGTGCCCGTGTAACTTTCCACGCCGTTGCTCACGCGCACGCGCTTGCCTTTCGCGTAACTCGACGCCGATTCGAATCGCGCCACTACGCTCGCCACGCCGTCCCGCAGGAACTTGCCGTAATCGGCCTCGAATTCCCGAAGCAACCGCACCAGCAGTTCCATGCGCGATTGAGCTTTACCCGACTCCACGCGCAGGGAAGTGGCCGCATGCGAAAGCTCCCCCGGAAATTTCTCCTGATTCACATTTAGCCCGATCCCCACGATCACAAACCGGATCTGGCTCGGCTCCGCATGCATCTCCGTCAGGATTCCGCCAACCTTTTTCCCGCGAATCAGCAAATCATTTGGCCATTTCAAATCCACGTTCAGGCCCGTCACCGCTTCGATCGCCGTGCGCGCGGAAAGCCCCGCCATCATTGTCAGCAGCGGCGCTTGCACTGGCGCCAGCTTCGGCCGCAGCAGCAGCGTCACGTAGATTCCCGCCGCCCGATCCGAAACCCACGCGCGTCCTGCACGCCCGCGTCCCGCGGTCTGCTCCTCCGCGAGCACCACCGCGCCTTCCGGCTCGCCCGCATGACCCAACTCCAGCGCCACGCGGTTGGTCGAATCTGTCTTGAAAAAGTGATGGACGCGCTTGCCGAAGAGGCCGCCCTTCAGCCGTTGCTTCAGCATGTCCGGCATCAGGATGTCCGGCACCTGCTCGAGAAAATATCCCGTCGCCGGACGGCCCTTCGCCTTGACGCCCAACTCGCGCAGCCGCCCCACCAGTCGCCATACCGTCGAGCGGGAAACGCCAATCTCCCTCGCGATCCGCGCCCCGCTGATCACGATCGTGGAATTTTCCGCCAGCAGCGTGACCAGCCCCGCCAGCCGCCGGTCCGTTGTTCCGGGAAGTATGTCCTGAGCCATGGCGATGAAGCGCGTCCTCGCGCTGCCCTAGCTTACGTTTCCTCGCCGCCGTCCACAAGCGGACTCATTAGCAACTCTATTCAAGTTGATCCAATCGGTTCTGCAACTTCCCCAGCTCAATGCGCTGTTCCGCAAGCGTTGCTTGCAGTTTCTTGATAATGTCCCCCGGTGCCCGGCTGCGAAACGTTTCATCTCCGAGCTGCCGTTCTTTCGAAGTGATGGCTCTTTGCAGCCCTTCGATTTCCTTCTTCAATCGCGTCTTTTCCGCCGTTGCATCCACAGTTTCCGAAAAGGCCAAGCGCACATCAAACGCCGCCGTCGATCGCACCGCGCCGGTCTTCGCGTCAAACTGCTCGCGCGGCGCGATGCGAAGTTCCGACAGCACTGCGAACCGTTCTATCGCTGTGCGGTTCGCCTGAACCAAATCGCGCGACGACGCGTCCACCGTCGAAAACTCCGCCGCCACCTTTTTCTTTGGGTCCAGCTTCAATTCCGCCCGGATCGTCCGAAGCGCTGTCACCAATTCTTGAATCAGGGCAACTTGGTTCACGGCGCCCGCGTTTTTCCAATCCACGCGTGCCTCCGGAAATCGATCCAGTGCAATCGATTTCGCACCCGCCACCTGCGGCAATTGGTGCCACAACTCTTCCGTCAAAAAGGGCATGAACGGATGCAGCAGCCGCAGCGCCGCGTCGAACGCCGCAAACAGATTCTTCCACGCGACAATCGCCCGATCACGGTCCGCATTCTGCAGTTCCGGCTTCACCCACTCGATGTACCAGTCGCAGAAGTCGCCCCAAAAAAATTGGTACACGCCTTGGGCCGCTTCATGGAACCGGTAGTCGCTCAACGCACCATTTACCAACTCAATCGTTTCCGCGAGCCGCGCAAAGAGCCACGCGTCCACCAGCGGAACTTTCCCGCCAATTGCATAGGGCGCCTTCGCACGCACTTCCGGCGCCGCCAGCTCCTCCAGCTTGGTTCCGCCTTCTTCAAATTTGCCCAGGTTGACAAACAAGAATCGCGCCGCGTTCCAAATCTTGTTCGCAAAATTCCGCGCACCAGCAAGGCGGTCGTCGGACAAAACAATGTCCGTTCCCGGCGCCGCCATTGACGCCAGGCAAAACCGCATCGCATCCGTGCCGTACTGCTGATTCAGCGCCACCGGATCCAGTCCCGTCCCCGCAGACTTGGACATTTTCTCGCCGCTTCCCGTGCGCACCAACGTATGCAAGTACACGGCGCGGAAGGGAACCTTGCCCGTAAAGTGAATCCCCAGCATGATCATCCGCGCCACCCAGAAAAACAGGATGTCGTAGCCCGTGATCAGCAGGCTCGTCGGATAGTACTTCTGGAAGTCCGCCGTGCTCTCCGGCCACCCAAGCGTTGAAAACGGCCAAAGCCCCGAGCTGAACCACGTATCCAAAACGTCCGGGTCCTGCGCCAATTTTATCGAGCCGCACGTCCCGCACTTCGCCGGCGCCTCGCGCGCCACCGTGATGTGTCGGTGTTCCTCGCAATACCACGCCGGAATGCGGTGTCCCCACCACAGTTGCCGCGACAACGTCCAGTCGCGGATGTTCCTCATCCAGTTGAAATATTCTTCCCGCCGGTTTTCCGGCACCATGCGGATTTCCCCGCGTTCCACCGCCGCAATCGCCGGCTCCGCCAGTGGCTTCATTTTGCAAAACCACTGCGTAGATATGCGCGGCTCGACAATCGTCCGGCTCCGTTCGCAAATCCCGATCGCCGTGGTGTGTTCTGTGATCTTTTCCAGCAGGCTCTGTGCCTTCAAATCTTCAACAATCTTTTTCCGCGTCTCAAATCGGTCCAACCTCGCGTACGCCCCGGCATTGGCATTCATGTGCCCGTCATCGGTCATCACGTCGATCTCGGACAGTTTATGCCGCCGCCCCGCCTCGAAATCGTTCGGATCGTGCGCTGGCGTAATTTTGACCGCGCCGGTGCCAAACTCCCGGTCCACCATCTCATCGGCGATGACCGGAATCTCGCGCTTCATCAGCGGGAGCAACACCTTCTTGCCGATCAGCGCTTTGTACCGCTCATCCTCGGGATGCACCGCCACCGCGGTGTCCCCGAGCATCGTCTCCGGCCGCGTCGTCGCCACCACCACAAATTGATCCGTCCCCACAACCGGATACTTGATGTGCCACAAATGTCCTTGCCGTTCTTCGTGCAGCACTTCCAAATCGCTCAGCACCGTAAGACAGACCGGGCACCAGTTCACCAGCCGCGTCTCGCGGTAGATCAATTTTTCTTCATATAACCGCACAAACACTTCGCGCACCACCCGCGACATTTCCGGCGAAAGCGTGAATTTCTCTCGCGACCAGTCGCAGCTCTCCCCAATCTGCCGCATCTGCTCCGTGATTTTTCCCCCGCTCTCTTCCTTCCATCTCCACACGCGCCGTTCGAATTCCTCGCGCCCCAGGTTCCGGTAATCAATTCCTTCCTCCGCCAGTTTTCGCACCACCACGCGCTGCGTCGAAATTCCCGCATGGTCCATTCCCGGCAGGTACAGCGTGTTGTACCCGCGCATCCGGTGCCAGCGTGTCAGGATGTCAATCTCCGTGTGGTCCAGCATGTGGCCGATGTGCAGCGACCCGGTCACGTTCGGCGGTGGAATAACGATCGAAAACACGGGTCCCGGAGCGCTCGGATCCGCTTTGAAAAGCGCCTCCTTCACCCAATACTCGGCCCAGCGCGGCTCGATCTGCTGCGGTTCGTACGCCTTTGCGATCTCGCGAGCCATCCGGTGCAGTTCTCCAGTGGAGCGGCGGGCCTTGACCCGCCTCTTCTCAATACGTTTCGAACGTTCAGAGTAATCTTCGACTATACGAGGCGCAAACCAGCCGCGTCAAATTCGGCTCTGGCACAAACAGGTAAGCTCTTGCCTCTCTGTTGCTCGAAACTTCAATTCGAATTATGGAAAGATAGCAGGGTAGGAATTACGACTTCTTTGACTTGAGCTCTTCCTTGACCATCGCTTCAACCACGGGCCTCAATATCTCCCGTGTGACCGCCTGCAAGACTTCCGGACTCATATTCGCCAGGACTCTTGCCACTAAGTCATCCATGCTCGGCGTAGGTGCCGGAACTAGCTCTTCGTGCACATAGACGGTCGGTCCGTCAGGGGCCGGCTGCTCTGGTGCTTGCACAACATCTTCGGCAACCTGCGCTGCTTCCTCTCGAATGGCTTCGACCGCGGCCGCAGGCAAGGCCGCTTCTTCGATAGCCGCTTGGACTGGTTCGCTGGCGGCGGGCAACTCGGCGGTTTTTCCTGCTCCGTTCGTCGCCTCCACACCACCAGGTGCTTTCACTCCCGAATCCCATGCCGACGCCAACCGGTTGGCCTTCTGAATTTCCGAATCCCATGGGCTTGACGAGGAAGAAAACCACGGGCTATCGGAGGATTTCTTTTCCGGCTCCTCTTGCGCCGTGTCGTGCGAACTCGCTGCCGCACTTTCCGTAGCGGGTTGTTCCGTATTCACCACTTCTTCAAGCGCCGTAACCGTTTCTTCTGCCGACGGCTTTTGCACGGACGCCGTCACCGCAGCCCACGCATCCGCCGCAAAGGGCGCAACAGGAATCTCTCGCTTCACTTCCGGCACAGCCGTGCTGCCCGCAGGCGCGTCCTGCGCATGAGCGTTCACTCCCTGCGGCTCAGGTTTTTCTTCCGCCGGTTCCCACGCATCTACTGCCGTTCTTCGCGACTGAATCGCTTCGAATCCCCCCGAGCGCCAGTTCGAAGAGCTTGCTTCCGCGTCGGCGTGCGGCTCCGTTTCCTCGTGCCGCCAGGAAGACGCTGGCTTCTCTTCTTCCTCTTCTTCGGATTCCTCGCCCCCGGCCGCGTCGCGCCAATCCCGCTCCAACCCCAGCGCCGGATTCACCGGCGGCAGATAGTCAAGGTCTGTTTCCTTCTCCTCCGTCGGCGTTTCCAGCAGACTTCCGAATGCCACGGGTTGCGATCCGGCATCAATCCTTACGGGTTTGGGAAGCGCCGCAACTTCCTCCACAAAACTTTCGTTCGTTACTGCCGTAATTGGCTCTTCGGGCTGAACCACTGGAACTGGTCCGTGTGGGGCAGGTGCAGACAACAAATCCGTTCCCCTCAGGGGCGGCGGTTCCGGAGCTTTGGCGACACTGCTTTCCCCAGCAGCAATTCCTGCTCGCGCCAGCGCCGACTTCACCATCGAAATCAGCGGATCGGGCGGAACAAATGGCTTTTTCAAAACGCCGTCAGCCCCGACTCGCTGCGCTTCCTGCTCGTCCAGTGGATCAAACGCGCCAACCAGCAGGATCACGGGAATGTGCGCCAGCTTGGGATCCGTCTTCACGTACTGGCAAACTTCATATCCGTTTCGAACCGGCATGAAAACATCGGCCAGCACCAAATCGGGGATGATGTCGGAAATTTTTCGTACGGCGGCCTCGCCGTTGCCCACGGCAACGACGTCAATACCCTGATCCTTCAGGGCAAGCCCCACCATTCTCTGGATGTTGCTGTTGTCGTCCGCAACCAGAATCCTGGCCACCAAACATCCTCCGACGATTCCACACCCATGCATGCCACGCCGACCGCTGCGCGGCCACACCGAATCGCCTTCTCCAATGTATTGGAGCATCCTCCCAGGCAGGCGTCAACGCCAACGGGTTACGCGTGTGTCGGAAATGAACACGGTGCCTGAGCTCCCGGAGCCGCTCTCCTTCCCCAATACAAAAGGGGTGCGCATTGTCCTCGCACCCCCATTTCACTTTGCGATATTCTTCTTGGCCGGTTCCTACCAGGGAACGATTTTCCGCAGCCCTTTCTTTTTCTTGCTGGTGGATTCCTTCTTCTTATCGTCTTTTGTTCCATTCTGCGCGCTGTCTTGCGCGGGCGCTGCATCCGCTTTGGCCGCGTCGCTAGGCTGCGCAGTACCTGCCGCCGCATCCGTCTTGGGTGCACCGCCTACTGATCCAGTGGCTTCCGTGCCTCCGCCATTCGCAGAATCGGCTGCCGCTGGCGGAGCATTGGGATCCGCTGGCGCCTCGGAACTTGGCGCGCTCCCGTCCGTCGGCGCCGCCACGTTTTCCGCCGCGCCCGCCGTTCCGCTGTTCCCTCCCGGCGTTACCGTTGCGACGATCCCGGTTCCCGTTCCAGTTTTCCTGGTTTGGTCCCCGCCCGCTAAAATGTCCACTCCCGCTGAGGTATCGGATTCTGGCTCCAACGTCGGTTTTCCAACGCGTGAAGCAACTTGCAGTTCCTGCCCTGGCCCGGTCTTGAAGAATCCCAGCGGTTTCTTGATCAGGCTGGTGCGCGGGCGCGGCGCATTCTGTTCCGCGGTCATCCACGCCACCGCCTTCGGATCCGGCTGCGGCACCGGCGCTCCCAGCGCCTTCAATCGCCCCTTCGCATCCGGCACGAGAGGTGACAGCGGGTAGTTGCGCATAATCTGCGCGTAATAGTTCGACGCAAATTCCTTCCTCTCCGTGCCTTCCCAAATTTGGCCCAGCATCCACAGCGCCCGGTCGGCCTTGCTGTAGAGTGGATACCGCCGCGCCACGCTTTTCAACCTGAACTCCGCGGCTTTCTTGTCGCCCTTTAGGTAGTAGTAGTAGCCCACGCGGAAGTCTCCTTCCGCCAGCACTTCCTGCACTTCGCGCAAATGCTGCTCCGCCTTTCCTTCCAGCGGATCATTGGGATATTTCTGCAAATAGGTCTGAAACTCGTCTTCGGCTGCGCGCGCTTCGGTCCGGTCGCGGTCCGGCTTTTCCATTTGTTTGTAATGCGCCATCGCCACTTGCAGCTGCGCGTACGCTGCTTCCTTCATGAACGGAAAGAAAATCACGAAATCCTTGTACGCTTGAATCGCCTGCGTCATGTTCGCCTTGCCGCTCTCTTTGAAGAACGAGTCGGCAATCGAAAGCTTCGCCTTAGCCAGGTATTCGCTGTCCGGATACGTGTTGATCAGCGTCTGCAGGTTCAGCCGGCCGACCTCATGCCGTCCGCGCCGGATGTCCTCAATCGCTTTATCGTAAAGAATCTTGTCCGGCTCCGCGGTATTCTCCGCGCTGGTGGACTTGTTGACCTTTTTCTTTTTGCGGAAAATTTGAGCGTCGCACTGCAGCGCGCTCACCAGGAATGCTCCGGTCATTAACACAAGCAGAGTACGGCGCAAACTTCACCTCTCTCTCGAATCTGGGGTTCCTCGCCGCGGTCTGCCGAAGCTCGGGACGCTTCCTGACTCCCCGCCGCCTGGAACATCCAAGTATACCCTGAACGAAAGGCCAGCCCGAACAACAACTTTGCCCTCCGGACAGGTCCCCGCGCGGTCACCCCTCTCTGTGATGCCACCTCACTCCACGAAAGGTTGCCTTCGCTCTCTCACTTGGGCTTAGAAAGTGCGTCTCAAAGCGCCTTTTTGTCTTTATCGTCCCCCCGCGCTTCCACGTACACCAGTTGGAAGAGGCTTCCTTGCCCATTTGCTTGGATTGCCACGAGGTGCTGCTTCTCCTTCGTCCCGGCCTTAAACAGCAGCCCGCCCTTCTCCGGCTTGTCATCTCCGCACTCGAGCTTGTTCGAATCTTTCGCACTCGGCTTTTGCGATGGCTCCGAGCAATTCAATACCGTACCGTATTTCGCCAGCGCCTTCTTGTAGAATTCCGCAATCTTATCCGGCGCGTCGTTCGATTCCAATTTCATCACCGCCAGCTTGAACCCAAACGAACTGCCCCAAATCCCCATCTGAACCGAGGGGGAATCTTCCTTTTCGTCCTTGTGCGGCTTCGCTCCAGTGTAGACAGGCAGTCCCACTTCTTTGGAGGTTGCCTGCTTACTGAACGTCACCCCCGCTCCGTCCTTGTCCTGTGCTCCTCCGCTGGCGTCCGCACTTGCCGCACTCGCCACCAGCAAGGCCAGCCCACCAAGCACACCGCAAAAAATTCCAAAGCGCCTAAACCTGGCGAAAACATTCACTCCGCGTCGCGTTCCGTGCCTCTTCTGATTCCACACGTTTTTTTTGTTCACAAGACCTCCCTCGTGCTTAGTGATACGCGGTATACAGCGTTTAAGTTCCTTCTATTCCCATTCCGCCAGGATGAGTCAGGGAATATTTCTGTCACCCCGCTGGTCTTGGATGAAGGACGGGGTGTAAGCTCGTGCTGTTCCTGCATCCAAAAAGGCAAAGGAGGTTCTTCATGAAGCACACCTTGGCACTCGGGCTTCTGGTTGCAGCCGCGCTCGCGGCAGCTCCGGTTTTGCCCCAAGCCGAAAAGTCCCAAGTGGCAAAAATGTCCCTCAAGGTCGGTGACACTGCTCCCGATTTCACCCTTCTCAGCGACGGGTGGAAAACCGTGAAGCTCAGCGACTACCGCGGCAAGAAAAATGTCTTTCTCGCCGTGTACGTCCTGGCTTTCACCGGCGGTTGAACGAAACAACTTCAGGCGGTCCAGGCTGGAATCGCCTCCGGTAAAATCGACACCGCGGACACGGAAGTTTTCGGAGTCAGTTTAGATAGTCCCGCTGCCAACGCCGCGTTCGCCAAACAAATTGGCGTCACCTTCCCGCTCCTAAGCGACATGAATCGCAAGATGCTCAAGACCTACGGCATCCTCAAGGGCTACAACGTCCAGGATGAAACGTACGAGTGGGCTCTGCGCGCCAACATCGTCATCGACAAACAGGGCGTTATCCAGTTGATTGACGAAGGCGACAGCGCCGTCGATCCCAACACCGCCTTGACCATGTGCACCACGCTGCACAAAAAGGCCGCCGCGAAGTAATCCTCCGCACCGCCATCGCGGGCACTCAAATCATTGTGCTGGCCGCCGTCGCCGCACTGCTGCGGACGCGCGCCAGCCAGCGGAATTGCTTAAAGCATTCCACCAGCGCCATGAGGGCAGCGAAAATCATGGTGTAGTGCAAACTCATATTGATGATGCGCAGCGTTTCCGCGAATCCCCAGGGATCGGAGACTCCGGGCGCGATCACCAGGATGTCATTTACGCGCGTTACCAGGTAAAGGATGACCACGCTACCACCGTTCGTAATCAGTTTCATTTCGGAATAAAACTTGAGGCGATCCGGATAGATGAACGTTACGATCTGCTGCACGATGGCCACGAGCGAAAGAAAAATCACCGGCCAATAGATGATGTTCCACACCGGCCCCAGTTGAAACGGAATTTTATCCGTGAGTCCCACTGGCCCGAGCACCACGAACAGCGCCAATTTGCGAACCATACTCACGCGCATCCACCAGAGCAGGAACGCCGCACTGAAGAAGAGTTCAAAGGCGGTCTTGAAACGCGAAATCGGTTTGCCATCGGGAAAATCCGAGGCTGGCCGCAGCTTCGGCAGAGTACGCGGGTTGAAGTTCTCGTTCGTTGCCTTGGTCGCTCTTTCGAGAAGCCGGAATTTCGAGTTGCCGATGTCCAGAACGGCGAAAACGATGGTCACGATGGCGAACATGGGCAGCACCGCGCCGACGTAGCTCAGCAGCGCGCCCAGGACTTCAAAAAACGGTTTTCCCTGCGCGATCAGCACCAGCACGGAAACCGCGTAGCCAAATCCCACTATGGCAAGAATGATTTTCATCAGCAGCCAATAGAAGGGGAAGAGTGTGGCGCCGATCAAGTGGCGCGACTGGCGGTAGCGCGTGGCTACCAGCAGCGGATGCCCGTGTTTCTTCAGGATTTCCGCCAGTTCGTCTTCGTTCAGCGCGCGGCCGAGCGCGGACTCCCGGTCTTCGATCTGCCCGCGCAGATTTTCCCGAAGCTCTTTGAGGATGTCCTCCTGCTGCGACATCGGCAGGTACGTCCGAACCGCTTGCAAGTAACGCTCGAGAAGTTCCATACCATGCTCCTAAACAACAAACTTGATGGTGACCCCGGCGAAGAAGGGGAGCACCGTAGCAGCAAACAGAAGAGCCGCGCTCAGCAGCGGGAGGACGAGATTGCTTTTGGCAAGCATCGTCACCGCGGCGACGGTCGAGCCAAAAACCAAAACGGCCAGGAGGTTTTTCATATTCGCACCACTCACCTAAACAATCCTCTTCAACGACGAATTCAAGCCGTTCCATTCCTCGAGCAGTTGCTTGAGGATGCGCGCCCCGTCCTTCGAAAGGCGATAAAACCGTTTGTTGCGCTTGTCTTCCTCGCGCCATTCGCTTTCCAGCAAGCCCTGGGTTTCCAGCCGACGCAGCAGCGGATACAGGGTGCTCTCTTCGATCTCCATGCCCTGGTCCGCCAGCGCCTTGCGCAGCGCATAGCCGTAATGCTCTTCGCGAAGCTGCGCCAACACCGCAATGATCAGCGACCCGCGGCGGAGTTCCATCCGCAGGTTTTCGAAAAGGTCGGAGTCCGTGAGTTTGGCAAGGTCTACCATCTAGGGCCACCTACCGTGTGGCGTATCTTGTGCCACACACACTATGTGGTACACAGTAGTTGTTGTCAAGAGAAATCTTGGGAAACGTATCCCACCGAAACAGCGCCCGATTGGCTTGAGGTGCAATAGAGGCAGGAAAAGGGATTCTACCTCTGATTCCACAATTTCTGATGCATCATCAGGCGGGCACACCCATGGAGTGTAGCCTCGCATGCGGCGTACAATGATCGTTGCAAGTCTCAGACTTGAACGCTTCTACTAAGATCCCAATGCCATGAAACGTCCCTTGCTCGTCACGATCCTAGGTTGTCTGTTCATCGTTGTGGGTCTAGTGGGCTTCGTCTATCACCTTTCGGAAAGTCCGCTCGATCGTTGGATCGTCCTTATCTCCATCGTTCGGATAATCGCTGTCGTCGGCGGAGTCTTCTTGCTCATCGGTCACAACTGGGCACGCTGGCTGATGCTCGCTTGGCTCGCCTTTCACGTTGTCGTGAGCGCATTTCACTCGCTGTCGGAATCCATAGCGCATGTCGTGTTGTTGATCATAGTCGGCTATGTCCTGCTGCGGCCGCCTGCTTCCAAGTATTTTCAGTCCGCGCCATCAGAGTGAGGCCAATAGTCGGCCCATTTAAACGTTAAACCTCTATTGCCTCAGACGTTTTGCCGGGCCACGTCCGGCAGTTGCTTGTCGGCCATCAATCACCGTTAGACTGTTTTTTCCCATATTAGACACGTATGTCTTATTGGCTGCCGTATCCACCGCAATCGCATAGGGACCATTTCCAGTCGCGATCGTTGCGATCACCAAATTGTTTGTGCCGTCGATCATCGTTACGTTGTTGCCGTGCGTGTTCGCCACGTAAATCGTGTGAGTCACTGAGTTGCTCCCAATTGCCTGAGGACCCTCTCCCACGAATACTGTTGCAATCACAGAACTATTTGCTCCATCGATTACTGTCACGCTGTCGCTCGCATAGTTCACTGCGTATATCCGGTTCGCCACTGAATCTACGGCAATCGCACAAGGAATATCGCCCGTGCTCACAGTGGTGGTGCCGTTGCTCGCGCCGTCGATCACCGTTAGATGGGAGGAACCTGCGTTCGCAACATAGATCTTGTCCGTCACCAGATTCGGCGCGATAGCCCAGAGATGTACTCCCGCGACCACTGGCGTGGTGTCATTCGTCGTGCCATCCAGCACCGTTACATATTGGCTTTCGTAGTTAGTCAAATAAAGCTTGTTCGTTACCGGGTTTACCGCAATTGCGTCGGCCTGAATTCCTGCCTTGAGATTGCTGGTGGCATTGGTTGCGCCGTCTATCACTGTCATGGTGTTGCTGAAGGTTTTCGAGACATAGATCTTGTTGGTTGCGGGATTTGCCGCAACTACATAGGGAAGAGCTCCTACCTTTACGGTCGCGGTCACCACGTCGGTGCCCCCATCGATGACAGATACCGTGCCGCTCCCTGAGTTTCCCACGTAGATTTTGTTAGTCACCGGATTTACAGCGATCGCCATAGGTTCCGATCCGACTCTCACCGTTGTGGTGGAATTGGCCGATCCATCCATCACCGTGACAGTGCCGTCGTTAGAATTCACTGCGTAGACTTTGTTAGTTTTCGGGTTCACCGCGATTGCATGAGGACTGATTTCAGTACCGGTCGCCGCAGGCATCTCTGCCTGAGTCGAAATGCCATTGTTTGCAGAACTCTTTTTACCTCCTCTCGTGCCGAGCCACAGTGTCGCATCTTCGATCAGCTTATTCTGAATGGGACTCGCGAATATCTTGTCGCCATGTCCCATGTTCATATAGAGCATTTTGTATTTCGTGTTTGTCCAAACTGCCGGCAGGTCTCCACTCGTGAGGACATCCTTAAATCCAATTGGATAATTGGAAGGGTCCAACGTGACCAAGACGCGAACACCTTTGTTCAGGCGAGGGCTTGGTCTCCAGATGTACCACTCGTTGTCAGGCGATCTGAAACTGCCTGGAAGGTGTTTTGTTACCGGATGTGAATGATCATCGACGGTGAGCTTCGCAGGCAATGGAGGCCAGCTGTTGATGTGGAAGACGCCGCCACCGAGGAAATCCACAAACCACGGCCAGTTGGAATCTTTATCGTTGTACGCGGCCACATGAAAGCCTAACCACGCGCCCCCGTTTTCAATGTATTTTTGAAAGGCAAGCCTTTGCTCAGCTTTTGAAGGCTGATCATTTAGCCAGACAACCACTTGGTATTTTCCAAGATTGAAATCATTCATGCCGTCCCAGTTGCTCGTCGAATCAAACGTAAAGTTATTTTTTGCCGAGAGGTCGGAAAAGAACTTTAGCGCACCCTCAGCAAACAGGACGTGGTCTGGTTCCACTTTCGTGGAGTAAAAAGCCAGAACTTTGAAGGACGTTTGTTGGCCAAACATGCCTGACGGGGGGAACATCGGTACCAAAGACAGCAAAAGTGCGACGAAGTACCTTTTCATTTGGCGAGCCACCCAAAAGATAGAGTTGGTGAAGAGAGTCGTGATCATCGCAAATCGATGTTGCTCGGGCAACTGGCACTCCACGTAACGGCGCTCGTGTGAAAGCCCACGGTCTCACTTCTGCGATACTTCCGCGCTGCCGATTCGCCCATAGTCTCGCCCCCGGTTACTTGGCGATAGCATCTTCATGAATCTATAGGAGCGGCGCATAACAGGTGCTTGCTCGACGACTTACCTGTTGTTTTCCCAAAGGAAGTATGGCACCCTTCGTGTTGGAAACCAACACGGCGGTGCTATGAAACAGGCATTGTTATGAAACAAAAGGCGGACGTCCTACAAGGAACGTTGGCATTGATGGTCCTCAAAACTCTCGATGTTCTGGGGCCGCTGCACGGGTATGGAATCGCGCGGCGCATCGAGCAGATCAGCGGAGACCTGCTTGCCGTGAATCAAGGGACCCTGTATCCCGTGCTGTTGAAGCTGGAGCAAGAAGGCGCGATCGCATCCGAGTGGGGCGCCTCAGAGAATAATCGCAGGGCGCGCTTCTATCGGCTGACAAGGGAAGGACGTAAGCAGCTGCAGGTGGAGACCCAAGACTGGGAGCAAACGGCAGCGATTATCGCTCGGTTCTTCGAAGTGAAAACGGAGGATTTGCCATGAGAGCTCTGAGACGGTTCCTCAACCGTGTGATCAACCTGGCAAGAAGGCGAGAACAGGACGAACGATTGAGGGAAGAGATTGAGGAGCACATCGCTCTGCAAGCCACGGAAAATCTTCGCACCGGTTTATCACCCGTCGAGGCACGGCGCCAAGCCATGCTGAAGTTTGGCGGGGTGGAGGCGATGAAACAAGACTATCGAGCCGAGCGAGGACTGCTATTTATCGAGAATCTGCTGGGGGATTTGCGAAATGCAGGGCGAACGATTCGGCGCATGCCGGGGCTTGCGGCCGTGATCATCGTTTCGCTTGCCATCGGAATTGGCGTGAATACAACGATCTTTTCATGGATTCAGATGATCCTGTTCCAACCGTTGCCCGGTGTGAGTGGTGCATCGAACTTTCTGCTGGTCGAGCCTCGCACGGAGACGGGCGGGTATCCAGGCGCTTCATGGCTGGAATATCGCGCCTTGCGGACGCAAGTGCCGGCGCTGCGGGACATCGTGGCATTTCAGGTGGTGCCGTTCAACGTAGGAGAGACAGGCCAGACTGAGCGGACGTTCGGGCAACTCGTCTCAGGCAATTATTTTTCTGCTCTGGGGCTGAAGCCTGCTATCGGACGATTTATTCGACCGGAGGAGGCGGAGCGGCCCGGAACTGAGCCTGTCATTGTGATTTCGTATGATTTCTGGCAAACACGGTTTGGCGGCGCGCCGGGGGTTGTGGGACAAAAATTGCGCGTCAACGAGCGCGACCTTATTGTCATCGGCGTGGCGCCCAGGGAATTCCAGGGAACAATGCTCCCCTTGAAGTTCGAACTGTGGGCGCCGGCCACGCTGGCGCCCGCGTTACTCGGCGGAACACGCGACCTCGAAGATCGCAGCATCCGCGCTTTTTCGTTGATCGGAATGTTAAGGGCTGGCGCGACACGCGAGGAAGCACAGGCTGAGTTGAGTACGGCGATGGCGCAGCTTGCGCGCGACTATCCCGAGGCCAGCGCCGGAATTGGCGGTGAGATTCTTCCATTCTGGAGCGCGCCGCGCGGTCCGCAGCGGATGCTGATCAGCGGGCTAGCCATCTTGCAAGGCGTTATGCTACTCCTGCTGTTGGCGGTCTGCGGGAACACGGCAAACCTCATGCTGGCTCGTGGAAGCACCCGGCAGCGCGAGATGGCCGTGCGCGTGGCGCTAGGCGCCGGACGCTGGCGCATTGTCAGCTTGGTGCTCTCGGAAAATATGCTACTCGCTCTCCTGGGAACAAGCCTCGGAGCAGCCATTGCAGTTTGGGGCACCATGGCATTGCGCGTGGCGCCAATGATTGGCGCATTTCCGATCCGGTTTCAGACAAGAGTGGATGAACTCACCCTCTCCCTCGCGATATTGCTCGGTGCTGCGTGCGGTTTGATTTTCAGCGCGGCGCCGGCGGTCCATCTGGCACGGCTGGATCCACAGGACGGGCTTCGCTCCAGTTCCAACACGCCGCCTCGCAGCCGTGCGCGCAAAGTTCTGATGGGGGTGGAAGTCGGACTTGCGATGGTCGTCCTGATCGCGGCGGCGCTCTTTTTGCAGAGTTTTCGCTCGGCCCGCCAAACGGATCCGAGATTCCGGCCCGAGGGCGTTTTGCTGGCCGCCTATGACTTAAGCGGACGGAATCCCGACGAGGCGTCCGAGCGCGAATTTGCTGCGCGCCTGCTGGAACGGCTCCGATCCTTGCCGGACGTCGAGGCAGCCGCCATCGCAACGAACGTTCCGCTGGACTTGCATGGAATTCCGGCGCGGTCTTTCACTGTGCAAGGCCGCGTGCGCACGGAGGCGGGGCAGGATATAACCATTTCCAACACGGTCACGCCCGGATACTTCAAGGTGATGGCCATCCCGCTCCTTGAGGGAAACGACTTTGCCGAGATGGGGGATAGGGCGGCGCCCGCACAGGCCATCGTCAATGAGGAGTTTGTCCGCCTTTACCTGAATGGCGCGGATGCGATTGGCCGCCGCCTACAGACGAGCGAGGGGAGCTTCGCGATCATCGGCGTGGCGCGCAATGCGGTCTACAACGCATTCGGCGAGCCTGCGCAGCCAGCGGTCTATTTCTCGTACCGGGATCTTCCAGCGATCCAAGGCGAGATTCACCTGAGGACGCGCGGCGGCAATGAGACCGCACTCACGTCGGAAGCGCGTGCCGTTCTGCGCGATCTCGATCCGATGCTCCCTCTTTACGACGTGCGAACATTCTCTCAGCACATCGAACGAAACCTCTATCTTCGCCGGATTCCCGCGCGGATGTTCGTCGTGCTCGGGCCACTCCTGCTCGGCCTCGCGGCGATCGGAATCTACGCCGTGGTTTCGTACGCCGTGGCCAGGCGAACGAGAGAGATCGGCGTGCGGCTGGCGTTTGGGGCCACCAGCGGGAGGGTCGTCCTGCAGATTATTCGCGAGAACTTGGGTGCAATCACCTGGGGCACGGCGATTGGATGGGCGCTTGCGCTCGTGATTTCCGTTCGCGCGATTACGAAGGGCGTGATCAACCTTCCGGTTTTCATCGGTGTACCGGCGATTCTGTTGGGTGTCGCGACGCTGGCCTGCTGGATTCCGGCACGGAGAGCTAGCCGGATTGATCCGATGGCCGCGCTCAGGCACGAGTAAAAATAGGGACGTCGCGGCCTACGCTTTGAGGGCGGGTCGTTAACGGAGTGAAGTTTGCGGAAAGGGTTGGGCGGACTCTCGCTGACCTCCGGTCCTTCTATCTCTCTGCCGACTTTCGGGTCCAACCTCGTTTTCCCCATCTCCTTTCCCTGAGCCTGACCCGAGCCAGAAGCCGTCATGATTCCTGCATCAATTTGCGACAGTCAATTCGATAAGGGAGGAGGCGGGGATGCGGGTGCCGCCGTGGGGGGACTGGTCGATCACGGCAGCGTGGGGCCATTGCGGGGCGGTGACGTAGTTTACTTTGCGGCGCAATTGGGCGACGTCGAGGCGGTGCTGCGCGTCAGTTTCATTCAAGCCGATCAAGTGCGGCATCACGTAAGCGGTTTCGCGGGAACCTTGTGAGACGAGAACATCCACGCGCGGCGAGGACGCTCCCGCGCCGGGCCTGGGAGTCTGAATCACCACGGCGTCCATCGGCTGGTCCGGCATGGAGACGGCGGTGACTTCGCCGACCTGTAATCCGCCGCGAAGAAGTTCAATGCGCGACGCGCGCAGGGAATTGCCTTCGATCAGCGGGATCTGCAACTGGCGCTGGCCGAGGCTGAGCACGACGTGCGCCTGCTGCGAAACTTTCATGAGCAAGCCGGAGGGAGGAGTCTGGCGCACAACGACGTTGATGGGCTGATCGCTGTAGATGCGGTCCGCGACGCGCAGCACCAGGCCGCGGGATTGCAGCAACTGGCTGGCTTCGGAAACATTTTTGCCGACGAGATTGGGCATGGTCACTTCGCGGCCGTGGATGGCGATGCGCATCGCGGTGATGGCGCTCAGGAAAGCGGCAGAGGCCAGGATGAACAGGAGGAAGGTCATCCGGGTGAGCCATTCGAGTCTTTCGCGAAGGGTCATGGAAGAAATAGTCAGCAGTTCACAGTTTACAGTCAACAGTTCACAGTGAACAGTCTGGAGTCAGAAGTATGTTGCGTTGTTGCGTTTCGCAAAGCCGGCTGAAAGCCGACGCTACAAGGGACAGACTAAAGTCCGTCCGTACATAAATCATTTCTTCGCCAGCGGCGGGGGCGGATAGTCCGGGAGTTTATCTTTGCTGGTGTCGGCGCGCTTGACTTCGAGTTCGCCGAAGAGCAGCGAAGGGCAGATGATCGTGGTGGGCGCACCGCCGGTGCGGTTGCTCACCAGCGGATCGTTGCCAACGGCAATCAAGTCATTGCGAATCGCGCGAATGTCCAGCTCGTTGAAGACCGCGCCGCGGACCAATTCTTCGTGGCCGTCTTTCGCGTAGACGCGATAAAGAAGGCGCGGTGAATTGCCCGGGCCGAGCGTATCCACGCGATAGCCGTAAGGCTTGTCCTGGTCCTTGACCATCTGAATGACTTTTTGCTTCAAGGCGTCGGGCGATTGCGCTTCCGAACTTTTCAGCAGCAGCACGCCGAGGCTCGGACCGGGGAAAGAGCCGGGTGCGGCGCGGCCGTGACCGTTCGAAGTAAGAAAGTCCCGGATGGGCTGGCGGCCGACGAGATAATTCGTCAGCATGCCGTTTTCGATGACGTTGACGGCTTGCGACTTCACGCCTTCGCTGTCCACAGCGTAATTGCCGACGACGCTCTTGCCCTGGAAATCTTTCATCGTGGGATCATCCACGAGCGTCAGGAAATTCGGCAGCACGCGCGTCTTATAACTGGTCGCGAAAGGGCCCGTGGTGCGATTCGGTTTGCCGAGCTGTGGCTTGCGGCCGAGCACATTCTGGCCGATGAGTGAAGCGACGATGTCGTCGGCAGCGTCGGCGGCGAAGAGGACCGGACCGCGATATTCTTCCTCGACGATCGGAGCCAGGCGCAGCGCAACGACGGTTTGCAGCATGGTCTTTGCGTCGGCGATGAGCGCATCGCGCGAGGGCAATTCTTCCGGCCGCGCGACCATGTAAGCCGGGCTGCGGCCCAGGCGCATGCCGTCGCAGCTTGCGCGGAGCCGTTCAATTGTACGAAGTAAGTGGTTTTTCCATTGCGCGTGACGGTGCCTTCGGAAGTTACGAGATATTCGTTGATGGCAGAAAAGCGCGCGGAAGCCGTGACCGACTGCACATCCGGATATTGCTTGTAGAGGCTGGTTACATCTTCGAGGGTTTTCCGCCACGCGGCTTCATCGATTTTCAGCGTGACGGTGGGCTCGACGGCGATCACGGGTGGAGCTTTCGCGAAATCGTCGACGGGATTGGGGTCGGCGCTGAATTGCTTGAGCGCGGCTTGTTTTTCCGCAAGCGCCTGGCCGGCGGCTTTGTAAGCGGAATCGGTGGCGAGCCAAATCTGGCGGCGGAGGGCGATGGGATCGTTGTCGAGAGGCAGAATGCTGGTTTCGCCCTGGCCGCGGCCGAAATAGCTGTCCTGCTGGTAATCGCCGATGCGAACGACGACGCGCAAAACGCGGACGTGAACGTGCTGATTTTCGCGGATGGCGCCGAAAGCCGCTTCCGCGCCGAAGTCGTCCACTTCGTTGACGCGATACTCGATGTAATAGGGCGACTGAACCTGATCCATTTTCAGCTGGGCTTTTGAACGATCGAGTTCGATGAGAAGCGCTTCGAGAAGTCCATCGCCTTTGGCGGCGGCGCGAGCAGCGGCCATGGCCCCATCGGTAGAAGATTTCGCGTTGTCCGTGGCGCGAACGGGAGGGGTGTTGAGTGTGAAGAAAATTGCGGCAATCGCGAGTGTGAGTTTGCGCGTGATTTTCACCGCTTCACCGCCGGCTTGGCTTGCGCGTCTTTCGCGGCACCGTTGTCTTCAAAACCGGGCGGCGGCAAGAGCGGCGGGCGCTCGTGTTCGTGCGCGCGCTTCTGGACTTCCATTTCGGAGAAGAGCATCGCGGGTGCGACGGCGGCGACGGGAACCTGGCCACTCTCCGCGCCGCAGACGCCGTTGAAAACGTGCTGCTGATCGCCGGTGGTCAAAATACGAGTCAGCGCGGCGAGCGGCGTGCCGACGATGTCCACGCCGCGGACTAGTTCGTCGGGGCGGCCGTCGGCGTAAACTTTGTATACAATCACCGGCAGCACCTGGAAGGCTTGCGGGAGGGAACGCGTAGTCAGGGTGAATCCGCCCTGGATGTCGTCGAAGTACAGGCCGAAAGGCTTGCCCTGTTTTTTTACTTCGTCGATCAATTTCTGGCGCAGGTCCGCTTCGGGAACAGTCTGCGTGGAGGTGACGATGAGATTGCCCTGGCGACCCGTGGGCATCAGTCCGGGCTGGTTGCGGCCGTGGCCGTTGGACTGGCTGAAATTCTTGATGGGCATGCGGGACATCAGGAAATTCTTCAGGACGCCGTTCTGGATCACGTCGACGCGCTGCGCAGGCGAGCCTTCATTGTCAAAATCGAAGGCGCCGGCGAGTTTCATGCCGCCAATTTCACGCGTCGTGGGATCGTCGATGACACTGAGGAATTTTGGGAGCACTTCCTGGCCGACTTTTTTCGTGAAGGTTTGTCCTTCCTCTTCGTCACGCTGGCGATGGCCTTCGAGGCGGTGGCCGAGCACTTCGTGAAAGAAGACGGCAGCGGCGCGGCCGCTCAAGAGGGCGGGGCCGTCGTACGGCTCCGCGGCCGGAGCTTTGCGGAGGGCGCTGAGATCCGCAGCCATTTTGTTGATCTTGGCCGTGAGTTCGGATTCGCTCGGAAGGCCGCTGGCCGAGGGGGCTTGAAATGTTTCCACGCGAAGCAAGTCCATGCCGTCTTCGGCGCGCGTTTGCGCTTCCATCACCAGGCGAATGGAGGTGCTGGGACTTACGATGGTGCTGCTTTCGCTGGAAACCATGCGGGACTTGGAGTTCTGGACCTGGAGAATCACGGAAGCGAAGTAGACTTCCGGAAATTTGCGGAAGGCGCCGGAGAGGCGCTTGATTTCGCCTTCCCAGGCGGCGCGATCGAGCGCGGGCGTTGCGGGGGCTTCACCGATGTGCGTTTGTGGTTTTTCCTTGGAAAAATCGGGGGACTTGTCTTCCTCTTCGGCGCGGACGGCGGTGTTGGTGCGAACGTTGAGTAGAGAAGGAACAGCGCGCTTGTATTCGCGGTCGGTGAGTTCCCACAAAACGCGCGCGATGGCGTCCTGATCGTTGCCGAGAGGAAGCGTGCCGGAGCTGACGCCGCTAGGGCGGCTTTGCCCGTGGGTGTTGTCGAGCTCGGGCGTGCCCACGCGCATGGTGACGTCGACATGACGGCGCTGCGCGGAGACGTTGTTCAGCAAACTGCCGTAAGCGCCAACGAGGACGACAAAATCCTGGTCGTAGACGGTGTAAGAGAGGAAATAAGGCGCTTGCTCGGTCTTGCCAAGTTCGGTGGTGGCGCGGGCGAGTTCCGCCTGCATGGCTTTGAGGACGGGATCGCTTGCGGGGGTCGAGGCTGCGGGCAGGGAAGAGGCTTTGTCGTTCGCGGCGAGGGCAGATGGCGCGGTGGAGAGTTGCGCCGCGAGGGCGCAGCAGGCGGCGACGCGCAGGAATTCGGCGGCGCGGGCATGCAGAGTGCCGCGTGTTCGTGAGGAATCAGAAATGGTCATGAAAAATGAGCTCCCGGCATCGTGGTCCGTCAAAGAGTGTTTCAACGCAAGCAAATAGCGCAGAAAACGAGTATGCCCTAGCGGTTCCCTTGGCGCAAATCAGGTGTGGCCAAAGCGTTCACCCGGCTTCAGTCGTGCGCCATTGGCAAACTCGGATGCGGCAACTTGTTTGCGTCCTTCCAATTGGACGGCTGAGAGACGCAAAACGGTTGTTCCACCGCACACGACGAGCAGATCGTTGTCCTCCAGGAGCAAAGTGCCCGGAGGGGCGTTGCCCTTTTTGTTAGACACCGGCTCGCCCCAGAGGTGGCAGGAATGTCCGCGAAAGACGCTGTGGGATCCCGGCCAGGGAGTGAAACCGCGCATGCGATTGTAGATTTCCTTTGCGTTGCGGTTCCAGTCGATGCGGCCGTCGTCTCGTTTGAGCATGGGGGCGAGAGTGGCCTGGGAATGGTCTTGCGGGCGGGGAGTGATTTTTCCCGCGGCGAGGCCGCGCAGAGTGTCTGCTATCAGCGGCGCGCCAGCTTCGGAGAGACGGGCGGCAAGCTCAGGCGCGGTTTCGATTGCGCCGATTTCGAGCTCACGCTGCAAGAGGATGTCGCCGGTGTCCATACCGGCGTCAATGCGCATGGTGGTGAGGCCGGTTCGCGTTTCACCATTGACGATGGCCCAGTTGATGGGTGCGGCGCCACGGTATTTTGGGAGAAGGGAAGCGTGAAGATTGATCCAGCCGTATCTCGGGATTGGCAGCAAGCGCGCGGGGATGATTTGGCCGTAGGCGATGATGACGATGAAGTCGGGGGAATAGCTTTGCAAAAGTTCCTGGACTTCGGGGGCGCGGATTTTTTCGGGTTGATGGACGGGGAGGTTGGCGGCGAGAGCGACTTCTTTTACGGGGGAGGAGGAAATTTGGTTGCCGCGGCCGCGTGGGCGGTCGGGCTGAGTGATGACGGCGAGGAGCTCGAACTCGGGTTGCGCGAGGAGGTGCTTGAGGGTGGGAACGGCGAATTGAGGCGTGCCACAGAAAAGAATGCGCATCTTTACGCCTCTGCGGCCGCCAACGGGCCGGTTGCGGCGCTTACCACTCGCCTTGTTTCCGGAGCTTTTTGATTTTGCGCTTGATGAGGTCGCGCTTCAGCATGCTGAGATGCTG
>Ga0137390_10000052_pt1 | contig 65470 bp, 55 predicted proteins | sample 15con2h24AmetaG_FD_104937 | JGI IMG/M metagenome (GOLD analysis project Ga0137390, IMG submission 104937) | Vadose zone soil microbial communities from Angelo Coast Range Reserve, California, USA - 15con2h2.4A metaG | ecosystem: Environmental > Terrestrial > Soil > Vadose zone > Saprolite... | reverse complement strand
CCCGGTCCGGATTGAGGTGGTAAATGAGCGAGGTATCGAGACTCATCATCAGTCCTTCGCTCGACGGAACGTTCGCGGATTCCTTGATGGTCTGGGTTTGGATCGACATTTCATTGTTGGTCTTCAACGGATTGATAACGTGAATGCCTTCACCCAGCGTCTCACCCGTGACTCGGCCAAAGAGCGTCAGGACTCCCACACGGCCCGTGCCCACCCTGGTCACCGAATTGAAAAAGAGAATAACTAACAGGAATGCGGCAATCCCCAATGCAGCCAGACGAAGGACACCGCGTCCACCTCCACCATCAATAATTCGGCCGCGAGCTGGATCAAAGATCGTCATGACAGTTTTCCCCCATGTGATTGTAGGGGCGGAAGGTGCCGGGAATAAGTGACTGGTAGGGTCCGGCCTGGCCTTGGCTGGTAGACCTGCGGCCCACCAACCACCCTTGAATCCTCCTGAATCCCCGTGCATCCTTTATAGTTAAGCTATGAGCAAAATTCACATTCCAACTCCTTTGCGGCAATACGTGGGGAAAAAGGCAACTATTGAAGTGCGGGGCGGGACGGTGGGCGAAGCCATGAGCGCGCTGGTGGCCCAGCATCCCGATCTGCGAAGGCACCTTTACACCGAAGACGGCAAATTGCGCGCGTTCGTAAACCTCTACATCAACGATGAGGACATCCGCTACCTGCAGAAAGAAGCGACTACACTGAAGGATAGTGATAACATTTCTATCGTGCCTTCGATCGCCGGAGGCGCGGTATAACCCGGAAATTCAGAGTCGAATTGAAGCCCGCCGCCACAAATCGCTGTTGTTCGCATTGTCCTTCCTGCTGTTAGTGCCCTGATCCGTGGTTGCAACGATCTTGCGAATTCAGCGATCAGGGGACCCTAAAGCGAAAAAATCAACCGAGGATTCTATGGCCACGATCACAACCGAAATTCCAGTGACTTTGAGCAAGGACGAAATCCTGCGCTACTCGCGTCACCTGATCATGCCCGAGGTGGGGATGGAGGGGCAGCAGAAACTGAAGGCGGCGCGGGTGTTGTGTATTGGCACCGGAGGCCTGGGGTCGCCGCTGGCGCTCTATCTGGCGGCCGCCGGCGTGGGGACGCTGGGCCTGGTCGACTTCGACGTGGTCGACTACACGAACTTGCAGCGGCAGATTATCCACTCTACCGCCGATGTGGGACGCAAGAAGCTGGATTCGGCGGCGGACAAAGTGAAGGCGATCAACCCCTTCCTCAATCTCAAGACGTTCGATCTGCGGCTGAGCAGCGAGAATGCGCTCGAACTTTTCCGCGACTTCGACATCATCGCCGACGGCACCGATAACTTTCCCACCCGCTACCTGGTGAACGATGCGTGCGTGCTCACCGGCAAGCCGAATGTTTATGGTTCGATCTTTCGCTTCGAAGGACAGGCCAGCGTCTTTGCCACGGAAGAAGGCCCGTGCTACCGCTGCCTCTATCCCGAGCCGCCACCGCCGGGATTGGTTCCTTCCTGCGCCGAGGGCGGAGTGCTCGGCATTCTTCCCGGACTGGTGGGGATCATGCAGGCCACTGAAGTGATCAAGCTCATTCTCGGCGTAGGTGAGCCGCTCATTGGACGACTGCTGCTGATTGACGCGCTGGGCATGAAGTTTCGTGAACTCAAGCTGCGCAAGAATCCGGCTTGCCCGGTCTGCGGCACCCATCCCACTGTGACCAAGCTGATAGACTACAACGAGTTTTGCGGCATTCGTGGAGAGGAAAAATCAGTGGCCAGTGCACCTTCCGACATGCAAGTTGAAGAACTCAGACGCCGTCTGGATGCGGGTGAGGATCTTTTTATTCTCGATGTGCGCGAGCCGCACGAATACCAGATCTGCAATCTCGGCGGACATCTGATCCCCCTGAACGATTTGCCCAGTCGAGTGCACGAACTGGACTCCAGCCGCGAGATCGTAGCCCATTGCAAAATGGGCGGCCGTAGCGCGAAGGCAGTCGAATTCCTGCGCCAGGCCGGATTCACGAAAGTCCACAATCTAGCCGGCGGAATCAACGCCTGGGCCGAGCGCGTGGATCCAAAAGTTCCGAAGTATTGAGAGCAGCTGGCAGTTTGCCGTTTTCGGTATTCAGTTCTATTGCGGCGCAGTCGGTGGCGGCGCAGTTGTATTCTGTGGAGGAGTGGCCGGTTCCTCGACGACGGTGTTGTCCCGTCGCCGTAGCAGGATTGGCTCCCGGTGCCGCCGCCGCTCTTCGCGCTCCTGAGTAACCTTCGTATCTACCTTCGTGCCATTGTCTGCTGCCACCTGCGCCAGCTTGACGCCCTCCGCGGAGCGACGCGTAGCCAATCCTACGGTTTGGGTGGCGCCACCGGCAGTACGGGCACTGTTGTAGAAAAATTCCGCCGTCTCGCGGTCGCCTTCCATCTCAGCCACGTAGCCGATATTATTCAGCGCAAAGGCATTGTTGGGATCGAGTGCATACGCCTGTCGAAAAGCCTGATCTGCGGCGCGTAAATCGTTGCGATTGATCGCGGAAACCCCCCGCAGGTTGAAGTTAGCGACGCGTGCCTCAACGCTGTTCCGATTCTCCATTCGTGTGCGCAGTGATCTTGCGTTTTCAGCTGCCATTTCGGTAACTGGCTTGCCTCTCCACGAATGATCAAGCGTAACCACGGCTGCCGCATCGGAGTGAGCGGCCGACGCTGCGTCGTAGAGTTTCAAGGCCTCCTCCGACTCTCCCTCCATGTCCTTGGCGACACCCAGATTATTCAGGGTAAAAACATTCTGTGGATCTTTTTTCAGCGTCTGCTGCAGTAGCAGATCGGCTTCGGGCCCGCGCCCCTGCGAGAGCAGTCGTACGGCTTCAACATTGTCGTGATTGATTTGCATCGGCAAGTCAGAAATCGCCAGGGCCGCTTTGAGTGGCTGGCCCTGGACGCGCTGCGCAGTCGCCTGGTCGATGACCGCATCTGTAGCCAACTGTCCCGCGAGTCCATAGAAGCGTTGGGCCCGGTCCACTTGTCCTTTCAGCTCTGAAATGTAGCCCAGGTTGTTGAGCGTGAAGGGATCATCGGGATCGAGGAGGTAGGCTTTGTAAAAAACCGTCTCGGCCTTTTCGTAGTCATGCTTGCGAATGGCCTCGACCCCCTCGCGATTCAGCCGTTGAATGGGGGTCAGGTGACTACGTTCAGGAATCGTAATTTTCAGGTCGCGGGCCTGCACTTTCGGCCCCAATCCCGTAAGGGCAGCGGCAAACAATCCCACGATCACACATCGCTTCCAGGATATCGACATCCGTATCCCTCATTCCTCTAAGTTGAGGCTAGATTGCATTAACTCTCGGACAACCTTTTGATGCAAAAATGCTGGATTTGTTTGGCGTCGATCCGTCTCCCTACGAGCGAATATTGGCCACCTTTGGCTGCGGAGAGGCATCCAAAAGCAGCGTCGAGATTTGGACGCAGAATCATGCGGTCAAAATATTGGGATTAAAGGGGATAACATGAGTCGTCTTCTGCCGATTACTCTTGTCAGCAGTTTTGTCCTTACGGGCATGCTGGTGAAGGCGGCATTGGGACAGGTGTCGCCCGCGCAATCCGTTGTATCGTCATCCGTGGTGTCTGCGGCGCCCGCGATTACATTGGCGAACGAACCGGCGTCGCCTTCTGACAAGCCCGAGATCGCTCTCGACCCTGCCAGCCTGCTTCCCGATCTCCCCTCTCTTCCCCCGGCGAAGGCCACCCTGGTTGGCGGGACCGTGGAACGACTTGACCGCGTACAGGATCGAGTGACGTTGCTGGTGTTTGGTGGCGGAAAGATGAAAATTGTGTTCGACCCTCGCACGCGGATTTATCGTGATGGCGTTCCTGCCTCGGCGGCCGATCTGCGCCGGGGGGATCGCATTTACGTCGACACTATTCTCGATGGAGACACCGTCTTTGCCCGCAACATCCATTTGAAGAGCGCGGCCTCTACGGGGGAGAGCCAAGGAGTGATAGTGTCCTACCGCCGCGATGAACTAACGATGCGGGACCAGCTTTCGCCCAATGCCGTGAAGGTACGCTTGAGTCCTTCCACGCGGATTATCAAGGGCGACAAAGCCGGCTCGGCAAGCGAACTTGTTCCGGGGACCCTGATCGCAGTGAAGTTTGGCACCCAGCAAGATGGTCGTGACCTGGCGCAAGAGGTCTCCGTTTTGGCAGTTCCGGGATCCAGCTTTACTTTTGCCGGCGAGGTCATCACTCTGGATCTGCGGACGGGTCTGCTCGTTCTCAGCTCCTCGACAGATCGAAAGATCTACGAAATCTATCTGGAGCAGGCGGCGGGAACCGTCGATGACAACCTGCGGCAAGGCGCCCAGGTGTCGGTGGTTGCTCGCTTTGATGGCGATCGGTACGTAGCCCGCAGCGTGACAGTCAGTTCGCGACCCTGAGCCTTAAGGTGACAGCCCTCAGCGGCTAAAAGCCGCTATTCATTTTGCGTCCCTTTACGACGCGGCTGAAGCCGCGCCCTTTCAAAGCAACATCAAAACCATGAGTCTTCCACCAACCTGACTGGAATGCGACTTGTTCAGGCGACCACGATTCTCTCGTTGCCTGCGCGCTACGTGTGATCGTCGACAGAATAGACAGAATAATTGCAGGCAGAAGTCCGCAGGGCGTCACTGCAATTTCTGAAAGTCGCACGCCCCGTTTGTGACCTGCGCCGGGGGAGTGGGAGCGACTGCCCAGGGAACGCCCTTGAAGTCGAAAAACTCAGTCATGTCTATTTGGGCCGCGTCGCGTTTGGTCAAGGCCGACAGATTGAAGCGGGCCTCAATGAACCTGAGGATGGCCGTGTAGTCGGCCGCCGTGTGCGAGACATAGTTCATTCTCGTGAATGGAGAAACCACAAGCAGCGGCACACGGTACCCGGTGTAATTGAAATTGCAGTTCGCTCCCTGGCCACCGGCGCAGATGTCTGTGGGGGCAAGATCCTTGGGCGCGATACCGTCGGGGTTGACAGCGGCCTTCGGAGGGACGTGATCGTAGAAACCACCACCCTCATCGTAGGTCAGGATAAATACAGAGTCCTTCCAAGAGACACTGTTCATCAGCCCGTTAATCAGGCTCTCCACATAAGCCGCGCCTGTCTGAATGTTGTTTTTGGGATGTTCATCCAGCCCCGAATTGTATCCGCCTTCAATCATCGCGACTTGGGGAAGAGTCCCGTTCTGCGCGTCAGTCACGAACTGCGTAGCGGGTACCACGTTGGAGGGCAGTTTGTTCGGCGGAGCGTAGGGCGCGAACATGGTCAGATATGTGGCCGGGGCGCCTCCGTTTGTTGCGTAGTCCGTGGCATACACTTTCCAGGAAATACCCGCCTTCTGCAAAGCATCGAAGATCGTGGGAGCGGTCAGGGGCGTATTATCATTCGCGTTCGTCCCCGGGGGATAGGCATAACCCTGCGACGTCGCTGCTAGAAGATACATACGGTTGATTTGAGTCCGGTCCATTGCCGGCGAGAACCATGCGTCGGAGGTGGCAAAATTTGAAGCCATGAAATAGTAGTAATTCAAGTCGCTGCCATCGTAGTAGCCCATGGCGCGGATGCCGGCTGTGTCATAGATCGGAGCCTCATCGGTTGGCGCATTCAAGGCGTACACCGCGGCGTTATACACGAAGCCATCCATGGTCGCAGTACTCGACGTTGGCGAAGTGCGATTCCAGTCGACGTGGCTCTCATTCCACGACGGGCTAAGATTCTGAACACACTCGGTCGCTACATGGTACGCAGATACCGTGCTCTTTCCGTCGTAACTCGGGTTGGAAGCGTTCGCCGGAATTCCGTCAAATTGTTGCGCCGGGAAACCGTGTGTCTGCCAATACGCCGGCAACTGGCCGAAATAGGTGTCGAAAGACCTGTTCTCCTGCACCATAAAAATAATGTGGTTCACCGCCTGAATGTTGCCAGAACCAGAGGATCCGTTCACCAGACCCTGACAACCGCAAAGGACCAGCAACAGTCCCATCATGCATGCGATCGGAAGCTTGCACGGCTTGACGGTTGAAACCATCCCTCGCACCCCTGCATGGAGTGGAATTTAAAGCTTCCATGAGATGTGTTTCAGCTCCCGAATGTTGGTTCAGATATGGCTAGGAGATGGTTTAGCCGGTGGCAAACAGTTGACGCAAAGGGGCTTGCGGCTCCGAAAAGGACGCCGGGGGGGACGCTCTTCTACTCCTCCCCGATGCCGTTCCCGAGCGCAGCGAGGGACCTAGGTTCCTGCTTCCGTCGACCGAGTTCGAGGCAAGGAGAAGCCAGTGTCCGTCTCCGCGCCCGCGATTACATTCTCTCTCCCCAAAATTCAGCTCTCATGCACGTACCCTTCCAGGCGATGAAACGTATTGCTTCCTGACTACACCATTGGACGTAGTCGTTCAGATTGGGAGATTTAGGACTACAATGCTCCCGACCTGCCTTCCCCCCTGGACAGCACATAGCGGGCAACAGCCCGAACCAGCGACTCGAAATGTGCGTTTTGCCAAATCAGAACACTTAAGGAGAACTATCGCAATGCGACGTTCAAGCAGGATCATGGTAGCGGTAAGCACAGTCGTCATGTTTGCGCTGGCGGCAATGGCGCAAGAAGCTCCGGCGGGCAGCACAGGGAGGGCCCTCCCGGTACCAACCAGCGCGCCTACGCCACAAGTGGGGCACGTATATGTCCCGGAAAGCAGCAAAGCGCGTCCCGAGGACGTGGGACTGCGTTCGCACACCACGTACGTGCTGCACAGTGTTGACGGTAACAAACCGGCGGGGCTGAAGATTCCAACTGCAGAGGTCCTCGCCGGTCCGACTAGCACGATCGAGGTGTCTGAGACACCACAGTCGCTGGGCTGCATTTATGTGAAAAGTCCGAACAGCTCAGGCTGCATACCGAACTATGCTTCCGGTTCGGGTGGTCCAAGCGCGGCCGGTTATGGCGCGATCGTTCTGGTGGACGCGTTCGACAATCCGGACGCGGCTACCGATCTGCAAACGTTTGATGGTTATTGGGGCCTGGCGGCGGCAAACTTCACGAAGGTGTACGCCAACGGCAACGGAAGCTGCGTAACGCCTCCACCCAACGCGGGTTGGTCGGTAGAGTCGTCGCTCGACATCGAGTGGGCGCACGTTTTTGCGCCGAATGCGGCGATCGTTCTGGTGGAAGCGTGCTCGAACTCGAACACGGATCTCTACTACGCCGAGCAGGTTGCCTTCAATTACATCATCACGAACTACCCCACTGCCGGCGGACAGGTTTCCAACAGCTGGCAGGGAGGAGAGTTCGCCGGCCAGATCGCAAATGACTCGCTCTTCGCTGACTTCACCTATAACTGGGCTACTGGATACAAGACCCCGATTCTTGCCTTTGCGTCCTCTGGAGACGGCGGCTTCGGGGTGGGATATCCGAGCACCAATCCTTGGGTAATTTCCGCAGGCGGCACGTCGATCCTGCGCAACGCTACCACCTCGACGTTCGCGTCCGAATCCTGCTGGGGCGGTTCCGGCGGCGGCGCAAGCACGGTAGAGACGTACACGACGGCGTGGAGCGGCGGCAATACGGGGCCATGGGCGGACTATCAGTATCCGATCTTTGGACAGTCTAACCGGGTCACACCTGACTTGTCCTTTGACGCAGATCCGGCATCTGGAGCATGGATATACAGCCAGTACGGCCTAGGAGGCTGGGGAGTGGTGGGGGGCACAAGCCTTTCGTCTCCCGCTCTTGCCAGCATCATTAACCGGGCGGGCAATAAGCTGGGATCAGTCTTCCTTACTCCGGCGACCGGCAACAGCGACTGGTTCAACAACGAAGAAAACAACCTGCTGTACTCCCAACTGGCGACGGGGAAGGCTTACAAAACGAACTTCTACGACGTCAAGACGGGTTCGAACGGCAGCTCAGCGGTCGCATCGTGGGACTACTGCACCGGCGTGGGAAGTCCGCGCGGATTGTTAGGGAAGTAGGCTCGGGAGCTAAGTTGCTTTACCCGCTGTTTGCGAGCGGGCTGCGAAGAGGTCCTGCGGGAGCAGGGCCTCTTCTTTTTTTTCAGTGGCTTTCGGTTCGCACGCAGGGGTGTGACATTATTCAATCCCAATTACTTCAGGGTTGCCCGCCAGGGGGAACGAATCGCCAAACACAATCAGGCTCACGGCGGCTTTGGAACTTCCCATTCCTCTATGCTTTCGCCCAGTGGTACGATATCGGCCTGTTCCAGGGGCTCCGGACATTGGAATTGCACATGACAATCTGACTTACGGTTACGCAGAAGGTCCTGAGGTGCATGCCTTAGCCTATTTGAATCGGTTACGCAGCAGACTCCGTTCGCAAGGAGGTTGTCATGCAGTGGACCCAGATCTACGACCCGCTGGGTCATTGGTGGCTCTCCACGCTGGTTGCGGCTCTTCCTATCATCGTCCTTTTCGGGATGCTGGCCGGTCTCAAGGTCAAGCCGCACTGGTGCGCCATCGCGGGTGCATCAACGGCCGTGGCGGTTGCCGTCGTCTTCTTCAAGATGCCGCCCGCGCTGGCCACAATTAGCTTTGGGTACGGTGTTGCCTTCGGCGTATTAAAAATCGCCTGGATCGTTCTGGCCGCGGTATACCTCTACGACATTTCTGTCGAGACCGGGCAATTCGAAATCATGAAGGAGTCGGTGGCTGCCATTACTCCTGACCGCCGGCTACAAGTCTTGCTGGTTGCTTTTTGTTTTGGCGCATTCATCGAGGGAGCGGCGGGGTTCGGCGCACCGGTAGCGATCGCCGGCGCCTTCATGATCGGGCTTGGTTTCAAGCCATTTCATGCCGCTGCGTTGAATCTGATCGCGAATACCGCGCCTGTGGCTTGGGGAGCTATCGGCACACCCGTTCACACGCTGGCGGCGGTAACGGCTCTGCCGGAATCGGATCTCAACGCCATGATCGGCCGTATTCTTCCATTCACCGCGATCATTGTCCCCTTTTGGCTGGTGCGAACCATGGTCAGTTGTAAGGAGACCTTCGAAGTATTTCCCGCCATTCTGGTCGTCGGCACCTCCTTCGCGCTCACCCAATTCTTATGGTCGAATTACGTAGACAGCAATCTGGTTGACATTATGGGAGGTGTAGTGTCGATTGTCGCTGTCCTGATCTTCCTGCGATTCTGGAAGCCGAAGAAGATTTGGCGGTTCGACTATGACAAAAAGGCGGCTGCTCTTCTTCCACCGACGGCGGAGATCACCGACGACATTGGCGGCGAATGGGCGGCGGCGGAGTTCGATGGATATGTCAAAGTACGCACTTACACCTCTGGAGCGATCTTGAAAGCGTGGATGCCTTTCGCGATCCTGTCGCTCTTCGTACTGCTCTGGGGACTGCCAAAAATAAAACTAGCCATGAACCAGGCCACCACGCCCGCCTTTCGGGTCGTGCTTGCGGATGGCAAAGTCCGCCCCGGTCCGCCGGGGTGGGACGTGCCCTACCTGCACAATGCCATCTCTCGCGCCGTGCCGGTGGTTGCGAAGCCGACTCCAGAGGCCGCGCGCTACGATTTCAACTGGCTCTCCGCCACCGGGACTGGCTGTTTCTTCGCCGCGATGGTTTCCGGATTGTTGCTCGGCCTGAGTCCTCTGCGACTGATGAAGATCTTCTGGAGAACGCTGGTGCGAATGCGGCTGGCGATGATCGCGATCTCATTCATGCTGGGGCTGGGCTATGTGACGCGCTACTCGGGACTGGATGCGGTGCTAGGCCTGGCCTTTACGCGCACGGGATGGCTGTATCCGTTTTTCGGCACGTTCCTGGGGTGGCTGGGAGTGGCACTCACCGGTAGCGACACTTCCGCCAATGCGCTCTTTGGCAGTCTGCAGAGGATTACTTCTCAACAACTCGGCATCGACCCAGTTCTCATGTGCGCGGCGAACAGCGCCGGAGGAGTGATGGGGAAAATGGTGGACGCGCAGTCCATCACGATTGCCACAGCCGCCACCGAGCAGGTGGGCAATGAAGGAATCATTTTCCGATTTGTGGCGTGGCACTCGGTGGCCCTCTGTTCCATCGTCGGAGTAATAGTGCTGCTCTACGCCTATGTTTTCCGATCCGCGGTACCGCATGGGTTGCTGTTCGTGAAATAGCAGCGGTCGGGGTTATCCACCCATCATCAAGATAGTAACTAGTGGGACGGAGCGATTTGATTCTGCGAGTTTTTATCCCACAAAATGGAGAATCGGGATGGATTGTGGAGTTGAGTGGGAGGAATATGCTCGATCTCGGATTAGTGAGACTGGTTGCCGAGCGGCTGATGAGTGGGCCAGAGGTGGTGGTGGAGGGCAAAGTTTTGCGGGTAACACGGACGGGGAGTCGGCGTTTTCGGACGGTCCGGTTTGCGATGGGTGGGAGGGAGTACCAGGCCATCGAGCAGAATGCGGAGAAGCCGAGCCGATGGGGAAAACTCGCCCGTGAAGGGCATCGGGTGGTGCAGTTTCGGGATCTGCAGACAGGGAAATACGTGGCGGTCGCGGTGGATGGGGAAGTTCGGGAGTATGGGAAAAAATAAGGATTCCCGTGTCACGCACAAAGCGGGCAGTGCCCACGCCACACGGGCTGAGCTCCACTTACACGAGCTACTTGGCGAAGAAGTAGTCGAAGGACTTGACGGCTTTGAATTCGTCGTCGCGGATGTCGAAGACCGTGTACAGCTTGGTGACGTGGAGGACATCGTGAACCTTTTGGGTCAGGTTGAGCAGCTTGAGTTCGCCGCCCTGATTGCGAACGGAGGTAAAGCTGCGCACCAGTTCGCCGACTCCTGAGCTGTCGATGTAGCTGACTTCGGCCAGGTTCAGAATGATCTTCTTCTTGCCCTGGGTAAGGAGAGTCCGAACTGCGTCGCGCAGCACGTCGAGTTCGTCGCCGAGGATGATGCGGCCGCTGATGTCGAGGATGGTGACCTGATCGACTTCACGGGTTGTGATTTTCAAGCTCACCACTTCCTCAGGTGTCGCCCCGGCTGAAGACGTTGTGAGGCGCCGCGGGGGCCGATTGCGGGAATGGTAGTGGGTGGGCAGAAGCAAGTCAATCGCGGTAGTGAGAGGCACAGGCTGTGAGTAATGTCTTTACAGGACCGCCCCGATCGCCGGATTGCGGGTCAGCGGATCTGAGCGGAGCCCATGCGGTAGAAGCTGAGCGCGGAGTCGCCCTGCACGAGCTGGCGAAATTTTCGTAAGGGAGGGAATTCTTCACCGGGATCGAATTTTTTTTCGTGTTCGGCGATGACCACAGACATGGCCCAAACCAAGGAGGAATCGGCGAGGGCGCGAAGGGCTTGTCCGTACATGCCCTTCATGCGGTAGGGAGGGTCGAGAAAGACGACGTCGGCAGCGGCGTGTTGGCGCTCCATGCGCCAGATGGCGCGAGACAATTCATCCTCAAGGATTGTGAAACCGGTGGAAAGGCCAAGGCTCTCCAGGTTCTCTCGAATCAATTCTGCGGCCGACGGGGAGGAATCGACGAAATACGCCTGTTTGGCGCCGCGACTGAGAGCTTCGATCCCCACGGCGCCGGTGCCCGCGAACAGATCGAGCCAGACGGTGCCCTCGAGGGCCGCAGGATTGCCTGCAGTGAGCACGTTGAAGAGAGTCTCGCGCAGGCGGTCGGAGGTCGGGCGAAGATCCATTCCGCGCAGTGAACGAAGCGGACGGCTGCGGTATTTTCCTGCGATCACCCGCATGGCTCTGTACTTTCGAGTGCCGGAGTCGCCGTATCCATCCATGTAAAATATAGAGTAGTGGCAAGCCTATGAGAAGCTGGTCGATCCTGGTAGGGCGTTTGTTTGGGATTGAGGTTCGCCTTCATCTGACGTTTTTCCTGCTACCGCTGTTCATCTTCTGGACAGAATACGGGGCGCACGGTTCGGCCAATGGCGCGAGAGATCTGGCGCTGGTCGGGATCATTCTCGGTTGCGTGGCTGCGCACGAAGGCGGGCACATCATCGCGTCCCGGCGCGTGGGGATGGTTCCGAAAGCGGTCATCCTGCTGCCGCTGAGTGGCGTCACTCTGTTCGAAGAGTCGCGCAAGGAAAAGCCGAAGGCTGGGGTGGTGCTGTGGAAGCGGGAAATCCAGCTGGCGCTGGTGGGGCCACTGGTGAATCTTGTGCTGGCGCTGATGAGTGCGGGATTGGTGACGGCGATCGCGCCGGCGATTGAACTGTGGAAGTGGCCTTTTCTGCAAGCAGGAAATCTACCCCGCAGCCTGGTGTGGGCGAATCTTTATCTGGCGGGGCTTAATCTTTTGCCCGCATACCCGCTGGATGGCGGGCGAGTCTTGCGTGCGCTTTTTTCTCGCAGCATGGATTCCGCTGCAGCTACGCGGCGCGCGGTTTCGATCAGCAATGCATTGGCCATGGTGTTGATCGTCGCGGGCCTTTTCAGCGACACGTGGCTGACTATGGTCGGGGTCATCATGTTTTCCGCGGCACAACTGGAAGAGCGCGCGCTCGTATTCCAGTCCGTGCTCGACAATGTCCGGCTGGAAGAAGTGATGCTGACGGACTTCGCGACCCTTTCTCCGGCAGACACGCTCGAGGATGCGCTGGAGAAAGCGGTACATTCGCTGCAGGATGATTTCCCGGTGGTCCGCGGCAGCGATATGGTGGGGGTGATCTCTAAGCAGCGGATTCTGGATGCATTGCGCGTCGAGGGCAATGGCTACGTGCAGGCGGTGATGAACAAGATTTTTGAAGTGTCTATGCGTCAGGAGTCGCTGGGATCGGCCTTCCGGAAATTGACGTCACGGAACTCCAGCATTATTCCCGTGGTGGAAGATCAGAGGCTGGTGGGAATCGTGACGCTGCAGAATCTGATGCACTCCATGGCACTGCTGGCGGAGAGCCGGAAGTTGCGGCGGGACGAGGCTGAGTCGTAGGATTGCGACTTGGAATGGGCTAAGTCTCGCGCAGCCGACTCTAATTCAGTCCGACGCATGCCATGAACGCAGAATCGAAGTGGTGGCGGAAACCCCTTAGATGCCGCTGGGGTGTACAGGGGTAGGGGTTCTTCGCTCCGCTCAGAATGACAGACGACGAGATTTGCGAAACTTATCCAGAGTTTCCTTAGCGCCTCTCCGACTGCGGCGTCGCTCCTGCAGCATCGCCGTGGCGGATGAAGTAGTGCCACTTATCTACTCCCGCCGGCACGGCCACATCAAAAAATCCGACCATCATCTCGTCTGACGTCTGGTCACCCCACGTTACCGTTTTCTCCGGGTCGGGATTGTGCGGATTCTTACGCGAATTGTCATACCACGCAATGGCGCGCAACCGTGTGCCTGCTTTCAAGGGCCGCGGCTCGGACAGCCGGTAACTCAACTGCCAGTGAAAGTGATAATTCACCCGCAGCAGCGTGTCCACGCTGCCGTTGTCATGAACAATGTCGTACTCGAAGCGCTTTCCCCGCAAATGCATGTGCGGGAGCAGGCTTAGCAGCGTTGCATCGTTGGGCAGCGTTCCCTGCACCTCCACACGAAAATCATCCGCCCCCGGGGGAATCAGCAGCGCATGATTATTCAACTGCAAGGTGATAACCCGCTGCTTCGGCTGACTTTTGGCGAACACCAGCCCAATGCTGGTCTGGTCCTGATCTGCCTTGCCGTTGGTCGTGTAGTGCATCTGAAAAACAAGGTCCGATCCGGCGGGAACGAACTTCGCCATACCGTCCGTCCACTGGTCGGGTGAACTGCCCGGAGCGTATACCAGCAGAAGATCGCTGGTAGTTTCGTGAGCCTCGCGCTGCTCCCTGGGATCGCTCAGCGCTGACGCTGTGAATGGCTCGCCGATGGGGGCATGCCGCAGCCACTGCGAGTCTGGCGGGCGAATATACACCACCGCGTGATGTACATGGGCAGGACTACCCGGCCGGAGTTCCGACATCTGCACCCAGCGGTCCGCCGCGAAATGTGTCGGCACGATCTCGTACGTATACTCCACCTCTCCGCGCGCAGGAATCTGCACCGGCTTTGGCATCTTTACTACCTGGTCGGGCTGCGCGATGTTCCAGCCCTCGGTCCACTTCCGCGGCGGAGGAGCATTGTGCGGGTCTCCCGCAGGTGCGCCAGCTTCCGCCCAGGCCGAGATGGTTGCAACTTCCTGCGCCGTTAACGAGGGATCGTTGGCAAATCTTCCATAGCGAGGATCGGCAAACCACGGTGGCATCATCTTCATCTGCACCGCAGCTGCTATCTGCTTGGCCCGGGGTTGCGTTTGTTCGTACGTCACAAAGGGCATAGGCGCGATCTCACCCGGACGGTGGCAGCTCTGACAGTGATTCTGCAGGATCGGGACCACATCGTGATAGAAGGTCGGCGGTGCCGTTGGCCCGGTCGTCTGAAACGCAGCCGCGCAAAAGCAGAGCGCCAGCCCAACCACAGCCAAGAATCCGACGACCCGATACACCATGTCGTGATTCTACAAGTCATTGTTTTCCTTCGTGCACCTTCGTGTCCTTAGTGGTGATCGCCTTTCGTAGCTTCTGGTTCACAGCATGCCTCGCCCAAAAATGCTACATTCAAAATTCATGTCTGCCCCGAATTCCATCTTCGTACGCGCCTGTAAGTCCCAGGCGGTCGAGCGTACTCCAGTCTGGTTCATGCGTCAGGCCGGGCGTTACATGAGCGAATACCGGGCCGTGCGCAAGCAGCATTCCCTGCTTGAGATCTGCAAGAAGCCGGCGCTCGCCGCCGAAGTCACCATCACCGCCGCCGAAGCGCTGGGCGTGGACGCCGCCATCATCTTTGCCGACCTCCTACTGCCGCTCGAAGTGATGGGATTAGCCTTTCATTTCTCTGCCGGAGAAGGCCCCGTCATCGAGAAGCCGGTTCGCACGAAAGAAGACATCGCCCTTCTCCGCACCGACCGCGCGGCGGAACTTGGCTATGTTTCCGAAGCGGTGCGCTTGGTCACAAAGCACTTCGGCGACCGCCTCCCCGTAATCGGATTCTGCGGTGCGCCGTTCACGCTTGCCAGCTACATGATCGAAGGTGGAGGCTCGCGCAACTATGTTCATGCCAAGAAGATGATGTACAACTCTCCCGCCGACTGGGATGAGTTGATGCAGAAGCTGGTGGCCGTCACCTCGGAATATTCCGCCGAGCAGATCCGCGCCGGCGCGGATGTAATCCAGATCTTTGACAGCTGGGTGGGATGCCTTAGCGTCGAGGACTACCGCCGGTATGTACTCGCGCACGTCACCGGCATGGTGAAGCGATTGCAGAAGACGGGCGTGCCTATCATTTATTTCGGAACCGACAGCGCGACCCTTCTGCCCGCGATGAAGGAAACCGGAGCCGAAGTAATCGGTCTTGATTGGCGCATCCCGCTGGACGAGGGATGGCGCAGTCTGGAACATGGCTGTGCGGTGCAAGGCAACCTGGATCCGGTGCTGCTCTTCGCCGGCTGGAAGGAGTTGAAGTCGCGCGCGGAAGATATCCTGCGCCGTGCGGGTCAACGGCCCGGTCATATCTTCAATCTCGGCCATGGCATTCTGCCGGAAACGCCCGTCGAGAACGTGAAGAACCTGGCTCGTTTTGTGCAGGAACATTCCGCGCGGCATCCGGCATCCGGCTCCTGGAAACCGGATGACGGACGCCATGTGCCGGACGCCGGACACCGTCCATGAAACGCGTCGCGATTGTCGGCGGCGGAGTCTCTGGACTGGCCGCGGCCTTCGCTCTCGAAGAGCGGCGCCGTAATGGCGCTGTGCTCGAGTATGTTCTCTACGAATCTTCGCCGCATCCAGGCGGCGTCCTGCGCACAGAACTCATCGATGGATGCCTGGTTGAGGCCGGTCCTGATTCCTTCATCACGGAAAAGCCATGGGCAGCCGATCTGTGCCGCGCAGTCGGACTCGGAAACCAACTGATTGGCTCAAACGATGCGGAGCGCAAGACCTACATTCTGGTTCGCGGGCGCCTGGTGGTCATTCCGGACGGACTGATGTTCATGGTGCCCACCAAGATTCTGCCCACGATACTGTCGCCGCTTTTTTCATGGAAGACAAAGGTGCGCATGACGTGCGAGCTGTTTCAACGGCCGCGGGTCGCGGAGGGCGACGAGAGTGTCGCGTCCCTGATCGAGCGCCACTACGGCGCAGAAATGGTGGATCGCCTTGCCGACCCTCTGCTCTCCGGCATCTACGGCGGCGAGGCCACCGCGCTCAGCGTGCGTGCTGTGCTGCCGCGTTTCGCTGAGATGGAACGCACCCACGGCAGCCTGGGACGCGCCATGCTGGCGGCACGAAAGAAGATGTCGAGCGCGACAGGTCGGCCTGCGCCTCCGATCTTTACTTCTTTGAAAAACGGGATGCAGGAGCTGGTTAGGGCTATCATCTCGCGTCTGCCGCCGTTGTCGTTGCTCACCCATACGCCGGTGCGGGCTGTTCGACCGGACGCTGGAGGCTGGGCGGTTTCAGCCGGACCGCGATCGGGGCACTTCGATGCGGTCATTCTTGCCGTGCCTACATACGCCGCCGCAGAGATGCTTCGCTCCGGTAGCGCCGGAACTTCTTCAGAACTCGAAGCGGCCCCGGCTACGCAACTCGCCACCGAACTCGCCGGTATTCAGTACAGCTCCTCAATCACAATCGGAATGGGCTATGGTCGCGAGGTCCGCCAATCGCTACCGCCTGGCTTCGGGTTTCTCGTGCCCCGGTCTGAGGGCAAGCGCATGTTGGCAGCAACATTCGTCCACAATAAGTTTCCTAATCGCGCCGCGCCGGACCGCGCTATGTTGCGCTGCTTCATCGGCGGCGTGCGCGCCGAGGCGGAGTGGACGCTATCGGATGATCAGATTGTCGGCATGGTTCGCTCCGAACTGCAGCAGGTTCTCGGCCTGCGCTCCGAGCCGCTATTTGCACGCGTATATCGATGGAAGGCGGCAATGGCCCAGTACGGGGTCGGCCATCTGGAGCGGCTGGAGCGCATTGAGCACTTGCGCCAGCAGTTGCCCGGACTGGCGCTTGCCGGCAATGGCTATCGCGGCATCGGAGTTCCGGATTGTATCCGCTCTGGTCGCGAGGCTGCCGCTCAAGTCGTTGCGAATTAGTTAGTTGTCCAGCGTGGTTACCTAAGTGCGTACCTCTCCGCTAACAATGTTGCCTTTCTGCTATACTAAGCAGGACGCTGTTGCCACGGTTTGCTCGTCACGCGGTGATCCGCTGTTGGATCAGATTCATCTCCGCTTTTCCTGCCCGCCGTTCAGTCCAGCTAAATCAAAGTGAGCGGCACGAGAGCAAGGACGCAAGTCTGAGTATCTGACGACAGGCCCCTCCAGAAAGATATTTTTCGAATGACAACGTTTGTAGAACTGCCACTATCTCCTGCTTTGCAGCAGAAGCTGGCAGCTGCTGAATTCACCACTCCAACCTCCATCCAGGAGCAAGCTATCCCACATGCTTTGGCCGGCAAAGATGTAATCGCCACGGCTCAGACCGGAACCGGCAAGACGCTTGCGTTCCTGATTCCCTTAATCGAAATGCTGCAGCAGCAGCCATTGCGCCAGGTACACGCGCTGGTGTTATTGCCCACGCGCGAACTCGCTATGCAAGTCAATGCTGAGTACGAGAAACTCCGCAGCAAGAGCCTGCCGAAATCGGCAGCTCTGATCGGCGGCCTCTCGGAGAAGGCGCAAATCGCGGCTTTACGCGCAGGGGCGAGTCTCGTAATTGCCACCCCGGGACGTTTGCAGGATTTCATCACGCGGCGGCTGATTGATCTGAAACAGGTGAAAGTCCTGGTGCTCGACGAAGCCGACCGGATGATGGATATGGGGTTTCTGCCCGCTCTACGGCGCATCATTGACGTACTGCCGACGGCGAGGCAGACGCTATGCTTCTCGGCGACCATGGAGCAATCCGTCGCCGGGCTGGTACACAACTGCACGCGCAACCCCGTCCGGATATCGGCAGGCTCCGTCCTGAAGCCAGTCGCGAGCGTGGAGTTACACGCCTACGAAATGCGTCCCGCCGAAAAGATGGATGTGCTACGGCAGTTACTGTACTCGGAAAAGGGACAGACATTGGTATTCACCCGCACGAAACGTGGCGCCGAACGCCTGACCAAGGAATTGGTACGGGACGGTTTTTCTGCAGCGATGATTCACGGAGGGCGCTCACAAAGTCAACGTAACGGAGCTCTCAGTGGATTCCAGGAAGCCCGCTTCAAGATCCTCGTGGCCACCGACGTAGCCTCGCGAGGACTGCATATGGACGACGTAGCCCATGTCATCAACTATGACCTTCCGAACATCGCGGAGGATTTCATTCACCGCGTCGGCCGGACCGGTCGAGCCGGAGCTGAAGGGCGCGCGTCCACGCTGGTAGCAGGGATCGAGGTAATGGGACTTCGGCAGATTGAGCGGGCGCTGCAGTTGCGCATCGAACGCAAGCAGGTGGATTCGTCCAGCGCCGTTCCGGCCAGACGGCCTGTGACGAACACGCTGGCGACGCGCACGCTGACTGCGTTGCAGGGCGAGGTCTTTGCCTAGAGGTGTCCTAAATTTAACCACCAAGGACACGAAGGTGCACGAAGGAAACCGGAATAGTACTTTTTGTGGGACTTCGTGTGTCCTCTGCCGTTGATGAATGAGAGGCCGTCTGAGACGCATCGCGATTGACCGATTTCCACAGCGCACGCTAAAATAGTTGAGTTTGCCTGTACTCGCCGACCCGTTCTGGGGACGCCCGCCTTGGTGAAGCGCCTGGGCGGAAAACACAGCAAGCACAGGAAAATCAGCACGCCACTTGACTGCGCCGGTTTGCGCCTTGGGGTCCATTACAACAAGCTGAGTTCCAAGATATTTTGACGGAGGCAGACGTATGTACGCGGTTATCCGCGCCGGTGGAAAGCAGTACCGGGTGGCGCCCGGCGATGTGATTCGAGTGGAAAAGTTGGACACAGCCACCGACGGTCAGGTGGAGTTTCCCGACGTGTTGGCAGTGTCAGGTGAGCCCGGTCAGATCGGTAAGCCGCAAGCCGAAACTCGCGTGGTTGGCGAGGTAGTGGAAGAAGGCCGCGGCGCGAAGATCCTGGTCTTCCATTACAAGCGCAAGAAGCAGTACAAGAAGCTGCGCGGGCACCGGCAGTCGTATACCGCCGTGCGCATTACGGAGATCGCTTTCGACGGACAGAGCTTCAAGGCTCCGGAGTTGCCGAAGAAAGAAGCGAAGCCGAAGAAATTGAAGGCCGACGAAGAGCACGAGTCGCCGAAGGCTGAAGCCAAAGGGGCGAAGGGGCACGCGAAAAAGAAATCTGCGCCCAAGAAAACATCTGTGAAGAAATCCGCAGCCAAGAAAAAGAAATAGTGGGCAAGATGCCCGCACACGAGTTTTTGAGGGATTGAGTCATGGCACATAAAAAAGGGCAAGGCACTTCACGAAACGGCCGCGATTCGAACGCGCAGCGGCTTGGATTTAAAGCATTCGGCGGGCAGATCGTGCCCGGCGGGACCATCATCGTGCGGCAGCGCGGCACGCGAGTCAAGCCGGGGCTGAACGTGGGCCGCGGCAAAGACGACACGCTGTTCGCCAAGATCTCCGGCCGTATCAAGTTCCTGAACAAGGGCCAGATGGGCAAGTTTGTAATGGTCGAACCACTGGAAGCGAAGTAGTTCGTGGTGGAAGTTCGCAGGCGGAAGCCCCCTTCGGCTATCGCTCAGGGCAGGTACGACACAGCCTCCGCCTTCGGGCCGAGGCTTTTGTCTTTGGACGCCTTCCTTCGTGTAACTTCGTGTCCTTTGTGGTAATTCCTCAAAAAAGCAGGGGACCACCAAGGCTTCGGCTCCGTTCAAGGCAGGCTCAGGAGCACGAAGGTCTTGCCAACGACTAAGGACTAACTGCCAGGGACTAGCGCGTAACCATGTTCATCGACGAAGCAAAAATCCGGGTCAAGGCGGGAGACGGCGGCAATGGCTGCATGGCCTTTCGCCGAGAGAAGTTTGTGCCGCGAGGAGGGCCCTCGGGCGGAGACGGGGGCAAGGGCGGCGACGTCATCATGGAGTCCAGCGAGCGGCACAATACGCTGGTTCACTTCCGTTTCAATCCCGAATACAACGCTCAGCGCGGACGGCACGGCGAAGGCTCCAACAAAACCGGGCGCGAGGGCGAAGACGTGGTGTTGAAGGTTCCGGTCGGGACGATTGTGTACGACGACGACACCGGCGAAAAGGTTTTCGACTTTTCGCAACCCGATCAGAAGATCGTGATCGCTCGCGGCGGACGCGGCGGACGCGGAAACGCTCGCTTCGCCACATCGGTGCATCAGGCGCCTCGGGAGCACGAACCCGGACGGCCGGGCGAGGAGCACACTTACCGCCTGGAGCTCAAGTTGCTGGCCGACGTGGGATTGATTGGATATCCCAACGTGGGTAAGTCGACGCTGATCTCGCGGATTTCTGCGGCGCGGCCGAAGATTGCGGATTATCCTTTCACCACGCTGCAGCCGAACCTGGGCGTCGTGGCGGTGGGCGATGCCAAGAGCGAAGTGAGCTTCGTGGTTGCTGATATTCCGGGGTTGATTGAGGGCGCGCACACGGGTGCCGGACTGGGTACGCAATTCCTGCGGCATATCGAGCGCACGCGGTTGCTGGTCCATCTGGTAGACGTGTCGGATGCGAGTGCGCGTCCGGACGTGACGAAGGACGTCGAAGTGATTGTGGGAGAACTTCGCAGCTTCGGCGCGAATCTCGAAGAGAAGCCCATGATCATGGTGGCTTCAAAAATCGATGTCGCCAACAAAGACAAGGTCGCGACGCTGAAACGCTACTGCAAGAAAAAAAAGCTGAAGCTTTATGAGATTTCCGCGGTCAGCGGCAAGGGAATCGAAACACTGAAGTACGCTGTCGCGGAAGAGGTGGAAGCGCTGCGCGAGAAAGAGCGCGAAAAAGATCTGCAGGCAGCGGAGCCACAAACTCCGTAGTTCGCCGAGAAAACGCTGAGATTTTGCGGGGTATCGCAGTTTCGAGAAGCGAAAGGCTTGCCGGCAAAAGCTTTGATCCAAAACTTCAAAAAGAGCAGCGGCTAAAGCCGGATCTTCGCGCGCATTGACGATATGGCTAAAGCCATATCCTGATACGAACCGGGGTTTGTCAGCAATCTGAGGCGGCTTGGAGGCCGCCCCCTTTTTTGCGTACGGATTCACCGCCTGCCGAGGTTTACGCTCGCGGCAGATTTGCTCCGTGCTGGAAGTGATATTGCAGAATCCGCGCCGCCAGCGCCGGATTCACGGTTCCGCCATTGGGCTTGACGGTGCGGACAACCTCGCCGCGGCATACAACCTCTGTTGCGGAAAGACCGGCAATCTCCGCCGGCAGCACCAGATTGATTTCCAGTTGCACGCTTGGCTGAAGCAATTCGTCTGCTTCGAAAAGCATGCCCGAACGGCTGATATTTTCCGTCGTACCCTCGTGCCAGTCCTGTTCACCCAGGCGGCGGTAACGTAGAGGCAAGTGAAGGTGGAATCGTTGCGCGCGCGCGGGCGGGAACTGCTCCCGTCCTTGCACCGCGTTTCGGTGTTGAGCGGCTTGAGCGGACATGGCGACCTCCGGGGGGATTGGGCTTGCATCGAGCACTTCGCGTACCTTGTTTTTCAGGTCGCGAAGGTTGAAGGGCTTCTGAAGCAGGCGAACACCCGCATCCAGCGTGCCGTTGTGACCGATCACATTTTCGGTGTAACCGGACATGTAGAGCACCTTCACGTTGGGACGAATCTCCGACACGCGCTGTGCCAGTTCGCGTCCGTTCATGCCGGGCATGATGACATCGGTGAGCAGGAGATGGATGACACCTTCGTGGGCAACGACAATCTGCATCGCGACCGCACCATCGGCTGCCTCGATCACCTTGTAGCCCTGTTTCTCGAGGAACTGACGCGCGAGGTAGCGCAGGTTGGCCTCATCTTCGACCAGCAGGATGGTTTCCGTGCCCGGCTCCACCTTGGGAGCTACAACCGGCGCGGCAACCTGGGCAGCGGTCTCGCCCACTGCCGCGACTCGCGGTAAAAAAATTTTGAATGTCGTCCCTTTCCCCGGTTCGCTGTCAACGAAGATGTAGCCTCCACTCTGCTTGATGATTCCATAGACGGTAGACAAACCCAGCCCGGTACCCTTCGGTCCCTTGGTGGTGAAGAAAGGTTCGAAGATGTGCGACTGGGTCTCAGAATCCATACCCGCGCCCGTGTCGCTGATGGCCAGAGCTACATAGTCCCCAGGGCGGACCGGTGCATGAAGGCGGGCGTACTCTTCATCCAAAGTAACGTTGTAGGTCTCCAGGGTGAGCTTTCCGCCGGAGGGCATGGCGTCGCGCGCATTGACGGCGAGGTTCATGATGACCTGCTCGATCTGGCCCGAGTCAGCCCGGACTGCGCCCAGGGTTGCGCCGGGTACCATGACTAGATCAATGTCCTCGCCAATCATGCGCGTCAGCATTCTGAGGTTTTCCGTGACCACGCCGTTGAGGTCAAGGATGCTGGGTGCCAGCATCTGCTTACGGCTGAAAGCCAGCAACTGGCGAGTCAGCGACGAGGCGCGCCCAGCGGCGCTGGCGATTTCCTGTGCCGGACCACGGAGCGCGGGCTCAGGTCCCAAACGTTCGAGAAGGAACTCCGAGTACCCGGAAATCACCATCAGCAGATTATTGAAGTCGTGGGCAATGCCGCCGGCGAGCCGGCCAACGGCCTCCATCTTCTGCGACTGGCGCAGCTGTTGCTCGAGAGCTCGGCGCTCCGTGACATCCTCGGTAAAGAGTTCGAAGACCGTGCCCTCGTCGCTGTTGGAAACAAAGCGGCCAGAGACACGGACGACCGTGGTGGTGCCGTCCTTCCGTTTCCACTCGGCGGTCAGGCCGTTGAATGGCATTCCGGAGCGAAGATAGTCGGCCAGATCAAACCACTGCTGCGAGTCGGCATAAAGGCCGCCCAGATGCTGGCCGACGAGTTCAGCGGCGGAGGCATAACCGAGCATCACCTGGAGGAAAGGGTTAGCATCCAGTATCTTGCCGCCCGAATCGCAGCGACAGATGCCGTAGGGGGCGTTAGTGACTAGCGAGCGGCAGTTTAATTCGGAGAGACGCAGGCTCTCTTGCGCGGCTCGTAGAGCGGCGTTGAACCAGCAGATCAGAAGTGCGACAGAAACGAACAACGCCAGGCGGATGATCGACGTGCGATACTGCTCCGGCGTGTGTTGGCCAGTGAGCGAGAAGTATGCCCCGACGGTGAGAGCGAAAGAGGTCGCCACCAGGCCCGGCTTCCATCCCCCGTACCAGGCGCTTACCATGACGGCAACTCCAAATAACGCGAGGCGGCTCTCCGCGACATTGGCGAGCAAGAGCGTGGGTATCAAAGCCAGAGTTGTGCTGAGTACGGCGACTCCATAACGCAGAATGGGCGCACGGGCAGGCGGGATGCGGAGTAGCGGGGGGAGCACTCGCATATGAGTCGATGGTAGTTCGAAAATGGGAAAGCTGCGAGTTACAGGAGTACATTTCTGATTCGCGAACGGAGAAATTCCCAGCGGAAAATGCTTTGGGAACCGTGGCCGGAAGGACAATGCATCTGCTGGAGATAGGCCACCTATGAGTTATCGGCCAGAGGCCAGTAGATTTGGAACGCAAGACTTGCCTCGGCGGCGGCGCATCAGGAGAGTAACGGGGACTATGAACATTGGCCTATTTGGCGGGACATTCGATCCTGTGCATCGCGGACATACAGCACTAGCGCGGGCCGCGGTCGAACAGTACAAACTCAGCCGGGTCCACTTTGTTCCGGCGAATATTCCGCCGCATAAACAGCGGCAGGAACTCTCACCCTTCCTTCATCGCTTTGCCATGCTGGCTCTGGCAACGGCGCAGGAGAAGGCGTTCGTCCCTTCGCTGTTGGAATCGCCCGAGGAGCCGGCGCCCGGAGCCCGAAAAGAACGTGCGGCGAGGCCGAATTACACGATCGACACAGTGCAGCGATTGAAGCACTCGCTCAAGAAAAGCGACAAGCTTTTCCTCCTGATGGGAATTGACGCCTTCGCCGACATTGCTAAATGGCATCAGGCCGAAGCTCTGTTTCGCGAATGCGAATTCATCGTCGCCAGCCGGCCGGGCTATTCTCTGGCCGACGTGGCCAATGCCCTGCCTGAGAGTCTGCGCCCTAGAGCAGAAGTGACGCGGCCGTTCCAGAAACAGGCCGCCACGGGAGACCTGATTTTGCCGGGGGCCGCAATTCATCTGCTTGGCGAAGTGCATCAGCCAGTTTCGGCCACCGCAATCCGCGCGGCCGCTGCTGCGGGAAAGCCGCTCCTTCGTTTTGTCGATGCTTCCGTGGCCGAGTACATCAAGAAGATGGGGCTGTACAAGGGAAGCTGAGACTTCAGACCTCAGACGTCAGACTTCGGACTTCAGACAGCCGGGTGTGCTTGCTGGGCGTTGCTTTCCACAGGCCCAGTTGGGCGGCAGCAAGAGCTTCCATTTACAATCTCAGGGGACGCTTATAGGGGGCCATCCACTTTTTTCATGAAGAAGAACGAGATAAAGAAACAAGTTACCGCCGCCATCCAGGCCTGCCTTGAGAAAAAAGCCGAAGAGCTTACCATTCTGGAAATGGAAAAAGGATCAGGAGCCTTCACCGATTACTTTGTGCTGTGCAGTGGAAGCAATCCGCGCCAGGTACAAGCCATTGCCGACGAGGTCGAAATGCGCCTCAAAACAGCAGGCATGCCGCCCACCCACATTGAGGGCTACCGACAGGCCGAGTGGGTCTTACTCGACTACGTGGATTTCGTGGTGCACGTATTCTCGGAAAAGGCTCGCAAGTTTTATGATCTCGAGCGTTTGTGGAAGTCGGCCAAACGCCTGGAGCCCGCGGAACTGAAATCGGCTCCCAAGAAGCGGAAGACTGCCTCGGCTCCGATTGCACGAAAAAAACAGCGGAAAGCGTAGTAAGGTCGCTCCCACGAGAGTCAGGTGCCTCCATATGACATCTCTTCCTGATTCCCAAGCCGACTCCCACGGTGGCTGGGGAAGTCAATATCGCCTGGTTGCCTCCGAGAAGTGGAAAGCGAAATCCGCAGCCATGGGTCAGTCGGTTACGGATGCGCTGGTCGAGTATGCGCAGCCGAAGCCCGGCATGCGGGTGCTGGACTTGGCCAGTGGCACGGGCGAACCCGCAATCAGTCTCGCCATTGGCGTGGGACCCGAAGGGCACGTGACTGCGCTTGACCTGAGCGCCGACCTGTTGCAGATCGCGAAGGGTCGAGCCCAAGCCCGCGGACTAGAGAACCTCACCATCCAGCAGGGCGACGCGCATAGCCTGCCTTTTCCAGACAACAGCTTCGACGTGGCTACCTCCCGATTCGGCGTCATGTTCTTCAGTGATCCGGTTGGAGCGTTGCGCGAGTTGCGTCGCGTTCTGCGGCCGCGAGCGCGCGGGTGTTTTCTGGCTTGGGGGACATTTGAGCAGCCGTACTGGCAGAGCATGATGGGCGTCGTGCATCGGCATGTGGGTGGACCGTTGTTGCAACCCAGCGGTCCGGATCCCTTCCGCTTTGCCAAGTCCGGAAGCCTGTCGGCCATTCTGCGGAGCGCTGGTTTCAGCGGAGTCGAGGAAGAAATCAGGACCTTGCCTTGGAGCTGGCCAGGGCCTGTAGAGGAAGTTTGGGAACAGGCTCATGCAGTTTCCGTACCTTTCCGGCCTATGCTGGACCGGGTGCCTGCGGAAATGTGGCCCCAGATTCATGCGGAAGTGCACGCTGCTGTCGCGCAGTACTTTGACGGGCAGAAGGTGGCGTTTGGGGCATCGGTGGTGTTGGCCTCCGGGGCAAAGTAACGAACGGCAGGACGGTTGTGGCATGAGGCCTTATTCTGGACGCAATTGAGTCGATGCCGTGAAGATCAAGATTGTTTGGATCGGAAAGACGAAAGAGCGAGCAATTCAGGAGCTGACTGCGGAGTATCTCAAGCGGATTTCGCGATACGTTCAGGTCGAGGGGATTGCGGTCCGGGACGAGGCCGCATTGCTCGAAATGTGCGGCCGCTCCCCTTCTGCCAAGGGCGGGAGAACCTCGGCGAGCGAAAAGTCAACCCTGGTGTTGATGGATTCACGAGGGAAGGCCCTCTCTTCTGAGGAGTTCGCGAAGTTTCTGGAGGACTATCAGGACCGGAATCCGCTGCCGCTGGTCTTTGCCGTCGGCTCAGGGGACGGGTTCGGCCCGGCGTCGCGAGCTGCGGCGCAGCAAACCATCTCTCTGGGCAAAATCACTCTGGCCCATGAATTGGCGCGAGTGGTCTTGCTGGAACAAATCTATCGAGCGTTCACGATTATGAAAGGTCATCCCTATCACACCGGGCACTGACGTTAGGATTGGTCCTCATTTGCACCTCATTTGCACTTTCGTGTATTTCAGCGATCAGCCTGGCCGCATACACTCACAGAGGGCCGGCCACACATCAGGACGGAACTGATTTTTGCAATTTTATGAGGGAAGGATGTCCATGAAGAATCCGTTTGAAGTGCTCCGCGCGAAAGAACAGGAGGTTGTCCTGGTCAAGCGGCAGATCGAAGCGCTGCGAATTGCGGCGCGGCTGTTGGGCGAAGAGAAGGAAGACGAGGACCACGTGCTGGCTGAGAGGGATCGGCCGGGAAGGCCAGTGAAGTTGCCGTAACTGGAATTGCTAGTGGGAGTGCGTTGCTACGCCTGGGGACGTGATCACGGAGCCTGCTTTTTTGCGGGTACGCCCAGCAGAATCTTCAGAATCTCCTTCCCCAGATCCTCCGCGGGCACACCTTCCATGTTGGTCAGAACCACAACGCCAGCGCGAGGACCGGGAGCGACTAGAAAGGCCGTCGAAGTTCCCTGCTGGCCGCCAGTGTGCCCGACCGCCGCGAGGCCATCCTCGTCGATCGTTCCCCACCCCAGACCATAGTTATCCTTCGTGCCATCGGAGGGTTTCAGCGAAGTCCACATCGAATCGCGCGTGGCACGACGGACCAACTTGTCGTTCAGAATCGCGACTTCAAAGTGCGCCATGTCTTCCGCGGAGGACAACCAGCCGCCGCCCGGGATCTTGTAGCTGGAGTCGAGAAAATCGGCGTTCCGTACGGCGCCGGAATCAGTCTTCTCGTAAAAGCGAGTGCGGTAGGGAATAATAGCGAAGCGGTCATCCACCTGAGTGTGCTCCATGCCGGCGGGAGCGAAAATATTCTGGCGCATGAAGTCGGTATATTTCGCACTGGATGCGCCCTCCATTACGCAACCCACGACCGTGAACCCGTGCGTTGAGTAATGGAACTGCGTGCCCGGTTGCGAGAGCAGCGGGTCATTCTCGAAAAATTTCAGGCCCGCCTGAATGGGGTTGTCGAAATGTCTGGTGTTGCCCACCTCCAGATCGTCCTGCGAACCTGACTTGTAGTGGCGGATGCCGCCGAGGTGCCCGAGCACTTCGCGCGTGGTGATGGGCCAGGGTTTCTGCGGGAAGGAAGGACAATATTTCTGAATGGGCGCGTCCAGGTCGAGCTGTCCGCGCTCCCAGAGTTGCATGGCCGCAGTGGCCGTAAGTGATTTAGAAATGGACGCTAGACGGAACAGCGTGTGCTCGCTGGCGGGGGCGTTATCCTCGAGGTCTGCAAAGCCAAAACCTGCTCCCCACTCATACTGACCGTTCTCGACAACGGCAATAGAGACGCCGGGGACCTGGGTCGAGGTCAGGAAGTTCGAAACCGCAGTCTCAATCTGGGCGCGCTTCTCTTTGGAAAGTGCGGGCTCTTGGGACTGTAGAGGCGAAGGCGTCGCGAGGAATAAAACGAACAGAGCATGGATTATCGAAGAGAATCGACGCCTACGCGAGCCAAGATCGAGAATCATTCAGGCCTCCGGATGAGCTTCCGCATTGTAGTCCCGCGCGGAAACATCCGGGGACCTACTGAGTTACCGTGGCATGATAGCTCACAGTCTGCCAATGGCCATTCCGGCGGACCCAGACACGCGTGTAGCGGTAGGGCCCGCTGAAATCCTCGCCAAGCTGGTGGCCTTTGACGTCGGCGCGGGCAGTGACGACCGCGGTATCGCCATAGATTCGCACGACCATGTCGGTCACGTTCATCGCCTCGTAGCGGAGCTGGCCGCTCTTGCGGACCGAGATGGCTTCCTGCTTGGTTGTGACCTGACCGAGAGGAGTGATTGCGACGTAATCGTCAGCGAGGGTACGCTGGGTGAATTCCGCGTCGCGGTGAAGGGTGGCCTCCTTGGCCTGCCGCTCCATGTCGACGATCTCGCGAATCATATCCTGCTCAGCGGACTGAAACGATGGTCGGGGGTGGACGGCAACATGCTGAGCCGCGAATGCTGGCATCACTGCGAGCGCGGACCACAATAACAGTGTGTATTTGTTGATCACGATGAGGCCTCCGCGATGGGTTGCGAGGGGACAGAGATCCGCCTGACCAGGTTACGCAACCTTAGATGCAGCGGTTCCGTGGAAAATTCAGTACTTCGAAGATGCACCAACAATTTGTGAGAGTGCCACAAACTGTGAAGGCTTGTCACGTCAGGAAACCGGTCCGCCAAGAACTGTCGAAACAACGTTTAATTGTCCGGCCGATCGAAGTGCTTGCCCGTCTCATATTGAATCGCTCCGGACCAGGTTCTTACCCTCTCCCTGCCAGCTTCTTGTAGAATCAAGCGTCTGATCGCCCCAATGACTGATATTCGCCGCGGTCTCATCATCGTGAATACCGGGCCGGGGAAGGGCAAGACCACGGCAGCCATGGGTACGGCTTTACGTGCGGTGGGCCAGGGCATGCGGGTGCTGATGCTGCAGTTCCTGAAAGGCTCGTGGCACTATGGGGAACTCGATGCCGTGCAAGCGTTCGGGGACAAATTTGTCATGAAGCAGATGGGCCGGGGGTTCGTGAAGGTGGGCACAGAAAAGCCGGATCCCGAAGATGTGCGCATGGTGGAAGAGGCCTGGGCCGAAGGCGAGAAGGCGATTCAATCGGGGGAATGGGACCTGGTGGTGCTGGATGAGATCAACTACGCCATCAGCTACGGGATGCTTGATCCGGCAACGGTGGTCGACAGTCTGAAGAAGAAACCGGAAATGGTGCACGTCATCTTGACGGGCCGGAATGCGCACCCCACAATTATCGAGGCCGCCGATACGGTCACCGAGATGCGACAGGTCAAGCACGCGTACGAGAAGGGTGTAATGGCGCAAAGAGGGATTGAGTACTAGGGAACTAAGTACCCGACACCTTGTGTCCAGTTGCTAGGGAACCCCCGGCGCGCACCGGTCGGAACTGGCAACTGAGTACTGGCAACTGACAACTAGTCTATGGCTTGGTTCAAGCGACAATCCGGTGAGCTGGAAGCTTCGGGCGAGAAGACGGTGCGCACCGAAGGGTTGTGGGTGAAGTGTGAGGAGTGCCGGCAGATTATCTGGAAGAAAGATCTCGAAGAGAACATGAATGTATGTCCGAAGTGCGAGAAGCACTTCCGGATCGATGCGCGAACCCGCCTGGCGCAATTGCTCGACGAGAACCAGTACGAAACCTTCGATGGAAACCTGTCATCGACCGACCCATTAAAGTTTGTGGACCTGAAGCCTTATTCCAAGCGCCTGCGCCAGGCACAGGAAGAAACCGGACTTAAAGACGCTGTCATCAACGCCCAGGGCAAGCTCATGGGACGGCCGGTAGTGGCCAGCGTGATGGAATACGCTTTCATCGGAGGAAGCATGGGCGCCGTGGTGGGTGAGGCCATTACTCGCGCGGTTGAGAGAGCGGCGCAGTCGCGCACGCCACTGATTATCGTATCGGCTTCGGGTGGCGCGCGCATGATGGAAGGCGTGATCAGCCTGATGCAGCTGGCCAAGATCTCAGCGGCATTGGCGCGACTGGATCAAGCCAAGGTTCCGTACATCTCTTTGCTGACGGATCCGACCACGGGAGGCGTAACTGCATCATTTGCCATGCTGGGAGACTTGAACATCGCGGAGCCGGGGGCGTTGATCGGTTTTGCGGGCCCACGAGTAATTGAGCAAACCATCCGCCAGAAGTTGCCGCCTGGGTTTCAGCGCAGCGAGTTTCTGCTTGCACACGGCATGCTCGATGCAGTCGTGCCTCGCAAGCAGCTCAAGCCTTACATTGCGCGGGCGCTGGATTTCATGGTTGCGTGAATTGGCTCTTGGCTTCTGGCTTTTGGCTCTTGGCTGTTTGCTTGGATTACGTCACCCTCGCAGTTGTTTCCCCACCCCCAGGTTCGAATCCTGTCCAGTTGATCTTGATAAGCTAGAACCCAGAGGCCAAAGCGAGAGGCCAAGAGCCAAGAGCTGTTCTATGTCCTACGAAAACGCAGTTGCCAGCATGCTGGCGCTCGGCCACGAACTGGCGCAGACGCCGTCGCACAAGTTCGACCTCGCGCATATGCGGGTGCTGCTCGAGGCTCTGGACCATCCCGAGCGGCGATTTCCGAGCGTGCTCATCGCGGGGACGAATGGCAAGGGCTCGACTGCGGCTACACTGGCGTCGATTCTCAACGCGTCTGGGCTAAAAACAGGACTCTACACCTCACCGCATCTGGTGCGCATCAACGAGCGTATCCGGCTGAATGGCCAGGAAATCAGCGACGCTGATTTTTCCGGACTGCATGGGGAAGTGGACCGGGTGGCGGAACGGCTCGTTGCGCAGGGAGAGGTGCCGTGGCATCCCAGCTTCTTTGAAATGATGACTGCGATCGCGTTTGAACACTTTGCGCGAGAGCACGTGGACATCGCTGTGCTCGAAGTTGGAATGGGTGGACGGCTGGATGCTACCAATGTTGTAGATCCTCGGGTCAGTGTGATTACTGACATTTCGCTCGACCATCAGAAATTCCTGGGGAACACCGTGAGCGAGATTGCGGAAGAGAAGGTGGGGATTATTCGTCGGGGCGGTGTGGTCGTCACGCTGCCGCAACAACCCGAGGCTAACGATGTGATTGGAAACACGATTATGAACGTAGGAGCGCGGGCCGTGAACGCAGTGCCCTACGTACCGCCGGTTTCACCGGCCAGCGCGGGGTATCTGGTGCGGGTTGCCAGCAAGGAAAAAGTCTCCCGCCGGTTGGACAGCAAGTCGGAGAGTAATGAAGAGAGCGCAGAGGATTCCGCGGTGGGCGCTGGGAACAGCAACACCGTTTACGTCTATCGATATCCTCTGCAGGTGATGGGGAAGCAGATCGTTGTGGAGACACCGCTGGTTGGGCGGCACCAGCTGCGAAACGTCGCACTGGCGATTGCCACTGCCGAAGAGTTGAGCGGACAGGGATTTGTCGGGATTTCGCCGGAAGCGATTGAGCGGGGAATACGGGAAACCCACTGGCCCGGCCGATTTCAAGTCATCCCGGCACGCGTCTCGCCGACGAAAGGTTCGCCAGAACAAGGACCGGCGGAGCCATCATCCCCGGAGCTTGTGCTTGATGTGGCGCATAATCCGGCGGGAGCTTGGGCGCTGCGTTCCACCCTTTCGGAGCGTTATGAAGACCGTCGGATGATATTTGTTTTCGGCGCGATGAGGGACAAGGCAATCTCGGAGATGACGGAGATCCTGTTTCCCCTGGCGGAGCGGGTGTTTGCCACGCGGCCAGAGAATCCACGGTCGGCATCGCCCGAGGAGATTCAGCAGGCGGGCGTCCGAACCGGAAGTGAGGTTGAAGTGGCCCCGGACGTGGCCTCGGCTTTGCAGCGGGCGACGGTTCTGGCAGGACCATCCGGAGTCGTGGTAATTACAGGATCGATCTATCTGGTGGGCGAGGTGATGCGTCTAGTCGGCGCCAGAGTTTGAGGCATCCGAGTTTGAGGCATCCCGGGCGAGCATTTTCCCCTAGAATGGACGTGTGCAGGAAGTGAACTCAGTGGATCAAGCGGAAGGCGGCCCGCCCCAGACGGTGCCAGTGGCAACCGCGCGTCCCAGCCCGCATGCCATTCCGGGCACGAAACATGGATGGTTGAGCCGGCTGCGGTCGTACTTCATCTTCGATCCGCTGATCTGGCTTTACACGCTGGTCCTTGGTCTTATCGCAGTTCCCGCAGGATTGTTCGATCGTGGCGGCCGGCTGCTGCACCGGTTTTCCTACGTGTGGTCTTGGCTGATCATGAAGACGATCTTGTCGCCGGTGAAGGTGACGGGGCTGGATAAAATTGATGCATCAAAGCCTCACGTTTACGCGGTGAATCACGCCTCGGCCCTGGACATCCCGGTGGTCTACGTTTATCTCCCATTTCAATTCCGCATCGCATTCAAGAAGGAGTTGCTGTCGTATCCCGTGGTGGGATGGCATCTGAAGCGCTCGGGACAGGTGTGCATCGATCAGCAGAATCCGGCGCATTCGATCAGCAGCATCCGGGCGGCGTTGAAGGGGTTGAAGGCAGGCTTGCCGCTGGTGATCTATCCCGAGGGCGGCCGAACGCCGAACGGCGAGATCAGGCCGTTCCTGCCGGGCGCGTTCTTTTTGGCCATCAAGGCCCAGGTGGATATCGTGCCCGTAGCGCTGGTCGGAACTTACGAACTGCTGCCCATGAACACTTATCACATCAAGTCCCGGCCCCTGGAGATGCGCGTGGGAGACCCGATCTCAACGGCAGGGCTAACGATAAGAGACTTGGAAGCGCTGTCGGCTCGGGTGCAAAGAGCGGTAGAAGAGCTGTATTACCAATCGTGAAACCTCTGTTCGAGCATCGAGTCCCCCAGATCTACCGAAGCTGAAAATTTATCTGGATTTGGGTATCCACTTCCACGGGGTCCCCAGAAAGAAGGTATGGCTTGTAGCGCCACTGCTGCACTGCGCCTATGGCGGCCGTAGCTAATTCTTTCGGACCCGAAATCAGCTGTAGATCAGCGACCCTGCCTTCCTTGTTGATAGTTGCCGCGAGCAGCACCACTCCTTCAATATGAGCACGCCTGGCGGCATCGGGGTATACCGGAGCGACTTGGCGAATCAGCAAGCCTCGCGAAACGCTACTCGACACCCGAATCCTTTTGGGAGTCCCTTGAGAGTCAGTCGAGGGACCGGGTGTTGGAGTTGAAGAAGAAGCCGAAGGGAATTGCGGCGATGTCGTGCTACGGTCAGCGGAGACACCGTTTTCCATAATCTTGTCGGAAAACGCGAAATCGATGGGCACCTTCATTGAGACCTTCACGGGCTTACCGTTCTTGATGAACGGCTTGAACTTCCACTTTTTAACTGCATTCACAGCGGACTTGCCCAGAATCGGATTACCGCTGGCTACCTCAGCACTTTCCACGTCCCCTTCCTCAGAGACTAGAATCTTCACCACGACCTCTCCCTGGAGCTTCTGCTCCCGGGCCTCGTAAGGGTAAATCGCTTTTTCAGTTTTGATCGCCACGAGCTTCGCAGAATCCGGCGGGCCTGACGCCGTGGGAATTTGGTCAGAGGGTGACTTCTTTTCGGAAGCAGGCACAGGTTGCGACGGCTGGGGGGTGGACTGGCTGGAGTCTTTTGCAAGTGCCAGCGCCGCACCGGATTGCGCCCAACTCTGGCCGCAGAAGAAAATAACGAAGAGGATGACGTTCCGTAAGTCCAACATACGGGCAAAATTCTACCTCAAGGCCCCACTTTAATTTTTAGAACTTCCTCCGACGGAACTTTTCCCGTAACTTTTCGCCTTTGAAGTCGTTACTCTTATGTAAGGCCAGACCGCGGAGAACCCGTTGAAGGCTCTGAAGAAAGAGGCGGACGAGCGGCTTCTGATCGAGGCGGCGCAGAAAGACCCTGCGCGCTTCGCGGAACTTTACGAGAACAACTTTGAGCGGGTTTATGCGTATGTCGTGCGACGAGTCGGAAATCGCGCCGAAACGGAAGACTTGACCTCGGAGGTGTTTCACCAGGCGCTGTCTCACCTGGGTCGCTTCGAATGGCGAGGTATTCCGTTCGCGGCCTGGCTGTTCCGCATCGCCGCGAACCTGATTTCGACCCGCGGGCAGCGCGCCGGCCGGGACAAGATTGCTGACGACCCGGAACACATAGAGTCGGTGCCGGCGCGCGGGGGGGAACTCGAAGAAATCGAGCGCCGAGCCACGCTATTTCGGCTGGTGGACACGCTGCCAGTCGAACAGCGGCGCGTAGTCGTATTGCGGTTCGTGGAGCAGAAGAGCATTAAAGAAGTAGCGCGGGAAATCCGCAAGACCGAGGGCGCCGTGAAGCAATTGCAGTTCCGTGCGCTCAGCACTCTACGGGCGCGACTGGGGGGTGGTGATGCCTAAGCGCTCTCTGAATCCGGGAAAGAACGATACGACAAAGAACGACCGACTGAAGATCGACCAGCTGAACTGGGCGGTGGATGCGATGCTGGTGCGGGCGGACGGCAAGCTGCCCAAGGCGGACGCGAGCGTGGAGCCCCTGGTGCGCATCGCCGCCGATCTGCGCGATCTGCCACGCGAGGAATTTAAGACGAGACTGAAGGCTGATTTGCTGGAAGGGAGAAAAATTATGTCCACTGTAGCTGAACCCGTTGCGGCCGTCCGCGCGACTGCCTCTCCAAGCTTGTCGTTCAAGGACGCCGCCAAGGCCATCGAATTCTACAAAAACGCTCTCGGAGCGCGCGAAACATTCCGCTTCGAAGCGGGAGGAAGAGTCGCTCATGCGGAGATGGCGATCGGCGACTCGATTATCATGCTCGCGGATGAGTGGCCGGAGGGCGGCCGATTCAGCGCCGAGACGCTGGGTTCCTCGCCGGTGCAGATGGTCATTCGCGTTGATGACGTGGATGCGTTTGCAGAGCGGGCTGTGTCTGCGGGGCTGACAGTGAAGCGCCCGCTCCAGGATCAGTTCTACGGGCATCGGGATATCCTCCTGAGCGATCCCTTCGGATACAACTGGAATGTCTTAACCGTGAAGGAAGAGATGTCGGTCGAGGAAATGCACCGGCGCATGAAGGGGATGAAAACAGGACCTGAAGGTGGTGCGATCCCCGAAGTGGGAGAATTGCAGGGAGGCGTAAGCCCGATTCCGCACGGATTCCGCACGGTCACGCCATATTTGATTGCAGAAGACGGGCCCGCGCTGATGGAATTCGCCAAGCAGGCGTTCGGAGCCGAGGAGACATTCCGCACCGTGGGCTCGGCGGGCGGCCTGCACGGCGAAGTGCGGATAGGCGACTCGATGCTAATGATCGGGGGCGGCATTCCGGGGCGCGAGTTCCGTGCCAAGCCGAATACTCACGCGCTGCACATCTACGTGGAAGATGCGGACGCGGTTTACCAGAAGGCGCTGGCTGCGGGCGCCACGGTGATTGACGAGCCAACCGATCAGGAGTACGGCGAACGTTCCGCCAGCGTGAAAGATCCGGCGGGGAACTATTGGTACATCGCCACCCATAAGGGCGAGAGCTACATTCCCAAGGGGCTGAACAATGTGAATGTGTACATGCATCCGCTGCGGGCCGAGCCAGTGATCGGCTTCCTTAAGCGGGCATTTGGGGCGCGGGAGGTGGCGAAGTACGCATCGCCCGACGGCGTGGTGCATCACGCGGAAATTCGCGTCGGCGATTCGGTAGTGGAGATGGGCGAAGCGCACGGGAAATATCAGCCCATGCCGACAATGTTCTACCTCTACGTGCCGGATGCAGATGCGACGTACCGGCGCGCGCTGGCGGCCGGAGCAACGTCGATTCACGAGCCTGCGGATCAGCCCTACGGAGATCGCGTGGGAGCAGTGATCGATGCCTTCGGCAATCAGTGGTATATGGGCACGCATGTGAAAGATGTGAAGATGTAGACGAATCGCCCAAGGCGGAGAGTGAGCGACTCTGCTCGCCTTCCGCCATCTTGCCCCTGCTGATCCGCCAGACTCGCGGTTTGACCCTCCCGAAGCCCTCCAATAAACTGAAAGATTCAGTACACCTGCAGGTTTCAACTCTATGGCAGACAGTATTCATGTGAAGCTCCCGGACGGGAGTGTGAAGGAAGTTCCCAAGGGCACCACTGCGCTTGAGGTTGCCAAGTCGATCAGCCCGCGACTGGCAGATGCGGCGCTCGTAGCAAGAGCCAATGGCGATCTGATTGATCTGACTCGGCCGCTGGAAAAAGATACCGATCTTCGCATTTTGACCGACAAACATCCCGAAGCGCTGGAGGTTTACCGGCATTCTTCCGCGCACCTGCTGGCGGCGGCGGTGCTGGAGCTTTTTCCTGAAACCAAGCTGGGGCACGGTCCGCCGACCGATAGCGGATTCTTTTACGACTTCTATCGCGAGACTCCGTTCACGCCTGACGATCTGGAGAAGATCGAGAAGAAGATGCAGGAACTGGTGCAGCAGAACATTCCGTATGCGCGGGAGTTCTTGCCTCGCGATCAGGGACTGGCGGAGTTCAAAAAAGAAGGCGATTTCATGAAGTGTCATTTCATCGAGCAGTTCACCAAGCCCGATGAAAAGATTTCTATTTATCGTACCGGCAAGTTCACCGACTTCTGCCGCGGACCCCACATTCCTTCGACGGGAAAGATTAAGGCGTTCAAGCTGCTCAACATCGCAGGCGCGTACTGGCTCGGCGACGAGAAGAACCAGCAACTGCAGCGGATTTATGGAACGTCATTCTTCTCGAAGAAAGATCTCGACAACTATTTCAACCAGATCGAAGAGGCCAAGAAGCGCGATCACCGAGTTCTCGGCAAGCAGCTCGATCTGTTTTCGATTCAGGAACTCGCGGGACCGGGGCTGATTTTCTGGCACCCGAAGGGTGGGATCATCCGCAAGGAGATGGAAGACTGGATGCGTTTCGAGTACCTGAAACGCGGCTATTCGCTGGTGTGTACGCCACACGTGGCACGGCGGCAGTTATTTTTTACGTCGGGACACGAGGGCTATTACTCGCAGAACATGTTCGACGCCATGGAGCTCGACGACGCAGAGTATCGCCTGAAGCCGATGAATTGTCCGGGACACATTTTGATTTACAAAGACTCGCTGAAGTCGTATCGCGATCTGCCGGTGCGACTGGGAGAGTTGGGGACGGTTTATCGCTACGAGCGTTCCGGCGTGATGCACGGGCTGTTGCGAGTGCGTGGGTTCACGCAGGATGACTCGCATATCTTTTGCACGCCGGAGCAGGTCGAAGGCGAGATTACCAATTGTCTCGACTTTGCCCTGGATGTGCTGAAGGATTTCGGCTTTGACCAATTTCAGACCGAGCTTTCAACCTGGGATCCTGACGACAGGAAGAATTTTGTGGGCAGTGAGGAACAATGGATCCACGCCACCGAATCGCTCAAGAAAGTGCTGGAACGCCGGAAGATCGAATACAAGACCATGCCTGGGGAGGCTGCGTTTTATGGGCCGAAAATTGACATCAAGCTGGTGGACGCGATCGGGCGGTTGTGGCAGCTCTCGACGGTGCAGGTCGACTTCAACCTGCCACAGCGCTTCGGTCTGGAATACGTGGCTGAAGATGGTTCGCGCAAACAGCCCGTGATGGTGCACCGTGCGCTCTACGGATCAGTGGAGCGATTTTTCGGCGTGCTTATCGAGCACTACGCCGGCGCGTTCCCGGTGTGGCTGTCGCCTGTGCAGGTGGCGATGATCCCGATCAGTGAGCGGCACGCGGAGTATGCGAACCAGGTGGCTTCGCAACTGAAAGCTGCGGGCGTGCGCGTGGAAGTGGATGCGCGCAACGAAAAGATGAATGCCAAGATCCGCGAGCATGCCATGCAGAAAGTGCCGTTCTTGCTTGTGGTGGGGGACAAAGAAGCAGAGGCGGGGAAAGTAAACGTCCGCAGCCGTGGGAAAGAAAAAACGGAAGACATGCCAGCCGCGGAGTTCGTGGAGAAGATCAAGAAGCTGATCGCGGAGAAGAGCCCGGGGCTGTAACTGCTCGTGTAGGGACAGCCGCCGCGGCTGTCCGGGCGAGCGCCAGCTCGCCTTTTTGGGGGCAGGAATCGAAATCTTCCGAAGGTCTGCTCGAACGAATCACATGACTTCCTCAATCCCCGGTCAGTGCAGCGGAGCTTCGCTCCGCAGGACAGCCGGGGGCGGCTGTCCCCACATGTGTTTTGGAACTGCCAGGGGTTGTACCATGATTCCGTGGATGAATTGGCGGAGCGCTTGCTTGAGCATATTCGGCGGCAGGAACTGCTGCACGCCGGAGACCGCGTTGGCGTTGCCGTCTCCGGCGGTATTGATTCTGTTGCGCTCTTGCGCCTGCTGCTCGAACTGCGGCAAGAACTCGGCGTCGTCTTATCCGTCGTTCACTTCAATCACAAGCTGCGCGGCGCGGAGTCGGAGGCGGACCAGGAGTTCGTCGCGAAGCTGGCTTGTCAGCATGGGTTGGAATTTTTCTGCGAAAGCGGCGACCTGACGCAACTTGGTGCTGAGGGGCATTCGGGTGTTGAGGCTGCGGCGCGTGAATTGCGGTATGGATTTTTTCGTCGGCTCTTGGGATCAGAGGAGGGCGAAGCTGAAACCTCAAATACCTCAGGGGCTAAAGCCCAACATCTCGAATCTCCCAATCGCAGCGCTGAAAGCGCTGCGCCACCCCAAAGCGAACCTCGGGGGCTAAAGCCCTCGTCTGAACTGGCGATTAACGGCGCGGCTGAAGCCGTGCCCTTCCCAAACCCAGCGGTGTTTTTGACCAAAATCGCGACCGGCCACACGCTCGACGACCAGGCCGAGACCGTTCTGATGCGGCTGGTCCGCGGCACGGGATTGCGGGGGCTGGGCGGCATCCATCCCCGGCTGCTGGTGGATGACGATACAAGGGAGACGTTGGGTGAAATCATCCGGCCTTTGCTCGAAGTTCGACGCCGTGAACTGCAGCAGTATCTGAACACTCTCGGACAACCGTGGCGCGAGGACTCGACCAACGCCGACGTCAAGTTCACCCGGAACCGCATGCGGCAGATGGTGCTTCCGCTTCTGGAGCGGGAATTCAATCCAGCCGTAGCTGAGAATTTGGCAGAATTAGCGGAGATTGCGCGCGGCGAAGAGGACTACTGGGAGAACGAGATCTCGGGTTGGCTGGGGACGACAGTTCAGTGGTCCGAGCCGGAATGGGCCAGCGCTCTCCGCGCGCAGTCAGGGGTAGCGCAGTCTCTGGTGCAGATCAGTCCAGCGCACTCCGGTTTGTCCCTCCGCATGAAAGAGCCCGATCCTCTCATCATGAACGCGTCGGTCAGCCGGGCCTGGCTTCTCACGGAACCGCTCGCCGTGCAGAGGAGGTTGGTGAAGGCGGTGGGGGAATATGCCGGCATCCCGCTCGAGTTCAAGCATATTGAGGAAATCCTGCGGTTCGCGTCAGAGGAGCACGGGGCTCGAAAGAAATTATCTCTCCCTTTGGGCTGGAAGGCAGTCCGAGAGCCTGAGTCGCTGGTCTTCCTCACTCCTGATCCGCGAATCCGCGATCCCCGAAATCAGGAGTGCGTCGCCCAAGAATACGAATATGAATTGCCCATACCCGGACGAGCCATGGTCTCCGAGACAGGAACTGTGATAGAAGCTCTGCGTATCCAAGGAGGGCCGCAATCGACGGCGTATAATTCTCAGCACCTCCTTGATTCAGAGTTGTTGCCCGGACCGCTAAAGGTGCGAAACTGGCGTCCGGGAGACCGATTCTGGCCGGCCCATACGAAGTCACTCAAGAAGATCAAAGAACTGCTGGCGGAGCGGGGGGTGCACCAGGCTGAGCGCAGGCTTTGGCCAGTAGTGGTGAGTGGAGACGAAATTGTTTGGGTCCGGGGGTTCCCGGCTCCTGCAAAACTCCGGGCCAAGCCCGAGCGGGAAGCGGTCTTGATCCGGGAGTCGGCCCTGGTGGAAGACCCCACATCGTAGAGAAGATCCAGGAAACGGAGGCGCGCCCTTCATGAAAGATTCGAGAGCCGAGCCGCTACGTCAGGTGATTGGCAGCGAGCAAATCCAAAAGCGGGTCAAAGAGCTGGGCCGGCAGATATCGGTCGACTACAAAGGCCAAACCATCCAGGCGCTCGCGGTTCTGGAAAATGGATTCATCTTCCTGGCCGACCTCGTGCGAGTTCTGGAAGTACCGGTGGTGTGTCAGTTCATCAAGCCGAAATACAGCCGCCAGCCGGGCCATCACAACGGCGACATCACAGAGATATTCTTTAGCCACGAGCCCGACATTCGCGGACAACACATCCTGTTGGTCGAAGGTCTGGTCCATTCCGGGGTGACTAGCGAGTTCCTGATGAGCGATCTGCGAGCCCGGGGAGCGGCATCGGTGAAGCTGGTAACGCTGCTGGACCGGCAGTCAGCGCGCCGAGTGGCCTTGCAGCCAGACTATTTCGGGTTCCTCGTGGACGATACCTTCCTTGTCGGCTATGGACTCGGCGCCGAGGAACAGACCAACCGGAATCTCCCCTACCTGGCGGCAAATCCGAGTGTCCCTATGACTTAGGTCACGGGAGACTTGGCGCGCCTTTTTCCCGTGGAAAATGTAGAATAGGTATCGGGAATTTAGCTGATCCAAAATAGCCGAACGGCATCTAAATTAACTGTAGGAGCCTGGGGCTTGGTGTACTCACCCCTCGTTTTACCCTTTAGGAGCGTTCTTAGGTGAACTCAACAGTCAAAACCGTAGTTTTCTGGCTGGTGATTGGAGTGTCCGCCCTGTTGTTATGGCAGGTCATTCAAGCCGGTCGTAGTGGTCAGAAAGACAAGGAAGTCAATTTTTCCCAGTTCATGACAGACGTGGATCAGGGAAACGTGCGGGAAGTAACCGTTAACGGCATGGAAGTGCGCGGCAAGTACAAAGACAATTCCGCCTTCCATACTACGGTTCCGGCGAATTATCCGGACATGATCAAGACCCTGCGCGACAAGAACGTTACCACCACGTTCCGGGACATCAACAATGGGAGCTGGCCACTGCAGCTATTGGGCACGTGGGCTCCGCTAATCTTGCTGGGAGCGCTGTGGTTTTTCATGATCCGCCAGATGCAGACCGGGGGAAACAAGGCCCTTTCCTTCGGCAAGAGCCGGGCCCGGCTGCTCTCCATGCAACAGAAGAAAGTCACGTTCAAGGACGTGGCCGGCGTGGATGAAGCCAAGGAAGAGCTCCGCGAAATTATCGAGTTCCTGCGCGAGGCGCAGAAGTTCCAGAAGCTCGGCGGACGCATTCCCAAAGGCGTGCTGCTGGTCGGGCCTCCGGGAACTGGCAAGACGTTGTTGGCGCGGGCCGTAGCCGGCGAAGCGAATGTTCCTTTCTTTTCCATCTCCGGTTCGGACTTCGTTGAGATGTTTGTTGGCGTCGGAGCCAGCCGCGTCCGGGACTTGTTTGAGCAGGGAAAGAAGAACGCTCCCTGCATCATCTTCATCGACGAAATTGACGCTGTCGGACGCCATCGTGGCGCTGGCTTAGGCGGTGGTCACGACGAGCGCGAGCAGACACTGAACCAGTTGCTGGTGGAGATGGACGGCTTCGAATCGAACGAAGGCGTCATTCTCATGGCTGCAACGAACCGGCCTGACGTACTGGACCCGGCGTTGCTGCGGCCTGGGCGTTTTGACCGGCGCGTGGTCGTAAGCCGTCCGGATGTGCGCGGCCGTGAAGAGATTCTGCGGGTTCACACGCGCAAGATTCCTCTTGCCGAAGATGTGGATCTTTCGGTCTTGGCTCGTGGCACGCCGGGATTCTCCGGCGCCGACCTCGCCAACATGGTGAACGAGGCGGCATTGGCGGCAGCGCGGCAAAACCGTAAAGCAGTCCTGATGTATGACTTCGAAGTTGCCAAGGACAAAGTCCTGATGGGCGTGGAACGCAAATCGATGATCCTCTCCGATGCGGAGAAGAAAGTCACGGCGTTTCACGAAGCCGGGCATGCCTTGGTTGCGGCGAAACTGCCGAACTCGGACCCCGTGCACAAAGTCACCATCATTCCGCGGGGTATGGCGTTGGGCGTAACCATGCAGCTGCCCATCGACGATCGGCACAACTACACCAAGGAATATCTGCAGACCGACATCGCCATCCTGATGGGCGGGCGGATTGCGGAAGAAATGTTCCTGAACCAGATGAGCACCGGAGCTGGGAACGACATTGAGCGGGCCACAGAATTGGCACGCAAGATGGTTTGCGAGTGGGGTATGAGTGATCTTGGCCCACTCACCTTCGGCAAAAAAGAAGAGCAGATATTCCTGGGCCGCGAGATCGCGCAGCACCGCGACTATAGCGAGGACACCGCCATTAAGATTGACGGGGAAGTCCGCAAACTGGTGAGCCTGGGCTACGAGACTGCAAAGCAGATCCTCGAAGGGAATCGCGAATCGCTGCAGAAGATCGCGGCTGCTCTGTTGGAGCGCGAAGTGCTTGACGCTTCTGAAATCCGGTTGTTGCTTGATGGCAAGGAATTGCCTGTGAAGCCTCCAACGCCAGGAAAATCGGACGATGGAGTGCAGCAGGTGCTCAAGCCGGAGCCGGGGCGTCCGGGAATCGCCAAGGGCGGCGAGAGTCCGGCGCGGGCGTAAGGGTCAGTTCTCAGTCGTCAGTTCTCAGTTAGGGCGGCCTAAAGGCCGCCCTAAGTTTTTGGAAACCAGAGAGGCCCATTCAGATGCTATTCGGGATAGGCAGTGTAGAAGCCTGATTTCGACCACGGCGCAGCTAATGTTGAAAATGTACAATGTCTCTCGATTATGCGGACGCTGTTGGACATCTTCGCACAAATCTTCCGCAACCTTTGGGCGCACAAGCTGCGCTCGTTTCTCACCATGTTCGGCATCGCGTGGGGCGTAGGATCTTTACTGCTACTGGTGGGCGTGGGCGAAGGTTTCCGCTCCGGCAACAAGCGCGAGTTGGCCGAGTTCGGCAAAGACATCATGTTTATCTTTCCCGGGCGCGCACCAGCCGTAAAGGGCAGCATGAACTCCGCCCGTCCCTATTTGCTCACCTACCAGGACTACGTGGATATCCGTCAGCAAGCCCCACATGTCCGCAATGCCTGTCCTTTGCTTTCTCGCACCGACTTGCACGAGGTGAGCGAATTCGCCAATGCAGGCGGCGAAATTCTGGGGGTGGAACCTCAGCTTAGCGAGATAAGTTACCTTCCCCTCAAGGAAGGACGCTGGCTGAATGAAATGGACGAAGCACAGAGACGCAATGTGATCGTCCTCGGTAACGAACTGCTGAAAACCCTGTTCCCCGGGCGACCGGCGGTTGGCGCATTCGTCCTGCTGAATGGCCTCAGGTTTGAGGTCGTTGGCAGCATGCCGCACCTCGGCCGTGGGGACAACAATTGGCTGAATATGCGTGCCTACATCCCTTTCCCGGTGATGGCTACGTACTTCCCGCTCAAGGGAGAAAACCACGAGAACTCCATTTCCTTTATTGAATATCAGCCGCGGGTGACAGCTGAGCACCTGCTGGCGGGGGATGATGTCCGCAAGATCATTGCGCGCAATCACGGACTCGATGCCGGCGATGAAAACGCCTTTGACGGCTGGGACACGATCAAGGAATCAAAAATGGTGGGAACCATTTTCGATGTCATGAACATGTTCCTGGGAGCGGTGGGAATGGTCACGCTGGCTCTGGGCGCCATCGGCGTCATCAACATTATGCTGGTCGCAGTCAGTGAACGCACCCATGAGATCGGATTGCGGAAGGCCCTGGGCGCCACCAACCGCAGCATTCTGTTTCACTTTTTTCTGGAAGGGCTGCTTCTCACACTGGGCAGCGGACTGATCGGAATGGGCTTGGCGGCAGGCTTGATGGCGATGATGGGAACCGTACAGGGGCCGGGCGGATTTGATCCGCCTAAATTGGTGCCGATGTCGGCGATGCTGGCGATTGGCAGCCTGACGCTCGCCGGAGCGGTCGCGGGTCTTTATCCCGCGCGCAAAGCGGCCATGCTGCAGCCGGTCGAAGCCCTCCGGCAGGAGTGATACCAAGGTGATGCGATATGTTCCGTGATCTGCTCCGCGAGGCCTACGGCGCCATGCGTCACAATCGCCGCCGTACCGCGCTCACCATGCTGGGCATGGCCTGGGGCATCGCGACGGTGGTCATGCTACTCGCTTACGGCGATGGTTTTGGCCAGGCCTGCGCCAACATCTTCGCCAATTTCGGCACGAAGCTCGTCATCGTCGTGCCGGGCCGTACTTCCATGCAGGCCGGTGGTCAGAAATCGGGAATGCTCATCCGCTTTACTCAGGAAGACGTAGAAACGCTTACCACCAACCTTCCCCAAATCACCCATGTCACACCCGAAGTCAGCAAGCAGGCCAGCATCCAGTACGACACCAGGGTTTTCACCTGGCCTGTCACGGGCAATTATCCCAACGTGATTGACGTCCGCGCCCTCAAGCTTGGACAGGGTCGCTTCTACAACGCAGAAGACGAGATCCAGCGTGCCCGCGTAGCGGTGATCGGTTCGGAAGCGAAGGAAAAATTGTTTTCCGGACGCAATGCGCTGGGGGAGCGGATCCGGGTTAACGGCTTGAGCTTCGAAGTCATCGGCGTCCTGAGCGCCAAAATGCAGGAGGGAAATGACGATATAAACCGCGTGGTGTACGTCCCCTTCAGCACTATGGCCGATCTGAAGGATACACACTATCTGGACAGCATCTGGTTCACCTACCAGACTCCCGAGTACGAGCGCCTGGAACAGTCGGTTCGCTCCATCTTGGCGGTACCGCATAAGTTCAACCAGGCCGACCGCCAGGCCGTGAGAGTATTCAACCTCATGATGCAGGTCCATCAGTTCGAAATCATCACTCTCGGGTTGAAGGTCCTGATGGGTTTCATTGGCACGCTCACGCTCGGCATCGGTGGCGTCGGCCTGATGAATATCATGCTGGTTTCGGTTACGCAGCGCACGCGTGAGATTGGCGTGCAGAAGGCGCTGGGCGCGCAACGGCGATACATCCTGCTGCAGTTCCTCGCCGAAGCGCTGACCATTACCTTCATCGGCGGTGTGCTTGGAGTGGTACTGGCCTACGCGGTCGCGCTTTCCGTAGGAAGGCTCACCTTGTACAGCGCCTTTGCCAAGAACGGGGAGGCCGGCGACATCCGCTTGATCATCGCTCCTGGAACGCTGATCGCGTCCACACTGATTCTCGGCGCCGTGGGACTGGTCAGCGGCATGGTCCCGGCCTTCCGCGCCTCCCGCCTGGATCCGATCGAGGCTTTGCGACACGAATAACGGCTGCCTGAAAGAAACCGAACGGCGTCTGAAATTCGCGTTCTGGTTTCTCAGCGGTCGACTGCGCTCATCATCTGTTCTGTATAGCGCGATCCCGCGGCCGCGCCGGTCGGGAACGCATCATTGATCCGCTGAAGGTCCTCCTCCGTCAGCCGCACCTCAAGCGCGCCCACGTTCTCCTCAAGATACTTGCGGCGTTTTGTGCCGGGAATCGGAACAATGTCGTTGCCCTGCGCCAGTACCCAGGCGAGCGCGAGTTGCGATGGCTTGCAACGTTTCTCTTTCGCGACCTCTTCCACGCGGCGAACCAGGTCGAGATTTTTCTGGAAATTTTCTCCCTGAAACCGCGGTGTGTTGCGGCGATAGTCTTCAGCGGGAAGGTCTTCGAAGTGCTGAAATTGGCCGGTAAGAAAGCCTCGGCCAAGCGGGCTATAAGCTACAAAACCTATCCCCAGTTCCCGGCAGGTCGGCAGTATTTCGTTTTCGGGATCGCGGCTCCAGAGGGAATATTCGGTTTGCAGGGCGGTGATCGTATGCACTTTCATGGCGCGTCGCAACGTTTGCGGCGAGGCTTCCGAGAGTCCCAGATAGCGCACCTTGCCTTCTTTCACCAGTTGCGCCATGGCGCCGACAGTCTCCTCAATCGGCGTATTGGGATCGACCCGGTGCTGGTAGTAGAGATCAATAGTCTCAACACCCAGGCGCCGAAGGCTGGCTTCGCAGGATTGGCGCACGTAATTCGGCTTGCCGTTGACCCCGCGTACCGTTGGATCCTTCGGGTCGCGGACGATGCCAAACTTGGTTGCAAGCACAACCTGATCGCGCCTGCCCTTGATGGCTCCGCCGACAAGTTCTTCGTTCTTGTAAGGGCCGTAGATATCGGCGGTGTCGAGGAAATTCACGCCGAGTTCGAGAGCGCGGTGAATCGTCGCGATCGACTCCTTATCGTCACCTGGCCCGTAAAACTCCGACATGCCCATGCACCCGAGGCCGAGGGCAGAAACTCTAAGACCGCTGCGTCCAAGTAAGCGAAATTGCATGATGACTCCTTTGCGGACAATTTAAGAATTACTTACTAGATGCGGGAAATCACAGGGTGGGTGCGTGGAAACCAGAGGCTCCCTGGGACTCTAGTTCGTGACCAGGATGCGAGGTTTGGACTCCGGCAAGACCTCGCCTATCTGCACGGCGGGAATCCCTTCAGCATTCAGCTTTGACACCCAATCGTTGCCGTGCGTCTTCACGGCCATTAACAGTCCCCCAGCGGTCTGGGGATCGAACAGGAGAGTCCTGATGTCATCGGGAACGCTCTCGTCATATTGCACGACGCATTCCGCGAAATCTCGATTGTTCTTGAGTCCGGCGGGGATGTGGCCGGCCCGAACGCACTCCAGAGCGCCCGCCAGCAAGGGGATTCGGCCGGCATATAGGGCCAAAGAAACATTGGACGCGAGAGCCATTTCACGAGCATGTCCTATCAGGCCGAAGCCGGTGATGTCGGTCATGGCATCAACGCTGACCTCATTTTCGGCAATGAATTCAGCCGCTCTCTTATTTAGAGTAGTCATCGACTGCACAGCGGCATCAATCCAAGCTGGCTCCGCTTTGCCTTTCTTGATGGCTGTGGAGATCACTCCCGTACCGAGCGCCTTCGTGAGGATCAAAACGTCACCGGGCTTCGCGCCGCGATTGGCGTGCACTTTCTTTGGATGAATCAGGCCTGTTACCGAATATCCGAACTTCATTTCTTCGTCCCGAATGCTGTGGCCACCGATTATGGTGCACCCGGCCTCGACCATCTTGGAGAGGCCTCCGGCGAGAATCTGCTGAAGAATTTCCAGGTCCGCCTTTTCTGGAAAACATACCAAGGCAAGCGAGGTGAGCGGCTTACCGCCCATGGCATAGACGTCGCTCAGGGCGTTGGTGGCTGCGATTTGGCCGAAAGTGTAGGGATCGTCCACGATCGGGGTGAAGAAGTCAACGGTTTGAACCAGTGCTTGATCGGGCGCGATTTGATACACGCCCGCATCGTCGGCGTGATCGAAGCCGACCAGGACATTCGGGTCGTGTTGCCGGGCTAATTTCCCAAGCACCGTGTCCAGCGCCGCCGGACTCAGCTTGGACGCTCAACCGGCAGCTTTTACTGACTCCGTCAGCCGGAAAGGCTTTACTTCGGACATGAAAGTATTGTACCGAGTTGCGATACCGAGTTGCCGGTCACAACCGATCGCGAGCGAGAGTTCCCGTTCTCATTGACTTCCCTGACGCCACGGCAGGAGAATTTGCCCAGTTCTTTACTGTTTTGTCTTTTCGCTTGCAACCGTGCAGGTCGCGCTCCCGTCTAAAAGGTTCAACGTCATTTGGGGCAAGTATTGTGCTCCTCTTTATCACATCTGCTACAAGCGCTCTGCGCTGGACCGTCATCGCCTCCTCGCTTGTTATCGCAATCATTCTTACGGGATGCGGATCTGGGAGCGGATCTCAGAGTGGTCAGCCAGTGGTCCTCGCCCCTGCTATTCCTGCCCCCATACCTGCCGCTGAACCGGTGCTTCTTTATAACGGGACAGGCACGTCACCCTCTGACGTGGCCGCGATCGAAGCGGTCCTCGGGACTCTCGGAGTTGGCTACATAACGGCGAATTCAACTCAGCTTGAGGCCACTAGCGAAGCACAGCTGGCCGGTTACAAGCTGCTCATCATCCCGGGCGGGAATTCGATCACAATCGGCGAAAACCTCAGCGCAGCGGCCACGGCGACGATCCGCAACGTGGTCGCACAGTATGGCCTGCATTATCTGGGAATCTGTGCCGGCGCTTTCTTTGGCGGGTATTCGACTTACAACGGAGTGGATCTTACCTCGGGTGTGTGGTTCAACTTCTATGCCGATGAAAGCAAGGGAATCCACCTAGAGGCGGTTGCAATCTCTTTAGCTAATGGCGCTCCGCTCGATGTGTACTGGCAGGATGGGCCGCAGCTTTCGGGCTGGGGTGATGTTGTTGCCAAATATCCCGACGGTACAGCTGCAATTGTGGAGGGCAAATCCGGAAATGGATTTGTGATGTTCACCGGCGTTCATCTGGAAGCTCCGGCAAGCTGGAGAGCGGGAATGACGTTCGCGACTCCGGTGTCCGTAGACGTCGCTTACGCAGGTACTGTGATTCAAGCTGCTCTTGCGGGAACGCCGCTGCCGCACTTTTGACGCGCGCTCATTGCGGGGCAGAGCAGGAAGCTGGACCATCGACTTAGCTCACTTTGCAGTCACATCCGTTATTCGGATCTCGGGATACTGATGGTTCCACTGCGCGGAGATGCTGTCGAAGGTTAGCCGGAAGGGCTGACTTTGGCCGGGAGCGAGCGGGGAGACGTTGAGATCCACCGCTTCCGGGTACGGGCCGCCGGTCTTCAGCGCCCTGAGCGGGACATTCTCGCGCTGAACGATCTGCCCCATGTCATCTTTGAAAACGACCTCAGCTACGGCATGAGTTACCGTCTTGTCGCCGGCGTTGGTGACGGTGCCATCAATGTAGCTGACAGTTGCGCCAACGAAGTTCTCTGCCGCGCTCATTTTGAAGTCGGAAAGGTGGAGGTTGGCCGCGTATGGGGGAGGGCCGGACGATTGCCGGGGAGCTTCTCGCAGGAGCAAGGCGATCGCGACCATTACGGCCAGAACAGACACCACGGCCACGAGAATGGTACGGCGGCTGGAATCACTCGCTTCCGTTACCGGCGATTGTGAATTCAGGCCGCCCATGAAGGTTGATTGTACAGCGGCGTGAGCCCTAACAGGTCCCAGATGCTACTCGCCCTTTTTACTCGCCGCCGACGGTGAGCCCGTCAATACGGATGGTAGGAGCAGCAACCGAGCCGCGGAATTCCAGGTCGCTGGCGATTTCGGAAATGTTGAAGAACAGTTCCTTCAAATTTCCCGCGACTGTGATTTCTTCGACGGGGTAGGCAAGCTCTCCGCCGGAAATCCACATCCCGGATGCGCCACGGGAATAGTCGCCCGTCACCAGGTTTACGCCCTGACCGAGGAATTCGGTCACGTAGAGACCTTCCTTGATTCCGGAAATCAGTTCTTTCGGCAATCTCGTGCCCGGTTGCAAGAAGTAGTTGCCCGGACCGATGCCGGGCGTTCCTGCGAGTCCGCGAGAGGCATTGCCCGTGGTCTGCAGGCCGAGTTTCTTCGCCGTGTAGGTGTTCAGCAAATAAGACTTGAGCACGCCATTTTCGATGACGACAGTCCGACGTGAGGGAACACCTTCTCCGTCGAATGGGCTGGTACCAAAGCCGCCGGGAATGGTGCCGTCGTCGATGACGTTGACATTGTCGCCGGCGATCTTCTGGCCCAACTTGCCGGCTAAAAACGAAGCGCCTCGATAAACGGAATCGCCGTTCACGCCCTCGAAAATATGTTCGAGGATGGAAGTTGAAACCATGGGATCGAAGACGACCGGCACCTGAGCAGTCTTTGCCTTGCGGGCACCCAGGCGGCGCAGAGTGCGCTCGGCGGCAACTTTGCCGACGTGCTCCGGTGAGTCGAGTTTGGTCAACGTGCGTGCGACCGAGTACCAGTAGTCGCGTTGCATCGCGCCATCGTCGTTTTGAGCGATGGGAACGGCTGCAACGGAACAGTAGGAACGGCGATACTCACCGACAAATCCGTGAGAGTTCGCCAGGACTTTGTGGCCGGTGGCGGCGTCAAATGATCCGCCCTCGGAATTCTTGATGCGGGGATCGAAATCCAGTGCAGCCTTTTCAGCGCGGCGGGCATAGTTAATGCGATCCGCGCCAGGAAGCGAATACACGTCTTCGTGGTAGAGGGCGAGATCGCCGGAGAGCGATCCGAGTTGCGACGGTTCGGGGATACCGCCGAAAGGGTCTTCCGAAGTGATCCTGGACAACTCCAGTGCAGACTTCACCATGCGGTCGAGGCCTTCACGGGAAAAGTCGCTGGAGTAGGTACTGGCCGCGCGCTGGCGGAAGAAGACCCGCACGCCAATGGACCTGGAGCCCGATTCTTTCAGAGTCTCGACCTGTCCCAGGCGAACCAGGGTTGAGAACTCATCGCCCTCGCGTACAACGCATTCAGCAGCGGTGGCACCACCAGCCACGGCGCGGCTGACGATATCTTGGGCGAGACTGCGGAGGTCAGTTTCCAGTTTTGGGGTGCCAGTTTCGAGTTGAGTAGAAGACATAAGAAGTTCTTTACCACGGAGGCACGGGAACACAGAGGAAAACAAGCAAGAAATCGAACTTCTCAGTGACTCCGTGTCTCCGTGGTGAACAAAGATAGAGAATGTTACTGCATGAACCCGCCGACATCTTTCTTGGCGGTGCCGCCTACGGTGAGGCGATCGATCTTGATGGTCGGGATGCCAACGCCTACGGGCACCGCTTGTCCATCTTTGCCGCAGGTACCGACGCCTTCGTCGAGCTTAAGGTCATTACCCACCATGGAAACGCGGGTCAGCACGTCTGGTCCGTTGCCAATCAATGTTGCGCCCTTAATCGGAGCCGTGATCTGGCCGTCCTCAATCATGTATGCCTCAGAGGCCGAGAAAACAAATTTCCCATTGGTAATGTCGACCTGGCCCCCGCCGAAGTTCACAGCATAAATTCCGCGCTTGACCGAGCGAATGATGTCCTCCGGCTGATCCTCGCCCGGAAGCATGTAGGTATTCGTCATCCGTGGCATGGGGATGTGCTCGTAACTCTCACGGCGCCCATTGCCGGTGTCGGAAATGCCCATCAGGCGCGCGGAAAGCTTGTCACTGAGGTAGCCCTTCAGAATTCCATTCTCGATGAGCACGGTTTCCTGTGTGGGCTCGCCCTCATCGTCCACGTTGAGCGAGCCGCGGCGCCACGGCATGGTGCCATTGTCAACCACGGTGCATTTCGCGCTGGCCACGCGCTTGCCCACCAGGCCTGCGAAGGCAGACGTTTTCTTGCGATTGAAATCGGCTTCAAGGCCATGACCGACGGCTTCGTGCAGCAACACTCCCGGCCATCCCGGGCCGAGGACAACTTCCATCTCGCCCGCCGGTGCTTCGCGCGCGTCGAGTTGCAGGATCGCCTGACGTGCGGCCTCCTTGGCAAAAAACTCGGGAGTCTTTTCGCCGAAGAAAAAATCGAGCGCCACACGCCCCCCGCCTCCGGAACCGCCGCGGGCGGAGTTGCCTTCAGTCTTGGCAATACAGGAAACGTTCATTCGTGCGAGCGGCTGGGAATCTTCAGCAAACGTTCCGTCAGATGCGACCACCAAGATGTTGCGGAGTTCGTCCGAATAACTGGCGCGAACCTCCTGAATCCGCGGATCATACCCGCGAGCCGCTTTATCCGCACGCATCACCAATTCAACTTTGGCGGAAATCTCAGCGTCGACCGACGGTAAAGTCACCGGATACAGGCTGCGGGCGGCAGTCTTCTGGAAGCCGGCAACTGGCGTCTTGGCTGGGGCGCTGGCAATCAACGCCGCAGTGCGTGCCGCATGGAGAATGCGCCCGGCCGAAAGGTCGTCGGTATACGCGTAGCCGGTGCGCTCGCCTGAGACCACACGCACACCGCAGCCCGCGGAGATGCCTTGAGATGCCGACTTGACCATCGACTCATCCACCATCAGGGCAGTGGAGGAGAGGTATTCGAAGTACAGGTCAGCGTAGTCGCCACCGGCCGAAAGCGCCGCTGAAAGGTACAGTTCCAGATCGTGCTCGGTAAGGCCGTAATGCTCGAAAAAAAATCTCTGTTTGTCCACGTAAATTAGATGCCTCTGAGTGCCGGAAGACTCGGCGGTGACTCTGCAATCATTATCCCATATAGGGGTGCTGGAACGAGGGGGATGTGTTGGATCTATCCACATACTGGCGATAACGATGGTCACATGTCACAGACCCAAAGGGTGCCAAGGTCGCACAATGCTACGGGTGACGCCCGAAGCACTCACGCGCACGGTCCAAGACTATCTCAGCCGAGCCTCGGGCGCTGTCGTGCTCGAGGACGGCGCGGTCGCCTTCGACCTGGGGCGCGCCAAGTATTCCATCTCTGGCGAGCACAATAAGTGTTTGCTCCACCTTTGGTCAGTAGAGCGGAACACCGTGCGGCGGGTGCTCGATGCTGAGATCAAGAATGGGATTCTGAGGCTGGCGGTGCAGCGGTTGGGCCAGTCGCGTCCTACCAAACTCGAGATCTGTCGGGAGCGCGACCGGCGCTCGCCTTCCGCAAAAAAAGCGGCTCGGGCGGCTTACGAGCACAAGCTGAGACGGGCCCTGGAACGCCACTTCCCCGGATTAACCGTCACGCGTCTGACCACAGGAATTGATCTTGAAAAATCCTTTGGACCCGTTTACGCCAGGGGAATGCTGCGACAAGGGCAGTCGGGATTCGCCGTGCTCGGGGTGAATGCGCAGGAAACGCAAGCCTCGATCGATGCCGCGCTCACCTTTGGCATTCTGTGGCTGGATGTGTGCCGCACGGGCCAGACTGGAAAAGTTCTGGTCGAGGGACTCAAGCTGTTTGTTCCTCAGGGAACCTCCGCACTCGTCCGCGAGCGGATGGCGAATCTCAACCGGGACGCAGCCAAGTGGAGCTTGTTTGAGTTGGACGAACGGCACGACGCGGTGACGGAAATCGATTGTTCCGACCGGGGCAACGTGGCCACCCGGTTGGTCCACGCTCCGGACGAAGGTGCGGCTCTCGATCGGTTCGCGGAATCGATTGGGAGAATGCGGAAGCTTCTGCCTCACTGCGAAGTCGCCGTGCTCTCCGCCGCAGAGATTGCTTTCCGCTGGCGCGGCTTGGAGTTTGCCCGAGCCCGCATGGGAGCCGAGCCCGAGTCGTTTCGAAGCATTCAGGAAATTGTCTTTGGCGTGGGTGCGGAAGAACGAGTTCTTGAGGCGGGCAATGAAGCTGCCTTCAGCGAGCTCGTGAATTGTCTGCGCGACGTCAGGCACCCTTATGGATCGCGCCAGCATGCGTTGTGGCGGATGCATCCCGAGCGATGGTTGGAGTCGCTGGTCGTGAGCGATGTCAGCGTCGTCGATGAGCGTCTGGACGCATCCAATCTCTATTCGCAGGTACCGGCCTTCTCCGCCGCGGACCGCGCCATGATCGATGTTCTGACCACTACTCTTGAGGGGCGGCTGGCCGTAGTGGAACTCAAGGCTGACGAGGATATTCACTTGCCCTTGCAAGGGTTGGACTATTGGTCGCGGGTTGAGTGGCACCACGCCCGCGGAGAGTTTTCTCGCTTCGGATACTTTGACTGGAAAGAATTATCCCCCGAGAAACCTTTGTTGTTTCTGCTGGCGCCGGCTTTGCATGTGCATCCGGCTACCGATATATTGCTCCGCTACGTCTCCCCGGAAATTGAATGGGTATTCGTAGGAATTGACGAACGATGGAGAGAGGGAGTAAAGATCGTGTTTCGAAAACGGCCAGCCGTCGATCGAAGCTCGTTCCCAGAGTCGCGGCGGAGAGCAGAAGCTTAGTCGCAAAGTTCACTATCCTTTCCAGGCTCCCAGCAACCTGCGCAAATCTACGAACTGTCCCAGATGGTAGGCGTTGTGGTCCGCGAGCAGCAGAGCCTCGCGCAGAATGGTCTGGCCGTCGCCCCAGGGAATGCGTGCGAACAGGTCGGTCTCGGGATCTGAGACGAGATTCTGCATGGCCTTCAGATCTCTGCGGAATTCTTCGATGCTCCGGTTCCAGGCGGCAGAGTTCGGCGGCACTTCCGTCTTCGGCCAATATCCCGCCGGCCACTCTGGAGAAACGTATTTTGAATTGCGGCTGAACTCCAGGATGTCCCATTGCGTCAGGCGCAAGTGTTCAAGCAGCATCCACGGTGAGTGTGGAAATTTGGCAGGGCGCGTGCCGCGCAGCTTCGGGGGAAGTCCTTTCATGATCTCGTCGAACTTCGCGTGAGCGCTCCCGCCTGCGAGTAGATCGATCAGGTGCTGGCGCAGGGTCTGGTCGTGGGTATCCTTCATAATCTCTGTCCTTTATTTCATCACTTCCACATAATCATTCGCTTTCAGTGCGACGGCACTTCTCCGTGGCGCGGTGGCTCGGTAGCGGAATTCCCCTCCGGCTTCTCCCCGCGATAGACGCGCGCGATCCCGCGCACCACCCGCCGCAGCGGCAGCACGCCCGTCCCATCCGCGAAGAACACTTCCCCTAGACGTCTGCCGCGGTAGTACCACCGCTTGAAGAGCGCCAGATGTTCCATGGTTTCCAGAACAGACTTTGTTTTCGGCGGCAGAGACGAGCTCAAGACCTCTTGCACTCTCGATTCCATGGACTGCGATTTTGCGTGCTCGGTGGGCTGTATGCAAAACACTAACGGCCCCGCGAGGCAGCCGGCTTCGATCCGGAAGAATGTAACCGAGTCGGGCAAGTGACAGGGCTGAATCATGAGCGCAGAAAGGCGGTCGAGACGGTGGACTGCCTCGGGAAGTTGGCTGAGCACCGGCTTCAACTTCTCTAACCGCGCATGAATCGCTGCGGCATCTTCAAACCCCAGATTGGTCGAGGCGGCGTCGCGCTGCGCCGAGAATTCGCGGACCAGCGACTCTCCTCCGGAATCGAAATAGGCCTGTACGCGGGCTACTTCCGCGGAGTGCTCCTCATCCGTGCAGCCCTTGAAACAAGGCGCGAGGCACATCTTCATTTCGGAATAAATGCAGCCGGGGAACTCGGGATCGGGATGCAGATCGGGTACGCAACGCCGCATCTTGAAGAAGTCGAGCGAATCGTTCATGAATTTTTCCGCCGCGGCGCGCGAAGGAAACGGCCCATAGTAGAGGGAGCGCCCATTCAGCCTGCCCAACCGCGTGGTGATGGAAGCGCGGGGATACTCATTCTCCAGATGAAGCTTGACCAGCGGCGCAAAACGGAAGCGCAGGCGATCGCCATACGACTTGGGGAATGTTGCCCGCAGAGCTTGGTAAAGCACGAAGCTGGACTCGAATTCAGATCCCGTCGGCGTGTATTCGATGTGGCGAACGCGATCGCGCAGATTCAGCTTCTTCGTGCGCTCTTCAATCCGCCCCAGTAGCCGCTGCAGGCGGCGCCGGAGATTGGCTGTCTTGCTGACGTAAGGCTCGGCTTGCGCGTCCTCTCCGCGCAGCAGGAATACGGCCGGAGCCGCTGGGACTGCGGCGAAGACCTCGGCATCGCGCTCCGGTGCGAACTCGAGACGATGGGCTAGCACGAAGTCATTCTAGTGCGAATTCACCACGGAGGCACAGAGGCCACGGAGAGTTCACTTGAGAACAAGAAGGGCAGACGCAGCGAGCAAACGAAATTGGCCAGTTCGTTTTCTTGGCTTCCCCGCCTCCTTGTTTAGTGAGTACTTACCGAAAGCTGGCACTGCGGAATTTCTGGCGGAAGTCTATACCTTCCAGCGCAACGATGCGGCACATTTCGTGGAGTCGGGAGCGCATGCGCTCACCGATGCGGTCGCCGAGGGTTTCCGCGCGCGCGGCTGCACGTGCCGGCGAAAGGGATGCCGGAGCTCCCGCTGCGGGTTGATCATCAAAGTTGGTTGTGATGATAGTCGTACGATTGTCGTTGTAGCGGGTGTTGAGGATGAGACTCACCGTGTCCCAGACCCATTCCGTTGGCTTTACGGCCCCCAACTCATCGAGGACAAGGACATCGGTTTCAAATACCGGCCGGAGAACATCCAGCTCCGAAGTCTGAACGGAGGCGTTGTAGGAGTTCTGAATTTCCTTCAGCAACTCACGATAGTCGTAAAAGACACAGGAGATGCCTCGATTAAGGATCAATTCCTTGACAATCCCAACCGCCAGATGCGTTTTGCCGGTGCCGATCTTTCCGATGATCAAGAGCCCCGTGCCGTCGCGCGGATCGAACTCCTGAGCGAAACGGGCGGCGGTGAGGTGAGCTAGAGCGAGCGACGGATGAGCTCCGGGAAAGTCAGTTGTAAAGCTGGGGAGCTCGCAATGTTCGTAGCGCCGGGGAATTCGCGCTGCACCGAGCAAAGACTGTGTTCGGGCCCGCAACCGGCAATCGCAGCGAGTCACGCGCCGGTCTTTCGGAGCATCCGCAGCGGAAGAAACAGTTTTCCAGCCCGTGCCATCGCACACTGGGCAAATGCTTGGGGGAGCTTTAATCACCGGAACCTTTTCCAAATTCCAGAGGATTCATTTTTGTCAGTTTACGTTGCACCCAAATTGACTTTGCACCCTAATGCCAACTTCGTGCAAGTGCCAAGGCCCGACTGTCTGTGTACAACCTGTGAAGGAGCAATCGAGTCTGTGGAGGACCGAGGAAAACCGGTCCCGCACTAGGTGTAGACGGCGGCTTAAGACTCGCGGTACTCCCAGAGATTGCGGGCACCAGTCGCGGTATGTGGATGAAAAGCCGCACCCCACGCCCCAATTCGGGCCAGGGAGGTGCAAAACAGGCTTCCCAAGCGGATTTTCACAGTTGACATTCGGCCCGAAGGGAGGAAAATACGAGCCGTCAGGTTTCCCAACTCAGCCAACGGATTCTGCCTCCCGGTGTAGGCTGGGCAAGAAAGAGACCTGCGAGGAGAGACTAATGAATAAAGCCGATCTCGTTGATAAGATCGCAGGCGCTTGTGAGATGAGTAAAGCACAGGCTACGATGGCGATTGATACCGCCGTGGACAGCGTGACTGCTGCCCTTCGGAAAGGAGATCGGGTAGCTCTGATAGGTTTCGGCACATTCTCTGTGTCCCAGAGAAAGGCCCGGAACGGGCGTAACCCGCAGACGGGCGCCACTATCAAGATCGCTGCCCGGAAAGTCGCGAAATTCAGTCCTGGGGCCGAACTCAAGAAAGCGGTCAACAAGAAGTAGCAGTAACAGAAGTAGCAGTAACAGTAGAGAACAGAATCCGGAATTTGTAAGAAACGGCAGGGGGTCGGCCCTGCCGTTTTTGCTGCATCCAGGAAACGAATCACGTAGGGACAGCCGCCTCGGCTGTCCGGCCGGGCAAGGCCCGGTTCCTGGCCCCGAGCTGGATTCGGCCATCGGCAGGGCTTTCTTCAATGCGTGAGCGGCGACAGGCGCAGATCAAGTCCGGCGCCTTCTGCCAATACCGCCGGTGTCTGCGCGAGAGAGACAAAGTTAGCGCAAACAATTTGCCAGAACGAGCAAGGTGGCGGAGAATCGAAGGCCCGGCATCGTATTCGACTGGGGTTGGATCTTTCTTTTGCCGTGCAGGTGATTTGCCGTGATTCGTTCAATCAACAGCAAAGCGCTCGTAGCCGTCTCATCTCTGGTTCTAGCGCTAACTTTTCACGACAGCGCAAATCAGACGTTCGCCGCGTGGCATCGGGTATCAGAGACTCCGGTGATTTCTCCGCGCGGAGACGGGTGGGAGTCTGCCGGCACATTCAACCCCGCAGTGGTTGTTCGAGACGGCAAAATTATCATGCTCTACCGTGCGCAGGATAAGCAGGGGACATCGCGGTTGGGGTACGCGGAAAGCAGCGATGGACTGAAGTTCGCGCGACAGGCCGAACCCGTTCTTTCGCCCGTGGAGGACTATGAAAAAGATGGGGGCGTGGAGGATCCGCGGCTGGTCCAGTTCAATGGCACGTACTATCTGACGTACACGGGCTATAACAAGAAAGACGCGCAGCTTTGTCTGGCGACTTCCAAGGATCTGATTCACTGGCAGCGGAAGGGAGTGATTCTGCCCGCATACAAGGGACACTGGAATGTGAAGTGGACAAAGTCCGGCGCGATCGTACCGGAGAAGATCGATGGCAAGTATTGGATGTATTTTCTGGGGACAAGCGCCGACAACAAAGACCAGACCGGATTGGCCTCTTCCACGGACCTTGTTCACTGGACCGAGGTGACAGACAGTCCTGTGTTGCCCGTGCGCCCCGGACAATTTGATTCGCGCGTGGCCGAACCGGGGCCCTCACCGATCGTGACCTCAAAGGGAATTGTGCTCATCTATAACGGTGCCGACGACCGGCTGGTCTATCGCACCGGCATCGCAGTCTTTGATTCTCATGATCCGCGTCACCTGATCTCGAGGAGCGATCAGCCCGTCTTTGCCCCTGAGAAAGATTGGGAGAAAGTCGGGCAGGTGCCGAACGTAGTTTTTGTCGAGGGAATGGTCCAGCAGACGGATAAGCGGAACGACCGATACCTGTTCTACTACGGAGGCGCCGATAAATACGTCGGAGTAGCGGAAACATCCCTCAGCCACTGAATGGCTCTGCCGTCTGAAAAACCGTCACTCTGGCTGGATTGAAGCGATTGGATCGAGCCGGATTGCACCGACGTGGATATGGGCGAAGCTTGACCGAGCCCCGCGGCGACCATAACATGCGAACTGGCCATGCTATTGAAGGTTTCCCGGTTTTCATCCTCGCACCGCGGCTGCCGTGCCCTGTGTGCTGCGTCTTTTCTTTTTTGCGTCATGTTGTGCCACGGTCAACAGGCTAAGACTGCGCCAGCCCTTCCATCACATCCCATAGCCAATTTTATGGATGTCGCCGAAAAGGCCGGCCTCTCCATGCAGGATGTTTTTGGCGGGGTGGATACGAAGAAGTACATCATCGAAACTACCGGCACGGGCGTCGCGATTTTTGACTACGACAACGACGGCTGGCCCGACATCTTCATCGTGAACGGCACGAAGATTGACACATCATTCCCCGCAGGCCAGGCACCGAGCAATCATCTTTATCGCAACAATCACGATGGGACTTTCACCGACGTGACGGTCAAGGCAGGACTGACCGCGACCGGCTGGGGACAAGGAGTCTGCGTAGGTGACTACGATAACGACGGTTGGGAAGATCTCTACGTCACGTATTACGGCAAGAATCGGCTCTACCACAATCGCGAGGGAGTTTTCACCGAAGTCGCGGACAGGGCCGGTGTAGCTGGATCAGGCAAGGCGTGGGGCACGGGCTGTGCCTTTGTGGATTATGACCGCGACGGATACCTCGATCTGGTCGTGGCGAATTACGTGGATTTCGATCTGGCGACGGCTCCTGCGCCCGGAGACAGGCCGACCTGTGTGTGGAAGGGAGTTCCCGTAATGTGCGGGCCGCGCGGACTTCCCGGTGCGAAGAATATTCTCTACCACAATCGGGGCGATGGCAGCTTTGAGGACGTCACGACGAAGGCGCACATTGACCGGACTGACGGGCACTATGCCTTCAGCGTTTCGACGCTGGATTTCGACGAAGACGGCTGGCCTGATATTTACGTCGCCTGCGACAGCACGCCCAGCATCCTGTACCGCAACAATCACGACGGCACTTTCACGGATGTTGCGGTTACGTCGGGCGCGGCCTTCAACGAAGATGGACGCGAGCAGGCGGGCATGGGGTCGACTGTCGCCGATTTCAACGGCGATGGGCATTTGGACATCTTCAAGACGAATTTCTCCGACGATACCTCTACCCTATACCGGAACAACGGAGACGGCACTTTTACTGATGCGACTTCGGCCGCAGGCCTCGGGTTATATACGCAGTACCTGGGATGGGGAACGATGTTTCTCGACTTCGACAACGATGGTTGGCCCGATCTAATCCTGGTGAACGGCCACGTTTATCCCGAAGTGGACAGCCAACATTTGGGCAGCAACTATAAAGAGCCGCGCATTCTTTACCACAACAACGGCGACGGAACCTTCAGCGATATTTCCGCGTCGGCTGGGGCGGGGATCACGACTGCGGCTTCGTCGCGCGGTTTGGCCCTGGGCGATGTGTGGAACGACGGCAAAATTTCTGCAGTCATCAGCAATATGAACGATCGGTCGAGTCTGCTGGTTAACCAAATTCGGACGCCGAATCACTGGATCACGATTCACACCGTAGGAACGAAATCGAATCGCGATGGCATCGGCGCTCGAATTCGAGTGAAGACAGCCTCGCGCATTCTTGTGGATGAAGTGCGGAGCGGTTCCAGCTACAGCTCGAACAGCGACATGCGTGTCCACTTCGGCTTGGGCGCGGCTAACAGGACTGATTGGGTTGAAGTGCGCTGGCCAAGCGGGCTGACGGAGCGCTTTGCCAACCTGAGCGTGGACGAGATTCATACCGTGAAGGAAGGTTCTGGCGCGCCAGTTGCAGCCGATACCAAGAAACCCTGAGCGGCATTATTTGGAGGATTTCGAGTTCTTCGCAAATTGCATCGTGCACGTGATGCCCTCGCCTTCCTTAACGTAGACCAGTTGATTCGCCTTGATGTCTTTGATCGTGTCGACCTGACCGCTGGGCCAGTGGATTTCCAGCACGTCGACCTTCTCCACCTTCCCCAATCCGAAGTGAATCCGAAAGTCATTCTGAGAAATGTAACTGCCACCACTCCGAACTTCGTCGATCTGTCGGTGGGGCTTGGATTCTCCTGGAACGCGCGTTACGCAGATGAGACGTGCTCCGATCCCGCTGCGATTTGACTTCGTGCCGATGGTGCGCACCTTGATCCAATTGTTCTCGACCTTGGAATCGCAACGCAGGAGTTGAGGATAGTCGTTGACCGTATTGATAACCACATCGACGTCCCCGTCGTTGTCGAAATCGCCGAATGCGCAGCCCCGCGATGCTGCGGGATCCGAGATTCCTGATCCAGCCTGGAAAGAAACGTCGGCAAAGTGCCCGTTGCGCAGATTGCGGTAGAGCAGTTTCCGTTGGGCATACCCGGCTTCGGTCTTCAGTTGCTCGACCTCCGGATACACGTGCCCGTTACAAATTAGAATGTCGGGCCAGCCGTCGTTGTCGAAATCAAGAAAGCCGCAGCCCCAGCCGAGAAATTGCGTGTGCGCACCTAAGCCTGCCGTGAAAGTCGCGTCTTCAAAATTAGCCCCGCCCAGATTGTGGTAGAGCGAGGGTGTGTCGCCGGCGAAGTTGGTCTTGACCAGGTCCAAGTTTCCGTCCAGATCATAGTCAGCGGCGGAAACTCCCATGCCGGCTTGCGGTTTGCCGTCGGGACTGAGAGCACATCCGGCCTCGATGGCGATGTCCTCAAATTTTCCGTTCTTCTTATTCTGATAGAGGGCGCTGGCCGTGGAATCGTTGGCGACGTAAATGTCGGGCCAGCCGTCGTTGTCGAAGTCGGCGGTGAGTACTCCCAAACCGTAAGTGCCGTTGGCACGGAAGATTCCTGCAGCCTCGGAAACATCGCTGAAAGTCCCATCTCCGTTGTTGTGGTAGAGGATGTTCTTCCCACCCTGTAATCCGGGCGGACCGCACGCCACCATCACGCTTTTATACAGGCACGGACCGGACTCGGGAACGGGAGCAGTCGCCAGGTCGAGATCGATGTAGTTAGCAATGAAAAGATCGAGGTGGCCGTCGCGATCGTAGTCGACGAACGCGCAACCTGTGTTCCAGCGCGTGCCTTTGCCCGCCACGCCCGCCTTTTGGCTCACGTCAGTGAAGGTTCCATTGCCGTTGTTGTGGTAGAGAACGTTCTTGCCGTAGTAGGTGACGAAGAGATCGTCCCACCCGTCGTTGTCATAGTCACCGACACAGACGCCCTGTCCCCATCCCGAGTGGGCCACTCCGGCCTTTGCGGTCACATCCGTGAATGTGCCATCGCGATTGTTCCGAAACAGATGCGACGTCGGTTCGCTGCCTGCGGGGAAGCCTTCAAGGCGCGATCCGTTCACCAGAAAGATGTCGAGCCATCCATCATTGTCATAGTCGTAGAACGCGACGCCGCAACCCGTAGTTTCCAGCAGATATTTGTTCTTGTGCTCGCCGCCAAAAATGGTTTTCACATTCAGGCCAGACTCGCGAGCCACATTCACGAAGCTCACCCCGAGGTCCTTGCTTTGTGGGTCTACCGCTTTTGGGGGATCGCCTTGCCGGCTTAGCCGAGCGGCAGCTGGCAACCAGCGCGGGCGCGCCAATGCCAATACGCTTTCGAGAGAAAGCACCAGTGCGGACCGGCTTAGAGATTTCAAAAAAACGCGGCGTGACGGGAACAAGAGGTTGCTACCTGGCCCACTCGGCTCGTGCTAGAATTCGCCCCTTACCTCTTATATTCAGTGAACCGTGACTTTGCAACCTCCGGCGGGACAGAGATCCCGGTTGTAGTTAAGGCCGCAACGAGCGGCGTCTCCAGCAACACGTTACTTGTTATTCCGAGCAACGCGAGGAACCTCGGTTTTGTCCGCTATCTGACAAGTTTTTTCTCTCAAAGTATCGTCTTGGCGGTTCTGATCTCGCTGACCATCGCCACCTCTATAGCGACAGCCCAGCAGCCCCCACAATCGTTGGAGCTCTCGCGAACCATCCGCACGTGGGAATTCCTTCCAGTCGTAGGGACCCGCGCGGCGTTGTTCGGCAACGAAACTGGACGGCTGGAAGCATGGGTCTATCCACTCAAGATCTTTCGCGAGTTTCATCTCACGTTCCACGTTGCCGGTCGGGCGCTGCCCGCGGAAAGTCTCGCGCGCACGCTCACAGTCCGCCCCGAGTCCGCCACCATCCTGTATGCGGGAGACTCGTTTCGAGTGCGCGAGACGCTGTTCGTCCCCGTGCGCGAACCGGGCGCTGTGATACTGCTCGACATCGAGACCGAGCAACCGCTGGAGATTGAGGCTGCTTTCGCACCAGACTTCCAATTGGAATGGCCCGCCGCAATTGGTGGCGCGTTCGTCAACTGGGATGCGAAACAGACTGCATTCGTCTTCGGAGAGGAGACGAGAAAGTTTGCCGCGTTGGTCGGGTCGCCCACGGCTGCGGACGCCCACCTGGCTTACCAGACAAATTACTCTTCGTTCGACGAGAATTCGCTCCGGCTAGGAGTGACGCAGAAGGGTAAAGAAACCAAGGTGCTTCTCGTCGCCGCTTCGGTGGAGGGCCGGGCAGAGGCGGAGAAAACCTACCAGCATCTCAACACGTCGTACCTGGACCTGCTGCAAGAGTCCGCCAAATTCTACCGCAGCTATCTCGGCAAGACGGTCAGCCTCGATCTTCCCGACAATTCTCTCCAGCAGTCGTACGACTGGGCGCGCATCAGCACAATCCAGGGTTTGGTGAGTAATCCGTATTTAGGCACCGGACTAGTTGCTGGATATCGAACTTCTGGAACCAGCCAGCGTCCGGGCTTCGCCTGGTTTTTCGGCCGCGACTCACTCTGGACTTCGTTCGCGCTGAACGCTGAGGGTGACTACTCGACCAGTCGGACAGCCATCGATTTCATCAGCAAATACCAGCGCGAAGATGGCAAAATTCCGCATGAGATTTCACAGAGTGCGAGTCTGGTGACGTGGTTCAAGGACTATCCCTATCCCTATGTTTCAGCCGATGCAACGCCGCTGTTCATCATTGCGATGAATGACTACGTAGTCCAGAGTGGCGATCTGGCGTTTGCTCGGGACAAATGGGACAACGTGTGGAGAGCCTACCAGTTCCTTCGCTCAACCTACGACCCGCAGGGTTTCGCGCAGAATGCGGGAGTCGGCCACGGTTGGGTGGAGGGTGGTCCGCTTCTGCCGGTAAAGAATGAGTTCTATCAGGCGGGCCTTGGCGTGGAAGCGCTGAGCGCGCTTTCCAATTTGGCCCGGCTGATCGGAAAAGAGGATGTCAGCAAAACTCTGGCGGCAGAGTTTGATCGTCAAAAACCTGCGCTCGACCAAGCCTTCTGGTCGCCAGAGAAACGGATTTACGCTTTTGCCTTGAAGCAGGACAATCAGCGCGCGGACGAAGCCAGCGTTCTGGCCACAGTTCCGATGTGGTTCGGTTTGCCCGAGGCAACTCATGCGAACGAGATGATCACGCAGTTGGCCGACGCGGATCACGAGACTGACTGGGGCATGCGGATCATTTCCTCACACTCCAAATTCTATGATGGCTCCGGCTACCATTTTGGAGCTGTGTGGCCGCTGTTCACCGGATGGGCCTCGGTGGGAGAGTATCGCTATCATCGCGCGCTGCCCGCATATTCCAACCTGCGGGCCAATGCCTTGCTGGCTGGCGACGGGTCGCTCGGTCACTTTACAGAGGTTCTTTCCGGGGACTACTACACTTCCTTCGCGACCAGTTCACCACACCAGATCTGGTCGGCTGCCATGGTCATCAGTCCCATTTTGCGCGGACTTTTTGGATTGCAGACTGATGCGCAGACCCAACAGATCACGCTTGCCCCACATGTTCCCGCGGATTGGACGTCGTTCGCTATTCATAATGTTCACATTGGTTCGGTCAATGCAGATTTCGAATATCGCAAGGCTCCAGGCAGCATTGTGCTCGAGACTAGGCGGACGGGCGCCGGCGACTGCTGGGTGGAGTTCGCTCCGTCGTTTAGCTTGCGCACCAGGGTCATCAGCGTGGAAATGAATGGCCGGCCCTTGCCATTCAAGATGCAGGCCAACGACAACGATCAACACTTGTTCGCGCGCTTCGCCGTCGAGGGTGGCTCGACCACCGTCACAATTCGCATGAAGGATGATTTCGGTCTGGCACTCTCGAATCAGCTTCCGCCGCTGGGAAGCACCAGCCAGGGTCTCCGAATTGTTTCAGACTCATGGAACGCTGCGCGAACCCAGCTGACCCTGGACGTTTCAGGCGCGAACGCTAGATCGTACGACCTTGAGGTCTGGAACCCGGCTCAGATCACTTCCGTGGACGGCGGTGTCGTGACCAAGCAGGGCAAACTGAGAATTCAGTTCGCGGGGGGCGCAGAAGGCTACATGCACCAAAAAATCGTTATTCACCTGGTGAACCCATAGCTGCTGTCAGGCGGCCATGCCAGCGACAAAGGCAAAAAAATACACTCTCCTCCTGCGTCGAGCCTTTAGTCCAGCATCACACTGGTAGTGGAGAAAGACGGTTGATTGGCGCAAATCCCGCTTTCTAAAATGGAGTCGTAAATCGTGAAACATCAGCTCGTATTAGCCGTATTGGTCGTGGCCTGCGTATGTGCTTCCCTGATTAGCGCTGGCGCTCAGACCTCCGCCAACGCCGTGGACGCGGAAGGCCATCAGTGGTGGCAGCACGCCGTGTTCTATGAGATTTATCCTCGCAGCTTCGCCGACAGCAACAACGACGGCGTGGGCGATTTGAAAGGCATTACCTCGAAGCTGGACTACCTGAAAGATCTTGGCGTTGACGCCATCTGGATCTCGCCCTGCTTTCCTTCGCCCCAGGTTGATTTCGGCTACGATGTTTCCGACTACGAGAATATCGATCCCATGTACGGCACGCTGGCCGATTTCGATACTCTAGCTACTTTCCGTCGCAAAAGTGAGGTGTGAGAGGACCGTAAACAGCGAGGCTGGAGCCGAGGGTTGGAGTCAGAACGTTCAGTTTGCACAGTGGTATTCAAGAAAGTAATAAAACATTT